>ENA-OQIH01000054-OQIH01000054.1-human-gut-metagenome-genome-assembly--contig:-NODE-54-length-109302-cov-7.935372_pt1 | contig 109302 bp, 97 predicted proteins | sample MGYA00242575_ERZ504740 | MGnify/ENA primary metagenome ERZ504740 (study PRJEB26092, sample SAMD00036192) | human gut metagenome | host: Homo sapiens | study: EMG produced TPA metagenomics assembly of...
CGCTCGACCTCTCCAAGCTGGAGTCCGCCGGCTTCCACATGCCCGACTGGGAGGAAGAGCTGGGGGAGTACCTCAAGACGCTCTAGTCGCTATTTATATTGCGAGGGTAAAGGCCGCCGTTCTCTAACGGCGGCCTTTCTTGCGCCTAGCGTAAAGTCCTGCCGCGACAAGAGCGGCGGCGGTCACCAAGCTAATTGCAAGCCCCGCAGATGCTGTCGAGGGCAGCCTCACGTGGTGGTCGTAGAGGAAGTCGAGGCAGGCCAGTGCATCGGCCTCGGCCTCCCTGCTTGACCGTTCTAGGTATCCAAGTCGCCCTCTTCTTCGTGATCGTTGTTGCCCAACTCAGGAGTCTAGGAATGATATTCTCGGTTGCAGCTGGTATGATTGGGAGGCGAGTCGCAGGTTGCCGCTAACACAGGCTGCGGCCATGGCGATTCGGATAGAAAACAGGTCGGGCCATTTGGTGAGGGGAGTCGATTGCTACGGTGGATGAGACGAGGACTGACGGGGATTCCGCATCCGCCCGCACGGATCTCTCCGAGGCGCTACGCGAGTCGAAGGCGATGCGGCTTAGCATGGCGAAGGCCCTGAGCGAGTCCGTCGCATATACCGAGATGATGCATAAGACGTCAGAGGCGGTTTGCGCCAGCATGGCGCCGGCCCTCGCAACTTTTGCCGACAGCATCAAATCCATTACGGCGGACGTCCGCCTCGACTCCATTCGTGCGGTCCTCGATTCCATCAACTCCAGCGGCTGGCTCTCTTCCTATCGAGCCTCCGAGGTCGAGAAGGTTGTTTCCGCCCAGCAAGAACTTCTTGCGGCATGTATGGTCTCGATCCAGACGCCCGCCATTCGGGACATGGTGGACCGCTTTGCGTCTAAAGACTACTTCGGCGTCTACGAGAGCCTTGCCAACAGCCTTTCTGGGCTGACCGTCAGGGGTCCCGACATCGCCCTCCTTGGCAATGTCGGCGGGCTTGTCGATTCCCTCGGGGATTTTGGCTATGGCGGCTCGATACCGCGTGGTGCCAAGACCTTCGTGAGAGAACTCAGCAAGGCCTCGCTCGAGCGGCTCTCCGTTAGCGAAGATGTCTCGGTTGACATCAGGGGAAAGAGGTTGCTTGCGGCGGACGCCGAGACGGACCCCGGGGCCTGCAATTGCGTCGGCGATGATTCCGGCGTGGTATCCGCGAACGTTCGCTCGTTCAACGTCCTGACCTCATCCCTGTCCTTTCTTGAGGGGCTGTCCGAGGTTGACATGATGAAGCTTCAGCAGCTCTGCTCGGATGACCCCGCCTTCGCAAGGGATTGCAAGGCCGGTAGGGTTATCTGGGAGACGGTTCGCGACTGGAAGGATGCGATTTCGTTCGACAGACCGGTCTATTACCATGCTCGGCTGAAACCCGCAGGGACGGCCCCGTACCTCAAGGACGACATGGCCAAAGCGCCCCGTCTGCTTGTGAAAGCGGGAAGGTTTAACGGCCCGCAGAAGGCTTACTACTACTTCTCCGACACAGAGCACGGCGCGATGCAGGAGATTGGGAAGCACGGTTCGGAGGACGAAGCCCAGGTCGCCGAGATAGAGGGCAAGCGCGACGTCCGACTCATCGACCTTTCCGGCGTAGGCCGCGGGACCAACTACTTTCTGAAGTACCTTCGGTTTTCATTCACCAACACCGACCAGGTCATTCCGCCGGAGTACCTCGTTCCGAACTTCGTTGCTCAATGCTGTCGCCATGCCGGCATCGACGGAATCAAATACTACGGCAGCAAAACGTACAGCAACTACGTGGTTTGGGATGATGACTTATTCCGTATCGCGTCCATGCGCGTGGTTCCCATCGAATAAGGCTAATTGACAGCTGGATTCGATGCGGACGGATTCTGCGACGAGCTCATGTGCGCGCTGGGGGAGATTACAAGCTACGTCGGCGTGGTCGACCATGGGCGCTAGCCCCCTCTACGGGTAAATGAGCCGATTCTAGCGAGTGCATTTTACAATGTGGGGAGATTCGTCGTGTTCGGTTATCCTTCGTTAAAGGAAGGGCTGTGGAACGGCGTGCGTCGATCTGACTCTTTATAATTGAGGCGATAGAGGGAGAGTGCCGCAGTGAAAGCCTTAGTTTCCATACATCCAAGATTCGCACGACTCATTCTGTCGGGAGAGAAGAAATGCGAGTACAGGAGAAGGCTGCCGGCAAAACCGATATCGGGTATCGTCATCTACGCAACATCTCCCGTTTCGAGGATCATCGGCGAGGCGGGGGTGGAGGCCATGCCCTTTTTAGAAAAGGGGGAGCTCTGGCGGCAGACGTCTTCGTTCGGGGGGATTTCCAAATTCGAGTTCGAGAATTATTTCTACGGCATGGAGATGGCCGGCGCGTTGCTGTTGTCCCATCCGGTTGCGTATGACCATCCATTTCCAATAGAAAAGGTGGGTCTCGTTAGGCCGCCGCAGTCGTTTTGCTATCTGAGTGAGGAAGATGAATAGCTTCGCTTTTTGGTGCCGACCTAACGAGGGCGGCGGAGAAGATCGCGTCGACGGCCGGGGTATCGAGGCGATGGTCAACATAAATCTCTGGATTGCGGATAGCCTGGAGCACGGGAAATCGAGTACAACGGCATTCGATTTCGGCCTGATGCTATCGTCCGCCTGCTCCGATGGTCAGGACGACGGGAAAGCGGGCGATACTGCTCAAGGCGACGAGAAATCCGAAGACCTGAAGGGAGACGTTTCGATTCTCGATTCTATCAAGGGAATATCCCTTTACTGCCCCTTCAAAATAGATAAGAGCTGCTTTTCTGATTTGATGCCGAAGCTGAACAAAGAGACCCTGGGCGCGATATTCAACGATCGGTGCCGCGTTTCCGAAGTCGATTTTACCTCACGCTATGTCGAGGTGAATCTTGCGAACGATGAAAGCAGGGGTCCGTTTCTCCTTTTGTCGTGCGACGCGCTGAAGTTCGAAGAGTGCGACGGCGGCGCGGCAACCGTCATCAATATAGATTTCCCCCATATTGCGAGAGAGGTTGGCGGCGAGTCCCGCAGGGTTTACGTGAGATTTCGCTTACACATCGATCAAAATAGCGGCTTGGCCAAGCGGAACGACTCTCGCGACAGGTTGTTTACCAGCGCGTTCAGCCGGGAGGAGGCGATCGATCTCAGGATCAACGACTACCGGACGCTGAGCGATGAGATGAGGGAGAAGGTCGACGGCGTGGACCCGGGCGCCTATCCTCTCAAATCCGTTATCGTGCACACCCTCCTCATGGCGCGGACGAGCGTTGCCGTTGAGTCCTTCGAGGACCTTCACGAAAAACGTCTGCTGGAAGGGGATAGCGTCTGGGGAGGCTACCTGCCAGAGGGGCTCTCGGCCTCTGACGTGGTGGCATGGCATTGGAGGAAAAAGATCGACAGGCCGGGGGACGGTTACAAGATGTACCTCAAGCTGAGCTATTCGGTGTGCAATTGGGGTACGATCGCCCTGTACTTACTCTTCCTGACTGCGTTTTCCGTGTTTACCAACGTACTTGCGACCGTGCTCTGCGATTTGACTCGGCTTGGGGCAATCGGAGCTGCTGGCGCCAGCCTCGCGGCGTGCGTCGTTCTCCTCGTTGTGTTCGGTGTGTTCAGAGTTCGGAAACCGCTTGGCCGACGTTTTCGGTCCTGACGCAATGGTATTCTATATCTGAAGAGAGAGGAGGGGTCGTCATGGAAAGACTGAAAATCGTTTCCGTCGAGAGCAAGACCGAGGTAGGGCGGCTACACGCAATTTGCCGCGGCAGCTTCAAGCGGTATTATCCGGGGTTTGATGGATGGTATCGTGCGAAGGTCCTCCCGGGCATCGGATCCTCCAGATGGGTGCTGAAGGCCATCTCGGGAGACAGAATGGCCGGCATCTGTATCGTCAAAGACGACGGCGCGGAAAAGAAGATTTGCTCGCTGCGCGTGGACGCCAACCACCGCGGACGGGGAGTAGGGACTGCGCTGATCGTGGCCTCCATCGAGCTCCTTGATGATGAGAGGCCTCTTATAACGGTTCCCCAGGAGGTAATGCCGTCCCTATCTCCCCTGCTTGAGAAATTTGGGTTTGAGGCGATGGCGGAGTATCGGAACCTTTACCGGGAGGGTGCCAGCGAGTTTTTCTATAACGGTACCCTTGCGTCCAGCACCGGGATTGCCGAAACGTTTGATGTGAGGTCGTCTCTTGATCTGGTGTTTCGATAGTTCCGTCGAATGACAAAACCTAGAAAGATGCAGGCCGCTGATTTCGGGTTGATGTAGGGCAGGGTCCAGAAATTCTGGACCCTGCCTAGTTTTGGGTTGACCGCGCGATAAGGAGCGCCTTGGCTTTCGCTACACCTTGTTGTTCTGGGCTTATGGGGCTAAAGCGATCGACGAGTGACTGCAGAACAAGCCCGATGACCTGTTCAGGGCGATGCTGCTCGAGCTCATGGAGCTGCGCTACGGTTCGTCCTCAACCATCTTCTGCACGCAGTACAGGTCGAAGGACTGGCACGCCAGACTGGGCGGCTGGGTTCACGCCGAGACGATCATGGACAGGATCGTGCACGGCACCGTCTGGCTTGAGATGGGAGACGTCAACATGCGCGACATATACGGCTGACGGTACTGAACGGACACCGGCGGTACCGATTCACGATACCGCCGGTACAGTCCAACAATGTTCGCGGTACGCAATCGCGCAAATACTCAGTCAGACGAAGTGATGCTTACGCCAACTTTGGGGACACGATCCTCAAATATGGGAAAATATTCGCATTGTATTTTACTGAGATTTGGAAGGCTTGCGATTTGTCATTGGGATGCGTTCAGCCAGGTGTCGGGGATCCATATTGGTTCGAGTGGTATGTCGGTCTCGACTACGTAATCTCCATGTTTGAAAAAGACGGCGATATTGAATCCGTTACATTCCAGAAAGCTGGTCTCGAAGGAGTTGACGATGTCGTCGTTCGTCGCTCGCATGGGTTACCTATGGTATGTGTCCAGGTAAAGCACAAGAAAATGTCAACATCTAGCTCAAGCAATTTGACGTTTGGTGCGCTGATTTCGGAGAGGGAACCGAGCGAGGGAGGTGCCTCAAAGAAGTCCCTCTTGGCTTCTCTTGCAGCAGGATGGAAGCAAGTTGTAGAAGAAGAGGGTAAAAGCCCTGAGATTGTTCTGTATACGAATCGCGAAATGGGTCCAAACATGAGCGATGGAGTGTACAAGGGCAAGGCTTATAAGAGGCTTGCGCTTAATAAGTTTTGGAGTGAGGTGTCCGCACAACTCGAGTCGGCCACATCATTTTCCAAAATTGTTTTTCCTGATTCGAACCTTGAAATCCAATGGAAAGAATTCGCAGAATCGACGAAACTTGACGAGGCCGATATTCTGCCCTTCCTAAAGAACCTTACATTTGAGACGGGGGCTCCATCCTTAAACGAAAAGGAGACTGAGCTAGTAGGCAGGGTGAGAGATGAAATATGTGCAGGCTCTCAGGAACTCGCCTCGAGGGCCTTCGATGCTCTGGTGGCAGAACTCAGGAGATGGACAACAGCTGCCGGAAACAACGTTGTCACTGCCGACATTGCCCAAAAATGCATTTGCAAGTTGAACCGAAACCCTCTTGAGAAGCCGATCAAGGTTCCCGTTCCCGTTCCGGTTTTTCCAAGCAGGGAAAGAGTATGCTCATCTTTGTGCGAAAAGCTGAAATCGTCCAGTAGCAAGGTGGTCTTTCTCCAAGGGCGCCCTGGCTCTGGAAAAACGAGGCTGGTCAGCTGTCTTTGCGAGAGGATGGACCCGCATCCTGTCAGGTTCTACGCATTCAAGCCTTTGGATGTTGATGACTTCAACTATTCACCCGATGCCGGCATCGTTTCCCCTAAGGACCTTTGGAGCACCCTCCTGAATCAGCTTCGGGAAGTACCTGAACTAGCTGGAGACATGCCCCACATACCTATTGTTAACGAAATCTGCACTGAAGACGAGCTTCGGGGTGAGGTATTGAGGCTTGCTGAGGCGCTTTCGGATAAACGGGGATGTAGGACGACTATCGTCATAGATGGTATCGATCACGCAGCGCGAGCCAAGGAAAAGCTAACCTTCTTGAAGCATTTGCCTTCTCCAGATTCCATCCCAGAAGGTGTTCGAGTCGTTGTGTCGGGTCAGCCTGCTAACTCGTATCCCTCCTATCCCCAATGGCTCAAGAGAGAGCATGCAGGTGTTGAGGTGATGGACGTTCCCGATCTTGATTTTGATGATATCTTGATGCTTCTTACGGAAAGGGCAAGCCTCTCCAGCCATGAGAATCTGGTCTTAGCCAACGAGATCGTAAACATGACCAAGGGGAACACACTGTCTGTGGTGTATGCCGTGCACACCGTCGCCAAAGAGGATAGCTGTGACTCCGCTATTGAGAAGTTAAGGTCGTCAGGTCTTTCGGACAATGTTGAAGAGTACTACGAATCCATCTGGCAGAGGGTTAACGAAGAGGTCCAGTGCCATCATGGCGGCGGATCAAACGCGTTGAATCTAATTGTTTGCTCGATGCATCTCTTCGATGGAGCCGTCTACCCAAGGCTCCTTTGCAAGGCATTCCCTGATGACTTCTCTGGCGAGCATGTGGTAATAAGGGACATTTCTACGCTCCTCCCATTAATGAGGACCTGTGCTGATGGGTCATCGCGCCCCGTGCATAACGACTTCAGGCTCTTCGTGAGCGCTAAGGCTTTGATGCCCGGCATGGAGGGATATCTGGACTATGCTTCTAATAAGCTCGCGGATGCTGCTTTGGGAATGGAGGGTGACGTGGTCAGGTCGTGCTACGCCATCCGCCTGCTTGCCAGCGCAGGGCATGTGGAGGAGTGCATCGACCTGTTCGACACATCATACGTAATCGACGCGGTGGCTCACGGAGTCCCTTGGCAACTTCTTCGAGAACAGGCGAAGACGACATATGAGTTGGCATGCGAGTCTAGAAATCTTGAAAAAGTATTTAAGGTCCAACTTGCGCTGACAACGCTATCTCAGATAAACGAACATTTCGAATACTGGCTCGAACGCAGGCCTTTTCTCCATCTTGAAGCCTTAGTGGGTATGGATTACGTGGTTCCGCCTCTTTGCGAGAATACGGCCGATCAATATGCAACGATGCTCGACAGGTGCTTGTGGCTGTCGAAGGAAGCGGGATGCGCAGAACTGAGCAACGAGCTTTATAATATCTGGCTTTCGGGCCTCACCCCCGCGAAGGCGGCAGAGATACTGTCTAGAGCAGATGGGGATGATGGGCGGTATAGGCACGAGGACGGCCCGTCAAGGTTCATGTCTTCGTGGGGTGCGTTCTCCGCTGCACGTGGGCATAGCTATGACGAGCTTCGCATTAATCACAGCCCCTTACTCGACACAGAATACTTGCTGTCCTGTTTCAGGGATGCTTACGTGAGGGGTACTCTTGAGTGGGCCACAGCAGAAGACAGCGTTTCTGAAAGGATAGCCGAAATCCCGATTTCAGCAGATGCCACCACGAACATGATGAGGGATGTATTGTCCGGCGCACTTTCTGCTTCGCGTGTTGCACGATGTATTCTCTTTTCATGGCTTGCGCGTTACTCATTCGAGTGGGAGCTTGGGACGTTGGCCTATGCCCTTTGCCTATCTGAGGGAGAAGCCGTGCCTGAAGCAAAGAGAGAGCGACCGCTACTGGCTCCGAGGGAGGGTAATGTCTACAACCAAGATTTTTCGCTTGCCCTGTTTGCCGAGGCATTTATCTTCGGTTTTGAATCTGTCTGCAGCGGCTTCGATTCTTTTGTGTTGAGCGCTCAAACGGCAACTGACTGGATCGACGGTTCCCATAGGGAATACCTGCCGTTCGTAAGGACGCTAAGAGCCGCCGTCTGTCTTGGATATTCCATGGGGCACGATAAACCCATACTTCCGGGAACCAAAGAGGCTCTTGTGCTCGAGGAATGGACCCAGGCCCCGTCTTGCCCAGGAGCGCTCGTAATCGAGACGTGCGCTGTTCCCTACATGGTCTTTGTAGCTGAAAGAGGAAGGGCTCTCTGCGCGCGGGCGCTTGAAGAGAAGAGTCTTGATAGTTTTATCTTTTCTAATCACGCCCTCTGTACGAAGCTGCAGATACTTAATCATCTTCAGAGGGCTGGCAGCGCCCTTCCAGGGAAATACCTTCTGAAAGAGTATGGACCCGACGGTTCATTCTTGCTGGCATCCCAAGAAGCTGCGCAGATTCACGGCCTGCTAAAACCCTTGCTTCTCACTTACGATAAAGAGCTCGCAGTGCATTGTGATGAGGCCATCCTCTTCGGTTCTGCCAGATTTACCGATCACAAGGACTACTCCCTGTCCAATCTGATTGAATGCTTCGAAGCGCTTTCTGACCTTGGCGCGGTGACAGAAGCCCAAGCGCTTGAACTTCTTGAGCTGGACAACGCTGCAACTTTGTCAGGATACAACAGAATGTCGGATGCGTTGCTGGAGGCGGTGGCACATTGGGCAATAAGCGTGAGCCCGTCGCAGCTGTCGATGATTCGCTCTTGGCGGAAAGAGTACAGATATGACTATTCCCTCATAGAGTGCCAGCTGAGGGCTATGCTGATTCGGGCGGAGTGCCTGAATGACGTGCTTGCGGTTTTTGCCGGCCTACTTGGGCATGCGCCATGCTGCTCAACAGAAGACATGAACGGCATCCGTGGCTATCTTGAGATTTGCGGCAAAAGGGCGGAAGAGCTTGGATGCAAGCTCGATTTCTTCGATGCAGTATCTGAAATAAAGAATGCCATCAAAGATGCTCCAAAGCACAATCCACCTCTGCCTAATGCCGGTAAAGCTTCTTCAGGTGGCCAACAAGATTTCGGACCCCTTTCGGACTCTGAAGTAAAGGAAGCCGCCTTCCGTCAGAAGATTGATTGCTGGCATTGGGAACCCGTTGCTGAAGCGTGCGCAGAGCTAGAGAGGCGCGGATTCGATAATGACGAGATCTACAGCAGTCTTGCGGAGTCGAGGGGCTTCGCCCTTTCAAAAGAGGGATGGGTTCATCACTCCGCAGCTCTTACACAGCTTGTCGATGGCATAGCAAGCTATGCAGACGATGATTCGTTTTACAAATTTCTTTCGTATCGAAACGAAGGGCTGGATCGATATGGCTTCGGATCGGCGTCGAGCGATATCGCGTCTGCCGTCAGGGTCAGGACGAAGGCAAAGAGTCCCACCCTTTTTGAGACTATATTTGAACTCGAATGCGACAGCAAAAGAAGATGGATAACCTGCAACGGCAGATGTAATCCTCCAGTCTTGGAGAAAGAAGTTCGTAGTTTGCCGGAACCTGCTTCATTGCCAGAGCTAGCGACGGATATCCTTCTTGATTCTATCGTCCCGCAGGATCCGCATAGGCTGGAAAACGCAGTGAGGGGAATCTCATGGGGAGGGCTGCACGTGCGGGGGATAATTAACCGTGTATGTGTGGCGTTGCCAACAATCGACCCCTTCGGACGAACTCTGCTGGAGAAGGTCCTCGACCGTTGGATGCGAGTCTGTCCAGAAGAAGACGATATCCTAAATTGCCTCTATGGGATCTTCGACGCATTGACGAGGGCAGATGAAGCTTGCGTCCTTTCATTTGCGACGAGAGAGCCCGGGATTATTCTTAAGTCTGATGTGGATGCCCCAGTGCCTACTGGGAGTGGGAGCTCAAAAATCCCGTCTCTCATAAAGAACTATCTTTCGACGGTTCGTCTCTACTGCAATGATGACTGCGCCGATATAAAAGACGATATCGAGTCATTTGCTGAAGGCGAGGCGGCGCTTTTCATCAAAAGGTACATGAGAAATGACGAGACTATTCTCCCTATTGGCCGACTTGATCACTACTGTCAGGAACTCCTCTATGCCGAGATGTGTCGTGGCCGTTGGCGGAATGTTCCCGGCTTCATTTCAGCGTCGATGCTCGTTGACCCGGCTGATGCATGGGTTATTTCTCAGCTTCCCGTCTGCAAAGACCTGTCTGCGTTCGGGGTATCTGAAGCTATCGCCTTTTTCGAATCAGGCGACATGTCCGCCGGGGCTAGTCTTGTCCAAAGCTTGCCCATGTGTGAACTAAACGAGGGAGAAGCATATCTGGGATGGAAATTGTACATACCATACGGAAGCGGGATGGAATACGAACAATACGGCACGGCTCGAATATCACCTTTGGGTTGTGAACGCCCCGATAACGTTATCGATAGGGAGTTCGGGTGCTATGGTCTCCAAATCTATAGAGGAGGGGGAAGAGCGTCTCGCGTCTCTGATGGCAGCGACTCCTTATGTAATGCGCTGGCAGGTTGTATAACCATGACGTTTTGCGACTGTCAGGTGTTCCCTTCTTTTGCTATGAGGAAGCTCGGATTTGAGCCTCTGCCCAAAAACCCTATGACTTGGGTTGATGAGGAGGGAAATAAAATTGCTTGGTTTGAGCAATATATATTTCCTGTCGAGAAAGGATATCGTCCTTCCGCTTATTACCGGCAGCCTCGATTATGGCGCTGGGATTGTGATGTGGAAAGGATTGAGAAGGCAGCTTGCAAAAGAGGGTTTAGAGTTTACTGGGCAATTGAATCCAGCATGCATGTAGATCAAATAAAAGAAAAGCATGACATGCTCGAACTCGCAAAGCAGAAGTCTCCATTCGAAAAAGAATGCGAGAAAGATTACACAGACGGGATTCAACGCTAGTCCGTTTTGTTGGTGATTGGCTGTTAATAACCGCAGGTCAAACAAACTGTGACAAATTTTCCCAGTAGTCCGACGACCCCTCACATCATCCGAAGATGAGGGAAAGCCGGCGCGTCAACACGCTGTCGAGTCGTCGGCGTCGAGGAAGCCGCGCGAGCGCGGCGCCTCGCGATGGGAGCAGAACGCCTCGACCGCGCCCCTTTTGTCTAGTCTTGCTGCCCTTCGTTCTGATGGCTCTTTTCGTTGATGCTTCATCGGCCTTTTCGTTGACTAGCCACTTTGACCATAGCGGGCACTTCTCCCAGCCGTCTCTGAAGCCCATGGCTCGCCATTCCTCGCGAGGCAGCCTCTCTTCCATGAGATCGAGGAGGCGCGACCTCCATGAGGTGTCCGGCGCGATGGTCTCGAGCATGTAGCAGAGCACAGTGAGCGTGCCGAACATCTTGTGGTTGCCGACCTCGTGGGGCTCGTGCCAGGCGGTGTCATCCCTTGGAATCATGGGTTTGGTGCCAATCGTCTTGTTCCAGAGGCGACCATGGTGGGCGCAGCAGTTCCTCACAGTGTTGAGCGCAACGAGCCAGGATTCGGCTACCTTGGCGCTGACTCCGAGCTTGCCCGCTGTTATCCCTCGCGCTCGAGTTTGCCGACGAGTTCTTCTCAGTCTGCCATGAGGCCGCGCGAGATCAGCAGGTCCGCCTGCTCGTCGTAGGCGAGGCTTAGGATTTGCAGAAGAGCTTCTGATGGCAGCTTTCTGGCAAGGACGGGGAAGGCCTAACGCCTTGCCCGGGCTCCATCCAGCTCCGCCGTGCAGCTCTCGAGCACGCACCTCACGGCGGCCATCTCCGATGTTCCGCCTCCTCCCAGGCGACGTCGTGCTCAGCCGCGGCCCTGAGCACGACGGAGACACCGGCCTTCGACGCATATAGCGCGGCGGTGATCGCGTTGAGCGACAGGTTCGACGACCTCAGCCTGAGTACCTCCTTCGCCGGTATCCTTCTTGCCATGATCCGTTCCTTTCTCTCGACTACCGGTATGGCTCTCGAACATGCAGGAAGCGGACCGGTAGGGCGCGGGCGTAGATACGAGCGGCACTCAAGCGCGCCGCGGGCGGTGCTGAAGGGCAATATCCATGTTTTTGGATGGCGGTATTGAAGCGCGCTACAGGTGGTACGGAGAAAGACGATTACTCAGGCTATATCCGGCGAGATCAACGATATCGCAGCTGTGAATAACCTATTTACCGCTTTCTCCCTAGCTCTATGCTGCAATTTTATTGTCGTTACCCTTATGTGTCTCAAGCGTATTGACGTGTGCTATCAAGTTATTTCTCGTTTTTAGGGGCGGAAGTAGTAAGGGGGGAGGCATCAGTCAGCTTCGACTACGTTAGTAGTCGTCTACTGTGGACGCTAAGCAACTGCTGGCGAACTACAAGGACGTGCCCCAGAACCTTATCGAGGTCCTTGCAGACGCCAACCGCACGCGCAAGGACTTTGTGGCCGACGAGGTGCTGGAGATGGTGTGGGACCGCCTGTGCGAGGGCAAGTCGAAGCCGGTCGTGAGCGTGCAACGCGTGACGATGAAGTCCAACCCGACAACTTCCGCGCGAGCTCAATCCAAGGTGTCATGAAGCGCGTGAAGGCCAAGGGCGTGCCCGTGGTGGTCTACGAGCCCACGCTGGACGCGCCGGAGTTCTTCGGCTCCGAGGTGACCCACGACCTGGAGGCCTTCAAGGCCGGCTGCGACGTGATCGTCGCCAACCGCTGGAGCGACGAGCTCACGGACGTGGCGGACAAGGTGTACACGAGGGATCTGTTTAAGAGGGAATAGGGGAGAGCTGACGGCTGCGGCGACTCTGTCCTTGTGCATAAATCCAATTATTGAAAAGAGGGTGTATCGGTGCAAACCGATACACCCTCTTTTGGTTAAACAAGTCCCATTAGCCTTTGATTACGCTTTTATAGATATACGTACGTTCTCCGGTCCTACTCTTCAATTACCACCTCAGGGAGCCGAATCTGGATTAGGTGTTAAAGCAAATATATATTGGAAGGTAAGACTGATATATTCTCGTCAACGTCTTTAATGAGCAACCTTTGCTCTAGAAGAAGTTTATGCATGAGATTCTTTCCATGGTCTTTATTGTCGAGTGTGCTTCCATACTCATACAGAAGATGCGATATGCGTGAGTACAGATCTTCTCGAATTGCCTGCTCATCAACTGTTTTATCTGACTTGTTTGGATATTTTTTGTATAGAAATACAAGCTTAGTAACTCCACCGTATAGATTGACGGTGTCAAAAATCGATTGGAAGTAGGAATAGTCAGCCCGAGAAAGCGAGTGTCCGAATATCTTGATGAAACGGGTATTGCTGTCGCAGAGTTTTGCAGTTTCGCTTTCGTATGGCACTAATGACATAAGCCTATATGTTTTTGTAAACGGCACCGCCGGATGGTCTTCAGCGACGTCTTTTCCGTCAATGCCAAATATTGTGTCCGTTTTGTCCAGTGAGCCATGAATATTCCGGGCAGCAACAATTCCCAGCTGCTGATCTTCCGATTTTAATGGGGTTGTATAGTTAAAGTTTAAGATAGATGTTTCATAGTTCTTTTGCTGGGCCTTATTAATGCAGGCATTGCGAATGGCTGCATAATACTCCACAGCCTTTTCCCTGTATTTATTGTTATTATCGACTTGTTTTTCTAGATAGCTCGTTATTATCGACTTGTTTTTCTAGATAGCTCGCAAAGATGTGCTCGTAATCTTTTAGTGAGGTTAGAAGGAAATGGGTGAGCTCATCCTGGGAAACGTTTTCCTTACCCAGACTAGTTGAAACGTAATTGTATACGGCGTTATCTGGATGTTCAGAACGATTTGGTTTTGACGGATCAATTGTCCACACCAGTTGCTCATACATGTGGTCCAATCTTGAACCCAAGTCGTCATCATGGAACACATACGCTGAAATAAGGCTTTCTATATTGCACCACAATGGGTCGTTTTCACCGATTTCAGAAAGAATGACATCCCAGACATTTCTTTCGTCCTTAGGGATCGATTCAATTGAGCATGCTGCGTTCATCCTATTGCGATAAAAATCTGAGAACTTTGACTTCAGTCCGCAGGTCAAGTCGAATCCATTTCCAAGAATTATTAGTTGGTGCATTATTTAAATCCTTCAATCGTAGTGAACTCCGTGAATAGCTTCTCAACTATTTACCCGATTACTAAGGTGTTGCTACAACGGTATCCAACTTGCGAGGACACGACATGGGGCGTCATTGAGGAAAGGTTTTGGTAACTTGATATTGTCAATTTCCCTGTGCTGCTAATTTTGGAATCAGCGGTCGGCATATTTGCCTAACGTGAATCTTCCTTTCACCGACTGGCAAAACGATTTACACCTAATTTTGGGGTTCGTTTACAGCTAATTCGTTCGCCACTCGCCTGATCTCGCTACACTAATAACTGCTGCTACCAGGTAGTTTTCTGGCGCAGTTTCCAATGGCTCTTGCGAAGATCGGAGCGGTTATGTTTGCCACCGCGTTCCACACTAGCCGACACTACATCCTGTTTACTGCCATGGCCTGCCTATGCGTTTTGCTGGGCGGGCCTTCTTATGCCGCGGGCGCGGACAGCCTGTTCATCGCGGGCGCCACGCACTACGAGCCGGGTGTGTCGGGCCCCGGTTGGGCCTGGACCGATGTCGACCATCTGCATCTTAACGGCTACACGGGCGAGGCCATCGGCGCCGACGGCGAACTGGTGGTGACGCTTGTGGGGGAAAACTCCGTGACGGAGTCGCATGGGCCCGATGCGGACATCACGCTGTGCGGCATGGAGGTGTGGGGCAACCTGACGCTTCGCGGCACCGGGACCCTGGCGGCGACGGGCTCGCAGAGCGGGATCCACGTCTCGCAGGCGCTCGTGGTGGACGGCTGCACCCTCGATGCCCAGGCGGACGGGGCCGATATTACAGACGAAGCGGTTGCCGGCGTGATCGCAGGCGACATGGCCGTGCGCGGCGGCGGGCGCGTCGTTGCCGCGGGCGCCGGGTCCGGAGCGGGCGTGCGCGCCTACGGCGTGTATCTGCAGGATGCGGACCTTGGCGATGGTGCGGCCGGCTGTCGGCTTTCCGTCGATGCCTCGTGGCTCGATGCAACCGGTGACGATGGCGGCGTTGCGTGCCTGGGTGGGTCGCTTGTGTCAACGCGGTTTGTGACGCCTGCTGGCGGGGTCTTTAGTGCTAGTGGTGTGGTGGATGCCGCTGGGGACGTGGCCGCGCATGTGGTGATTGAGCCCGATGTGGCCACGCCGCCGGCGGGGGAGACCGACAGGGGCGAGGTTCCTGGCGATAGCGCGGACAAGTCTCCCGCCGATGCTACCTCCGCTGCCGGAGAGCCCACCACAGGGCCCACGGCAAATCCGGCGCTGAAACCAGCGGCCGCGACAACCAAGATAACAACGACAGTAACCAAGACCACGGTCGCCAAAGTCCCCAAGCCCAAAGCTGCCACCGCGGCAACTGCGGCACTCCCCAAGACCGGCGACAACAACTGGATCGTCGCCTCCTTTACGTTTTTCTTGCTTGGAACAACGCTTCTAGCCGCCGCATATCGCTGCTGAGGCGGCGCAACGCACTTAGCTGCAATACAAAAACTCTGTTGAAGCTTTGAGGGCAACGCTTCCGGATAGGGAGCGTTGCCCTTTTCGCTTGCAACATCTGACGTACTAGCCATATGCGTTTTCGCGCTGGGAATGGAGCCAAGTACCTTTCTTCAAATTATGATCACCCCTAAAAACTCTGTTCCGAACTACGCCTAGCTTACGTTTATTGACTGTGAGATTTAGATACGCATGGAACATGCATGGGCGACATGCGCACTTGATTGGAAGCATTTTTTGGGGTGTCGGATGAAGTTGACAATCAAGGGAGAAAGCCGCTGACGTCGAGGTTGTCAGCAATGAAGTTAGGCGCCAATTAGTATCTAACCCGCATCGAGGAATGGGATTAACATAGGGATGAAGAAGTTTTGCTAGAGAGGTTCATATCACATGGCTCATCGCCCGAGATGAGCCATGTGATATGAATGTTGGGCGATAGGCAAATCGCCCGGACAGCATAGGAGGTGCAATTGGAACGCATAGTCACGAAGCCGACCAAAATCGATCTCCATATCCATTCTGCTGCAAGTATCGTCACAAAGGACAAAGGCAAGAAGCAACTTGCCGATTGCGACAAAGACCATGTTAATGTGCTGCTTCGCGGTTTGGAGGCTCATGGCATCAACATGTGCGCAATCACCGACCACGATTGCTTTGACAAAGACCTTTACTTCACTTTGAAGGAAAAGGAGGGGAATGGCTGCCTGAACAAAGTTCTTCCTGGGATTGAGTTCAGTGTGTCCATTCGCTCAGGAGACGAGGAGCCGACCGTCGTCCATATCGTAGCGATCTTCGATGACCAGCGCCCCGATTTGATTAACGGGATCGCCGAGGTCATCTGTGACGAGAACGGGAAGCCGCGCTACGACGATCTCGATAGTAGTGCTTTTACCGAAGACTGCTTCGCCAAGGTCCTGAGGGACATCGGCCTCAACGCAGTCCTCATCGGGCACGAGAAATCGGCCGGGCAGGAAGCGAAGCGAGACGTTAGCAGTCTCGGCGCGGATTGCGCCAGCGAAGTGATTTTGACCGAGTTTGTCGATGCGGTCGAAATTCGCAACAAGCGGCGAGAGCTCGACATCAAGAGACTCATCGAGACCTATCCCAAAGATGCCGTCCCGTTTGTTGTCGGGAGCGATTGCCATGATTGGGCGACCTATCCAGGGAGAGAAGGCGGTGAGATTTCGTTCTCCAGCCTGAAATGCCTACCAACTTTCGAAGGTCTGCTCATGGCGATCACCGACCCCTCGAGAATCAAGGTCGGCGACTGCTCGTTCTTCAGCGCCAGCTCTTCGAAGCTCGATTCGCTTGAACTCTCAATTGACGGCAAGTGCTTTGACATACCGCTTTCGCCCGGAATCAATGCGATTATCGGCGACAACTCCATAGGCAAGTCGATGATGATTCACCGCATAACCGGTTGCCGGCATGTGGGCGATTCCAAGTTGGCCGACGGATACGAGGCCTATTGCGCGAAGGAGGGCATAAGCGTCGATACTCTTCTCCCAGATGCGGCTGAGTTCAAGTTCGACGATCAAGACAGCGTTCGTAAAACCCTCGAAGAGCTGCATTCGGGGCAGGGACAAGACGATTATTTCGGTAAGTACTTTCAATCCCACGTTGATGTCAGCTCAATCAAAGAATCGCTAAAGCGCTTCTTCGACGAGTGCGTTGTCGCCCTCGAGTCGAAAGCGTGCTTCAACGATGCGCTTCGTCGACTTGATAAGCATGAGGTGGTTTTGCGCGACCTGCCAAAGTCCGAGAAGTTTACCATCTCCCGATTTTCGAAGACGATCTCTTTTAAAGAGATCGATGACCTCTGCTCTAAGTTGCTCTCCTGCAGGAGCGACCTTGCCAACGCAATGACAGATTACTCGAAACTTTTTAAAGAGATGGGGCTTGAGGCTGCCGAGGCCCATGCCGATGCAATGGAGGCGATGGACAGGCTTCTCAAGCTTGTCGAGAAGCATAGGCTAGTCTACGAACGCGACGACGTGAAGACCCGAGCGGTCAAGAACGCTGCGAGCGAGGAACGCAGGGTTCTTTCGAAGAGGAAGACTGACGAGCAAAAAACTATCGATGATTATTCGGCGACCCTTGACGATGTCTCTGTGAAAATTGCCAACGCAGTGTTGCTTGCCGCAAAGCGCTGCGACAGGAAGCTCGAGTATGCCGTTCCTGTTGACATTAGGGTTCCTAATCCTATGGGGAAATTCATATTTGTCTCCGAACTCACTTCTGGTAGTACCGACATAAGCTACTGCAACGACGTCTTTGGGGAGGTGTTCAACAAGCCTAAGCTATCGCTTCTGCTAGATGGCATTCAGTCCGAGACCAATCTGACTACGGAGGAAATAGCTGCAGCGGTAACAGGTGAAAAACCTTCCATGGCGACGTGCTACGATCAGATTCGCAACAAGCTTCATGCGGTGGTTGACCGTGTAACCGAGAGAAGGAAAATCACTAACAAGTCCATTGGCATCGACGCTGAACCGTCGCCTGGTCTGTACGGGACCCTGTACTTCGATCTTTTGGCGGAGGAAGACACTAAATCAGGGGTCTACATTATCGACCAGCCAGAGGATCAAATCTCACAAGTAGCGATTAAGGAGCACGTCCTTGGCGCCTTTAAGAGGATGAGCGCCAACCGGCAGGTACTGATGATCACGCACAACCCGCTCTTTGTCGTAAACCTCGACGTCGATAACGTCATTGTGCTCGCGCGCGGACAAGATGGGAAAATTGACGTGAAGAGTGGGGCTTTGGAATACGAATGCGACGACTACAAGGTGCTCGACCTTGTGGCCAAGACTGTTGAAGGAGGAGCTGACGTTGTTAGGAAACGACTCAAACGCTATGGCTCAGAAGGCATATAAGGTCGGGCTGAAGGATGGGAAGATCGCGATCGAGGGTGTTGACGACTTTTCCATTGATATCGAAGACCCGAAGCTGAACGTAGGGAAGTTGTACTCGGCCCTTTTCGCTGGAATCGACGAACCTACAACGATTTCCCTCGAGCCCGCGACAGAACTTAAACAGGATCGCAAAGCCTTCTCTTTCTTTGAAAGCTTGAAAAAGATAGTGGACGGCGCTTGCGAAAAGATGAATCCGGGTCTGGCTGATATCGCCAAGAAGGCTGAAGGGCTCGACGCCGACGACGAGGCAAAGCGGAGTTGATGACCTGCTGCTTGTTCGCGAAAGCCAAGGGCAATAGGGGCTTGTATGGATACTTCTGTTTGCGATAAGCGCGATTGGGCGTGAATACAAGTGAATTGTCTAGGGGAATCTGGATTTCTAGATATGTACGGTCAAGATTGAGGGCCTAATTAAGGCCAAGTTTTATCCTTCATATTTCGAAATCCCAATCATTTCCTCCGTTGCTTGGGTATACTTACATCAGAAATTGGTCGTAGGGCGCGACCAACGGAATCAAAAGAAAGCCCACTGAGAAGATTTTGGTCGTAGGGCGCGACCAACGGAATCAAAAGAAAGCCCACTGAGAAGATGCCTTCAATCTCTTTGGGTTGGAGGCATTTTCTTTTTCGGAGGGTCTGCATGAATTCTAAAATCGTCTTTTTGACAAACTCGTTTTACCAAGATCATCCAAACCCGCCGTTCAAAGAGATGGAACAAAAGCAAAATCGTCCTTACATTGTCTTTTTGGTCGAAATCGAGGGTCATACGTGGGCCATACCTTTTCGCTCGCATATTCGCCATAGGCACGCATTCTTTACCGATGCCAAAAATAAATGCGGAATTGATTATTCGAAAGCCGTTGTTGTAGACAAGCCAGAATATATAGATCAACAGGTGCGTCCACACTTGCGCCAGAACGAATATGAAGCTCTTCGCGGAAATGAATTCGCAGTTCAAAAGGGATTTGAAAAATATATCAAGCTTTACAAGCGGGCTGTTCGATCGGGACATCCGCGCTATCAATCGCTTATCAAGTATTCTACGTTGCAGAATTATGATTTGTAGCCAAGTTGGAGCATAGTGGATTCAGGCTCCGCCGTATGCTTAAATCATATTCACACGATAATTTGAGGAAGGGACGCTATGTGAAGGCCACAAAGCGTCCCTTCTTTCCCCGCTTGGCAGCCGGGGCCAGGCTCTCAGTGCGTCGAGCCTCGGCTGGGTCTGGACCGAAGCCGACCACCTGGAGCTTAACGGCTACGTCGCCCAAGACAAACATAACGATCAAGACTACGGTGACCAAGACTACGCTGCCCGCGTCCTCCAAGCAAAGAGCCGCCACTGCGACCGTAGCGACGATCCCCAAGCCCGCAGACAACAACTGGATGGCCGCTTCCTTAATGCTTTTCCTTCTTGGAACAGCGCTCCTGGCTGCCGTATAACGCTGCTAATTCCCCGTTTAGTGAGACCAGGGGAGAAGTGAATGCAGCCATTGCAGAAGTCTTTAGCCTTCTACTAAATCAAATTCTTAGAGATTGGTGCCGTATCAGCTATCGCTGCGACGGCACTATTATGTTCAGCTCGACTGCCTCTCGATCTATTACCGATGTTGAGCCTTATACCCCATCTGCCAGAGCGATAAGATAATTGCAATTCAAATACTGCCGTTTATAAAGCTCCATTTGGATCCAATTGCCTATATCACTGGAGTCATACTATGAGGAACTACTATCAAATCAAAACCGTCGCATCGGCCCCTCCAAGGAGGCTCATCCCGATCGGAAAAGTCATCAGCGCTACTGGTCTTGTATTGGTAATTGTCAGTCTCATTTCCGCTCTGTCATCGAGTGCCAACATATATGGTTTGCTTTCTTTTCTTTTCTTGCTCTTTGGCTTGTTCTTTTTTGTGGACGGGCTCCTTCTTGTTATCACAGCATCGAAGCAACAAGAAAAACTACTGGGGCTACGCCAATCGCTCCTAGAAGATGATCCTCAAATCGTCGCAAGCGCCGAAGAGTTTATGGCTCAGCGAAAGTCCCTGACACAGCAAGGCGAAATTACTGGCATCTTCATTGTCCATAATGCAACCAAAGATCTGTACTACGTAGGCCAAAGCGCAAAAGCGATTGACCGGGCGGCCATACAGTTTCTCGGTAGGGGCAATTGCGATGTGTATGCCGACTACAAGTACGGCGACTCATTCAGCGTGCGCATTATCCCGCTGTCAGAAAGCGGCTACGAAAGTCTCAATGAGCTCAAACGCACAGCGATACAAGCGCTCGAGGCTGCTGGCAAGGAGCTATATTGAGGACGAATGTTAGGATAAATGAAATGGCAAGTTCAAATAACACAAGCAACAACGAGAAATTAACGCCGTCCGTCGAAGAAACGCTTCTTAACGAATCCGGCTCGATTGCCAGGGTCAAATCGTTCTCATGGATTTGGTTTATCAATAAGGAACGAATCCACGACATAGATCCCGTCCAATGCGGCAAATGGATGTTCTTCTTCTCTCCATTCAAAACAGCCCTCATGGACGACATTGTCGGAACCGCAGTTCTTGATGGCGTCGTCGTAGAAGCCAAATACTCGAATCCCGAAACGCTCATCGCGGCAGGATTGAAACAAGGTGTCTGTTGCTTTTACCTAAACGGCAACGATAGAGAAAGCCATAAGAGGGTACTGAGCTACATGCTGGAAAACGGGCTGATCAGGAAGACAAAGACCGGAAAGCTTTATAACATTTCGTTCAAGTTCGACTCTGAGACCTATGCAGGAAAGTATAAGGGGAGCGGCTTCTCCGGAAAGATAAAGCTCGCGGATTTCGTAGACCTGGAATCGGGAGAGTTTATTTAGGACAGCGGGCGGAATGATGAACTAGGCGCCATGAGAACTCGGTATCCTCGGCATTGGCGCTCTCAAAAACCTTACACTGCAGCATCGAAGACCTCGTCTGGCAACCTTGCGTACGCTCTTGCCAAAATAGCGATTCTGATAGCACAAATTTATTTTTAGAATCACTCTTGGTTTCAAAAATAAAAAAGGTCAAAGGCTCTAAACCTCTGACCTGATCTTTAGATGGTGGGCGATACAAGATTCGAACTTGTGACCCCATCCGTGTGAAGGATATGCTCTACCCCTGAGCCAATCGCCCGTCGCCTTTCGGCAAAAGAGATACTAACATAGCCGCACCCGGTTTTCCAAGAACTTTTTGCCTTCGATTTTAAATTCGTGACCATTCGCAACGACTCGTTGGCTACATCCAACTTTTAACGCATATCCACCCTGCAGACGTCATCGAACGTTTTCCCCAAAATGATTACGTTCATTCGTTGAATTATTCACTCTATTAGCGAGCAATTATGGAGACAGGGACCCTCAAGCTCTGAGCAAGCACCTGCGGTTTTGCTGCACACTTCATCTATTTAGCAAAACCCGTCAAGCTTTTGGTCAGTATTTGGTCAGCTCCCGGTACTTACCCGCATGAAGTGCACCTAGATAATCGGACTCGCAAGCCGCATGGCTCACGCCCGATACTAGGGGAGGCCCATATGGACGAGATCATCTGCGCAAACACCGCATTCCGCTACTGGCGCTGCCCACCGCAGGTGCGCGACCTCTACCCGCGCCTGCCCAACTCCGATGACGGCTGGCGTGCCCTGTCCCGATCACCCTTCGTAACCGACGTCCTCAAGACCCCGATTACCGCAGTTGCTTCACCAGGTTGTTGTAATCACCACTCGGGATTGCGCTCCACTATTCGCTGGGAAGGGGCATCGGATGCCAGCACAACAATCGACACTCATTTAGGCTTTAGTGTCACTAATCCGCTTAACACGTTATTTACTATGACACGCTTTGTGTCCCCAATAGATCTCGTACTAGCTATGTACGAACTTTGCGGTTGTTTTTCTGTTTTCGAGCCGACTCCCGCCGCCGAAATGCAATTAAAAATGGCGGCAAAAGAGATTCACCAGAGCAGTACGCAAGATCTATTCGAACTTGATGAAGGCGAAGACCAGGCACCTTGGAAACGGGTTTATGCCCATGTAACCGTAAAGGCCTCGGAAAACGAAGGACAAACGGACCGGCATGAGGATAGTAGAAAGGTTACGAAGCTTAAAGGAACTTCTCTCTGGATGAGAAAGCCACTCATCGAATTAAGCGACTTGCATCAATTCGCCGACAAGGTCAAAAGTCAAATGTGGGGAAAGCAGTTCTATGATGCCGCTCAGCAGGTTATCGGCATTGCCGCGTCTCCGCTCGAGGTTGCAGGAATCTTGCTTCTAAACCGTCCGCGGCGTCTTGGCGGCGCGGGCTTCACGAACGTTTATGCCAACGACTTGACCCCACTTTCCATATCGGCGCAAAGCATTGCAGGTCAAAAGGTCTGCTACGGCGATATCGTGATCGTAAATCCGATTCTTATGAAAGGTGCAATTATCGAAATCCAAGGTGAAATCATTCATGGCTCGGGTGCAATACTTGACCACGATGCGGAGCGCATGACTGCGTTGCAGAGCATGGGATTCGATGTATTCTTGGTGACTCACGATATGCTCAACGATTCAAAGCAGCTAGACACCATAGCCAGAAGCGTCTGCGACCGTTTAGGGATTCGCTATAAAGCCAAAACTGAAGCAATGAAGTCCGCCGAGACGCGACTGCGAGCAAATGTTTTGTGCAACTGGTTAGAAATCGGAAATTAGCTGCGACAAGGCATTTGAACAAGCATATTTGCCTGTTAGTGAATTAGTGCCATTTCAAAACCATGCCGGATTACGGGGCTCAACCCAGACCGGCCGTCCATGCCCTGCATTTAACTAAATGCACAAGCCTTCTACCTGCGGTTTTGTTTCCACTAATTCCGGCATGCTCGGTGGTCCCCGGTCTAGCCCCGTAATCCGGCATGGTTTTGAAATGGCCGAGTGGGCGAAAGCGCGATCGGCACCAATAATGGGACCGTCGCCGGTGGAGTAGCAGCCCGGCGCATGGCGGACCGCACTCCGAGAGCGAAAAGCGGCGGACGGCGGAACTCGAGATGTCCCCGGGGGGGCGCTGGAAAGGAGGGCGGCGCTGCCGCCGCTCTCCCGCGGGGCGCGCCCCGCGGGCTCAGCCGGGCATCGAGGGGCCCCGACGCCCTGGGCGCGCGTCCGCACCGGCCCCGCGGGCTTAGTCGGGCATCGCGGGCCCATCGCTCTCGAGTCCGTCCCGCATCCGCGCCGCCGCCCCAGGAAAGTTTTTCCAAAATTGTCCTTGCATCGGCGGGGGAGTTCCCGTATAGTACTTTTTCGCACGGGGGCGTAGCTCAGCTGGGAGAGCGCTTGACTGGCAGTCAAGAGGTCAGGGGTTCGATCCCCCTCGTCTCCACCCGAGCAATGAATGAGGCTCCAACGCAAGTTGGGGCCTTTTTTCATATAGGCACACAAGGTCAAAGGCGGCACCATGATCCTCCTGGTCGACAAGATCGAAAAAAGCTTCGGCGCACGCGTCCTCTTTAGCGGCGCGTCCTTCCAGATCAACCCCGGCGAGCGCTTCGCGCTCGTGGGACCCAACGGCGCCGGCAAAACCACCATGCTCAAAATCATCATGGGCATCGACAGCCCAGACGCCGGCCAGGTCCAGTACGCCAAGGACTGCCAGGTAGGCTACCTGGAGCAGGAAACCAACCTGGAGCACAAGGACACCACCATCCTTGCCGAGGTCATGGCCGCCGCTAAGGAAATCCGCCGCATGGGCGAGCGCGCCAACGAGCTGCAGGCCCAAATCACCGAGCTCTCAGAACAGGGCAAGGACGTCGACGCACTCCTCAACGAGTACGGACAGGTCCAGGACCGCTTTGAGCACCTGGGCGGCTACGAGCTCGAAAGCAACGCGCGCAAAATCCTGTCCGGTCTGGGCTTTAAGGTCACCGACTTTGAGCGCCCGTGCTCCGAGTTCTCGGGCGGCTGGCAGATGCGCATCGCGCTGGCCAAGCTCTTCCTGCGCCACCCCGACCTGCTGCTTCTAGACGAGCCCACCAACCACCTGGACCTCGAAAGCGTCCAATGGCTGCGCGGCTTTATCGCTAACTACGACGGCGCCGTCCTCATCGTCAGCCACGACCGAGCCTTTATGGACGCCTGCGTCGACCACGTCGCCGCTCTCGAGAACCGCCGCGTGACCACCTACACCGGCAACTACAGCAGCTACCTCAAGCAGCGCGAGGACAACCTGGAGCAGATGCGCGCCAAGCGCGCCGCCCAGGAGCGCGACATCGCCCACATGCAGGTCTTCGTCGATAAGTTCCGCTACAAGCCCACCAAGGCAGCCCAGGCCCAGGAGCGCATCCGCAAGATCGAGCAGATCAAAAAGGAGCTTGTCATCCTGCCCGAGGGTCACAAGCACATCGACTTTAAGTTCCCCGATCCGCCGCGCTCCGGCGACATGGTCGTGGGCCTCGAAGGTGTATCCAAGTCCTACGGCAACAAGCACATTTACAGCGACATCGACCTCAAGCTCTACCGCGGCGAGCACGTGGCGCTCGTCGGCCCCAACGGCGCCGGCAAGTCCACGCTCATGAAGATCCTCGCCGGCCTGGAGCCTCCCACCACCGGCACCCGCGATCTGGGCACCAACGTGGGCGTGGCCTACTACGCCCAGCACGCGCTCGAGGGCATGACCGAGTCCAATACCGTACTGCAAGAAATCGACACCGTCACGCCCAAGTGGACCGAGCCGCAGCAGCGCAGCCTGCTGGGCGCCTTCCTATTTAGCGACAACGACGCAATTGAAAAGCAGGTCCGTGTCCTCTCCGGCGGCGAAAAGGCGCGTCTGGCCCTGGCAAAGATGCTCGTGGCCCCCGAGGCGCTCCTGTGCCTGGACGAGCCCACCAACCACTTGGACATCGACTCGGTGGACATGCTCGAGAACGCCCTGCAAAACTTCCCCGGTACCATCGTGCTAATCAGCCACGACGAGCACCTGGTGCGCGCCGTGGCCAACCGCGTGATCGACATCCGCGATGGCAAGGTCACGGTCTATGACGGCGACTACGACTATTACCTCTACAAGCGCGAGGACCTCGCGGCCCGCGCCGCCGCCGAGGCGGCAGGGGAGGACACACCGGCCACGACCAAGGCAGCCAAGCCGACCAGTTCCGCCCAGCCCAGCGTCGCCGCCCCCAAGCCTGCCGAGGGCAAAAAGACCAAGGAGCAAAAGCGCGCCGAGGCCCAGGCCCGCGCTGCGCTCAACAAAAAGCTCAAGGGCGTGCGCAACCAGCTCAAGAAGATCGAGACGGAGCTCGATAAAAAGCGCGCCCGCTATGACGAGCTTATGGAATTGATGGCAAGCGAAGAGCTTTATGCCGATCAAGATAAGTTCAATGCCGCGCTGGGGGAATATAACGGCCTTAAGCAAGAGCTTCCCAAGCTCGAGGATGAATGGCTGGAGCTTTCCACCCAGATCGAAGAGGAGACCGCGCGTGAACTCTCGTAAAGCCACCGCCGTGGCGATGAGCATCATCGCCATCGCGTGCCGCATCTGCGGCATCTTTATGAGCGCGATGACCGTGCTGCTGTGCTTTAGCGGCCTCACCGCCAAGCTGCAGATCGTGGGCTTTGTCGTTGAGCTTTCGCGCGCCCTGCCGAGCGCCATCGCCGGCTACGGCGTTATCACCTCGCCCTTTGGCGGTGTCTTCCGCTTGGATTACGCCATCGTGGCCGTCATCCTGTTTGTGGCCGACTACCTGCTTACGCGCGCCTCGCGCCGCGTCCGCTAGGGGAGTGACATGTCCAGCAGCTACCTCATGAACCTGCTCGCCAGCGCCGCCGCCGTCATCGTGGGCATCGTGATCCACGAGAGCGCGCACGCCGCCGCGGCCTGGGCACTCGGCGATAAGACGGCCCGTTCGCGCGGCCGCGTCTCGCTCAACCCGCTCAACCACATCGACCCGTTTGGCACCATTCTCTTGCCGCTGCTGATGCTCGCCGCCGGCGGCCCGGTGTTCGCCTTCGCCAAGCCCGTGCCCGTCTATCTCAACAACCTCAAGCACCCCAAGCGCGACGAGGTCCTGGTGAGCGTGGCCGGCCCCGCATCGAACATTGCGCTGGCATGCCTTGCGGCCGCTCTCATGCACGCGACATACGGCAACCTCTACACCAGCATGTCCTTTGCTGTGGCTTCCCAAATCATGAACTTCGGTGCCACCTTTATTGTGGTCAACCTGTCGCTCGCGTTCTTTAACCTCATTCCGATTCCGCCACTCGACGGCTCGTCGATCATCGTGCCGTTCCTCAAAGGCAAAGCGCTCTCTAACTACTACCGCCTGCAGCAATACGCCATGCCCATCCTCATCCTGGTGCTGTACCTGTTGCCTATGTGGACCGGCATCGACGTGATTGGACGGTATTTCGACGTTACCGTGTATCCGCTGGCCGAGTGGCTGCTCAACTTCGCAATCGCCGGCATCTAAGGTAAACTTACAGGTCGACCGTGCAAAACGGTCGCAACATGCACCCAAACCGCGCCGCGAAGGCGCCGTCAAAGGAGGTCGAAGATGTCGTATCGCGTGTCGACGCAGGTCTACAGCGGACCGTTCGACCTGCTGCTGCAGCTGGTAACCCGCCAAAAAGTTGATATCGGAGCCATCTCGATCAGCGAGGTGGCCGAGCAATACCTGGCCGAGGCCGAGCGCATCGAGGCGCTGGACCTGGACGTGGCGAGCGACTTTTTGCTGGTCGCGGCAACCCTTTTGGACATCAAGGCCGCCTCGCTGGTGCCCCAGGAGGCCCCGCGCAAGACAGACGACGATGACGAGGATGACGATGAGCTCGAGGAGCTCAGTGCGCTCGACGGCGACGCCCTGCGCGAGGTCCTGATCCAGCGTCTGATCGCCTACAAGCAGTTTAAGGGCGCGGCGGCGGCGCTTGGCGCGCGCATGCAGGCCGAGAGCCGCATGCATCCGCGCGTGGCCGGCCCCGACCCCGAGTTTCTAGGCCTTATGCCCGACTACCTGGCCGGCATCACCCTGCGTGGCCTCGCCGTCATCTGCGCCGACCTAGACGGCAAGCGCCAGACCTTCCTGCTGGAGGCCGAGCACGTTGCACCGCATCGCGTGCCGCTCGACCTGACGGTGGCCTCGGTCGACCGCTTTACCATGGCGCACCAAACCTGTACCTTCCGCGAGCTGCTGGACGGCGACGCCACCACCGAGCAGCTCGTCGTCACCTTCCTGGCCATGTTGGAGCTTGCCAAACGCGGCTCGCTCACGCTGAGCCAGGACGAGATCTTTGGAACCATTCAAATCAACCGCTTCGAGAGCGCCGAGGCATACGTGCCCGGCGAGGGCCCCGAGCTCACCGAATAGGAGCGCCAACCATGTCAACCCTTTCCACGCTGGAGGCAAACAGCCTCAAAGGCGCCCTCGAGGCGCTGTTGCTGGTGTCGAGCGACCCCGTGAGCGCACCCGCGCTGGCAGGTGCGCTGGATATCGCCCCGGGCGAGTGCGCGTCGCTTTTGGCCGAGCTCAAGGTTGAGTACGAGGAAGCCAACCGCGGCTTTCAGCTGCGCGAGGTCGCCGGTGGCTGGCGCCTGTTTACACACCCCGCCTACCACGACGTGGTCGAGGCCTATGTGCTGAGCTGGGACACGCAAAAGCTGTCGCAGGCGGCGCTCGAGACCCTGGCCGTCATCGCCTACCACCAGCCCGTCACGCGCGAGGTGGTCAAGGGCATCCGCGGCGTCAACTCCGACGGCGTCATCGCGTCGCTCGTGGACAAGGGTCTGGTGCGCGAGCTCGGCCGTGACCCCGAGCGCGGTCAGGCCATCATCTACGGCACGACCAACGCCTTCTTGGAAAAGTTCGGCCTGCGCTCCACTCGCGACCTGCCCGATCTGGAGCAGTTTGCCCCCGACGAGCAGTCGCGCCAGTTTATCCGCGAGCGTCTGAGCGGCCGCAGCATTCAGTCCACGCTCGAGGAGCAGGCCGAAGACCTGGACGAAGAGCGCGAACTGATCGATACCGATGTTGAGGACACCGATGGCGATGAGCTTCTGCCCACCGGTGACACCTCGGAGGATATGCATGACGAGGACTAACGAAGCAGGGGAGGCGCGCATCGCAAGCGCCATGGACACCGCTGCGCCCACAGGCGACGACCAGCCCGTCTACCCGCACACCATGCGCCTGCAGCGCTTTTTGGCGCGCGCGGGCGTGGCGAGCCGCCGCGGCTCTGAGGACCTGATGACCGCCGGCCGCGTGACCGTCAACGGCCAGGTCGCGACCGAGCTGGGTACCAAGGTCGACGTCGACCGCGACCATATCGAGGTCGACGGCATGCCCGTCAAGCTCAACCAGGGCGCCGTGTACCTGATGCTCTACAAGCCGTCCGGCTACCTCACCACCATGAGCGATCCGCAGGAGCGCCCCTGCGTGGCCGACCTGGTTCCCCGCGACCGTTTTCCGGGCCTGTTCCCGGTGGGCCGTTTGGACCGCGACACCACGGGCCTATTGCTCTTTACCACCGACGGCGACCTATCGCAGGACCTGCTGCATCCCAGCAAGCACGTCTACAAGACCTACCAGGCACTCGTGGACGGCTACCTGACCGATCGCGACTTGGAACCACTCCGCCGCGGCATCGAGCTCGACGATGGCCTGTGCCAGCCGGCGATCTGCCGCATCATCAACGCGCGCGAGGCCGAGGCCGTGGCCCCGCAGGGCATCAAGCCCGGCACCACCGCCGTGGAGGTCATCATCCGCGAGGGACGCAAGAACCAGGTCAAGCGCATGCTGAGCAAGATCCACCATCCGGTGATCCGCCTGCACCGCTGCAACTTTGCCGGCCTGGAGCTCAAAGACGTGGTCAAGGGCTCATGGCGCGAGCTCACCGACCGCGAAGTGCAGATCCTGAAGGCCGGCGGTATCCCGCCCAAGCAGGCCGGCTCCAAGCGCGGCGCCGCGCCGGCGACTAACACCGCGAGTCGCACGCGTCACCACGGCAGCCACGGCTCCGCGCCCAAGCGCAACACCTACCGCGAGCGCTACACGAGCTAGGCAACCCGCCAAGCCCCAGCGCCCGCGTCCCATACCAGAACGTCAACCACCGAAAGGAAGCATTGCATGATCGTTGCCATCGACGGCCCCGCCGGTTCCGGCAAGTCCACCATCGCCAAGGAGATCGCCCGCCAGCTGGGCTTTAACAAGCTCGACACGGGCGCCATGTATCGCGCCGTCACCTTCGCCGCGCTCGACCGCGGCATCGACCTGGACGACGAGGCGGCCATCGAAGCCCTCGCCGAGCAGATCGAGATTCGCTTTACCAACGGCACCGGCGAGGACACGCGCCTGACCATCGACGGTGCGGACGCCTCGGCTGCCATCCGCACCCCGCAGGTCGACGCCAACGTGTCCAAGGTCTCGGCCTACCCAGGCGTGCGCGCCGCCATGCTCATCCACCAGCGCCGCGCCGCCGAGGACCGCGACATCGTCGCCGAGGGTCGCGACATCGGCACCGTCGTGTTCCCCAACGCACAGGTCAAGGTGTTCCTGACCGCCGACCCGCGCGAGCGCGCCCGTCGTCGCGTGCTGCAGCGCCACCAAAACGACGCCCAGCCGCTCACAACCGAGCAGCTCGAGGCCGAGGTCGATGAGACCCTCAACGCCCTCAAGCAGCGCGACAAGCTCGACAGCAGCCGCGAGGTCGCGCCGCTCGTGCCCGCCGAGGACGCGGTGCACGTCGACTCCACCGCCCACACCATCGACGAGGTCGTCCGCATTATCGAGGACCTCATCAACCAAAGGAGGTAGCCCATGCGCCTGTTTAAGCAGACGCCCGAGGATTACTACAACGCCCCCTACGACGAGTTCCCGGCGCTCATCCGCGGGACCGTCGCCGTGGTCATGGGCATCCTGTGGGTCTTCTCCAAGCTCATGTGGCGCTGGAAGGTCGAGGACAGCGACTTGCTGTTTGAGCGCCAGGAAGGCCGCGGCAGCGTGGTCATCTGCAACCACACCTCGATGGCCGAGCTCCTGGCTGTAGAGACGGCACTGTTCTTTGGCGGCCGCCGCATTCGCCCCATCTTTAAATCCGAGTTCGCCAAGAGCAAGATCGTGCGCTGGGCCTTTAGCCGTGTGGGCGGAATTCCCGTCGAACGTGGCACCGCCGACATGAAGTGCCTGCGTGCCGCCCAGCATGCGCTGCAGCGAGGCGAGGACGTCCTGATCTTCCCCGAGGGCACGCGCATCCGCTCGCGCGAGATCAAGCCCGAGGTCCACGGCGGCTTTGCGCTCATCGCCCAGATGGGCAAGGCGCCCGTCAACCCACTCGCCATCTGCGGCTGGTCCGATATCACGCCTGCGGGCAAAAAGCTCATGCGCCCCAAAAAGTGCTGGATCCGTGCCGGCAAGGCCATCTCGCTTTCCGATGCACCGGCCGAGCTCAAGCGTAAGGAGCGCCTGGCATGGTTTGAGTCCGAGGCCATGAATCGTGTCTACGCCATGCGCGATGACATGTGCGCCGAGCACCCGGGTAGGTTCTAGCTATGGGCGAGGAAGTCATGAACACCGTCGAGGCTATGCCCGGCAAGGCAGACGCCCCCACCATCGAAATCGCCGCCCACGCTGGCACCTGCTACGGCGTGCAGCGTGCGCTCGATATGGCCCTGGCGGCCGCCCCGCAGACGGGGGAGAGCACCCAGGTCCACACCCTGGGCCCGCTCATCCATAACCCCATCGTGGTGCGCGAGCTTGCCGAGGCGGGCGTCGGTCTGGCCGAGACCCTGGACGACGCCGCATCGGGCACCGTGATCATCCGCGCCCACGGCGTGGTGCCGCAGGTCATCGATGCCGCTCGCGAGCGCGGCCTCGACGTGGTCGATGCCACCTGTCCCTACGTCAAGAAGGTCCACGTGGCCGCCGAGCGCCTGGTACGCGAGGGTTATCGCGTGCTCGTCGTGGGCGAGCCGGGCCACCCCGAGGTGGAGGGCATCCTGGGCCATGCCGGCGATGACGCGCAGGTCGTAAGCTGCGCCGCCGATGCGGACGCGCTGCCGCTCAAGGGCAAGGTGGGCCTCGTTGTGCAGACCACCCAGACCGCACAGAACTTGGCCGAAGTCGTGGCTGCCATCACCCCGCGCGTGCAGGAGCTGCGTGTGATCAACACCATCTGCGCCGCCACGAGTGAGCGTCAACAGGCAGCAGCCGCACTTGCCAACCGCTGCGACTGCATGGTAGTCGTGGGCGGCAAGAACTCGGGCAACACCCGCCGCCTGGCGCAGATTTGCGCAGACGCCTGCGAGCGCACGTATCACATCGAGGAAACTTCCGAGCTCCAGGCCGCGTGGTTTACCGACGCTCACCACATCGGCATCACCGCCGGAGCCTCCACCCCGCAAGAACACATCGAACGCGCCGTCACGCGCATCAAGGAGCTTTGCCGCTAATCATGGACCAGACCGTACCCGCATACGCCGCCGAGGTGGCCGATTACGGGCGCAGCCGCGACCCCGAGCCGGGTGAGGGCGCGCTCGTTAAGAACGTGCGTCCCGAGTCGCCCGCATGGGATGTGGGTATCGAGCCGGGCATGCGCGTGCTCACGGTCAACGGTGAGGCGCTCACCGACATGATCGTATGGCTCTGGGAGGCAGACGACGACACCGTCGAGCTGGAGGTTTTCGACCCACGCGACGGCACCGTCACACCCGTTGAGCTCGATCGCTTTCCCGGCGAGGACTGGGGCTTGGAGTTCGATGGCCCCATCTTCGATGGCATGCGTACCTGCGTAAACGCCTGCGTGTTCTGCTTTATGACCATGCTGCCCAAGGGCGGACGCTCCACGCTCTACATCCGCGACGACGACTACCGCCTGAGCTTTTTGCAGGGCAACTTCGTCACGCTGACCAACCTTTCCGACGAGGACGTGCAAAACGTCATTCAACGCAATATGAGCCCCATGAACGTGTCGGTCCACGCCGTGAGCCCCGACATCCGTCGCCGCATGATGGGCCGCAACGCCCAGCGCGGCATGGACGTGCTCGAGGCCATCATGGCCGCCGGCATCGAGATTCACGCGCAGATCGTGCTGTGCCCCGGCATGAACGACGGCGAGGAGCTGGAAAAGACTCTGCGCTTTTGCGAGGAGCACGAGCAAATCACGAGCCTGGGCATTGTGCCGCTTGGATTTACCAAGCATCAGAACCGTTTTAGCTGGTCCTACAGCGACAAGCCCGAGCTGGCGCGCGAGACCATCGCCATGATCCGGCCCTTCCAGGACCGCGCCTTCGAGCGCTTTGGCCGCCACACCTTCCAGATGAGCGACGAGTTCTATCTGGACGCCGGCATCGAACCGCCCGAGGCGGACTTTTACGACGGCTACCCGCAGTACTACGACGGCATCGGCATGATCCGCTCCTATCTGGACGAAACCGACAACGTGCTCGCCGCCGATGCCGAGCGCCTGCGCCGCGTTCGCGAGGCAATCGCCGCCCGTGGCCAGCGCCTGCTGTGCCTCTCGGGCGCCAGCGCGCGCGATACGGTGGCGCGTTTTGTGGAATCGCCGCAGGGCCTTGCCGGAACCGTCACGGCCATCAAGAACCGTTACTTTGGCGGCAACGTGGACGTGACCGGCCTCATCGTCGCCTGCGACATCTTGGAGCAGCTACCGCAGGACCTGTCGGGGGTTATGCTCTTTGTGCCTAAGCTCATGTTCAACGCCGACGGAATGACCCTTGACGAGTATCATCGTGACGAATTACTCGCAAGCCTTACCGGTCGCGGCGCCGAGGTTCATGTGGTATCGACCATGCCGCATGAGCTGCTCGATACCCTGGAGCATATCCTTGGCATAACGCCCGCCAATTCAACTATCCCCACTGACCCTACCCATTAAAGGAGAGCAGATGAAACCTATCGTCGCCGTCGTCGGACGCCCCAACGTGGGCAAGTCCACGCTCGTCAACCGCCTGGCCCAGACCTCGGACGCCATCGTCCATGAGTCCCGCGGCGTCACGCGCGACCGCTCGTATCACACGGCCGATTGGAACGGCCGCGAGTTCACCATCGTCGACACGGGCGGTATCGAGCCGCTCAAGAGCGACGACGTCTTTGCCACGTCCATCCGCGACCAGGCGCTTGCCGCCGCCGAGGAAGCTGCTGTCATCCTGTTTGTGGTCGACGGCCGCACCGGCGTCACCGAGGAGGACGAGTCGGTCGCCCGCATGCTCAAACGCTGCGACAAGCCGGTCTTTCTGCTGGTGAACAAGCTTGACAACCCCGACCGCGAAAACGACAACATTTGGGAGTTCTATTCGCTCGGCATCGGTGAGCCCACGCCGCTCTCGGCCCTGCACGGCCACGGCACGGGCGATCTGCTCGACGACATCGTGGCCCTGTTGCCCGAGGAGGAGGACGAGGTCGCCGACGAGTTCCCCGATGCGCTGAACGTGGCCATCATCGGTCGCCCCAACGCCGGTAAGTCCTCGCTGTTCAACCGCATCCTGGGCGCCGACCGCTCCATCGTGTCCAACATCGCCGGCACCACGCGCGATGCCATCGACACCGTCGTCGAGCGCGACGGCAAGCACTACCGCATGGTCGACACCGCGGGCATTCGCAAGAAGAGCACCGTGTACGAGAACATCGAGTACTACTCCATGGTCCGCGGCCTGCGCGCCATCGACCGCGCTGACGTGGCGCTGCTCGTCGTCGACGCCTCCGTGGGCGTTACCGAGCAGGACCAGAAGGTCATGGGCTTGGCTATCGAGCGCGGCTGCGCCATCGTGGTGCTGCTCAACAAGTGGGATCTGCTCGATGATGACCGCAAGCGCGAGGCCTGCATGGAGACCGTCGACCGCCGTCTGGGCGTTATGGCTCCCTGGGCCCAGTACCTGCGCATCTCAGCCCTGACCGGCCGCAGTGTCGAGAAGATCTGGGCGATGGTCGACGCCGCCGAGAAGACGCGTTCGCAAAAGATCAGCACCTCGCGCCTCAACACGTTCCTCACCGACCTGCGCGAGTTCGGTCACACCGTGGTGGACGGCAAGCGTCGTCTGCGCATGCACTACGTAACCCAGACGGGCGTCAACCCGCCGACGTTTACGTTCTTCGTCAACCACAGCGACCTGGTCAACGACACCTACCAGCGCTACGTGGAGAACCGTATGCGCTCGACCTTCGATTTTTCCGGCACGCCCATTCGACTCTTCTTTAGGAAGAAGGAGCAAAAGGATGCATAATCCGATTCTGCTGACCGCCATCTGCGCCGTGGTCTCGTTCTTTATCGGAGCGATTCCGTTTGGCTTGATCCTGGGCCGCGTGTTCAACCACACGGACATTCGCAAGGCGGGTTCCGGTAACATCGGCACCACCAACGCCCTGCGCGTGGCCGGCCCCAAGGTGGCCGCGCTCACGCTGCTGCTCGACTGCCTGAAGGGCGCCATCTGCGTCATTATCGCGCGTCCGCTTATCGCCGATCTAGGCTATGGTTTTCCGCCGAATATCATGGCGCCTGGAGCTCCCGGCGACTGGATGCTCGGCGTCATCTGCCTGGCAGCGGTGTGGGGCCACATCTTCTCGCCGTACCTTAGCTTCCACGGCGGCAAGGGCATCGCGGTCGGTCTGGGCGTAATCCTCGCATGGTACTGGCCCATCGGACTTTCGCTGCTGGGCATGTTTATCGTGGCCGTTGCCATCACCAAGTTTGTGTCGGTGGGCTCGCTTGCCGCGGCCATCGGTCTTCCCATCGCCGTCTGTGCGGTCTTTCCGTACAGCAGCCTGGGTCTCAAGTTTTGCATGGCGATGATCGGTATCACCGTGGTGTGGGCCCATCGTGCGAACATCAAAAAGCTCATGACGGGCAAGGAGTCCAAGCTCTCGTTTACCAAGCGCGTCACCGAACCCGACGATAAGTAGGAGAGAGTCATGAATGTTGCGCTGATTGGCTCCGGCTCCTGGGGAACCGCCGTCGCCGGCCTTGCCGCCGCGCGAGCCGAGCACGTGACCATGTGGGCCCATAGTGAGCAGACGGCCGCTGGCATCAATGGCGAGCATCGTAACCCCCGCTATCTGGTGGACTACGAGCTGCCCAGCAACGTCGTTGCCACGACGGACCTGACGCAGACGCTCGACGGTGCCGAGGCCGTCATCTTTGCCGTGCCCTCCACGCACCTGCGCAGCGTATGCCATCAGGCAGCACCCTTCATCGCCGCCGACACCCCGGTACTCTGCCTCACCAAGGGTATTGAGCCCGATTCCGGCCTGCTCATGAGCGAGGTCATCGCCAGCGAGATTGGCAACGAGGCGCGCGTGGCGGCGCTCTCCGGCCCCAACCATGCCGAGGAGATTTGCCGCGGCGGACTTTCTGCCGCCGTCATCGCTAGCAAAGATCCGCAGGTAGGGGAGACCTTTAAGGACCTGCTCCTATCTACGGCCTTCCGCATCTACCTGTCGCAGGACATGACCGGCGTCGAGGTATGCGGCGCCATGAAAAACGTCATCGCTATCGTGTGCGGCATTTCCGCCGGCTCCGGCGCGGGCGATAACACGCTCGCCCTTATCATGACGCGCGGCCTGGCCGAGATCAGCCGCCTGGTGCACGCCCGCGGCGGACAGGCCATGACCTGCATGGGACTTGCCGGCATGGGCGACCTCATCGCCACCTGTACCTCGGAGCATTCGCGCAACCGCACCTTTGGCTACGAGTTTGCCCACGGCGTGTCACTCGACGAGTACCAGGCACGCACGCACATGGTGGTCGAGGGTGCCGTTGCGGCCCGCAGCGTCAGCGAACTCGCCCGTTCACTGGGCGTAGACATTCCGCTCACCTTTGCCGTGGAGCAAACGCTCTACAACGGTGTTACTTTGGATAGGGCGCTCGAGATTCTTACCGACCGCGTCCCCTCTCAAGAGTTCTACGGACTCACTGACTAGCACAGAAAGGCTACTACCATGGGTTCCATCAAAATCGCTCCGTCTGTCCTTTCGGCCGATATGGCCAACCTCAAGGGCGAGCTCGACAAGATCGCCGGCGCCGACTATGTGCACTTCGACGTCATGGACGGTCACTTTACCGGCAACCTCACCTTTGGCGTTGACATCCTCAAGGCCGTCAAGCGCTCCACCGACGTGCCGGTCGACGCGCACCTCATGGTGTCGAACCCCGACGAGACGGTCGATTGGTATGCCGACGCCGGTGCCGACATGATCACCGTGCACTACGAGGCCTCCACGCACCTGCACCGCACGCTCACGCATCTGCAGCAGCGCGGCGTCAAGGCCGGCGTGGTACTCAACCCCGCCACCCCCGTCTGCGTGCTCGAGAGCATCATCGACGTTGTCGACATGGTGCTGCTCATGAGCGTGAACCCCGGCTTTGGCGGCCAGAGCTTTATCCCCGGTACCATTGCTAAACTCCACGAGCTTAAGGCCATGTGCGAGCGCCACGGCGTGTTGCCCATGATCGAGGTCGACGGCGGCATTTCTTCCAAAAACATCGCCGAGGTCGTCAAGGCCGGTGCCAACGTGCTCGTAGCCGGCTCCGCCGTATTTAAGTCCGAAGATCCCGCCGCCGAGGTTGCGCTGCTGCAGAAGCTGGGCAACGAGGCCGCACAGGAGGCATAAACCCCTATGACCGCAGGTCAAAACCGCATACCCGTGAATCTTGACTATGCTGCCTCGACGCCCATGCGCGCCGAGGCGCTCCATGCGCAGCGCGAGTACGACGATAGCGAGCTTGCCGGCGTCAACCCCAACTCGCTGCATTCGCTCGGCCGCAAGGCCGCTGCGCGCCTGGAAGTGGCGCGTCGCGAGATCGCCCGCAGCTTTGGCGCGCGCGTCCGCCCGTCCGAGATTATCTTGACCAATGGCGGCACCGAGGCAAACCAGCTGGCGCTCCTCGGACTTGCCGAGGGCGCCCGTCAGCGCGACCGCAAGCGCAACCGCGTGATCGTGTCGGCGATTGAGCACGATTCGATCCTTGACAACCTGCCGCTGCTGCGCGCCGCCGGCTTTACCGTCGATCTGGTGCAGCCCTGCCGTGCGGGCTACATCGAGACCGCCGCGCTGAACGACTTGCTCGGCGACGACGTCGCACTCGTGAGCATCATGGCCGCCAATAACGAGACCGGCGTGGTGCAGCCCATCCGCGAGCTGGCCGCCGCCGCGCATACCGTGGGCGCCCTGTTCCACACCGATGCCATCCAGGGCTACTTGCATATTCCGCTCGATGTCACCGAGCTGGGCGTCGATGCTATGACCGTTGCCGCGCATAAGATCGGCGGCCCTGTGGCATCCGGCGCGCTCTACCTTAAGAACCGCACGCCGCTGCGCCCCCGCATCTTTGGCGGTGGACAGGAAGCCGGCCGTCGCGCCGGTACTCAGGACCTGCGCACGCAGCTCGCCTTTGCCGCTGCCGCCTGCACGCTGACGCCCCATGTGGCCGAGGAGCGCGAGAAGCTGCAAGCCCTGTCCGATAAGCTCTACGCCACGCTTACGGCCCATCCGCGCATTCACGCCACCATGGGTGACTACGCACATGCCGACCGTCTGCCCGGCATGGTATCGATCTACATTGACGGCATGGACTCCGAGGAGCTCATCATCAAGCTCGATGCCGCCGGCTTTGAGGTATCGGCAGGCTCGGCATGCTCGAGCGGCAGCATGGACCCCAGCCACGTTTTGAGCGCGATGGGCATTGGCCGCGAGCAGGCATTGGGCGCACTGCGTATCTCCTTCGATGACCGTGTGAATCCGGGCGATCTGGACGACTTTGCCCAGACGCTGCTCTCGATCGTAGGTGCCGCATGATCGTCGCCCAACTCGAGCGCGCCCTGCTTGCACGCTATCCTAAGACGGACGCCGAACCCTGGGACCACGTAGGCTTATCCGTTGGCGACCCCGATGACGAGATCCGTGGCGTGGCCTGTGCGCTCGACGCTACCAGGGACAACGTGCAGCGTGCCTTGGAAGCCGGAGCCAATGTGTTGCTCACGCATCATCCCGTCTATATTAAGGCACCCGAGGCATTTTGCCCGCCCAGCGCGACGCGTCCCCAGTGCAGTGCGGCGCTCTACGAGGCGGCCCGTTGTGGGGTGAGCATCATCTCGCTCCACACCAACCTGGACCGCTCACACGGGGCGCGCGTATGCCTAAGTACGCTGTTGGACGCCGTGCCCGAAAGCTCGCTGGAACACGTGGACGACCCCGAGGCCTGCGGCCTGGGAGCCCTTGCAACACTCAGCGACCCCTGCAGCCTACGCGACCTTGCCGCGCGCGCCGCCACGGCGTTTGGCAGCGACCCGCGCGTGTGGGGTGAGACCGATCACCCGTGCCGCACCGTCGCCATTCTGGGCGGCTCCCTCGGCGACTTTGGCGAGCTTGCCATCGCCGCGGGCGCGGACCTTGTCGTGACGGGCGAGGCGGGCTACCATGTGGCGCAAGATCTTGCCTTGCGCGGACTGCCGGTGATCCTGCTCGGCCATGACCGCTCCGAGGAGCCGTTCGTTGATATCTTGATGAACTCTGCGGTTGACGCCGGGGTTGACCCCCGTCATGCGATTAAAATACTGAACCCTTGCCAATGGTGGACTGTGACAAAAGGAGAGAACTTATGAGCGCCGGCGCTACGCTACTCAAGCTGCAACAGATCGATTTGGAGCTCGCCCGCAACAAGAGCGAACTTGCCAATATGCCGGAGCTCAAGGAACTCGCTTCCAAGCGCAAGACCTACGTTAAGCTCAAGTCCGAGATGACCAAGCTCTACGCCCAGCGCAAGGACCTGGATATTGAGCTCGACGATCTCAACACCACCGAGATTCAGACCAATAACGCCATCGAGGCCGCCAAAAAGCGCCACGTTGACGGCTCTGACTACCGCGAGGTTCAGGACCTGGAGAACGAGCTCGCCACCCTGGCCAAGCGTCTGGACAAGATCGAGCACACCCGCAAGGACGTCGTCGTCGCCCACAAGGAGGCGCTCGACCGCGAGGCTCGCGCGCAGGCCATCATCGCCAAGTTCGAGGAGGGCGTGAAGGCCGATACCAAGGCCGCCCGCGCCAAGGCCGCCGATCTCCAGGCTCAGATTGACGCCGCCACTAAGGAGCGCACTGCGCTGGCTGCCACGCTGCCGACCGACGTGCTCACCGATTACGAGCGTCTGCTCAAGCAGTTCCGTGGCCTGGCCGTCGAGACCATCAAGGGCAACATCCCCACGGTCTGCCACACCGCGCTGCAGGCGTCGTCCATGAGCGACCTCAACCACGACGGTAGCGAGATTACGCACTGCCCATACTGCCACCGCCTGCTCGTGCTCCCCAGCAAGGAAGCCTAACGATGACGGCGGCACCCAACAATTCAATGCAACTTGAGGGAAAAACGATCCTGCTGGGCATTACCGGCGGGATCGCCGCCTATAAGTCGTGCAATATCGTGCGCCTGCTGCAAAAGCGAGGCGCCCGCGTCAAGGTCGTCATGAGCGATCATGCCACCGAGTTTGTCGGGCCGCTTACCTTCCGTGCACTCACCAACGAGCCGGTCGCGGTGGGCCTGTTCGACGATCCCTCCGACCCCATCCACCACATTTCGCTGGCCCAGGAGCCCGATCTGGTGGTCGTGGCGCCCGCGACGGCCAATATCATCGCCAAGATGGCAAACGGTATCGCCGATGACCTCATCTCCACTACGCTGCTTGCCACGCCGCGACCCATCGTGATCGCCCCGGCCATGAACAACGGCATGTGGAAGGCGCCGGCCACGCAGGCCAATATGGCCATGCTGCGTGACCGTGGCATCCATGTGGTAGGACCCGGCAGCGGCTACCTTGCCTGCGGCGACGTGGACACGGGACGCATGAGTGAGCCCGAGGACATCGTCGAGGCCGTCTGCGAGGTGCTGAACCCCGTCCCGCAAGACCTGGCAGGCAAGTGCATCGTGATCACTGCCGGTCCTACGCACGAGCCGATCGACCCCGTGCGCTTTATTGGCAACCGTTCGTCGGGCAAGATGGGCATCGCCCTGGCGGGGGAGGCCGCTCGCCGCGGTGCTGCGGTTACGCTTGTGCTGGGGCCGACATCGCTCGATGTTCCCCGCGGCGTGGGGTGCGTGCGCGTGCAGACCGCCGCAGAGATGCTGCAGGCGGCGCTGGGCGCCTTTCAGACGGCCGATGCGGCCATTTGCGCGGCAGCCGTCGCCGACTACACCCCCGAAGCCCCTGCGGACCACAAGCTCAAAAAGGCCAACGAACGCTTGGATTGTATCGAACTGGTCGAGACGGTCGATATCTTGGCTGAGCTTTCGCGCCAGAAGGGCGAGCGATGCGTGATCGGATTTGCGGCCGAGACCGATAACGTCGTGGAGTACGCTCAGCGAAAGCTCGCCCGCAAGGGTTGCGATGCAATTATCGCCAACGATGTATCGCGCGCCGATTCGGGCTTTGGAACCGACACCAACAAGGCTTGGATCGTGAGCACAGCGGGTACGCAAGAACTTCCCGTGCTAACAAAGCCCCAGCTCGCAGATACAATTTTGGACTTGCTTCAAAATTTGTAAAAAAGTTCTTGCACAAGGGCAAAGTTTCGGGTTAATATACTCCCTGTTGCGAGCGAGAGCAGAGCAACAAATAAAAGCTTCGGGACGTGGCGCAGCTTGGTAGCGCACTTGACTGGGGGTCAAGGGGTCGCTGGTTCGAATCCAGTCGTCCCGACCAGAAGTTTGCAGGTCAGGCACCTAGTGCCTGACCTTTTTTGTTTTAAGCAATTGCTTAATTGTGATTAAGCAACAGGGTGCCAAAAATCTACCTACGCGATAATCGCCTTTTGCGGCTACTTGCGCGTTTTGCACGCGCTTGAGCCGATTTATTAACGCGATATGAATCTACATACGCGTAGCTGGTATACAACCGAGAACGGGCCGCATTTATCGCGGCGATTTACATAGATTTAGCAACTGTAACGAACAAGCGTGTCGCTGTATTTATTCCAGTAGTTAACTTGATCGGTGGACAAGTGGGCTGTTGCAACGAAAAGCCAACCAGGATGGGCTCTATACGAGGACGCCGCAGGGTAATTGCGAGGGGAGGGTGGCAGGCGCTCTGAGAGCCGCTGTATGACCCCATGTCTCCTTAACTCGATAATTTGTGTTTCAGGCCACGAATAGGTCGAGCAATTGCCAAAAGAAAGGCCCATGCAGGATTGCACGAGCCTTACATCAGATCAAATATGAGCTAGAAGCACCAAGCAGGGCAGACGCAACACCATCTTGTCGCAGCCTCTGCGAGCGACATATCGCAGTCGAGGTAGACATCGAGGAAGTCGTCAGATCCCGCACAGGGGGACCGCGATGGTGGCCACCGCGCCGCCCGAGGGGCTGTTAGCGAGCGAGACGGAGCCCCCGTGGGCGCTCGCGGCCTCGGAGGCGACGTGGAGGCCGAGCCCGTAGTGGCGGCCTCCGTCGCGCGAGGAGCGGGAGGAGTCGTCTGTGAAGAGGCGCTCGCAGCCGCGTTCGAGGGCGGCGGGAGAAAAGCCCGGTCCGTCGTCGGCAACCTCGATGACGAGGCGCCCGCCCGCGACGTCGCAGGAGACAGCCACGCGCGAGCGCGCGTGCTCGGCGGCGTTGGCCACGAGGTTCGCGGCGGCTCGCGCCAGGGTGGTTCGGTCGAGCGGGGCCTCGGGCGCGCCCGCGACAGCGGGGCCCGTGGCCGCGTCGAGCGTCACGCCTCGCGCCCGGGCGATCTGGGCGGCCTCGGCGAGGACCTGCTCGCAGAGCTCGGCCGGCCGCATGGGGGCCCTCTCCGCCCCGCCGGACCCGCGGGAGGCCTCGATGAGCAGGCGCACGTAGCCGTCGAGCCTTTCGACGCTGCCGGCTATGTCGCGCGCGGCGGCCGCGAGGTCGGCGTCTTTCTCGTCTTCCAGCTCCTCCGCCACGAAGTCTGCGTTGGCGCGCAGCACGGTGAGCGGCGTCTTGAGGTCGTGGGCGAGTGACGCCACCTGCTCGCGCTGCCCCCGCTCCGCGGCCCAGCGGGCCTCGAGCGACTCGGCGAGGGAGGTCCGCATGGCGTCCATCGCTGCGAGGACGTCGTTCACCTCGCGCACGTTGGTGCTGCCGACCGCGAAGTCGAGCTCCCCCGCGCCGACGCGCCCCGCTGCCTCAGCGAGCGGCGCCATCTTGCGCGAGATCACGCGGCTCGCGCGGCGCGCCACGAGCGCGAGCGCGAGCGCGCTTCCCGCCGCGGCGCCGACGAGCATGAGGCTCTGCGGGTTGGGAAGCAGGCCGGCGAGATTGCGCGAGACCCACTGCGGCAGGTACTCGCTGACGAGTGCGCAGGCCCCGCCGCCCTTGAGCGGGAACGCGGCGTAGGTGAGGCCCGAACCCCCGCCCTCGATCTCCACTGTGCCCGGATCCGCGGCGAGTGCCGTACGGGCCATTTCCGTCGCGTCCTCGAGCCGCGAGCTCTCGAGGTCAGTCATCAGCACGTGTCCGTCCTTGTTCAGGATGAGGTAGCGGTACGCCGTCGGCACGTCCTGCTGCCCGCAGACGCCCTCGCGTGCCAGGCCCTCCGCGACCTCGCGCGCATTGGCCGGCCCCCAGCTTGCCTCGTAGACGAAGCCCGCGTCGATCGCCGCGGAGAGTGCCATGAACGAGGCGAGCCACGCCGTGGCGACCGCCGCGAACGCGTAGGCGAAGTAGCGCGCGATGACGAAGGAGAGCGGCATGCCCCCGCGACCTCGCGCCCCGGTCCTCAGAGCTGCCACTTGTACCCCATCCCCCAGACGGTCGCGATCGGATCGGCGCCGGCCTCGGAGAGTTTCCTCCGGGCGCGGCTGACCTGCATGGATATGGCCGCATCGTCGGCGTCGCTCTCCCAGCCGAGCACCGCCTCGCGTATCTGCGCGCGGCTCATGACCTGCCCGGGGTGGCGCGCGAGGTACTCGCAGATGGCGTACTCGGTGGGCGTGAGCGGCACGGTCTCGCCGCCCACGGCGAGGTCGCGCGCCCCGAGGTCGATCCGCACCTCCCCGAAGGAGAGGGCGTGCGAGCGCGGCCGGCGCTCACGGCGTAGATGGGCCGCGACCTTGGCGCGAAGTTCCGCGGCCCCGAAGGGCTTGCGGACGTAGTCGTCGGCGCCCAGGCCGTAGCCGGCCACGGCATCCTCCTCGGCCACGCGCGCGGTCAGGAAGACGATGGGCCCGTCGAAGTCCGGGCGGATCTGCCGCACGAGCTCGAAGCCGTCGAGCCCCGGCATCATGACGTCGCAGAGCACGAGGTCGAAGCGCGAGAGGTCCATCCCCGGGACCGCCGTCGGGTCCGCCGCCCTGACGACCTCATGGCCGTCGCGGCCGAGGACGCGCGCGAGCGCGTCGAGGATAGCCCGTTCATCATCCACTGCCAGTATCCTCGCCATGTTCGACCTCCTGAAACTTCCGTCGGAATTGTACTAGCGCCGCGCTCAGCGGTCCAGAGCCCTGCGCGCAGCCGCGGGCGCCCACATGGCGATCTCAGGGTTGGGCAGCACGTGGTCGGCGATCGAGCGCAGCGCCGACCCCCAGCCGGCGTCGAGCAGGGCATTCCCGCCCAGGACGAGCGCTGCGGAGAGGAGGGCGAGCACGGCGGCGAGCGGCCTCCTACGCATCTGCCCTCCCGTCCTCGAAGCGGCAGAACCAGGCCAGAAGGACGGCGTCGGCTGCCAGGGTGAGCACGAGGCTAGCGAGCGCAGTCGTGAGGAGAGGGCCCGCCGCGCGTGCGGCGTCGATGAAGGCCTCCACCCCGAGCGACCCCAGGCGCGCGGGCCAGGCGAGCGGAACCCAGCTCAGGGGCGTCGCCAGGGCACCGGTGAGCTCGCCGGTCATGAGGCCGTGCGCAAGTCCGCCCACTGAGAAGAACGCGAGGAGCATCCCCGCCGCGCCGGCGCCGATGGCGGCGTTGCGGCCGAGGCGCAGGGCCACGCCGAGCCCCAGCGCGTAGAGGGGCAGGCTGCCCAGCACGATGCCCGCCCAGGCGGCCGCAAGCGGAGCGGGCCCGAGCGGCAGGCGCCCGGCGACGGCGAGCACGGCCCCGAACACGCCGAGCGCCACGGCCAGCGCGCCCGCGCCGAGCGCCGCAAGGGCGAGCAGCTTCGCCGCGACGGCGCGCCCGCGCGAGGGGACCGCCGTGAGGTTGGCGAGGCGCCCGGCAGCGCGCTCCTCGTCCACGGCGAGCCCGCAGACGATGGCGGACATGAGCGGCATGAGGGCGCCGAGGAACTGGGCGTAGGCGTCCGCGCCCAGCGCCGGGTCCCATCGGGTTACGGAGAAGTACTCGCCGCAGGCAAGACCGGCTGCCAGGCCGCAGACGAGGTGCACCGCCGTGAGCGGGGAGCGAGCCAGGCGCAGGGCCTCGGAGAGCAGGGCCCGCGGGAGAGTCATGCGCGGCGTCGGGTCGGAGAGTCGTGTCATGGCCATCACCTCTCCTCGGAGCGCGCGAACCAGGCCGCGCCCGCCGCCGTGAGCGCGGCGAACGCGAGCGCGCAGACCGCAAGGCCCGCCAGCGTGAGCATGCCGTCCGCCGCGAGCGCCCCGCCGAGCGCCATGTCCGCCGCGAGTGGCTCGCCGCTCGGCAGCACGGGGATGAAGCTCGTGGGGATGACCATGCTCGCCGACGGCGGAAAGAGCTGCGGCAGCGGCACCAACGACCAGGCGAACCCACCCACGAGCTGCACGGCGAGCGGGCAGAAGATGCCCGCGAGCATGCCGAGTCGCGCCGTGAGGAAGAGCCCTGCGGGGATCATCCACGCCGCGGTCACCGTGTTGGCGAGCGCGCAGAGGAGCATCGTGAGCGTGCCCGCGGCCGTGAGGCCCTGCGAGGAGAACGCCGATCCCGCGAGGTAGATGCCGAAGACCACGAGGTTCGAGAGCGCGCAGAGCGCGAGGCACCAGAGCGCCTTGGCCCACCAGGCGCGCCCGAGCGGGCAGCCCAGGCCCAGAAGCCCACGCATCCGCGTGCGAGCGTCCGCCCGCGCGACGCACGCCACCACGAGCGAGAGAGACACGGGCAGGAAGAGCGCGTACCAGTAGTTCCACGCGCTGAAGATCTGCACGCCCCGGTAGGGCATCGCGCCGAGCAGCGGCATCGGCAGCGCCATGAGCACGGCCAGGCGAACCGGTGCCGCGTGGCGCGACTTCAGGGCCTCGGCGCGCAGGCCCGCGAGCAGGCCGCCTTTCTCGCCCGTCATGCCGCCACCTCCCCGCGTGCTCGTCGCCCTTCCCGGCAAAAGCTCATGAAGAGTTCCTCGAGGTCCTGCCCGGGCCGAAGCGCATCCTCGTAGGCGAGGCGCCCCCCGCAGATGATGCCGATGGTGTCCGCCATCTGCTGCACCTCGGAGAGGATGTGGCTCGAGACGATCACCGTCGTGCCCGCAGCCGCGAAGCCGCGAATCTGGTCGCGCAGCTCCTCGATGCCGATGGGGTCGAGGCCGTTGGTGGGCTCGTCGAGCACGAGCAGGCGCGGCCGGGCGATCAGCGCCAGCGCGAGCCCCAGGCGCTGTCGCATGCCCATCGAGAAGCGCCCGGCGCGCTTCTTCCCGGTGTCCGCGAGGTCCACGGCGGCGAGCACCTCATCTATGCAGCTCTCGGGAAGGCCCAGCAGCGTGGTGCGCACGCGCAGGTTCTCGCGCGCGGTGAGGTTTGGGTAGAGCGGCGCCTCCTCGATGAGGCTGCCGATTGCGTAGAGGTCCTCGCGGCGCCAGGCGTGCCCGGCAAAGAGGATCTCCCCGGCCGTCGGCCGCAGCATCCCGCAGATCATCTTGAGCGTTGTCGACTTGCCGGCGCCGTTGGGGCCGAGCAGCCCGTACACCTCGCCCTCGCGGATTTGAAGGCTCACGTCGGCCACGGCGTCCTGCGCCTGGTCGCCGCGACCGAAGCGCTTGGTGAGCCCGCGCGTCTCGAGCATGTAACCCATGGGTTTATCCTTTCTCTACCGGGCGCGCGGGCCGAGTCACCGTACCCGCGTGCCTTACCTTTCGGGTTCACCATCAATGGTGGGACGCGTTTCTAACGAAGCCGTAACGGCCGTTGGGGTCTTATATATGTCTGGACTCTCTATGCTTACGCTGGATAGACATCGCCAGAACGGGTATAGTATCGAAAGTTTTGTCGTTTACCAGCGGGGGAGTCCTGTGGGCATCAAAAAGAAGATCAAAAAGGAGCTTATCGGCACTTCCGATTACCCGTCGAATAAGATCTTCACGATCTCCAATTTCATTACCTTCACGCGCCTGATCCTCACGCTGGTCTTCCTGTACCTGTTTGTGACGGACAACAACCGTGTCGTCGCCATCGTCATCTATGCCATCGCGGCCTCCACCGACTGGATGGACGGCCAGATTGCCCGCATGACCAAAACGGTCTCGTGGCTCGGCAAGGTTATGGATCCCATCTGCGACCGTGCGCTGCTATTTACCGGCGTACTGGGCCTGGTGGTCCGCGGCGAGCTTCCCATCTGGGTCTGCGTGCTCATCATCGGCCGCGATATCTATCTGGGAATCGGCACGCTTATCGTGCGCCACTATCACCGCCGTCCCATCGACGTGGTGTTTCCCGGCAAGATTGCCACGGCGCTGCTCATGACCGGCTTCTCGCTCATGCTGTTGGGCTTTCCCACCGTGGATGGCTGGCATCTGTTGCCTGCTACGTTCACGGCCTTCCCGGGTCTCAACGGCAGCCCGGTACCGCTTGGCATCTTCTTTGTGTACGGCGGCGTCATCTTCTCCATGCTCACCGCTGTCATCTATTCCATTAAGGGTGGAGCGGCCATTAAACAGGCTGTCGCGCATCCCGAGGACGAAGACATCGACTTTCTTAACCCCGAAATCGAAGACTAAGCCATTGGGGTATGATTACGTACAGTTCATTCTTTGCGGCATGTCCGCGTTAAGTTAGGGGTTGTCATGGACAACATGGTTAACAATATGCCTCAGAACGATAAGGCCTCAGACGCCACCTGCGTTTTCCGCGTTCCTTCGAGCGATGTCACCGTTCCCGACCTCATGGCCAACGTGCGCATCACCGCGCCCGTCTTATCTATCGTCAAAGGCCCTCAAACCGGTGCAGCCTTTGAGCTCGAGGATAATGTGACCACCATCGGCCGCGATCCCGCTAACGGCATCTTCCTCAACGACATGACCGTGTCGCGTAGCCATGCGCGCATTATTCGCGAGGGTCTGGGTGCCCGCATCGAGGACCTGGGCTCGCTCAACGGTACGTGGGTTGACGGCGCTATCGTCAACGGCGCACCGCTGCACGATGGCTCTTCCGTCCAGATCGGTACGTTTACGCTCATCTACCACGAGAGCACGCCGGAGCGCATCGAAACCGGTGAGTAGGGCATGGCCGAACGCAATTATCTGAGTATCGGCCAGGTCGTCAATCTACTTCGAGGCGCATACCCCGATCTTTCGAACTCAAAAATTAGATTTCTCGAAGATGAGGGGCTCATCACCCCTCATCGCACGCCTAAGGGCTATCGTCAGTACTCCAAGGAGGACGTTGACCGCCTGGAGGTCATTCTGCACCTCCAGAAGACTCGCTACATGCCGCTCAACGTGATCAAGCAGCGCCTGGAAAACGCCACGGACCTGTCTACGCTCGCCTACGAGGTGGGCCTGTTGTCCGATGTTCCGCTCAAGACGGAACCCAAGGAGACTAAGCAAAAGCTGCATCCCATCGAGACCATCCCCGATATGCTCGGCGTCGAGATCTCGTTTATCCGCTCCCTGGCCGAAAACGACCTCATTCGCATCATCAAGAGCCCGCAGAACCGCGAGCTTGTCGATGGTCGCGATTTCCCGATCATCCGCTATTGCTCCGAGCTTTCGCGCTTCCATATCGAGCCGCGCAACCTGCGCCAGTACGTATCGTCCGCAAACCGCGAGTCCTCGATGTTTGAGCAGGTTCTCGTGAGCATGCTCGGTATGGATACTTCCGACGACGAGCGCGATGCCAAGCTCGAGCGTGCATTTAAAAAGCTGCATGACCTCACCGAGGGCGTCCATACCGCTCTGCTCAAGAACCGCGTATTTGAGTCACTCAACGCCGTGGTGGAGGATGCCGATATCGATGCCCTCGACGAGGAGATCGCACGCTCCGAGTCAACCAAGGCCAAAAGCGAAGAGGCATCTACCTCCGCGGTCCCCGTGCGTGAGGAATCCCTCGTGCAGCCGCTCAAGGTTGTCGCCCCCTCACGCGCCGGCACCGCCAGCGCGGCCAAATAGACGCTGCTACAAACCAGCCTCCCCTGAAAGGTCATGCCATGTACGACTTCGAATCTCACATCGTCGACATCCCCGACTATCCCGAGCCCGGAGTCGTCTTTAAGGACATCACGCCACTCTTTGGTAATCCCGAGGCGTTAAAGGCCATGGTAGATGCCCTGGCCGAGCATTTTGCCGGCATGGGCATCACCAAGGTTGTGGGTCCCGAGGCTCGCGGCTTTATGGTCGGCGTGCCCGTGGCCGTCGCCCTGGGCGCCGGCTTTGTGCCCGCACGCAAACCGGGCAAGCTGCCGCGCAAGACGGTGAGCGAGAGCTACGAGCTCGAATATGGCACCGACTCTATCGAAATCCATGCCGATGCCATTACCTCTAAAGATACCGTGTTGATTCTGGACGACTTGGTCGCGACGGGCGGAACCGTCGAGGCAACAGGTAAACTTGTGCGAGATATGGGCGCAAAGCTTGTGGGTTACGGTTGTATCCTCGAACTTGCGTTTCTTAACCCGCGCAAGAAGCTCACGCCTTCCAACGAGGACGTCGAGCTCTTTAGCCTGGTAACGGTGGACTAGCCGCTACCCTTAGATACCGGAAAGGAAGCTCCATGCGCACAGCAAATACGCACAAAAACATGGCACGCTGCGCTGCTACGGCAACCCTCGCTTGTGTTTTGGGCCTGGGCCTCGCGGCTCCGGCCTATGCCGATACCGCATCCGACCTTGCCGCTGCTCGTACCAAACTCGAGCAGATCGGCACGCAGACCCAGCAAATTCATGAAGAACTCTCCGCGCAGACGCAGGAGCTTGATCAGACCGCAGGCGAGATCACGCAAAAGCAGCAAGAGATTGCCGACGGCCAGGCAAAGCTTTCGAGCTACGTTGCCGGTGAGTACAAGACCGGCGGTCTGAGTCTCCTTCAGGTTCTGACGGGCGTCGACGATCTGGGCGACATGCTCAACCGTCTGTTCTATTACGGCAAGGTTTCCGACAAGCAGGCCCAGACCATTCAGGATGTCAAGGACCTTAAGCAGCAGCTCACTGATAAGCAGGCCGAGCAGGAGAAGAACGTCGCCGCGACGCAGAAGAAAGTCGACGAGCTCAACGCCCAGCAGGCAGAAGCCCAGAGCATCGTGAACTCCCTAGATTCTCAGCTGCAGGCCGAGCTTGCCGCCGAGGCTGAAGCCAATGCCGCGCTGCAGGCTGGCATAAATGCCAGCACTGCCGAAAAGGCCACGGTGAGCAAAGACACCGCCGGTACGACCGAGAACACCAACGATGGCGGCAATACGCCCGCGCCCACTCCTACGCCCGCTCCGGCCCCTACGCCGCAGCCCGCCCCGGCTCCGGCTCCGGCGCCGACGCCTTCCGCACCGAGCCAGTCTGTTGACGGCGGCTCCGTTGTTTCGCGTGCCTACAGCAAGCTGGGTTGCGCTTATTCCTGGGGAGGCATTGGACCGGACAGCTTTGACTGCTCCGGTTTTGTAAGCTACTGTCTCACGGGCCGCTACTGCCGTCTGGGCACCACCGGCACCTTCATGGGTTGGACCCGCGTGTCCGACCCGCAACCAGGCGATGTCGTGGTTAACTCCTACCATACTGGCATCTATATCGGAAATGGTCAGATGATCCATGCTTCCGACTACAAGACGGGCGTCATCATCAGCTCCGTCGCAGCCGGCATGAACAACAACTACATTTTCGTGCGCTACTAAGTCACTCTGTATAGCAAACGAATGTGAACCTCGTGGCCTTTGGGCTGCGGGGTTCATTTATTTGTGACCGTGCTCCATACATAATCCCAATGAGCTAGTTTTCAATACTAGATGCACGTTTCAAAGGTAAGCAAGATGGCTATAATAAATGAGAAACATCTAGAAAGGACCCTCTATGAGCTGGGCACTTATCTCCGATTCGAGCTGCAACCTCCGCGATTGGCAACCGACCGCGCCCCATACCACCTTTGCATTTGCACCCCTTAAAATTCGAGTGGGGGAGCGCGAGTTCGTCGATGACCTCACGCTCGATGTTCACGAACTCAATTGCGCCGTGCAGGCGGAGTCGAGCGCTTCTTCGAGCGCCTGTCCGAGCGTAGGCGAGTGGACCGAACTCTTTAGGCTTGCCGACAAGACAATTTGCATGCCCATCTCCGAGGGCGTCTCGGGAAGCTACAATGCCGCCGCCACGGCACGCGATTTGGTTCTTGCCGAGGATCCGAACCGTCAGATTCATTTGGTCAATTCACGCGGAGCCGGCGGCAAAATGGACCTGATCTTCCTGCTGTTCGACCGCTATCTCGCAAGCAATCCAGACGTCTCTTTTGAGGAAGCCTGCAGCTATTTTGATGAGCTGGAACTGAACAGCAAGATCCTCTTTAGCCTGTGCAATTACGAAAATCTCGCCAAGGCCGGACGTATTCCCAAGGCAGCTGGGGTTATCGCCAATAAACTCAACATTCGAGTTTTAGGCACGGCAAGCGAGGCAGGGGAGATCAAGCTCATCGGTCACACCCGTGGCGAAAAGAAGATGCTTGGAAAGATTGTCGACACCATGGAGGCCGAGGGCTTTACCGGCGGCGAGGTCGTAATCGACCATGTCGAAAATGAGGCGGGCGCCCAGGCACTTGCCAGCCGCATTGTGGAGCATTGGCCCGGTTCCAAGACCATCATCATGCCCTGCAACGGACTGGATTCATACTATGCCGAGATGCACGGGCTCATTATCGGCTACGGCATGGGCGTTGCTTCGGGCCGATAAAATCCAACTAAACAAAAACACGGGCGGGACAAAGTGTCTGATGACTCTTTGTCCCGCCCGTCTTGTACGTCGGCTAGCTATTAAACCCGTTGAACTTTAGGTAGCTCATTAGATACGCCTTCGATACAAAAGACGATACCGCGCTGCGTACGAGCAGCGACTCGCGTGTGACCTGATGAGCCGTATCGGGTACAGGAACCTGCTCAATGGAAAAAGCCGCACGAATCGATGCCTCGAGCTGATCAATCACATAATCAAAGGCGGTCGGTGCATCGTAGCTCAGGCGCTGAATGTTAAAGAGCGCCTGCACCGCAGCGATGGGCAGCACCTGCTTAAAGATACAAATGGAGATGAGACGCGCAATCTGCTCGCGACCATATTGCTTTTTAACCGGAGCGGGAACAAGGCCGACCTTTACGTAGTTATTGATCATCGATGGCGTAATGACGGGCTGCTCCACACAAATCGAAAGCGGCTCCATCCACAGCTCGATGTACTCAATGACCTGGTCACGGTAGAGCGTTACATTCGGCAACTGGTTATAGCGCGGCAGACTGAGCGTATTGAGTTTGCGGACAATATCAGACTGGATAAATGCATCAGGTAGCACCGTTGGCTGAATATCCTCTGGGCTAATGCTAACCGACGTATCGGACATAGGAATGACATGTTTAGCGTGATTCATATGGTGCCTCCGTTCGTTTTCAATATTGTATTCTAGATTATCTAGTTTTGCATACCATAATGAACGGTATGATCGTCGGCTTTGGCTCGGGTCAGGTCGCAGGATAGCTGGCTCATTTTTTACACAACAAAACGTCCAGCGGCAACGTTGCCTCAAGCTCGTTACCGCTGGACGTTTAAGTAACATAACAACCTTACATAAGATATATTATCGTACTTATCCGCGTAGGAAAGCGTATGCGCTGGTGGCTGCTATAGCTCCGTCAGAAACAGCGGTCACAACTTGGCGTAAACGCTTGGAACGGATATCGCCGGCAGCAAATAAGCCAGGCATGCGGGTAGCCATCGATTCATCGGTCATAATACCGCCGTCGGGCGCCAGATCCACCAGATGCTCTACAAGCTCGGTATGGGGCTGCGTGCCAGCAAAGACAAAGATGCCAAACGAACCAGGATCAAAGGACTCAGCGTGCATTTCACTAGTCGCATTGTCCTTAAACGTGATTGTCGTGGGCATTGCCTCACCAGAAAGCTCAACAATACTAGTTTGGTACCTAACTGAAATATTATCTTTTGCGAGCACCTTTTGAACCACGCCATCGGGGGCACGGAACTGATCGCGGCGCAAGACGATGGTCACGCTGCTGGCGATTTCTGACAAGAACAGGGCTTCCTCGCAGGCAGCATTACCGCCACCGATAACAAAGACCTGTTTACCGCGAAAGAACATGCCATCGCACGTCGCGCAATAAGAAACGCCACGACCGCGATACGTATCCTCGCCAACAAAACCAGCAGATCGCGGCGTGGCACCCATGCAAGCGATAACGCTCGAGGCAAGCGTATCGCCCATATCGTGACGCACCGTAAACAGCGCCGCATCCGCATCGTAATCGATACCCGTAACCATGCTCCATGCAACCTGTGCTCCCAGGCCCTCTGCATGTTGCTGAAACCGCTCGCCGAGTTCGGCGCCACTCAAGAGCGGAATGCCCGGATAGTTCTCGACCTCATTGGTTGTGGCAATCTGTCCTCCCGACATACCTTGCTCAATCACGGTCGTCGTTAGGTTGGCGCGAGCCGCGTAAATGGCTGCAGCATAGCCCGCAGGCCCGCCGCCGATAATCGCAACATCGATCGGCTGATGAGTAGTCATGAAGAGACCTCCTGTCGAAAGATTGGCGTTCTTTGCGCTCATACCCAAATTTATGCGAACGTGACACTCATGCACTACAATGATTCTCTGTGAAACAAAGATGAAGGGGAGATATCGATGGATCAGACGCAGACGAGCGATGACGCTCCCCTGCTCACGCACAGCACTCCCCAATCGGGACAAACCACGCTCTTGGCTCAGCAAAAACCTCTCGTGACTATCGTGCACGCCTCGGTCGGCTCGGGCCACAAGGCCGCCGCAAATGCGATTGCGCAGGCATTCGACCACATCCGCGGCACCAATGGCATCCCCGAGGATGTTGAGATTGAAGTGCTCGATATCCTTAATTTTGGACGCATAAAATTCGACGGCAACAAAACGGCCGCCTCGTTTACCGGCGCCACGCGCCCAATTTATGACTTGACCTGGCGTTATACCCTTACCGGACACCTGCTTTGGGGCGGTGGCACGGCATGGTCGCGCATCATGTTCCCCGCATTTAACGAATACGTTCAAACTCGCAGGCCCATTGCCGTGGTAGCCACACATATCACGGCAGCCAACGTCGCCGTCGGCGCGCGCGTCATTACGGGCATCGACTATCCCGTCATTTGCGTACCGACCGATTACGAGGTCGAGGGTTGGTGGCCCCATAAGGACACCGACCTATTCTGCGTAGCAAACGAGTTTATGGCCGAAACACTCCGACCCCGTAAGGTTCCCGAGGCAAAGATCCGCATTACGGGCATCCCCATTCGCGCCGGGTTTGATACGGACTACAACCGCGAGGAAGAACTCGAGAAGTTCAATCTCCCCACAGATAAGCTCGTTGTGCTGGTGATGGCCGGCGCCAGTTTGCCTCAACCGTACGTTCGCTTTCGCGCGGAGATGGACCGCACCCTCCCCTTCCTGCGCAGCTTCGAGGACATGCACTTTGTCTTTTTGCCGGGCAAGGATGCCGAATATGCCACCCGTCTCAAAACGCTTTTCGATGCCATGAAACTCGAGAACGTCACGGTTCTTGACTACGTCGATGACATGGCAGCGCTTATGCACGGCTGTGACCTGGCAATCCTCAAGTCTGGCGGACTCACTGTTACCGAATGCCTGTGCGCACACCTGCCAATGATCCTATTGGGCAAGTCATATGGCCAGGAAAAGGCCAACACCACCATGCTCACCGGCATGGGCGCCAGCATGCATGTCACCACCGCACGAGAGCTCATCGTGACGTTGCGCCATCTCCACGATCATCCCGAGTCGCTCAAGGCTCTGCTCATCAACGGCGAAGCGCTGCGCCGTCCACATGCAGCCGAGGATATCGCCATCGCAACCATGGAACTTGCAGGCAAACCCCAAAAGCGCAAACGAGCCTTCTGCCGCTTCTACTGGGGCGAAAAACCAGCGCATATCCGCTAGCGTCTAAATGTCCGCTTACCTGTGGGAGGCCCCTATATATCATCCCGTGCTCAAACATTCTCGCTTCGCTGCGAAACTGCGCGCGGGACGATATATAGGGGCCTCCCACAGGTAAGCTGCGTTAACCGTACTAGTAGCAATACCAGATTCCCCACCACTAGAATCTGCAAAGGCGAAACCGGAAAATATAAATATAGATAGCCGACGCGACAAAGGGGGCGTCACTTTGTCGCGCCGGCTAACTAGAATCTAAAACACATTCCTAGTTAGGATTTGCAAGGATGTAATCCAGCTAATGGAGAGTCGGAACAACAAGCAAGTCGTAATTATATTGATGAGGCCTATCGCGCAAGTCGAAATGCATATTCAAGCATGTGGCCTCTCACCCGGGGCCCACACATATCGTCCCGCGCGCAGTTTCGCAGCGTAGCGAGAATGTTTGAGCACGGGATGATATGTGTGGGCCCCGGGTGAGAGGCCAACCCTACATCTTGAAAATGATTAAGCAACGCCGCTGGAGCCGAAGCCTCCGTTGCCTCGGTCGGTTTTGTCTAGTTCGTCTACCTCTACGAGATTGACCGTGGGAACTTCTTGGATGACGAGCTGCGCAATGCGGTCGCCTTTGTTGATCTGGATATTGTTGGTGGGATCCAGGTTGATGAGGATGACCTTAAGCTCACCTCGATAGTGGGCGTCGATGAGACCGGGCGTGTTGACTATAGACAGGCCTTGCTTAATGGCTAGGCCGCTGCGGGGTTGGACAAAGCCGGCGTAGCCATCGGGCAGCGCAATGGCCAAGCCAGTGGAGACCAAACGACGCTCAAAGGGCTTGAGGGTGCAGTCTTCGTTGGCGCGGAGGTCAAGACCGGCATCTGTGGGGTGAGCGTATTTGGGAAGCTCGACCGTGGGATCGAGTCGCTTAATGTTAACGGTAATGTTGGACATGAAATCACCTTAGCTTGTCGAGCTCTTGCAAAAACTCGTCGACGTCTTTGAAATCGCGATAGACCGAGGCAAAGCGAATGTAGGCCACCTTGTCGATCTTGGCCAGGCGCTTGAGCACCATATCGCCCAGTTCGTGGGACGTTACAGCCGTCAGCGTACGCGAACGCAGCTCCACCTCGATATCATCGATGATCTCGTTGAGCTTTTTCGTATCGATATCGCGCTTAATCGTGGCGCGCATCAGGCCGACCAGCAGCTTGTTGCGATCGAACCGCTGCTTTGACCCGTCGGATTTGATGACCTCGATGGGGTCTTCGCAGCGCTCGAACGTCGTAAAACGATAATTGCAAGAACAACACTCGCGGCGACGCTTGATAGTGTTGTTCGATTCCTGCATACGGGAATCGACAACGCGGGTATGTGCCTTGCCGCATTTGGGACAGCGCATGGTACCTCCTCCTAAACGATAACAAGGGTACCATGCGACCGAACCGAAATCTTACGAACGAGCCGGAACTTTCAGAACTGCACCAGCATCAAGAGAGCCGCGATCGAGGTGATTGACGCTACGAATCATGTCGGAAGTCTCCTGCGTGGAAAGACCATCGATGGGATGCTCCTGGGCAAGCGACCACAGGGAGTCGCCCGACTGCACGCGAACCGTCTCGTAGGTAACGTTGGCTACGGAATCGGCATATGCTGCTTGACGAGCAGAAAAAACTGACGTGGCGAGCACGAAGAACAGGGTGAACGCTACAGCAATAGAAACAATCGTCGAGGCCTTTAGGGCAACAGGAGCCAAAGCAACGGACGCACGCTGGGTGCGAACGGGTTTAGTGGCCACGGCCTGAAAATGAGAGCGTCCGCCCTTCACGACCGTAAAGGCAGGCGAAGCAGGCGCCTCAAGCTTAAGAGCGAGGTTTCCCTGGACCATATTAGCTGCGTTCATTCTGTTCTCCTCTCGTTTGTTTTGACGAGAACTGTTTTATCAAGCCGCGGGGACAAAAAAGTCTAGCGCAAGAACGAGTGTTCGGTTATTATTATCTTCGAACAGTTGTTCCTGTCAAGCAAAAATAGAACATTTGTTTGGTCTGGGTAGAGAGGAATCCCTGATGGCTCGCAAAATTACCAAGCGTCAGCAGCAAATTTACGACTTCATCAAGGAATATCAGCAGGAGAAGGGCTATCCGCCCAGTGTGCGCGAGATGGCTTCGGCTGTGGGCCTGTCCTCCCCTAGCACCGTACATGCGCATCTCTCCGCGCTCGAAGCACGCGGTCTGCTCAAGCGTGACGCCACGAAGCCTCGCGCCCTCGAGCTCTTTGACGAGGATGGATCTTCCGTCTCCATCTCAAAGTCCGATGAACCCACGGCACCCCGCGGCACCGTATCACTACCTCTCGTGGGCCGCGTCGCCGCGGGGATTCCCATCCTTGCCGAGCAGAATATCGAGGACACCTTTACCATCCCGACCGAGATCGCAACGGACCAGGGGTCCTTTATCCTCGAGGTCCACGGCAATTCGATGATTAACGTTGGTATCTATAACGGCGACTACATCATCGTTCGCGAGCAGAAGAGCGCCATGAATGGTGAGATTGTCGTGGCCATGATCGATGGCGCCGCAACAGTCAAAACGTTCTACAAGGAGCAGGGGCGCGTTCGCCTGCAGCCCGAAAACGACACCATGGAGCCCATCTACGCGACAAATCCCACGATTCTGGGCAAGGTCGTCGGTTTAATGCGCCGGTTCTCGTAATGCGAAAACGTATCACCGTCTTTGATACCATTCGCGGGTTTACCATGCTGTCGATGGCGGGATTTCATGCCTGCTACGACCTTGCTTACCTATATGGCTGGAATATGCCTTGGTTTACCCAGACCATCTTCCAGGACATCTGGCGCGCCAGCATCAGTTGGGTATTTTTATTTATTGCCGGCTGGATGTGCACCCTCTCGCGCAACAACATCAAGCGTGCCGCCAAATATGCCGTTGCCGCTTTAGTTGTATGGGTCGCAACGACGCTCGTCTCGGTCGATGACTCGGTGAACTTCGGCATCATTTTCTGCATGGCGGCGTGCACCGCCATTGTCGCGCTCGCGCGCCCGGTTCTCGATAGGGTGCCGGCAGTATGGGGTATAGCGATTTGCCTCATACTCTTTGCCTGTACCTGGAGCATTCCCAAAGCGGACTACCCTATCCCCTATCTAGCTTGGCTGGGTTTCCCAGGTCCAGACTTTGTCTCCGGTGATTACTATCCGCTCATACCCTTCTTATTTATGTACCTCACAGGCTTCTTTGCCGCACGCACGGCTCAGAAAGCAAACTGCGAGGCACCAGCATGGGCCTATGAAAATCCCATCCCGGCGCTCGCAAGCCTCGGACGCCATGCACTGCCGTTCTACCTGCTTCATCAACCGGTTATCTTGGGTGTACTGGAGCTGATTTATTCCGTTCGGTAACGCTCAAGACGTGGTGCGATACGGGCCGGAAGCTTTGCCACAATACGAACGCCGTCCTCGAGGTATTCCTCGTGCAGAAGGGTTCCCTGTTCGTGCACGAGCGTGATTAACGCGCCCTCTCGATACGGGATATCGGCCGAGAGCAACACGTCCGTAGCGGCCGCTTCACGAGCGATACGGTCGACTAAGTCATCAAGACCCTCACCCGTCTGAGCCGAGAACAGCACCGCCTCGGGATAGCGCCGGCGAAAGCTCAAGCGATCGACGCTATCGAGCAGATCAATTTTATTGAACACGGTAAGCGTCAAGCGCTCACCGGCACCGATCTCGTCAAGGACACGATCAACCGCCTCAAGCTGACGCTCGTAATCCTCATCGGAAGCGTCTACAACTTTAAGAATCAAATCGGCGCCGAGCACCTCGGAAAGCGTAGATTTAAACGCGTCGACCAGGCCATGGGGCAGCTTTTGAATAAAGCCGACGGTATCGGTGATCGTCATGCCACGGCCACCGGGCAAACGGTACGAGCGCGTCGTAGGATCGAGCGTGGCAAACAGCTTATCCTGCGAAAGTACCGTGGATCCCGTCAAACGATTAAGCAACGTCGACTTGCCGGCATTGGTGTAGCCAGCCAACGCCACGCGAAACGCCGGCGATTCAATACGGCTTTTCGATTGCACATCACGACGTTGTTCAACCTGTTTCAGTTCGCGTCGAAGAGCTGCGATCTTGTTACGAATTAGGCGACGGTCGACCTCGAGCTGGCTTTCGCCCTGGCCAAAGCGCGAGCCAATACCGCCACGCGTCTGTTCCTTAGCAAGATGGCTCCACATACCTCGCAGACGAGGCAGCAGATACTGCAACTGTGCGAGCTGCACCTGCAAGCGACCCTCACGAGTCTGGGCATGAAGGCCAAAGATATCCAAAATCAATGCCGTACGGTCAATAATCTTGACCGGTTCGCCCACGGCTTTCTCAAGATAGGACTGCTGCGAGGGCGTCAGGTCGTCGTCGAAGATAACAACATCCGCATCCATGCGATGCACCAAACCGCACAGCTCCTCGACCTTTCCGGAGCCGATAAACGATTTGGGATAGGGCTTGACCAGGCGCTGAGACAAGCGGGCAACGCATTGGGCCCCAGCAGTGTGGGCTAGACGCTCGAGCTCGTCGAGCGAACGGTCGAGCGGCCAGGCGTTATCGCGCCACTCAACACCAACCAAGATGGCGCGCTCGGGTTCAGGCGCCGTGGGGACCAAAGGGAAACGAGCCATTAGGCAGCCTCGATGCGATGGTAAATATCATCAACGACCTCATCGATCGTAAACTCATCCATATCGAACCACACGATGCGATCGTCACGCTTAAACCAGGATAGCTGGCGCTTGGCATAGCGACGTGAGCGCATCTTGATAAGCTCACGAGCCTCATCCATGGTAATAGCGCCACGCAAGGCATCAATAATCTCTTTGTAACCGATTGCCTGCATCGACGTGAGTGCATCACCCAGGCCCTGGTCCATCAGGCCGCGGACCTCATCAACCAGCCCCTGCTCAAACATAAGGTCGACACGCAGGTTAATGCGCTCATAGAGCACTTCACGGCTACGCGTCAGACCAAACCACAAGGCATGATAACGCTCGCGCGGAACACTGAATTTCGACTTCTGCTGGGCATACGACACGCCGTCATCGTGCATCTCGAGCGCACGAATCACACGACGCACGTTATGGGGATGAATCACGGCAGCCGATTCCGGATCGCGCTCAGCAAGCAGTGCATGCAATGCTTCCTCGCCAATGCGCTCGGCAAGCTCTTGATAGCCCGCACGGCGTTCGTCCTCGAGTTCCCCCGAAGGAAAATCCATTTCATCGAGTGCAGACTTGAGATACAGGCCCGTACCGCCGCAAAACACCGGAAGACGTTGCTCACCAAGCAAACGCTCGATATGCGCCCGAGCATCAGACTGATAGAGCGCAGCAGAATACGCGACGCCCGGATCCACGATATCGACAAGGCGCAGGGGCACCGAGCACTCCTCGGGCATCATCTTGGCCGTACCAATATCCATGCCGCGATAGATCTGCATCGCGTCACACGACAGCACTTCGGACGAAAGACGATCAGCCAGGCGATCGGCAACATCGCTTTTACCGACCGCCGTCGGACCGACGATCGCTACAGCAGAAAGGCTTGCACCAGGAGAAACCATTAGCGAGGCTCACCCACGACGGAGCCAGACAGATACCACGTCTTGGCGACATCAACATCAACATCGACGATCTTGCCGATGAGCTGATCGATGCTATAGCCAGCAGGAATCGGCGCATGCACCGTCTGGTTCTTGGGGCTCTTGCCCAAAAGGACAGCGTCGTTCTTCTTGCTCGTACCCTCAATAAGTGCAGGTACCACGGTGTGAAGCTCGCCCTGGTTATACTCGTGCGCCGTCGTCTCGATAACCTTGACCAAACGATTAAAGTGCTCAAGGATAACCTCATGCGGGGTGGGATCATATATCTCAGCTGCCGGGGTACCGGCGCGCTTGGAGTAAATAAACGTGTAGGCTTGGGCATAACGCACCGTCTCGGCAAGCGAGAGCGTCTGCTCAAAGTCTTCCTCGGTCTCGCCCGGGAAGCCCACGATGATGTCGGTCGAAAGGGCAATATCGGGCATACGGTTACGAATACGATCGACCAGGTCCAGATAATCCTCGCGCGTATAACGACGATTCATCTCTTTAAGAATGCGCGTGGAGCCCGACTGAACGGCCAGGTGAAGCTGCGGCATAACGGCAGGCGTCTCGGCCATAGCATCGATGGTCTCGGGCAGCAGATCTTTGGGATGCGAAGAGGTAAAGAAGATACGCTCGACACCCGTATCGCCCACGGCGCGCAGCAGATCGGCAAAACGCGGCTTACCAAAGAGATCGCGACCGTAGGAGTTAACGTTTTGGCCCAGCAGCGTAATCTCGCGCACGCCCTGACGCACAAGCCCGGTCACTTCGTCGACAATCTCCTCGAAGGGACGGCTCTTCTCGCGACCACGGACGTACGGGACGATGCAGTACGTGCAAAAGTTGTTACAGCCTGTCATGATGGGCACCCAGGCGTGATACTGCGTCTCGCGATGCCACGGCATGCTCATGGCGTCGGTATCCTCATGCTCATTCGTGCGGATATGGCGCTTGCCATCCAAAAACGCCTCGGAGATAAGCTCCGCCACGTGAGCAATGGAATGGGTGCCGAAAATGACATTGACGTTATCAACGTTGGTGAGCAAGCCCTCGCCATCACGCTGGGCGATGCAGCCGCCCACAGCGACCACGCGCTTACCTGAAGGTGAAGGAGGAAGGCTCTTGCAGGAATTGCACTGACCATACAAACGCGTATCGGCAGCCTCGCGCACACAGCACGTCATGAACACGACAATATCGGCATGCTCGGGATCGAGCGCCATAAGACAGCCATACGAATCGAGCAAACCACTCACGCGCTCGGAGTCGTGCTGGTTCATCTGGCAGCCGAATGTGCGGATAAAGTAGGTTTTACCGGCAAGAATATCGCGTACGGAACGCTGGTCCATGAGCTTACATCCTAACGATGGTATCGACGGGGCGCATAGGTGCTACAAGCGTGCAGATGGCTCGCTTACGCAACAGGCTTAACGTCGTCCATGACGACGTTATCCATAGCAGCCCGATTAATCTGGTGAACGTAGATAGAGAGACGAATTGCCGTGCGCGACTCCCCGTTAATGAGAATGTCAGAGAACACCGGCGCGCAGGAGACATCAAAGCCGGTCGGAATCAGAAAGCCGCGCGCAATGGCGACGGCCTTGATGGCCTGGTTGACGGCACCGGCGCCGACGCACTGAATGTTGACGGGGACGCCATCTTTGACCATGCCGGCAATGGCGCCGGCAACGGACGCGGGCGATGATTTGCTTGATACCTTCAGGCAATCCATGAAGAAACTCCTGCGTTTAAAAGTACGTTTTAACTGCAATAACTGTATCGTACCGAGCGGACTCGGTAAAGATTTTATTCCTCTTTGGCAAGATCGAACGTCACCGTGATGCGATCACGCGAAACGCGAATCTTAGGGTCGCCGCACAGATTGAGGTAATACCGGGCAGCGAGATCGTTAAAGTCACGCTCGACCGCACGCGAAAATTGCGCCATATCATCCTTGGCGATACGAAGACCTCGACGGTCCTTGGCAAGATCGACGGGTGCCGGCGCATGCGAGGTAGAATCGCGCTCGCGCAGCAGGCGCGCGGTCACGCCGCGAACGGGCTTAATCTGACCCGACAGAATACGGTGGGCAGTGCGCTCGGACATCTCGAGACCCAGCCCAGAGCAGATCCGGATAAAGTCCTCGGCATCCGAGGCAAGGCCCAAACGATCGATAACCGGAAGCTCGCACTCGTCGTCGATAAAGAGCAGGCGTGACGTATCAAGACGACTCGAAGCCTGAGCGTACAGGGTCGCAGCGATCTCGGACGGGGAGCCCAGATACACATCGCAGCAACGCAGCTCCTCAAGGGCAAACTCGCAGGCTGCGCGAATGATGTTGTGGGGGCCGCGAGCACATACATAGCGGCCGTCTTCGTCTTTAACCGCTTGAGGCCAGCTCGACTGGTCGGCGCGCTCACCCAAGCGATCGGTAGCAACGCACACCTTAAATGCGGAACCCAAATCGACGCCCGATGTAACAACGCGTGCCTCATCCGTGTTCTGCTTGATAGAGAACAGCGCCATACCACGACCGTGAACACCCCAACGGTCCATTTTCATGCTCTCGAGCTTGGAGGTGACACGGGCATCGAAGATACGCTCCTGCATGTCCTGCGGCACGCCCGAACCGTTATCCAGGAAGAGGAGGGTGCGAACACCCTCCTCCTTGGTCGTGGCAAGATAGACCTTATCGGCTCCGGCATCACGAGCATTACGCAGCATCTCGATGACAATGTCCTCTACATGCTGAATGTCATGCTTGGCCTGACGGCGCTCGGCCTCCGAAACGCGGAGGCGGACATACCCCTCGCCAAGGTTTTCCTCGACGCGAAGGTTGCCCTCCCCCGACATCGACGCGATAAATGAGATGAGCTCGTTCGCGTCGTTCATGTTATTTAGCGATATCGACGGCACGGCTCTCGCGAATCACGACAACGCGCACCTGACCGGGATACTCCATCTCTTCCTCGATCTGATGAGCGATATCGTGCGCAAGCACCGTGGACTGGGCATCGGAGATCTTGTCCGGCTGGACCATGACATGAACCTCGCGACCGGCCTGCATGGCATAGGTACGCTCGACGCCGTCATGTGAATTGGCAATCTCCTCCAGCTTCTCAAGGCGCTTGATGTAGTTCTCGGCAGACTCTCGGCGAGCGCCGGGACGAGAGGCGGAAACGGCATCGGCAGCCTGGACCAGGACGTCGAGCACCGTGTTGGGGTCGACATCGGCATGATGGGCCTCGATCGCGTGGACGATAACGGGCTTCTCGCCATATCGGCGGGCAAGCTCGGCGCCAATGACAGCATGCGGGCCCTCAACGTCGTGGTCGATGGCCTTGCCCAGGTCGTGCAGAAGACCGGCGCGCTTGGCGGTCACAACATCCAGACCAAGCTCGGAGGCCATCACGCCGCACAGGTCGGAAACCTCAAGCGAGTGCTGCAGCACGTTCTGACCAAACGAGGTGCGGTAGCGCAGAGCGCCCAGGGTCTTGACAATCTCGGGATGCAGGTCGTGGATACCGGTATCGAAGGCGGCCTGCTCGCCGGCCTCGCGCACGCGCTGCTGAACCAAGTCTGCGGCCTTGTGATACATCTCCTCGATGCGGGCGGGGTGAATACGGCCGTCGGCAATGAGGTTCTCAAGTGCAACGCGGGCAGTCTCACGGCGGACTGGGTCGAAGCTCGAAAGCACGACGGTCTCGGGGGTGTCGTCAATCACGAGGTTGACACCGGACACCTGCTCAAAGGTGCGGATGTTGCGACCCTCGCGACCGATGATGCGGCCCTTAAGGTCATCGGAGGGAATATGCACGGAAGTGACGGTAACCTCGGCGGTATGGTCGGCGGCGCAACGCTGAATCGCCAGAGAGAGAATCTCCTGGGCGGTCTTGTGGCACTCGGCGCGGACCTGCTGCTCGGACTCACGGATGATGGTGGCCGCCTCGTGGGTAACCTCGCCGCGGACCTTGTCGAGCAGCTCCTTGTGAGCGTCCTCGCGCGTAAGGTCGGCAATACGCTCAAGCTCGGAAGTCTGCTTGGCGCAGAGCTCCTCAAGCTCGCGAGAGCGCTTCTCGACCTGGCCAGCCTGGCTGGACAGCTGGTGCTCGCGCTTATCGAGCGCATCGTTGCGACGATCGAGCGATTCCTCGCGCTGCATCACACGATTTTCGAGCGTGCGAATCTCGCTCTTACGCTGCTTGTCCTCGGCCTCGGCGGCCTGCTTGTTCTTGATGATCTCTTCCTTAGCCTCGAGCAGAGCCTCTTTTTTGAGGGTCTCGGCCTGACGCTTTGCATCACCGATCAGGGACTCTGCCTGCGCGTGTGCCGACTGAATCTTTTCGTCGGCCTCGTGAAGACTACCCTGCTTGGCGGTGCGCATGTAGGCAATGGCGGCGATGGCACCCAAAACGAGGCCAACGAGCGCTGCAATGATAGGCATGCTCACTCCTTTTTATGGATTCGTTACACAGCAAAGCGAACCGTCCTTACGAACGGCTCGCGACATTTGAGTAATATGGGCACAGCTTATGCGGGTCGGATACAGATAAACATATAAACAAACTCATCACAGATGAGCACATATCACAAAGCAAATGACGGTAATTATCCTACGTTGAACCGCAACAACTGTCAAATAAACGCACCCGGCACGGCGCCAATCGAGCGGTGAACGGCAGGGGCGTAACAGGTGCACGCTTACACGGCACACTCCTCGCTTAAAGCATCGAGACGTGCCTTAACGGCATCGGCGGCGATGTGATACGAAAAACCCTTACCCATCAAGAATCTGACGAGCTTTTCGAATGCACGGACCTCGGGGACGCGACGTTTAGCGAGCAAGGCCGAAGCGCGGGCCAAGTCGTCATCCACGGCAAAATATGCCTCGGGATACCCGGGGATATCGTCAAGCACGACATGACGACGCTTGAGCTCAACCTCGATCTTGCGCTGTCCCCAGCCGCGACGTTTGCGCTCTTCGATAAAGTACGAGCAAAAACGGTTCTCGTCCAAAAACCGATACTCGGTCGCTCGAGCAACCGCAAAATCGATCGCGGGCTGTCGAAAGCCATAGCGAGCCAACTTATCCCGTACCTCGCCCGTGGCATGATCGCGACGCGAAAGCATCTCGGTCACCATGGTGAGTGCACATTTGCGTTCGATAAGCTGCACCGCCTCGCGAAAGTCATCCCAATCACAGGGAAGATCGGGGCGGTTCTTAACGTACAGGCGCGCCACGCGCACGGGAATCCAAATGGAACGTTCGAAACCGCCCTCAAGATCGCAATCGATATGCGCGCAGGGCTTTTTAGACGCATAACCGCTCGAGAACGAGGAGGCCACCTTCTTATCGGGAAAGACGACCGTAGCCTCGGTCACCGTATACGACATGTCGGCATCCGCTACTCGTCGTCATCGTCGAGCATCGCGGAGCCATCGATGGCGTACAGCTCATCAAACTCCTCGGGGGCGGGCTGATCGGTCAACTCAACCTCGGAGGGGGCATCATCGTCATACTCAAGACCGCAGGCAAGGCGAACCTTGTGCTCGATCTCGTCAGCGCAATCGGGATGTTCGCGCAGGAACGTCTTGGCGGCCTCGCGACCGTTGCCGAGCTTATCCTCGCCATAGGCAAACCAGGACCCCATCTTTTTGCAGATGCCGCACTCGACGGCCATATCCAGAATCGAGCCCTCTTTGGAGATGCCGGTGCCGTACATGATGTCAAACTCGGCCGAACGGAACGGAGCCGCCACCTTGTTCTTAACGACCTTGGCACGAACGCGATTGCCGATAACCTCGTCCTTGAGCTTGATGGTATCGATTTTGCGAATATCGATTCGCACGGAAGAGAAGAACTTGAGCGCACGGCCGCCCGTGGTGGTCTCGGGGTTACCGAACATGACGCCGATCTTCTCGCGCAACTGGTTAATGAAGATGCAGGTCGTGTTGGACTTGGAAAGCGAGCCGGCGAGCTTGCGGAGTGCCTGGCTCATCAAACGAGCCTGAAGGCCCACGGTCGTGTCACCGATCTCGCCCTCAATCTCGGCACGCGGAGTCAAGGCGGCAACAGAGTCGACGACGATGGCGTCGATGGCACCGGAGCGCACAAGCATATCGACGATCTCGAGCGCCTGCTCGCCCGTATCGGGCTGGGAAATGAGGACCTCGTCGATATCGACACCGATGCGCGCGGCATAGGTGGGATCAAGCGCATGCTCGGCATCGATAAATGCCACGACGCCGCCCATGGCCTGCGCCTCTGCAAGGATCTCGAGCGAAAGCGTCGTCTTACCGGAAGACTCGGGGCCATAAATCTCGACGATACGGCCGCGCGGCACGCCGCCGATACCCAAGGCGGCATCGAGCGCCAGAGAGCCCGTCGGAATAGCCTCGACCTCGAGCTCGGGACCGCCGTCGCCATACCTCATGATAGAGCCCTGGCCGAACTTCTTCTCGATCTCGGCCTTGGTGGTGGCGATCATCTCATCGCGCTCTTTACCCGTCGTGCGTGCATGAACGGTACGTACGGGACCTGAATTCTTGGCCATGAATAGCCCTCCTCTTAACAACCTGAAACGATAATAAACGAACGGCTGTTCGTGGTCAACCGTTCAGATTCATCATATGCACCCGTACATTCCAAAACCCGACCAAACGCCGACCAATCACCGACCAAACGCTTGACCATGCCAATCACAAATACGACCACTCGAACAAATTTAGGCCATATACCAGCTAAAACGGCAAAATCGTCAAAGGTCCCTATCTCCACAATTAAGGGGCCCTAAGGCCCCTTAAACCACGTCTATTCCATAGAATTGAGCACGCGGACAATGCGCTCCAAAGCCTCCGTGACCGCATGGGCCCGAACGCGCGACCGATCGCCCTCGTAATGACAGCGCGCAGACTCGACAACCGGCACTCCCCCATCGGCCGGGCGATACGCCCACCCAATATAGAACGTACCGGCGGGGTCTTGCTCGGTGCCACCACCGGGCCCAGCGTAGCCCGTTGCGCTCACGGCTATATCGCTCTGATAGAGGTCAAGCGAGCCCGCGACCATCTCACGCGCCGTCTGGTGCGACACGGCGCTAAACCGATCGAGCGTTTCCTGCTCGACGCCAAGCACGCGATGTTTGATCTCATCGCAGTAGGTCACCGCACCGCCACGAAGCACCGCCGAGGCACCCGGGATATCGGCAATCGTCGAGGCGATCATGCCCGCCGTCAGCGACTCCGCCGTCGACACCGTCACACCACGGGCGCTCGCACGCTCGACGATATCGCGCGCCAGCTCCTCGTTATGTGCGGAAATCTGCTCAAAAGAGTCCGTCATACCCACCAGGACCTAGACCGAAAAGACGATCTTGCGACAGTTCCAGAAGTACTGGGCGCCCGAGATAACGGTCAGGACAACGGCAACAGCGTACAGGAAGCGTGAGACGCCATAGACACCGAGCAACAGCTCCGCAGGCCCCAACTGGAGGCCGGTCATAGCAAAGACGCACAGGTAACCGCAGATGGAGACCATCGTCGTCGCCGTCTTGTACTTGCCGAGCTTATCGGCGGCAACAACCACGCCGGCCGCACTCGCGACCATGCGAAGAGCGCTCACCAGCAGCTCGCGGAACAGGATAATGAACACGGACCACACGGTCACCGCGCCAAAATCCAAGAACAGCAGCAGGGCCGAGAACACCAGCAGCTTGTCGGCGATGGGGTCTAAGAACTTGCCGAAATCGGTGATCTCGTTACGCGAGCGCGCCAGATAGCCGTCGACCTTATCGGTGCACGACAGAATCACATACAGAATGAAGGCAGCGGCGGCGAGCGGGCCGTCGAAGGTGCTCCAGTCCGTACCGGCAACGCTCGCGTGAGACAGGGCCGAGACGATCATAAACACCGGGATAAAGACGATGCGAACGCACGTCACGATGTTGGCGGGCGTCCAAACACTCGTCAGTTCCTTATTACTCTCGTTTGCCACGACGCTCTCCTACTCCACAACATGACCGATAAGCTCATAGCAGAAGCTATCGGTAAACTCGACGGTCAGAATATCGCCCACGGACGCCTCGCTGGCGTCCAGATGCACCGCGCCATCGGAATCGGGCGCCTGGAACCAGGCGTGACCGATCAGCTCGGCGCCGTCCTCAGTCTCTTCGATGCCATCGACGATCACCTGGGCGCGCTCGCCCACATGGGCCGCCGTGGCGGCAAAACCGAGCGACTCGGCCAGATCCATGGCCTCCTGGGCACGCTCGAGCTTGACCTCCTCATCGACCTGGCCCTCCATCTTGGCGGCCAGACTGCCCTCCTCACGCGAGTAGGCGAAAACGCTCGTGTAGTCAAAGCCGACGGTGTCCATAAAGTCGATAAGATCGCGAAACTCGTCGTCGGTCTCGGTCGGGAAGCCAACCATGGCCGTGGAGCGAATCACAATACCGGGGATGCGCTCGCGAAGGTCGCGGAACAGATCCTCGAGCTCCTGGCGCGAACCGGAGCGACGCATGGCCTTGAGGATGCGCGCATCGCAGTGCTGTACGGGGATATCGATATAGGGCAGCACCTCGGGCGTATCGCGAATCGTCTCGATAAGCTCGTCGGTCATGCCCTCGGGCTGCAGATAGAGCACGCGGACCCAGACGTTATGCGGGCGCACAGCCTCGGCGACGGCACGCAGCAGCTGCGCCAGATTGCGCGGCGAGCCCTCGGCGAAGTCCTCGTCGGCAAAGTCGGTGCCCCAAATGCCCGTGTCCTGGCCGATCAGCACGATCTCGCGCACACCGCCGGCAACCAGGTCGCGCACCTCGGAGATAATGCTCTCAGCATTGCGCGAATGATAGCGACCGCGAATGTAGGGGATCATGCAGAAGCTGCAAAAACGATTGCAGCCATCGGAAATCTTGACGTAGGCAACGGCACCCTCGACAGTACGCTTGACCTGCGGGATATAGGCCGCGATCTCGCGCTCCACGCCAAGAACGTTGTCGATGACAGATACGATACCGTCTTCCTCATCGGCCTTCACAAAGGCAGCGACCTCGGGAAGCTCGTCGGGCAGGTCATCGCCGTAACGAGACGGCACGCAACCGCACATGACGATGGGGCAGGCGCGAACGCCGTCCTGCACCTCGTTAGCGAGCTCGAGCGTGGTCTCGATGCTCTCGGACGTTGCGGAGGCGAGGAACGAGCACGTGTTGACGATGGCGATATCGGCATCCTGCGGATCGAATGCTTCCTCGTAGCCCGCAGCGGACAGCAGCGAACGCATGCGGTCGGTATCGACCTCGTTCTTGGCGCAGCCAAGCGTGATATAGAGTACAGAACCCAACGGAGTATCCATGTTGGAGAGCGGTCCTTTCGAAAGAATTAGCGGTAATTTGTAAACTGCAGCGGCTGACCGTAGTCCTTGTCGCGCAGGAACTGGATCACCGTCTGAAGCGCGTCCTTAGAGGCCGAGGTAACGCGCAGCTTATCGGCCTCGATGGTCACCTTGACCTTGAGCTTTTGATCCTTGATGTCCTTATTGATCTTCTTGGCGGTCGCTTGGTCGATGCCTTCGACGATATGGCCGAGCACGCGCACGGTACCGCCCGAAGCCGCCTGCGGCGCGTCCCAGGAGACAGCCTTGAGGTCGATGCCGCGTTTGATGAGCTTAGAGCTCAGCACGTCGATGATCTGCTTGGAGACGAAATCGGCCGGGGCATTGATTGTAAAGAGCTTGTCGCCCTTCGAAAGCTCGATGGTGGCGCCGGAGTCCTTGAGGTCATAGCGCTGAGAGATCTCGCGGGTGGTCTGCTGGAAGGCGTTATCGACCTCCTGCATATTGACCTCGGACACAACGTCGAAGCTGGAATCTTTAGCCATGGTTCTTCCTTTCGGTACGGGGAGCCTTAGTAGCTGTCGTACGAATAGTCATCTGAATCGTTTGCAGTCTGGCCGTCGGATGCCGTGTCGGTACCGTCGGTAGACTGAGGGTCGGTGCCGTCGGTAGACTGGGCGTCGGTGCCGTCGGCAGCATCGGTGCCGTCGGTACTCTCGCCATCCTAGGACTCTGCGGTCTCCTTCTTGGGAACGGTAATGGTCACGCGCGCCACACCCGATGTCTTGGTGTCGTAGCGAACCTTTTCACCGTTCTTGGTAACCGTAACATCGGAGGGCTTGGACGTGGTGATCTCGATCGAGGACTCGGGCGTGTACTCCTGCTCAAAGGGACCGGTTGCCTGGGCGCCGAAGACCGATTTACCGTCGACCTTGACCTCGATCCAGGCGGTCTTGCCCTTGGCAACGGAGACCTTGACCTTGATGACCTCGTCCTCTTTCTTTTTCGCATTCGCCTTGGCGGCATCGGAATCGGCAGAATCCGTCGCCTCGTCGGTGCCTTCATCCTCGTCAACAGATTCGGTCGTCTTGGAAGACTTCTTGGTCGTCGTCTTGGTGGCCGCGGGCGTCTCAGGCGTCGACTCGGGTGCAGAAGAGCCGCAGCCACGCAGGAGGACCACGATGAGCAGAATCAACAAAAGCGCCACGGCACCGATGCCGGCGTAGATGATGCGCGGATCGAGTCCATTGTTCTGGGGGGCACGTCCACCGCCGCGTCCGCGATTAGAGCCACCGCGACCGTTTACCTGCGGCATACGGCCGCGACCGCTATCGGGACGACCACGATATCCGCCTTGGCTCTGCGAGCCGCGCTGACCCGAACGCGGCGCAAGCTCGCCACGGTTCTGATAGCCACGCTGGCCAGAGCGAGGCGCCGAAGAGCGCTGCCCGTAAGGCTGCGATTGAGAACGGAGGCGCGGCGTCACCTGCGTGGTATCGGCGTCGGCATATCCACCGTGGGAACGCCCGGCAGAAACTCCGCGATAACCACGACCGGAGTAGCCACCGTCGCCGTAACCGGCGCGGGGATCGCGACTCAACCCGCGAGCGGCGGGAAGCGCACGATCATCCGGCATGGGCGTACTGCGAAAGCGATCTCGCTGAGAACGAATCTCCTCGCTGGAGCCCGTCTCGGTGATATAGCCCGCCTGCGGAGGGCGCTGGCCGTACCGCGTCGAGCGACCACCCTGAACCATCAGAAAGCGTCCGTTATCGACCGACGAACGCGAGTTAACGTAGCCGGCAGCATCCTGAAAACGACCGCCCTGCTGCGAGGTCTCGCGTTCATATGCCATGAGGTCATCAAAATAAGCGTTGACGACCTCGCGCGGGTTAAGCCCCAAAAAGCGAGCATAGCTCGAAATCATGCCCTGCGCATAGCCGCGCGGAGGCATCGATGCAAAGTTACCGGTCTCGAAAAACTCGATGATCTGCGGCCTGATTTTGATGGTGTTGGCGACCTGCTGGATGGAAAGGCCCATCCGGCGACGCTGCTCGAGCAGCATGTCACCAAAGCGTGCAGCCATCAGAATCCTCCAAACTCACGATCTTCACGTGCCATCTCGGCGTCGACAGACTCCAACGCGGCGAGCCCCTCCTCGTCCAGCAGGACCTCGCGCGGCTTGGAACCATCGGGCGGGCCGACGACACCCTTTTCTTCCAGCATGTCCATAATACGCCCGGCGCGCGCATAGCCAACCTTGAGGCGGCGTTGCAGCCCAGATGTGGAGCCCAGCTGCGATTCCACCACAATATGGGCGGCCTCCCAGATAAGCGGGTCGTCATCCTGCGGCTCGGCAACACCCGTGCGAACAATGCCGCCGCCACCAGCCATGGACATGGAGGCGGGCGCCACGGCAGAGAGAATCTCCTCATGGTAGTCGGGCTCGCTTTGCGACTTAACGAACTCGACGATCTCGTTGATCTCGTCGTCCGAGACAAAGCAGCCCTGGATACGGCGGGGCTTGCCCCAGTCGACTTTTGAGAACAGCATGTCGCCCAAACCAGTAAGCTTTTCGGCGCCCATCTGGTCGATAATGACGCGGGAATCGATGCCCGTAGCCACGTTAAAGGCAATACGATTGGTGATGTTGGCCTTAATAAGGCCCGTCACCACGTTGGAGCTGGGGCGCTGCGTAGCCACGATAAGGTGAATACCGGCGGCACGGCCCAGCTGGGCGATACGGACGATCGAGGCCTCGACATCCTTGCCGGCTACCATCATCAGGTCCGAAAGCTCGTCGATGATGATGACCAGATAGGGCATCTTTTGCGGCGGGTTATCGTAATGCTCAAACTCGCCGGCGGCCTGCTTTTCGTTATAGGTCGAAATCTTGCGAACGTTGAGGCGCTCGAAGACCTTCAGGCGACGCTCCATCTCGGACACGGCCCACTGCAGCGCACTGGCAGCCTGCTTGGGCTCGGTCACCACGGGCACATAGAGATGCGGCAGACCGTTATAGCCCGCAAGCTCGACGCGCTTGGGGTCGACCATGATAAGGCGAACGTCCTCGGGAAGGGCGCGCATGAGCAAGGTCGTGATGATGGAGTTGATCATGACCGACTTACCAGAACCGGTGGTACCGGCAATCAGCAAGTGGGGCATCTTAGCGAGGTCGGCGACAACCGGCGTGCCCTCGGCATCGCGACCGATGGCAAGCTCGAGCGGGCCACCCTTCACATAGGGCAGCACATCGCCCAGGTTGACATTTTGGCGCTTGCGATTGGGGATCTCGATGCCCACGAGCGAGGTGCCGGGAATCGGCGCGAAAATGCGCACCGACTGGGCGGCAAGCGAAAGCGCGATATCGTCCTCGAGGCTCGAGATCTTGCTCACGCGCTCGCCCTCACCGGGCTGCAGCTTAAAGGTCGTGACCGTGGGGCCGGCAATCCAGCCGACGACGCGAGCGCTACGGCCAAACTCGAGCAGGGTAGACTGCAACGACTCGGCAGTCTGTTCCAGTTCCTTATCAGAAGACGCGGAGGACGCCGACTGCGGATTGGCGTGCAGGATTTCGAGCGGCGGGAGCTTGAGGCCGTCCTCTTGTTCGCCCTCGACACCGGCAGTGGTACCGTCCGCTCCCCCATCGGTGGCTGCAACAGGAGCAGCGGAAGCCGTGGGGGCGGAGGCATCGGAAACCTTGGGATGCTTTAGGAAGTCAGGGATCTGCGGAGCTGCCGAAACGGGATTCACGGCAAATGGCGGCTCTGACTCGTCAGCCTTGTCCGGGTCGTCTTCCATCGAAAACTGTCCGGTGACCTGTCCTGCGTTGGCGCGGCGACGCGGCAGCAAGGTGGTCTTGGCGGTCTCGAGCGGAGCCTCGTCGTAATCGTCATCGCCCTCAGTGAGTTCAATTTCGCTATCGGACCAAGACGGGTCAGGCTCGCTCGTGTTGAGCTTGGGCGCGGCCTTGCCCTTCTTGGCATGGCGACGCGGCAGCAGCGTGGTCTTGGCGCGCTCGGCCTCCACGGCCTCGGACACGTCGACAAACGGGTCATCGTCCTCGTCGTCATCCAAAACCGGGTCGGCATCGCCACCCATGAACGTGGTCACCGCGGCGTCAGCCCCCTTCTGGCGCAGAATGCTCAGGTGCGGACGGGCAACGCCGGGAACCGACAGGGCCTCTTCATCGCCCCACGGGCTCGCGTTGACATCGGCACGACGGCGCTCGGCAAAATCGGCAGCGCGATCACGTGCGGAGCGCAAAACGCCACCCACCGAAAAGCCAATGATGACCAGGCCAACGACGACAAGGCCCAGCAAGACAACCATAGCGATAGGTTTACCCAGGGCGTTTTGCAAGGCACTTGCGATAAAGGCGCCAATGTAGCCGCCCGAGGCGGAAAGGTTCTGCGGCGTAAACATGAGGTCGCACGAGTCGGTCGTACCCGGAACCATCAACGATAGGATAGAAACAATGGCCACAAAGACCACGGCACCACCCGCGACCGAGCGAATGTTGAGCGGCGAGTCCTCACCCAAAAAGAGCGTGGCGGCAAACAGCAAGATGACGATCGGCAGCACGTAGGCGCCCAGACCAAAGCCGAGGTGATAGAAACCGGCAACCGCAGCTGTCACGGGTGCCGTTGCCGGAGAAATCACGGCAATGAAGGACGCAATCGCCAAAACGGCAATGATAACGCCGGCGATATCGCGATTGGCCGAAGGCTCGACCAGGGGTTCGAACTCATCGAACTCGGACTCGTGGCCCTTATTGGCACGCAGATGGGAACCGGCACCCTTAGCAGATGCCGGTTGGTTGTTGGATTTGTTGCCTTTGGCGTTTTGTGCAGATCCGCGCGCCAAACTAAACCTCCATGACGACTGGGATGATCATCGGACGGGTGCGCGTGCGGCTCCAGATAAAGTTGGAGAGCGAATCGCGCACGGCCTTGCGAATGGCATCGGAGCCGCTACTGGTAAAGCTAAACTTGCCCTTCTCGATCGTCTTCATGATGGCTGCGGAGGCATCCTCGGAGAACTGGTCGTCGATGGCAAACGAAACGCCGCGGCCCGAGAACTCGATAGCCTCGATCTTCTTGTGCTTGAGCGAGACGATGGCAACAGCCGTGACCATACCGTCGTTGGCGAGCTTTTGGCGATCGCGAAGGACGATGGGGTCGGTGTCGCCGATGCGCAGACCGTCGACATAAACGACGCCGGACTCGACGGGCGCACCGCGTTTGACGATACCGCCACGCATCTCGAGCGTGTCGCCGTTATCAAGGATAAAGATGTGATCGTCCTTGATGCCCATCTTACGGGCAAGCTGGGCATGGGCGCGCAGATGCACGGCTTCGCCGTGAACCGGCATAAAGTAGGTGGGCTTGGCCATGGCCATCAGAAGCTTGAGCTCCTCCTGGCTGCCATGGCCCGAGACATGGACGAGGGCACGGGACTTATCCCAGACGTCGCAGCCAAGCTTGGCCAGGCTGTTGACGACCTGCTGAACTGCCTTCTCGTTGCCGGGAACGGGAGTTGCCGAGAGGATGACGGTATCGCCCTCGTGGATAGAAAGCGTCTTGTGCTCGCCGTTGGCCATGCGGGACAGGGCCGACAGCGGCTCGCCCTGAGAACCGGTGCACATGACGACGATCTTATCGTCGGGCAGGTTATCGATATCGAAGGCATCGATGATATCGGCATCGTCGATGTTGAGATAGCCAAGCTCACGCGCCACGCGGGTGTTGGTGAGCATGGAACGTCCGGTCACGACGACCTTGCGGCCACACTTGCGGGCGGCATCGCAGATCTGCTGCAGGCGATGGATGTGGCTCGAGAACGACGCGACGAACACGCGGCCCGGCGCGTTCTTGATGGCGTGCAGCAGGTTGGGGCCGACCTCGGCCTCGGACTTGGTAAAGCCAGGAACCGTGGCGTTGGTGGAGTCGGAAAGCAGCAGGTCGATGCCCTGCTTGGCAAAGCGGCTGATGGCGGCATAGTCGGGCGTGACGCCGTCGATGGGCGTCTGGTCGAGCTTAAAGTCGCCCGTGTGCATAACGGTGCCCTGGTTGGTGCGAATAAACACGCCCAAAGCACCCGGAATGGAGTGCGTCATGGAGAAGAAGTCGAGCGAGATGCCACCGAGATTGACGTGGCTGCCGCCCTTGACCTCACGGAACTTGGGCGCGCGAATGCGGAACTCGGAGAGCTTACCCTCGATAAAACCGAGCGTCAGCTTGCTCGAGAAGATGGGCACCTTGTTGTTGAGGTCCTGCAGCAGGTACGGAAGCGAACCGGTGTGGTCCTCGTGGCCGTGGGTGACGACGATGCCGCGGAGCTTCTCCTCGTTCTCCAGGACATAGGTGTAGTCGGGAAGCACCAGGTCGATACCGGGCTGGGAGTCGTCGGGGAACATGAGGCCGGCGTCGACGAGCACCATGTCGTCGCCGCACTCGAAGACCGTCATGTTCTTGCCGATGCCGTCAAGGCCGCCGAGCGGAATGATCTTCAAGGGAGATGATTTTTTAGCTGCCATAGGTTCGTGTGGTTTCCTTTCTTCGAAACGGGTCTGGAACAACCGACGGGGCGCTTCTGGCAAACCGACCGCCGGGAACGTACAAACATGCATCACAGAGTCGATGCAGTAACCACAGTATGATACCCATTTGCCCACCAACAGACCACCCATGCATCAAAGCCCCATCTGAACCGGTCTATCCCGCCGGTCTGGTCTCAGCGGCCCCGGCACGGGCTAAGTTTCCTGCTCTACAGTCCTGCTCACGACGGAGGCCACATTAAGTGGCCTCCTGTTCGTGCGGAACTCGCGATAAACTTCATCAGTGCCCGCCCCACGGGAAACCTGCCAAAACAAGACAGGATTATTTTGGTCGGTTTTATCTGGAAGATGCTGCTGCGGCTATCTACAGATCTGAAATCTGACTACTGAATAGACCGTCTAACTAAATAGCAAGCGGCATTAACCAGCCCTTTTGCTTGCGCCCGGGAGGGCCGTATATGAAGTTTATCGCGAGTTCCGCACGCAAAGGAAAGCACTTAATGTGCTTTCCGTCTTGCGCAGGACTGTAGAGCAGGAAACTTCATATGCGTCCCTCCCGGGCGCAAGCAAAAGGGCGACCCCTGTCCGGAGTCGCCCTTGTTGAGCTGCTTATGCGTAGCCGTTACTCGGCGTCGTGGTGACGGCGGGGTTTGCGGCCTCCGTTGTCGCCGGGACGGCGCGGACGGTCGCTGCGCTCGGAGCGCTCGCGACGCGGACGCTCACGGCGCTGGAAGTGCTCGCCATCGCCCTCGGAGGAACCCTCAGAGCGAGCCGGGGCCTCGGGCTTGTCGAGACGATCAAGCGAGATCTTGCCGCGATCGTCGACCTCGATGACGACGACCTTGACCTCGTCGCCCACGTTGAGAACGTCCTCGACCTTCTCCACGCGGCCCTTGGCGACGCGGGAGATGTGCAGCAGGCCGTCCTTGCCAGGCAGCAGGTTGACGAAGGCGCCGAAGGGCTGGATGGAGACCACGCGACCGGTGTACTCCTCGCCCGGCTCGGGAACCTTGATGATGAGCTTGATGCGCTCGACGGCCTGGTCGACGGACTCGCCGGTGCCGCCGACAAAGACGGTGCCGTCCTCCTGGATGTCGACCGAAGCGCCGGTCTCGTCCTGGATACCGCGGATGACCTTGCCGCCGGAGCCAATGACGTCGCGAATCTTATCGGTAGGAACCTGGATGGAGACGATGCGCGGAGCGGTGCTGCGTGTGGTGTGGCGCGGCTCGGGAATCACATCGAGCATCTTCTGCAGGATGAAGGCGCGACCCTCCTTGGCCTGCTGCAGGGCGCGGGCCAGGATGTCGAAGGTTAGGCCGGTGGCCTTGTTATCCATCTGCAGGGCGGTGATGCCCTCGGTGGTGCCGGTGACCTTAAAGTCCATGTCGCCCAAGAAGTCCTCGAGACCCTGGATATCGGACAGGACCACGGTCTTTCCCTCCTCCTGGATCAGACCCATGGCGATACCGGAGACCGGGCGCTTAATGGGCACGCCGCCGTCCATAAGGGCGAGCGTGGAGCCGCAGGTCGAAGCCATCGAAGAGGAGCCGTTGGACTCCATGACCTCGGAGACGACGCGGATGGCGTAGGGGAACTCGTTCTCGTCGGGGAGCACCGGGAGCAGAGCGCGCTCGGCAAGGTTGCCGTGACCGATCTCGCGACGCTTGGGGCTGCCCATGCGGCCGGTCTCGCCGGTGCAGAACGGCGGGAAGTTATAGTGGTGCATATAGCGCTTGCCCTCGGTGGGCTCGATGGTATCCAGACGCTGGCCCTCGTTGAGCATGCCGAGCGACAGGACGGAGAGCACCTGGGTCTGGCCACGCTGGAACAGACCGGAGCCGTGAACGAGCGGCAGGTAGTTATCCTTCACCATGATGGGACGGATCTCGTCTGCAGCACGGCCATCGACGCGCTCGCCAGTCTCGACGACCATGGTGCGCATGGCCTTCTTCTCGAGCTTCTTGAGCGCCACGGGGATCTCGCGCTCCCAAGCGGCCTGCTCCTCCTCGGTAAACTCGGCGCGGATGGACTCCTTCAGAGCCTCGACCTTACCGATACGAGAGAGCTTGTCGGCGTCGCGAAGGGCAGCTGCCATCTCGTCGTAGTGGGCAAAGATGCGCTCCTGGACCTCCTCGACGGGCTGGTCGAGCGGGTACTCCTTCTTGACGATGGGGCCGTTGACCTGCTCCCACTCGGCGACGAACTCGTCCTGGGCCTGGCAGAAGGCAGCAAGGGCCTCCTGGCCAAACTTCATGGCGGCGAGCATGTCGTCCTCGGAGATCTCCTCGGCGCCGGCCTCGACCATCGAGATGAAGTCGGCAGAGCCGCCCAGCTCCAGGTCCAGATCGGAGTTCTCGCGCTCCTCGTAGGTGGGGTTGACAATAAACTCGCCAGTCTCCACGTTACGGCCGATGCGCACGCAGGCAAGCGGGCCCTCGAAGGGCACGCCACCGAGCGTCATGGCCAGGGAAGCACCCATGACGTTGATGACGTCGAAGGGGTTGACCTGGTCGGCGACGAGCGAGGTGGCGACGATGTGCACCTCGTTGCGGAAGCCGTCCGGGAAACTCGGGCGGATCGGACGGTCGATCATGCGCGCGGTGAGCGTGGCCTTCTCGCTGGGACGGCCCTCACGCTTGAGGTAACCACCCGGGATGCGGCCAGCGGCGTACATCTTCTCGTTGAAGTCGACGGTCAGCGGGAAGAAGTCGTAGTTCTTGCGCTCCTTGGAGACGACCACGGTGTCGAGCATCGTGGTGTCGCCCTGCTTGACCAGGCAGGCGCCGGTGGCCTGCTTGGCAAGCTCGCCCGACTCAAAGGTGTAGGTCTTGCCGTACAGCTCAAAGGTCTTGGATACGAGTGTCATTGTTCTCCTTTACCCCACAGGCCCCTTGCCTGCGGGCTTCTCATGTGACGCGGGCCCCCTGCCCCCGCCACGCTTCAGAGCGTGATTGTTCGCGCCCTTACACAAAAAGAGCGCCCCGCTGCGCAGGACGCTCTTAGCATGTACAAATCCTTACTGGATGTTGTCGCGGATGCCCAGAGCCTTGATGAGCTCACGGTACTCGACGATGTCGTTCTTCTTAATGTAGGAGAGAAGACGACGACGACGGCCGACGAGCATGAGCAGGCCACGACGGGTGTGGAAGTCCTTCTGGTGGGACTTCATGTGCTCGGTCAGCTCCTTGATGCGCTCGGACAGGATGGCGACCTGAACTTTGGGGTTGCCGGTGTCGACCGGGGTGTTACCGAACTGGGCAGTCAGCTCCGCCTTGCGCTCTTTGGAAACAGTCATTGTTTCACCTTTCGTTTCTTGTCGCCCTCGGGCGACGCTATTCGCCTCGGACTGGGAAGCCGCCGGTGGAGCGAGCATCCAAGATCGAGGTACCAACAGGTCGGTATGTTACCACAAGCAGCCCACGCCTGCGCATCATCACCGACCCAACATGAATTCCATCGCACGGAGGCGCTGATCGGTATGAGTTGCCGCCCAGACATGCGAAAGCCCCAACAAAAAAGCGGCAGTATGGGGATCAACCCTCTCGGCCATGAGCGCATCGAAGGTCATGGACATGAGGGCGCGCAGCCACGCGACCTCACCGGTCGACACCAGCTCGGCACCCGGAACGCTCGACGCACACGACCCGCACATGAGACCGCCCGCCTGGGGCGAAAAATACGACAGCATGGGGTCTCCGCACAGCACGCAGGCCGAAAAATCGGGTCGGTAGCCAACGTGCGACAGCAGCTTAAACACATATGCCGCCACAAGTAGATCCATGTGCGCCGTGTCGAGCCCGCTGCCCACCAGGGCAAGCGCTCGCTGCGTGATGGCAAAGGTAAACGGGTCCTCTGCGTCCTCAAACGAGCACACGCGCGCGACCTCGGCGATTGCGCTTGCGGCGCAAGTCGTCTCGTAATCGGGCGCTGCGCCGAGCGGCGCCTCCATAAGCTCGGCCTGCGAAACCACGTCAAGCGACCGTCCATGCGCGAGCAGCATATCGACGGTACAGAACAGCTCGCAGCGCGCAGCCAGGCGCCCACCGGGTTTGCGGGCGCCCTTTGCCACGGCGCGAACCTGCCGACCCCGTTCGTCAAGCATCGTCAGGATCAGGTCCGTCTCTTTGAGCTTCGTCTTGTCGAGGACGAGCGCCTTCGTGCGATATGTCCGGGAGCCTGCCATGCGCGCCGCGCGTCCTTAGTCCTCGGCGTTGTAGCCAAAGCGGCGAATCTGGGCCTCGTCGTCACGCCAGCCGGCCTTGACCTTCACGTCCAGCTCCAAAAAGACCTGCGTGCCAAAGATGCGCTCAAGATCGCGGCGAGCGTCGATACCGATATGTTTGATCATCTCGCCGCCCTTGCCGATGATGATGCCCTTTTGGCCCTCGCGCTCGACGTAAATGGTAGCGTGCACGCGCAGCACCTTCTTGGTCTGCTCGAGCGCATCGCAGATCACGCCAACGGAGTGCGGGATCTCATCACGGGTGCGGCGCAAGACCTTCTCGCGCACAAACTCGGCAACGAGCGTCTCATCGGAAGCGTCGGTACCCATGTCCTCGGGGAACCAACGCGGACCCTCGGGCAAAAAGTGCGCAACGGTCTCGATAAAGGCATCGACGTTGAAGTTCTTGACCGACGACGTCACGATCTCGTCGTCATATTCCATAAGCTCGTGGGCGGCCTTAAGCTGCTCCATGACCTGTGCGGGGTCGGCCTCATCGGCCTTGGTGAGCACCAGGACCTTCTTGGAACGGGCATTCTTGACGCGCTCGGCAACCCAGGCGTCTCCCCTGCCGATCGGCTTGGTGGCATCAATCAAAAACGCGACGACATCGACATCGTTCAGCTCGAACAGCGCGCTCTTGTTGAGCTCGGACCCCAGGCCGTCCTTGGGCTTGTGAATACCCGGGGTATCGACAAAGACCAGCTGGTAGCCGGGGCGATTGACGACGGCGCGCATGCGACGGCGGGTGGTCTGGGCCACCGGCGAGGTGATGGCAACCTTTTTGCCATAGCAGGCGTTGAGCAGCGTGGACTTACCGGCGTTGGGACGGCCGACCAGGGCCACGAAGCCGCTGCGAAAACCGGGTTCCACGTCGCCAAAACCCGCGAGGCTCTCATCCTCGTCGCACAGGGCGTCGAGCTCCTCGTCGCTCATGCCCTCAAACGGATCGAATTCCTCGACTTCCTCATAGGCCTCGGTCGCCTTAGCATCCGGGGACTCGTCGTCCAAAATTTCATCGATAGGCTGCATATTGTCGGACATGGGAATCCCTTTCTAAATAAAGCCGAGCGCGTGGGCAAATACCAGCAAGCCCACAATCGCGGCGGTGATTGAAAGTACGTAAACCGAGGCGGCGGCGATGTCCTTGGCGCGTTTTGCCAGCGGATGGAGCTCCTGGGTCGCCAGATCGACAATGGCCTCCATGGCGGTATTGCACAGCTCGCCGTGAATCACCAGGCCGCAGCAGATGATAATCGTTGCCCACTCGGCAATGTCGAGCCCCACGATGCAGCCGGCAATGACGGTGCACACGCCCGCTACGAGCATGACCTTAATGTTGCGCTCGGTCTTGACGGCGGTGACGAAGCCCTCCATGGCGTAGGAGAACGACTTTAAAAAGGACGGATGGTCCTTGTTCGATCCGGGAATCATAAACGGCTCCTAGTCGTGGGCATGATTGGTGATGGGGCCGACGTGAACGAGTTTGGGGTCCTCGCCGCGCTCGAGCGCCAGATCGCGCAGGATAGCGTCCTCGCGGGCCTCCATGACCTCGGCCTCCTCGTCCTCGATATGGTCATACCCCAGCAGGTGCAGCATGCCGTGTACGAGCATCAGGCGGCACTCGTCGGCAGGGCTATTGCCAAAGCCGGGGGCCTGACGGGCAATGACCTGCGGGGCAAAGATGATATCGCCGAGCTCGAGCGTCTCGTCAACGGGAATATCCTCGTCAAAGGCCGAGTCGCATTCAAACGAGAGCACATCGGTGGTGCGATCGATACCGCGCCACTCGTGGTTGAGCTCGTGCATCTCGGCCTCGTCGACATACGAAAGGGAAATCTCGACTTCACGTTCAACGCCCTCGGCGGCAAGCACAACCTCGCAGATGTGCTCCACCTCCTGCGCGTCGAGCAGCGTATCGAGCTCGGCATCGTTGCTGATCAATACACTCAACGGGACTCCTTTCGGTCGCGCGAGCGCTGCTCACGCACGTCATCATAAGCATCGTATGCCTCGACGATACGACCCACCAGGGCATGGCGCACCACATCGGCGCGCTCCAGGTGTGCAAACGCCACATCGTCGACACGGCCCAAAATCTTCTCGACATCCGCCAAGCCACCACGACGACCCACCAGGTCGCGCTGGCTAAGGTCGCCGGTAATCACGAACTTGGAGTTGAATCCAAGGCGTGTCAGGAACATCTTCATCTGCTCGGGCGTGGTATTTTGCGCCTCGTCGAGCACCACGAAAGCATCGCTCAGCGTACGACCGCGCATATAGGCAAGCGGGGCGATCTCGATCACGCCGCGCTCCATAAGCTCATCGGTGCGCTCGCGATCCATCATGTCAAAAAGGGCGTCGTAGAGCGGACGCATGTACGGATCGATCTTTTCCTCGAGGGTGCCGGGCAAAAAGCCCAGGTTCTCCCCCGCCTCGACAACCGGACGCGTCAAGATCAGACGGCCCACCTCGTGGCGCTTGAGCGCGGCAACGGCGAGCGCCATGGCCAGATAAGTCTTACCGGTACCGGCTGGACCCAGGCCAAACGTGATGGTATGCGAACGGATGGCATCCACATAGCGCTTTTGCCCGAGCGTCTTGGGGCGAATGACGCGGCCGCGATACGAAAGCAGCACGTCATCGCGAAGCGACGTAGCCTCGTGCTCACCGTCGCGCAAGACGGCCAGGCAGCGAGAGACATCGTCGGCAGACAGCGTGCGCCCGGCGGCCGCCTCGCGGAAAGCATGTTCGAAAAAACGCGCCACGAGTTCGACCTCGTCCGGGTCACCGCTCACGGCGATGCTATCGCCACGGGCGACCACGTGAGCGCGAACCAAACTCTCGAGCGCACGAAGGACGCCGTCGCCGGCGCCCAAAACGCGCGAGGGATCAATTCCCTCAGGAACGGTAAGTCTAATCTTCGAGGCTTCCATGGACCTCCCTGCGCGCATGGACCAAGCCGGAATCATCGACTCCGATGATAGCAACATCGAGCAGGCACGGGGCTGTAAGTCCACAGGTATCATCAAGACGGGCATGATGGAACGAACCGAGCGTCAGGTTGTCACCATACTCGAGCACGGCACGCTCGACAGTGCCCACGCGACGACGAGCATCGGCAATAGCGAGCTCCTGCGCCGTGTCTCGCATACGACGGCTGCGCTCGGCCATAACCTCGGGCGGCACCTGGTCGGGCATGTCGGCAGCAAGGGTACCGGGACGCTTGCTGTAGCGGAACACGTGCATACGCGAGAAACCCACACGGCGGCACAGCGCCAGCGACTCCTCGAACTCATCGTCCGTCTCACCAGGAAAACCGACGATGACATCGCACGAAAGAGACGCCTGGGGCAAGTTGGCGCGAATCATACGCACCGTGTCCTCAAAGGCCTCCGCACTATAGGGACGACCCATGCGATGCAGGGTCGCCGTACAGCCGGACTGCACGGGCAGGTGCAAAAACGGGGCGATACGCTGCGGATAGCGCGCCATAACCTTAAGCAGGCGCTCAGAGATATCCATGGGCTCGACCGAGGAAATGCGCACGTGCGCAATAGTCGTGCGCTCCATGATGGCCTCGAGCAGCTCATCGATTTCGACATGCTCGTCGGTCGTGCTCTTGCCATCGTAGGCACCCAGGTTCACACCGGTCAGCACCACCTCGGGCACGCCGGCCTCCTGGGCTTCACGCACCTGTTCGAGAACGGACTCGACGGGCACGGAACGCTCGGGACCGCGGGCCTTCCACACGATGCAATAGGTGCAGCGGTGGTTGCAGCCATCCTGGATCTTCACGCCCAGCCGCGAACGACCGAGCGCATCGACCACGTCACCATCGCTGCAGGCGGGAACGCTATCGGACTCAACGCCCAGCACATCGCAGACACGTTCGGCGACATCGATCTTAGACGGCTCGGCAATCACGCGATCCGAAAGCTCCAACAGCTCCTCGGGATGTAAATTGACCACGCATCCGGTCACGACTACATAGGGCTCGTTTGGATGGGCCAGCGCATGACGGACGGCCTTACGGGTCTTGGCCTCGGCCTCGCCCGTAACGGCGCAGGTGTTAATGACGATCAGATCGGCATCGTGGGGCTCCACCATAGCAAAGCCCAGGCGCATAAGATCAGCAGTGATACGGTCAGACTCAACCCGATTGACACGGCAGCCGAGGTTGACGAGGGAAATATGGGGTGCGAGCACGCGGGCTCCTTAATCGAGGATATCGTCGAGGGCACTCTTGATACGGTCGGTCACCGACTTCTTACCGGAAGCGACGTCATCGCCCATCTCATCGGCAAAAGCACGGAGCAGCTCACGTTGCTTATTGGAAAGATTGGTGGGAACGACCACGCGCAGTTGCACGATCAGGCGGCCACGCGAACCGCCACCGCCAATGCGCGGCATGCCGTAATTATTGACGCTCACGGTGTCGCCGTACTGGGCGCCGGCGGGAACCGTCACCTTAACGACCTCGTCGGGCATAATGCCCTCGACCTCGATCTCGCAGCCGAGCGCAGCCTGCGCAATCGAGATATCGCTCACCAGGTACAGGTCGTCACCGTTGCGCTTAAAGCGCTCATGGTCGGCAACGCGCACGTTGACAATCAGGTCGCCCGAAGGCTCGCCGCGAAGGCCGGCCTCGCCAAAGCCGCTCACACGCAGCTGGCGACCGGTCGAAACGCCGGCGGGAGTATCGATGTCGATCTTTTCGTGCGAAGGCGTGCGGCCCTGACCGTCGCAGGTCTCGCAGGGATGGTCGATAACCGTGCCCTCGCCATGGCAGTCGGGGCAAGGCGAGGAAGACTGAACCTGGCCCAAAAACGATCGCTGAACCGTCGTGACGTAGCCCGTACCGTGGCAGCGACCGCACTGCTTTTCCTGTGCACCCTCGGCCCTACCGGTACCGTTGCAGTCCTCGCAAGGAGCAAGGCGGTCATAGCTGATCGTCTTTTTGCAGCCGAGCGCCGCCTCCTCGAGCGTCACCGAAAGCGAGATGGCCATGTCACGTCCGCGACGACGCTCACGACGGCTGCGGGCACCACCACCGGCGCCACCGCCAAAGAACGACGAGAACAGGTCGTCCATGCCCATGCCACCAAAGATATCGTTGATGTCGACATAGCCCGAACCACCAGGACCGTCGGCAGTGCCGTAACGGTCGTAGTTAGCACGCTTCTGATCATCGGAAAGAACGGAATAGGCCTCGTTGAGCTCCTTGAACTTGGCCTCGGCCTCGGGATCGTCCGAAACATCCGGATGTACGGTACGGGCCTTCTTTAAAAACGCACGCTTAATCGTCCGCGCGTCGGCATCCCTGTCGACGCCAAGCACCTCGTAGTAATCCCTATTTTCCGACACGACCGAATCCTTCCGACTTTCATTATTGTCACAGTGCGTCCTATACCCAAGCTGGGCCGACCGCAAACAAAGGGTTTGATGTTATTGCATTTGATACGGCGAAAGCATGGCCCGTTGCGAGCAGCTCGCGAACCAAACCGACACGAGCGCGAACATGAAGCCGTTGGCAAAACCGTTGGCAAACTGCATCGCACCGCGCTTCCACCACAGCAGGCTGCGATGAAGCACACCGTCCGAAAGCACCATGAACAGGCCCATGGTAAACGGAATAAAGCACATCACGGCAAAGGCCGAGAACACGCCCGAAATGGCCGACAGCACCAAAAACGGCGCCACAATGCCCATCAGGTAAAAGCCAGTACGAGCTTTGCCTTCCAAGCGCTCGGCCTCAACATGGGCGCGGCCGACCAGGTCGCCGCCCGCGGCACCGTTAGTGCCAGCATGGCCCATGCCGCTAATGCGGACCTCGTCGCCATCGTGCGTGCCGGCAGGAAACTCAATCGTCTGCTCGGAGGTCACACGGACACGGCCGCTGCCACCGCAATCGGGGCAGGGGTCGGCCACGACCTTACCGGAACCGCCGCACTCGGGGCAGACCGACTGGAACGTGCCCGCACCAAACAGGAAGGACAGGTCGACGTCGATGTGGCCGCGGCCACCGCAGCTCGGGCAGGTATGGGCATGCTCAGACGAAACGGAGCCCGAGCCGCCGCAGTTGCTACAGGTATCGAAGCGCGTGTAGCGGACGGTCTTGCGGGCACCGCCCTTGGCCTCCTTGGCGTCGAGTTTGATATCGACGACCACGTTGGCGCCGTTCTCGGGATTGTAGGCAGCCTGGCCGCGACGCTGCTGGCCCCAGGCGCCACCAAAGGGAAAGCCGCCCTCAAAGGGATTGCCATAGCCCGTGCTGCCGGCGTAGCCGCCACCATAGGGCGAAGCCGTAGGAGCACCGGCAAAGGGATTGCCAGAACGCATGGCGTCGTAGCGCGCACGTTTTTGTTCATCCGAAAGCACGGCGTAGGCCTCGGAAACCTCTTTAAACTTTTCCTCGGCATCCGGCTCTTTATTGACGTCCGGATGGAGCTTACGGGCCTTTTGCTGGAAGGCCTTTTGAATATCACGCGAGGTGGCGTCCTTGGAGACACCCAGAATCTCGTAGTAATCTTTTTCGTTCATCGTCGCCATGCGCGGCAACCTCCTGCTCACAGCAGCGTATATATTCCGGTAATTCTACCCGAGCGGCCTAAGCTAGATCCCAAAACAGCTCGAACAGAACATTTCCATCGAGCCAGCCCAGATGGGTCGGCGCCAGACGGGCACAGGAGCAGCCAGCGATGACATCGACAGAGGCGATAGGCCCCGCATGGGTATCACCGTGCTCGGGCACCCAAGTGGCAAGCCCAAGCTCAAGAGCGCGATCACAAGCCGCTGCCAGTTCATCGGCAGGGATGACACGAGACGCGCGAACCAACAGGTCGGAATCAACACCGCGCGTCATGCGACAAGCGAGCATCAGGTCCTCGGCCGCCGCCTCGCGCCGCGACAGATACTCGGCATCAAACATCGTCGCGGCATCGTCGCGTTGTACCAAACGCACGCGGTGAAAGTCACCACGGGGAGCCACGCCGGAAAACAGTCCAGCCAAGCGGTCGAAATCCTCGTCGTCGAGCATGCCCGCGGCAGAACGACCCAGGCCCAGGTAGCCCCGACCAGTCCAGTAGGCGATATTATGGGCACATTCATGCCCATCGAGCGCGTAGCTCGCCACCTCATACGGATGGTAGCCGGCCGAACTCAGCCGCTGGCGCGCAACGTCCATGCATGCGGCCTGGAAATCCTCATCGGGCTCAAGCGACTCGTCACGGCATGCCATGCGATAGAGTGGTGTGCCCTCCTCGAGCGTGAGCGGGTACACCGATACATGATGCGGCGCCGCCGCCAGCACGCCATCGAGCGTGCTCCGCCAGCTTGCGGCCGTCTGCCCGGGAAGGCCGCACATCAGGTCGCACGACGCATCGAGGCCAGCGTCCTTCACCGTCGCGATAGCCGCAAGTGCCCGATTGGCATCGTGAATGCGGCCAATAGCAGCCAGCTCGGTATTGTCGAGGGTTTGCACGCCCAGAGAGATGCGCGTGACACCCGCCTCGGCAAGCGCTGAGGCGAGCTCAGCGGTCAGGGACTCAGGATTGGCTTCGCAAGTAAATTCAACGGGTTTGCACCACATGGAGATACGCCGGGCAAGTTCCACCAAGCGCTCCCCTGCCAGCGATGGCGTGCCGCCGCCAGTATAGACCGTGCGGACCTGCGCAAGCGCCCCGGCGTCGCCAAAGGAATCGAGGCGCGCATACAACTGCTCAAAATAGGAATCGAGCGCGGCATCCAAATCACACAGAGCAAAGCTGCGCGAGTCAAAGTCGCAATAGCGGCATTTTTGAGCGCAAAACGGCACGTGCACGTACAGCGCGGTAACGGCCACCCTTAAGCCTCCAGCGGATGAGCGGGCACCGACTCACCGGCGGCAAGCGCGGCCTCGCAGGCCACCACATCGCGCTCGATATCATCGACCAGCGCCATGAACTCCTCGTACGTAGAGCAACGCACCACCTGAGCGCGCCAGGCGGCGGCATGGGGCATGCCCTTTAAGTACCAGCTTGCGTACGTGCGAGCACGCGACATGAGCGGCAGAAGCTCGTGCGTCAACGTCAGGTGCTCGCGCAGAGCCTCCAGGCGCTCGACCGAGGAGCGAGAAGGAACCGGCGTGCCATCGAGTGCAAGGGCTCGGGCATCGCCGAACACCCACGGATTGCCGTAGATGCCGCGCGCGATAAACACCGCGCTGGCACCCGAGCCGTGCAGATGCTCAGCAGCGTCCTCGGCCGAGAACACATCGCCCGAGCCAATCACGGGAATCTCGACAGCGTCGGCAACCTCATCGACGACCGACCAATCGGCCTGGCCCGTGTAGAGCTGCGTGGCGCAACGACCATGCACGGCGACTGCGGCAGCCCCTGCGCCCTCAAGCATCTGGGCAAACGTCGCGGCATTGCGGTCCTCGGCATAAAAGCCCTTGCGGATCTTCACGGTCACGGGAACATGCGCCGCGCCCACCGCTGCCTCGACGATTCTTTCGGCCAGGTCGGGCGTGCGCATAAGCGCCGAGCCCTCGCCCTTGGTAACGACCTTGCGAGCCGGACAGGCCATGTTGATATCAATCAATGACAGGCGATCGCCAACGCGCTCCTCGACGGCGGCGACGGCGCTCGCAAACTGATCGGGCTTGGAGCCAAAGAGCTGCACGCAAATCTGCTGCTCCTCGTCGGCCGGTAGCACCAGGCGCCACGTCTTATTACTGGCATAGGCAAGGCCTGCCACGCTCACCATCTCGCTGTAGGCAAGGTTGGCACCGCGGCGGCGACACATGATGCGATAGGCAGGGTCGGTCACGCCCGCCATGGGAGCCATAAGGAACGGCTGCTCGGCATAGGCGCCCAGCAGCCGCAGACTATATTCGGAAAGAGCCATAGACCTACTCGTCCACCTTGAGGATCGCCATAAAGGCCTCCTGCGGGACCTCGACCGATCCGATGGCCTTCATACGCTTCTTGCCCTCTTTCTGCTTCTCGAGCAGCTTGCGCTTACGCGAGATATCGCCGCCGTAGCACTTAGCAAGAACGTCCTTGCGACGCGCCTTGACGGTGGAACGGGCGATGATCTTGTTGCCGATAGCACCCTGGATGGGCACCTCGAACAGCTGACGCGGGATGATCTCCTTGAGCCTGTCGCACAGGCCACGGGCCAGGCCATATGCCTTGTCCTTATGGACGATAAACGAAAGCGCGTCCACCTCGTCGCCCGAAAGCAGGATGTCGAGCTTGACGAGCTCAGAGGGGCGATATTCGTTGAACTCATAGTCGAGCGAGGCGTAACCCTTGGTGCGGCTCTTGAGCTGATCGAAGAAGTCCAAGATGAGCTCGGCGAGCGGCATATCGAAGCGCATCTCGACCGATTTGCTCGTCAGGTGGATCATGTCGGTTGTGACGCCGCGGTGCTCGATGGCGAGCTGCATGACGGCACCCGTGTACTCAGGCGGGCAGATGATCTTTGCCTTGAGGTAGGGTTCCTCGATACGATCGATGCGTGTGGCCTCGGGAAGGTCCTGCGGACTGCGGACATCGATCATTTCGCCGTCGGTCTTGTAGACGTGATAGTCGACCGAGGGACTCGTGGCAATGAGGTCCAGGTTGAACTCGCGCTCCAGGCGTTCCTTGACGACTTCCATGTGCAGCAGGCCCAGGAAGCCCACACGGAAGCCAAAGCCGAGCGCCACCGAGGTCTCGGGCTCCCACACCAACGACGGGTCGTTGACGTGCAGCTTATCGAGGGCGTCACGCAGGTTCTCGTAGTCCTTGTTGTCGATCGGGAACAGGCCCGTGTAGACCATGGGCTTGGCCTCGCGGTAGCCCGGCAGAGGCTCGGGGCAGGGGTTCGAAGCCCACGTAAGGGTATCGCCCACGCGCACAGCCTCGGGGTCCTTCAGACCCGTGACCACATAGCCAACCTCGCCGACGGTCAGCGCGTCGACCGGGGTCTCGGCAGGACGCTTGACGCCCACGCCGTCGACCAAAAAGTCGCCCTTGGCCTGCATCATAAGCAGGGTATCGCCCTTTTTGATGGAACCATCGAAGACGCGCACCGTAGCCACCACACCGCGATACTCGTCAAAGTACGAATCCAAAATGAGCGCTTTGAGCGGAGCGTTTGCATCGCCCTTAGGCGGCGAAATCAAAAAGACGATGGACTCCAGCAGATCGTGAATGCCCTCGCCGGTCTTGCCCGAGACGCACACGGCATCATCGGCGGGAATCGCCAGGTCGTCCTCGATCTCGGTCTTAACCTCGTCGGGATGGGCCGAGGGCAGGTCGATCTTGTTGATGGCGGGCACAATGTCCAGATTGGCGTTCATGGCGAGCGTCGCGTTGGAGACGGTCTGTGCCTCGACACCCTGAGTGGCGTCGACGACGAGCACCGCGCCCTCACAAGCGGCCAGCGAACGCGAGACCTCGTAGGTAAAGTCTACATGGCCCGGCGTATCGATGAGGTTGAACTGATACGTCTCGCCGTCGTCGGCGTCATAGGACACGCGGACGGCGTTGGACTTGATCGTGATGCCGCGCTCGCGCTCGATATCCATGGTGTCGAGCAGCTGCGACTCCATGTCGCGCTCGTCGACGGTATGGGTGAGCTCGAGGATGCGGTCGCTGATCGTAGACTTGCCATGGTCAATGTGCGCAACGATTGAGAAGTTGCGGATGTGGGAAATGTCAATTGAAGTAATCATGCGGACTATCTTACCCGAGCGGTACAAAAAATGGAGCCTGTTCCATAAAACAGGCTCCATTTATGCGCGTAATCTGTGTAGTGTGAAATTTACAACTTAGGCGTTGATGCTGTTCACGAGCTTGGCAAGACCGGACTTGCGGTTGGAAGCCTGGTTCTTGTGGATAACATGCTTGGCGGCAGCCATGTCGAGACGCTTGGTAACGGTCTTGAGGGCAGCCTGGGCCTTCTCGGCGTCGCCCTCGGCGACGGCGGACTGGACGTGCTTGGTCAGCGTCTTGAGCTCGGACTTGACAGCCTTGTTACGCATGCGAGCTGCCTCATTGGTGCGGATACGCTTCTTCTGAGACTTGATGTTTGCCACTTCTGGAGTTCCTTTCGAGTTCCTTGCAAAAAATGTATGACACCTCTGAGACACGGTGAGGTCATGCAAGCGCCTACTATAGCACGCTCCCCCTCAAAGGAATAGAACGAATTTGTCAAATAGGCAGGTATCATCACGATTTTCTCAAGATGTTCGTAATCCAGAGCAAAAGCGCGGTCTCAGAATCGGCAGAGCCCTTGAGCGCGAGCTCCACATCGACCGCACCCTCGAGCGCTGCGACGAGCTCTGCCATCGAAAAGCGACGCGCCCAAGTCAGGTGATTCTTGACCTGCCAGGACTGGAGCTTGAGCGTTGCGGCCAGCTCACGACCCTGTCCACGCGCATCGAGCGCCTTGGCGACGATCAGCTCACGGATGCGACCGCACAGCAGCGTGTAGGTCCACACATAGCTCTTGGCGGGCAGCAGATTGAAGAGCTCGAGCGATCGCCGCATATCGCGAGCCGAGACGGCGTTGAGGAAGTCCCAGGGTTGAACCTCGGCCGTACGGACAATCCAGCGCTCAACATCGGCAAGTTCAATCTGAGGCGACTCGACCATCTGGGCAAGCTTAGCCAAGTCGTTATCGAGCATGCGCGTGTTTTCGCCCGAACGCGAGACGAGCTCCTCGGCGGCCGCCGTCGAAATCGACTTACCGCGCTGCGTCGCCATCTGCTGAACACGGCGCGGCAGTTCCCAGCGCTTGGTACCCGAGCAATCGACGATAGCCTTCTTGTCGATCTTGGCGATTGCCTTATACAGGCGCGTATTCTTGGCAAGTGAGTCGGCGATGATGAGGCAGACCGTAGTGGGGCTGGGACTCGCCAGATACCCAACGAGCGGCTCCGAGACCGCCTTGGCGAGCTTTGAGCAGCCATCGAGGATTACCAGACGAAACTCGCTGCCCATCGGAAAGGTGTTAAGCGATCCGATAATGGACTCGATATCGGGGTCCTTGGTCATGTCTCGCTCGTCGAGGTTGAACTCGACCATACCCGACTTTTCCAGACGCGCTTTCATACGCGAGACGGCGTGATCGCGCTTAACTCCGTCGGTACCGACGATCAGATATGCCGGCAGCAAACCGGTTTCGGACATTGCGCTCCCCTCCCGCAGGCCTTCGCATTCGTTCCGTGCCATTCTAGCCCAGGGGCCCACCACACGCCAACGACGTCGTCACGGTCGCTGGCATCGCATCACAAAGCCATTCGCAGTCGGTGCGACGGTAATGTCGCCGTGTTCGATGGTACACGCGAACACACCACCCGCTTCCTTAACGGCATCGATGCAGGCATCGGACGGATGGCCGTATCGATTCCCCTCACCGGCGCTTGCGAGGGAAAGCTCGGGCTTCAGGACGTCCAGCAACTCACCATCGACTGAAACCTTGGAGCCGTGATGCCCAAGTTTAAGTACATCGATATCCCCCACCTCCTGCACGAATTCCCGTTCTTGGTCGAGCTCGGCATCACCGGTGAGAAGTATTCGCAGGCCCTTACCTTCCTGAACATAAGAGAGCAGCAGGACAAGCGAGTCCTCATTTCCCTCGCCATCCACGGACTCGAATGGCCACATCACGCGGGCGCAAAATGAGCCGATGTCGACCGTATCCCCACGGCGCACCTGCCGATACTCCACGCCAGGTCGGTTCAATACCTCGGCAGGAGCATCCTCCAGCGCATCCGCCGCCACGGCAATCGTTCCGACCGAAAACTGTTCGAGCACGGCAGGCAAACCACCCCAGTGGTCCTCATCCCAATGCGTCACAAAGACGGCATCGATATGGTGCACGTTATTGCGAACCAACGCCGCCACCACGCGCTCGTCGAGCCCGCAGTCGACGAGAGCTACTGCGCCGCCTTGGCGGATAAGAATCGCATCGGCCTGGCCCACATCGAGCACCGTCACCGAAGGCGGAGCGAATCGATCCCAATAGACGTACGGAATCGCAGCCAAGAGCATCAGGCATGCAAGCCCCGCCGCCATAGGACGTGCACGGGGACGCGGCCACCAGACCAGCAGAACCGCCAGAAAACACGGCAATAGGTAAATCCACATGCTATCGGGCGGCACGCTCACGTATGCACCCGGCACGGCGGCAAACAGCTGCTCGAAGAACAGCGCGCAACGGGCGGCAATCATGGGCACAACGAGCGCCCAAGTCCGCAACGGTCCCACGAGCGAAAAGGGAGCCAGCACGATCGACACAGCGAGCAATACGCTCACAACCGGACCGATGACCGCATTTGCCAACGGAGCAATGAGCGAGAATGTACCGAAGGCAGGAATGGTAATGGGAAGTATCGCCAGTTGCGAGCACAGCGTGACGGAAAGCATGCTGGCAACGCCCGATGGCACACCCAGCTCACTCAAAGCGTAGGTCGCATAGGGGCAAAAGCACAGAATGGCAAAGACGCTGGCACATGAAAGCTGAAAGCCCATCTCGAACAGCACCGTCGGCCGCAGTAGCACAAAGATGGACATGGTTACGAAGAGTGCCGAAAGGCCGTGCCGGCGACGCCCCGCGCCGTTTACGACAAGCGTCGCGAACACCATACAGCACGCACGCACGGCCGAGGGAGACGCGCCAGTAAAGGCAGCGTAACCCACAAGCGTTATCGCCAATATCGCCCGCTGAAGGCAACGTGGGCACCGAATCTTTTGCAATACACCCTCGATTACAAACCCCACGATGGCCAAATGGCTGCCCGAGACGGCGATAAGATGCGCCGTTCCCGTCACCGAAAACCAGTCGCCCGCCGGCTGGACGCGCAGCTCGGCCGAACGACCGCAGACGACACCGGCTATGAGCGCACGCGCCGGGTCGGTCGCAGGCGCGATGGACGCAAGCAGCCCATTTCGCAGCCGAAGCAGCGGCCCCGGAGAACCCTCATCGACCGACACAATCCGAACGGCTTTAACCTTACGCGCCTCGCCTCGGAGCACGCGCGATCGTCCATATGCATCGTTCTCAAAACGTGAAACGCGACCGATAACACGCACGTGCGCCCCGACCTTGAGCTCACGATCACACGATAGGCGAACCGTTGCCAAGTTCTTACCGTCCGCGCGTGCCTCGCAGGTATAGGAATACACGTCGTCGTTTATGGATGGGTCACCCTGCACGACAAACTCGAGGCTGCTTGCCGCTCGACCATCGAGCGCCTTCGAGGCACTGAGCACATCCACGGCCCACCACGCCGAGACGACCGCTCCCGCCACGAGACCGACGGAAGCGGCATACAGCCACCGCTTCCAAGGGGCAAGCCGCGCACAAGATTGAGCCAGCACAACGAATACCGCTGCCGCAACGGGAATGGCCCATAGCGGCCCGACCGCCGGCGCCCGCTCCCTCAGCAGCGCATCAGCGGCTATGTTGAGCACCAAGACGCAGCTCATGCACATGCCGGCACACAGGGCCATCGTCCACGGAATCAGGGGCCGCGGAGGCATCACGTGCTCGCGCTCGGTCGCACTCATACGCAGATGCAATCTTTGATTTTGGCAAGCTTCTTCTCGCCGATTCCCGACACACGCATCAGATCGTCAACCGAGGCGAAAGCACCGTTCTTTGTCCGCTCATCGATAATCGACTGGGCCATGGAGGGGCCGATGCCCGAGAGCGTCTGCAGCTCTTCTGCGCTTGCCGTATTGATGTTTACTAGACCTGTTGCGCCACTAACGCCCGACGATGCGGAAGCCCCAACATCAACACCGGCTTCCGCAATGGACGCCTGCTGCTCCCCTACCGTTGGAACGTGAATCTTCTGTCCATCGACGACCTTAGATGCCCGATTGAGCCCCGTGACGTCTGCCTCGGGCGCCAGCCCGCCGGCGGCATCAATCGCCTGAGCCACCCGCGCGCCGTCCTTGAGACGATATACGCCGGGCGACACAACGGCGCCATTGACATCGACATAGACCTCTGCCGCGGCAGAAGCCTTAGTCGAAGAGCCTTCGGATGTCTTTCCGCTCGAGGCATCGCCGGATCCCGGCTCCACTAACGAGCCCGAACCATCAGTACGCTCAAACGACACGCCGCCGGCACTGCCGCCAAGGTTCGCCATTGCCAGTCCACTCGCCATCGCAATGACGACCAGTATCGCCATCACCACTGCCTTATGACCGAGCAGTTTGCCCGCCCAGCGGTCCATCTTTTTGACTCGTTCATGTTGTTCGCGCTGCGCCATAGCAAAACCTCCCAACACCATCGTGTCAGGAAAGGAGCTCCGCAACAGCCACGCCCCAAAACCGGTTTTCGCGGTCAAACCAAAAGCTGACCAAAACCTTGCGCAATAATGTCCATTTATTCAGGCAAACGTCGACAAATGAACCGTTTATCGCCTAATGCCCAGATAGCAAAAGACCGACGATGCAGGCGCATCGTCGGTCTATGCACAAATTTATTCGTGATCTTGGTAAATCTCACGCGGAGCAAGCTCCGAATGTTTGCGTTTTAAGGTCTTAGGGGCCTTGTACGTGTTGCTCTCGAAGTCGATGTACTCGGTCTGCTTAAGCAGGCGCTCGATCATCTCCTCATGATCGAACAACTCCCAGGCCTCATGCACGGCATCGAGTTTAGCGTGCGTCTCGGGACGGCGCGGCATAAACAGCGTGCAGCAGTCGGGAGCGGCCTCAGTCGAGATATCGAATGTACCGATCTCCTCGGCACGTGCGATGATCTCCTGCTTGTCCGAACCGATGAGAGGACGGAACACGGGGATCTTCACGGCCTCGTTGACGGCCATGATGTTCTCAAGCGTCTGGGAGGCAACCTGCCCAAGCGATTCGCCCGTAACGATAGCCTTGGCACCCTCGATGTGTGCAATGCGCTCAGCAACCGAATACATAATGCGGCGGTACATGATCACGCGCAGGTTGCTGGGGCAGGTAACCGAAATCTCACGCTGGCAGTCGCCAAACGGCACCACGTACAGACGACCGATCTGGACACCCGGCGCAAGCGCACGGATGATGTCCTGCACCAAATACTCGCTCGTATCGGGCGTCTGCGGACGACCGGAGAAATGCACCGGCACGCACACCGCGCCGCGACGCGCGAGCATCCAGGTCGCCACCGGAGAATCGATACCCGACGACAGCAGCGTCACGACCTTGCCGGCAGAACCCACCGGCAGACCGCCCACGCCGCGCTCAGAGCGCGCGTACACATAAACGCTGCCCTGGACCACCAGTACGTGCACCATTGCATCGGGGTCGTGCATTTGAACCTTTTTATCGGGGAAGGCCTCACACAGTACCTCGCCCACCTGACGATTGATATCGATCGAGGTGAGCTCATAGTCAGTATTGGAGCGCTTGGCGTGCACCTTAAACGAATCGAAGGAACCAAACTCGCGCAGCGCCTTCACGGCGGCGGCGCAGTACTCCTGCGGGTCGCGGTTGGTGTGATACGCCAAAGACACACGAGCAACGCCGGGGACGGTGCGGATGACACGCGCCGCCTCGTCGGCCTGATGCTCGTTAAAGGTCACGAGGATATAACCGGAAATTCGAGACACGGCGTTCACGGAAAAGGCGGCCAAGGCCGCCTTAATGTTATCCATGAGGATATGCTCAAAATGTGCGCGGTTCTTGCCCTTCAGTCCAACCTCGTGATAGTGGACTAGGCAGACGCGAGCCGCCATTTAGGCTTCAGCAACCTTGTGGCCGAGCGCCTTCTCGTAACGGGCCTCGTCGTAAGAGATGTCGCCGTCGACAATCTCGTCCATAGCCATCGAGATGGTATCGGCACCGGAAAGCCCGATGGTGATGTCATCGACATCCTGGACGGCAAGCACGCGGTTGTGCTGGCCACGCAGCATGCTATTGATGTCGCAGGCGCGCTTGGAGGCAAGCGAAGCGAGCAGGAAGCGGTTATGATCGGTCTTCTCCAGAAGATCGTCAATACAAGGCTTTACAACGGACACGGACCTCAGATCCTTTCATGCATATCGAGAACGCGAACGAGCTCATCGGTCGCGCGGTCGAGATCGTCATTCACCACGACGTCGTCGTAGCGGTCGGCAAGGGCAAGCTCATCGGCGGCGTTTGCCATACGCAGCTCAATCGTCTCGGGCGTCTCGGTACCGCGACCGACTAGACGCTCGCGGAGCACCTCAAGCGAAGGCGGCTTGATAAAGATCAGCACGGCCTCGGGGAAACGCTCCTTCACCTGCAGGGCGCCCTGGACATCGATCTCCAAAATCAGAGACGAGCCCGAGGCGAGCTTGGATGTGACCTCGCTCACCAACGTGCCGTAGCAGTTACCGTGGACCTCGGCCCACTCAACAAACTCACCGTTTGCCACGCGGCGGTCGAACTCCTCACGCGTCAGAAAAAAGTAGTTGACGCCGTCGACCTCACCTTTGCGTGGTGCTCGCGTGGTAACCGAAACCGTCAGACCCAGGTTCGAGCGGCGCTCGCGCACACGAGTGACGAGCGTACCCTTGCCTGCGCCTGACGGTCCAGAAATCACAAAGAGCTTGGAATCCTGAGCGCTCACTTATTTGGTCAGCTGCTCGAGGAGCTGCTCGCGCTGACGGACGCCGAGGCCCTGGACGCGACGAGTAGCGGAGATACCGAGCTCCTCCATGATCTTGGCGGCCTTGGCCTTGCCATAACCGGGGAGAGACTCGATGAGGGTGGAAACCTTCATGCGGGAAGCGATGGGGTCATCGGAGTTGAGCACGGACTCGAGGGACTTCTCGCCCTTCTTGATCTGCTCGCGAAGCTCAGCGCGGGCGTGACGTGCGGCAGCAGCCTTCTCAAGAGCCTGCTTGCGCTGCTCGTCGGTAAGCTGAGGGAGTGCCATTCGTACCTCCAAATAGTTGGGTTATATCTGATTCAATAATTGGCATTTTAGCACGTAGAACGTACAAAATGCCTAATCGCGGCTCCATAGGTTAGACGATACCCGCAAAAAGTGCAATATACTGCGCCCAAAGTTAAGCCCCTGACCTGCGATTCCACACAAAGGATGGGAAAGTTTACGCAGGCACAGGGGCTATTTTGTGCTAATGAGACCCAAAAGTGGTGACTTAGGGGAATCTTTTACGCGACGTTTTCGACCAGCTCGGCGACGATGGCGTCAAAGGCGGCAAGCGGATCGTCGGCACCGGTGATGGGACGGCCCACCACAATGTGGCTTGCGCCACGCTCGATAGCCTGGGAAGGCGTCGCCACGCGGGACTGGTCGCCAAGGGCGGCACCCACCGGACGCACACCCGGAGTCACGATCAGGGCATCAGGACCCAGCAGCTCACGCATGTCGTGAGCCTCCATCGGTGAGCACACGATGCCATCGATGCCGTTGGCCTGAGCAAGCTTTGCCAAGCGGGCGGCCTCCTCGGCCACGGGCGACTCGACGCCGATCTCGCTCAAGGCATCCTGATTCATGCTCGTGAGCACGGTGATGGCGACGAGTTTGGCGCGGTCCTCACGCGCCTCCTCGGCACCCTCGCGGCAGGCAGCGAGCATAGCACCCGAGCCCAGGCCGTGGACCGAAAGCAGGTCGGCACCGGCAAGCGAGGCCGAGCGGGCAGCGCCGCGCACCTGATGCGGAATGTCATGGAACTTAAGGTCGAGGAAGACCTTAAAGTCAAGGTCCTTAAAGGTCTTGACGATCTGGGGACCCTCAGCGTAATAGAGCGTCATGCCGACCTTGAGCCAGGCGGCATGGCCCGAAAGCTCGTGGGCGAGCTCGAGCGCGCGCTCACGGTCGCAGTCGAGGGCGACGATAACACGGTCGCGGGCATCATTCTCTAGCATTCGAAAGCACCCACCAGCTCGTTGATGTCCTTTACGCCCTGGGACTCGGCCCAGGCCTCGAGCTCATGCGCGATCTTAAGCGAAGCACACGGATCGACGAAGTTGGCCATGCCGACCGACACGCAGGTGGCGCCGGCCAGGATAAACTCAGCCGCATCCTCGCCAGTCATGACACCGCCGACACCGTTGATGGGGATATCGACGGCCTGAGCGACCTCCCAGACCATGCGCACGGCGATGTGGTGGCACAGCGGGCCCGAAAGGCCGCCCTTGGGCTTGGCCACGCGGGACTTGCGGGTATGAACGTCGATGGCCATGCCCTGGATGGAGTTGATGACCGAAAGGCCGTCGGCGCCGGCGGCCTCGAGAGCCTTGGCAATCTCGGCAACGTTGACCGGAGCCATCTTTACGAACAGCGGCTTATCGGTCACCTTGCGGCAGGCAGCCATAACGGAAGAGGCGCCCTCGGGCGTTGATCCCATGGCGGCACCGCCGGCGGCAATATTAGGGCAGCTCACGTTGATCTCGTAGCCGGCAGCCCAGGGGCACAGCTCGACATACATCTCGAGTGCGCGGACAAACTCGTCAACGGAGTGGCCGGCAACCTGACAGATGACCTGGCAGCCGTCCTTGGACAGCTGTTCGAGCCAAGGACCGGACTCACGGGCAAAGGCGGCCACGCCGGGGTTCTGAAGGCCCACGGAGTTGATCATGCCGCCCGGGATCTCGGCCATGCGAGGCGCGGGATTGCCGGGCCAGGGCTCGGCAGCGCAACCCTTGGTGGTGATGGCGCCCAGCTGGGAAACATCAAAGAAGTTCTGGAACTGCCAACCGTAGCCAAAGGTACCGGCTGCGGTGTTGATGGGGTTCTGCATCTTGACGCCGCCGAAATCGACGGCCATGTTCACGGTACCCACTAGAAGACCACCACCTTGGAAGCATCGAACACAGGGCCGCACATACAGGCGCCCTTCATACCGTCGACCGTCTCGACATTGCAGGTGTTGCAGGCGCCAAAGCCACAGCTCATCATGCGCTCGAGCGACACCTCGCAGTACGCACCGGCCTCGGCGGCTGCGGCGGCGACCTTCTTCATCATGACGGCGGGACCGCAGCTGGCCACGTAGTCGTAGCCGCCCTCGCCAAGCAGCTCGGCGGCAGGATCGGTGCAAAAACCGTGCGTGCCGAGCGAACCGTCGTCGGTGCACACGTTAACCGTGGCGCCCAGCGCACGGAACTCATCGACACCCACGACTTTGGAAGCGGTGCCAAAGCCCAGGCACACGTCCACATCAACACCCTGCTCGGCAAGCATGCCGGCAAGACACAGCACAGGCGGAACGCCGATGCCACCGGCGACGAGCAGTGCCTTCCTGGTGCCCTCGGGTACCATCCAGCCACGGCCACCGGGGCCCAACAGGTTAGAGGTGGAGCCAGGGCCCATCTGGGACAAACGGCGGGTATCGTCGCCCACGACGGCGTACCACAGCTCGACGGTGCCGGCCTCGGCGTCGGCGCGGTAGAAACTCAAGGGCACACGAAGCAGAGAAGACGCATCGCCGGGGACGGCGATGTTCACAAACTGACCGGGCTTGAGCGCACTTGCAAGCTTGGGGGCCGAGATAACGAGCGAGAAGATGCCGTCGGCGATCTCCCGGTTCGAGACGACCTCGAAGTCGTGCATGCGTGCAGTGGAAGGTGTGGGCATAGACGCTCCAATCCCCCATGCTGTTGCATGGTCAAAACGAACAGAAAGCGCGGCACCGCAAGGGCACCGCGCACAAAAGCGATAAGGCTATGCTAGCAGATGCAGCCGTCGGCGAGCGTCTGCTTACCGCCGACAAACACATCGGTGGCACGACCGGTGAGCGTGCGGCCGGCAAAACCGGAGTTCTCGGCGCGCGACTCGTATCCGTCCTCGCCGACCGTCCAAGTGGCGGACGCGTCGAACACGGTCAGGTCGGCGACGGAGCCCGCCTTGACCTGAACCTGGTCGAGACCCAGAATCTCACGAGGCTTGATGGCCATAAGCTCAACCATGCGGCCCATGCTCATCTTGCCCGTGTTGACCAGCTCGGTGAGCACGAGCGACAGCGAGGTCTCGAGGCCGATCATGCCAAAGGGCGCAAGCTCGAACTCGCGGGCCTTCTCCCACGGGGCGTGGGGAGCGTGATCGGTGACGATAGCGTCGACGGTGCCGTCGATGACACCCTGGCGGATGGCCTCGGCGTCCGTCTCGGTACGCAGCGGCGGGTTGACCTTGAGCGAGGTGTTATAGGTCTCGTCCAGGTCGTTCTCGGTCAGGAACATGTGATGCGGCGTGGCCTCGCAGGTAACCTGAACGCCAGCGGCCTTGCCGGCACGCACGAGCTCCAGGCCGTGGGCGGTGGAGATGTGCTGGATGTGCAGCTTGGCGCCGGTCAGCTTGGCAATCTCGATGTCGCGGGCGATCTGAAGCTCCTCGCCGGCAGCCGGCCAGCCCTCGAGGGCCAGACGGGTCGAAACCTTGCCCTCGTTGATCTGGCCGTGACCGACCAGGTCCTCGTCCTGGCAGTGGCTCATGAAGACCTTGCCGAACATCTTGCCGTAGTCCATGCAGCGACGGAGCATGCCCGCGCCCTGCACGCCGCGACCGTCGTCGGTGAAGGCGACGGCGCCGTGGGCGACCATATCGCCCATCTCGGACATGGCCTCGCCCTTAAGGCCGCGGGTCATGGCGCCCGAAGGATAGACACGGCAGTGACCGACCTCGGCAGCGCGGGACTTGACAAACTCCACGACGGTGCCGTTATCGGTGACGGGGTCGGTGTTGGGCATGGAGCACACGCCGGTAAAGCCGCCCTTGGCAGCTGCGCGGGTGCCGCTCTCGATGTCCTCTTTGACCTCGTAGCCGGGCTCGCGCAGGTGAACGTGCATGTCCACCAGGCCGGGGACGAGGTACTTGCCGGAAAGGTCGCGGACCTCGGCTCCCTCGAAGGCGAGATTCTCGCCGACCTCGGCGATCTTGTCGCCGTCAATCAGGACGTCAACGACACCGTCTAGATCGACGGACGGGTCGACGACGTGGGCGTTCTTAAGAAGCAAGGCCATTATCGGCACCTCCAAGCAGCAGATACAGGATAGCCATACGCACGCAGATACCGGCGTAGACCTGCTCCAGGATGACGGAGCGTTGCGGGTGGTCGGCCATATAAGAGTCGAACTCGACGCCGCGGTTGATGGGGCCCGGGTGGCAGATGATCGCATCGGGCTTCATGAGCTTCTCGCGGTCCTTGGTCAGGCCGAAGAGCTTGTGATACTCGCGAATCGTGGGGAACGGAGCGCCCTCAAGGCGCTCCTGCTGCACGCGCAGCATGTAGACGACGTCCAGCTCGGGCAGGACGGAATCGAGGTCGCTCGTCACGTGGTCGCAACCCAGAACCTCGGGCGCCGGCGGCAGCAGCGTGCCGGGGGCGACAGCGTAGGTCTCGCAGCCCATGATCTTAAGTGCGGGGATCAGCGAGCCGCAGACACGGGAGTGCGCGATATCGCCGACGACAGCGACCTTCAGACCGTGGAAGTCACCCTTGTGCTCCCAGATGGTGTACAGGTCGAGCAGGGCCTGCGTAGGATGGTTGTGCTTGCCGTCGCCGGCGCAGATAACGCTCGCGGGCGAGTTCTGCGTGACGATGTAGGGAGCACCGGCGTGCTTATCGCGAACGACGATGCAATCAATCTTGTAGGCGTTGAGGGTCTCGACGGTGTCGACGAGGCTCTCGCCCTTGACCGTGGAGGTCGAGGAGCCGCCAAAGTTGAGGCTGTCGGCCGAAAGGCGCTTCTCGGCGAGCTCGAAGGAGCTGCGGGTGCGCGTCGAGGGCTCGTTGAACATGTTGACGATGGTCTTGCCCTTGAGCGTGGGGACCTTCTTGATCGCACGCTCGTTGACCTCGGAGAACGCCTTGGCGGTCTCGAGGATGAGCTTGATGTCCTCTTCGGAGTACTCGGTAATGTCGATCAGGTGCTTATGGTTGAACGCCACGGTACTACTCACCTCCCAGCGGCGCGGAGCCCACATGGGAACCCGGCGCGACGTCGTTAATCTCGACAGCGGTGCGGCCGTCTACTTCCTTCATATATAGGTGCACGTTCTCCTCATGCGACGAGGGAACGTTCTTGCCGACAAAGTCCGGCGAGATGGGGAGCTCACGGTGACCGCGGTCAACGAGAACTGCCAGCTCGATGCGGCTCGGACGGCCCAGGTCCATGACAGCATCCAGAGCGGCGCGGATAGTACGGCCCGTATACAGGATGTCGTCCACCAGCACAACGCGCTTGCCGTCGACGCTGAAGGGAATGTTGGTAGCGTGGATCGCGGGAGCGAAATTGGTAGCGTAGTCATCGCGGTAGAAGCTGATGTCGAGGCTACCGAGCGGAACATCGACGCCCTCGATCTCCTTGATCTCCTCGGCGAGCTTCTTTGCCAGAAGGTCGCCGCGCGTGACGATGCCGACCAGAGCGAGGTCTTCACAGCCCTCGTTGCGCTCGAGAATCTCGTGCGCAATGCGGGTCATCGCTCGATTGACGGCGGTCTCGTCCATGATGACCGCCTTGGGGGAAGTCGTGCCCATCGATCTCCTTCCTCACATGTCTTGACTGCTGACACAGTCAAAAAAATAGATGCCCGACCGCTTAAGCGGACCAGACACCCACAGGAAAGGCTGCTCTTTGGCAGCTATGTAATTCCATGTGGGTATCTCGTACCCCTTTAATGGTCAAGGGATAGTGTAGCCAACCTCGAGCTTAATTGCGAGCATAAATACAGAGCAATCCGTAAACGTGCGCAGGCGCTCCATAAACCTATATATTTGTGGGACGAGCTTGAAAACACACGCACGAGCTGGCATAATCCCCTCTGCTGCACGCAAATCGGATCTACGTCCAGGGCCGTAGCGTGGGCACTATCGCCAAAAGAGGAATATCTCTGTGTAGATTGCGCACAGGGAGCGACTTCTGTGCTATAGTTCAGGCTTGTTTGTTAACGCGACATGTTCGTTTGTCGCCCAAGGAGGGTCAGTTATGTCCAAAGTTTGCGAAGTTTGCGGTAAGCACCCCGTTGCCGGTCGCTCCATCAGCCACTCTCACCGCGTCACCAACCGTAAGTTCCGCCCCAACATCCAGCGCGTCTACGTCGTCGTCGATGGTCACCGTCGCAAGATGAACGTTTGCTCCACCTGCCTCAAGTCTGGCAAGGTTGCGCGCTCCTAAATAAGGTCTTACCAACAAGTACCTCGGACTCTCCGGGTCAAAGACCTCGCGTTCACATAGAACTTACCAAAGGCGTTCTCCCCTACGGAGGGCGCCTTTTTTGCACTCATTGGGGACAGACTTACATGAGTGCTTTCACGCATTGGGGACAGACATGAAGCACGCATGCGACGCACTGACTGGCTCCGGCCCCTGCCTCACGCAGCATCCTTCCAGCCTGCAGTTGCCTTGGTCACGCTTGTGGCGCCGATACCGGTGATACGGGCAATTTGCTTGACCGTGAGATGTGCCCGCCTGAGCCTCAGCAGGCAGGCATCGCGTTCGGGGCGTGGCAGGGCTTTGAGCAGTGCAGGATCTATGCTCGGCAGAACTTCGCGCGCAACGAAAAGGGCCTCCTCATCAGGGATCCGCCGGCGCGGAAGAACCTCCACTGACCAGATGCGCCCGGCAACTTTCTTGAGATGCTCGCAATAGCGACGGGAGCCTCCGACAACATCAAGCATAGGGGCCGCATCACAGATGTCAAAGGGATCATAGCCCAGCTGATACGCCTTATAGCTTGACCAGCGGTACGCCTCGAGCGAGTCAAGCGCACCCTTCACGGGATTGAGATGAATATAGTCGAGCAGCTGCACTGCCTGCGTGTCCGACTCAACCGCGACCCGCGAATAGCGATTGTCAAACAGATGGCCCGTTCTTCCCGTTTTCCCATTGAAATACTTGGCATACGCCGTCAGCGCGCACTGCATTGCCTTTGAAAGGTTGTCATATGGGTCATCAACCATCAAATGGAAGTGGTTGTCCATAAGACACCAGGCCAACACCGCCACGTCATGGCACGCAAACCTGTCCGATATGTCCGATAGGAAACGATAGCGGTCGGAATCATCTTCAAAAATGATCTGTTTGGAGTTACCGCGGTCAAAGACGTGGTAATAGCCGGTGAGCGAAATTTCGCGGGCGCATCGGGGCATGGTCTCTCCTTTCAAAGCCGTACAGGCAACACCTAAAAGGAGAGAAGGAACGCGAAATGCTGAGCCTGTGACCTATTTATATCCAATCAGCAACAAAAACAGGCCCAAAACGACAAAATCGCAAATCGATGTCTGTCCCAAATGAGTGAAACCACTCATGTAAGTCTGTCCCCAATGAGTGTGGCGATGCACTGGCAGATAGTTTTAGTTAAAACGCTTCAGTTTATTGAAGCGTTTTAGTATGCCTTTTACGGGAATCTTACCGTTCGCCGAATAATTTCTTGCTATCATGCAAGACGTAGGGTAAATCTCCGATCGCAAGGAGACACAAATGGTGAAAAAGTCACCGGAAAACACTACTCCCGCAATTGTGGACAACGTAGAGGCGCTTGAGGCCAAGCTCGCTCAGATGCGAGAGGCCCAGGCGCTTTTTGCTACGTACACGCAGGAGCAGGTCGACAAGATCTTCTATGAGGCCGCCATGGCCGCCAACAAGGCTCGTATCCCGTTGGCGAAGATGGCCATCGAGGAGACCGGCCGCGGCGTTCTTGAGGACAAGGTCATCAAGAACCACTACGCCGCAGAGTACATCTACAACGCGTACAAGAACACCAAGACCTGTGGCGTTCTGGAGCGCGACGAGGCTTATGGCATCACCAAGATCGCCGAGCCCATCGGCATCGTGGGCGCCGTCATCCCGACGACCAACCCCACCTCCACCGCGATCTTCAAGACGCTGATCTGCCTGAAGACCCGCAACGCCATCATCATCTCCCCGCACCCGGCTGCCGCCAAGTGCACCATCGCCGCCGCCAAGCTCGTGCTCGACGCCGCCGTCAAGGCCGGCGCCCCCGAGGGCATCATCGGCTGGGTCGATGTCCCCTCCATCGAGCTGACCAACATGGTCATGCGCGACGTCGACATCATCCTCGCCACCGGTGGCCCGGGCATGGTCAAGGCCGCTTACTCCTCGGGCAAGCCCGCCCTGGGCGTTGGCGCCGGTAACACCCCGGTCGTCATCGACGACACCGCCGACGTACTGCTCGCCGTCAACTCCATCATCCACTCCAAGACCTTCGACAACGGCATGATCTGCGCTTCCGAGCAGTCCGTGACCGTCATCGACACCATCTATGACCAGGTCAAGGCCGAGTTCCAGAAGCGCGGCTGCTACTTCGTCAAGCAGGGTGCCGAGATGGAGGCCCTGCGTGCCGCCATGTTCAAGAACGGCGCTCTCGACCACCGCATCCCCGGCATGGCTGCCGCCAAGATCGCCGAGCTCGCCGGCATCGAGGTTCCCGCCAAGACCAAGATCCTGATCGCCGAGGTCACCTCCACCGACCCCGCCAAGGAGGAGTTCTCCCACGAGAAGCTCTCCCCGGTCCTGGCCATGTACCACGCCAAGGACTTCCAGGAGGCCGTCGACAAGGCCGAGCACCTGGTGCTCGCCGGTGGCCCGGGCCACACCGCCTCTCTGTACGTGCACCCCGCCCAGGCCGAGAAGATCAGCCTGTTCGAGCACGTCATGAAGGCCTGCCGTATCGTCATCAACACCCCGTCCTCGCACGGCGGCATCGGTGACCTGTACAACTTTGGCATGAAGCCGTCTCTGACCCTGGGCTGCGGCTCCTGGGGCGGCAACTCCGTCTCCGAGAACGTTGGGGTGAAGCACTTGATCAACGTTAAGACTGTGGCCGAGCGCCGTGAGAACATGCTGTGGTTCCGCGCTCCCGAGAAGGTCTACTTCAAGAAGGGTTCCACGCCCGTCGCCCTCGACGAGCTGGGCAACGTCATGGGCAAGAAGCGCGCCTTCATCGTCACCGACCAGTTCCTCTTCAAGAATGGCAACACCCGCGCCATCGAGGCCAAGCTCGACGAGATGGGCATCGCCCACGACTGCTTCTACGACGTCGAGCCCGATCCGTCGCTTCAGTGCGCACGTCGTGGTGCCAAGCAGATGGCTCTCTTTGAGCCGGACGTCATCATCGCCGTCGGCGGTGGCTCCGCTATGGACGCCGGCAAGATCATGTGGATGATGTACGAGCACCCCGAGTGCAAGTTTGAGGACATGGCCATGGACTTCATGGACATCCGCAAGCGTATCTTCACCTTCCCCGAGATGGGCAAGAAGGCCTACTTCGTCGCCGTCCCGACCTCTTCGGGTACCGGCTCCGAGTGCACGCCGTTCGCCATCATCACCGACAAGGAGACTGGCATCAAGTGGCCGCTCGCCGACTACGCGCTGCTCCCCAACATGGCTATCGTCGACGCCGACAACTGCATGACCGCCCCGCGCGGCCTGACCGCTGCCTCCGGCATCGACGTCATGACCCACGCCATCGAGTCCTACGTCTCCATCATGGCTTCCGACTACACCAAGGGCCTCTCCGAGCGCGCTGCTAAGCTCGTCTTCGAGAACCTGCCCTCCAGCTTCACGAACGGCGCCAAGGACCCGCATGCCCGCGAGGAGATGCACAACGCCTCCTGCATGGCCGGTATGGCCTTCGCCAACGCCTTCCTGGGCCTCAACCACTCCATGGCCCACAAGCTCGGCGCTTTCCATCACCTGCCCCACGGCATCGCCAACGCCGTCATCCTGACCCGCGTTATGCGCTACAACGCCGCCGAGGCTCCCGTCAAGATGGGTACCTTCTCCCAGTATCCTTACCCCAACGCGCTGCACAACTACGCCGAGATGGCCAAGTACTGCGGCATCGAGGGCAAGGACGACAAGGAGGTCTTCGAGAACTTCATCACGAAGCTCGAGGAGCTCAAGGACTTCATCGGCGTCAAGAAGACCATCGCCGACTACGGTGTTGACGAGCAGTACTTCCTCGACACCCTCGACGAGATGACCGAGCAGGCATTCAACGACCAGTGCACCGGCGCCAACCCGCGCTACCCGCTCATGAGCGAGATCAAGGAGCTCTACCTGGACGCCTACTACGGCCGCGAGCCTCAGGACTACGCCGTCTGCTAGTTTTAGCACGGTTTTTAACGGCGGGGGTGCACGGGTGTTTCACACACCCCCGCCGTCGCTTCTATCGCATCGTTGAAAGGATGCAACCATGCTGCTACCCGATTCCAAGACCGAGCTCGTCCGCCGTGGCAACAAGGTCGTTTACGACCTGGGCGACAAGATCGTCAAGGTCTTTAACGAGACCAAGCCTGTCTCCGACGTGTTCAACGAGGCTTTGAATCTTGCCCGCATCAATGAGTGCGGCATCCGCAGCCCCAAGGCTCTCGAGGTTTCCCAGCTCGAGAACGCCAACGGCTGGGCGCTCGTGACCGAGAAGGTTCCGGGCACCACCCTTGCCGAGAAGATGACTGCCGAGCCCCAGCGCTTTGGTGAGTACCTCGAGATGTTCGTCGACCTCCAAATCGAGATCCACGGCTACACCTCCCCGCTGCTCAACCGTCAGCGCGACAAGTTCGCCCGCATGATCGACAGCCTTGATCAGCTCAATGCCACCACGCGCTACAACCTTCAGGAGCGTCTGGACGGCATGACCAAGGAGTTCAAGGTCTGCCACGGCGACTTCAACCCCTCCAACGTCATCGTCGGCGACGACGGCCAGCTCTATGTGTGCGACTGGGCACACGCCACCCAAGGCTCCCCTGCTGCCGACGTTGCCACCACCTACCTGCTCTTTGCCCTCAACAGCAAGGATCAGGCTGAGGCCTACCTGGAGCTCTACTGCGACCGCGCCGACATGCCCATGCAGGTCGTGCGTCAGTGGACGAGCATCGTCGCCGCTTCCGAGCTCGCTCGTAAGCGCAACGTGAACGATGAGTTCCTGAAGAACTGGATCGACGTCGTCGATTATCAGTAATATCTGAGCGATTTATTTCGCATCGGAGGCACAAGAAAACCCCGCAACTCATATGAACTGCCTCCCATTTCTTGGACACAAGAAATGGGAGGCTTTTTTATGGCTGGAAACGCTTTGTACGACGTCGGGA
>ENA-OQIH01000058-OQIH01000058.1-human-gut-metagenome-genome-assembly--contig:-NODE-58-length-105326-cov-11.839723_pt1 | contig 105326 bp, 75 predicted proteins | sample MGYA00242575_ERZ504740 | MGnify/ENA primary metagenome ERZ504740 (study PRJEB26092, sample SAMD00036192) | human gut metagenome | host: Homo sapiens | study: EMG produced TPA metagenomics assembly of...
CTCGGCGGCCTTGCGAAAAACAAATCCAAGTTAGACCATTTCAAATGGTTCGATGTCTGCCCGGATGCGACACTGAATGTGTCCATCCTCGCAGTATCCGGTTCTCAAGGTGCACGCCTGGCGGCTGATCCGGTCCGACCGGGCCGCGCGGCAAGGAGATATATTGCCAGACCGGAGGGGCGCCGTGGGCGGGAATCGCGCACTCCATATTTTGTTCACAAATGAATAGGTCCCTCAGTCGCATCACTGAGGCTAAAACTGAAGCATTGGCTTCTGATATTGGCGATGACCAGCTGGTTTATAGGTGTTAAGGCATCGGTCATCTCTGGAGCGCCACTTTACTCCAAAAGCATCAGCTATTTGTTTCCCGTCGGTAAAAGGCAGGTTTTGTTCGCCAAGCGTTCTTATATATAGAGAAGTTCGGGTTCGAACCCGTGCACCGGCAACAAAAAAGCGACCAGCCGGAGCCGATCGCTTTCTATTCTATGCTGGATCATCCAGAGGGCGCTTCCGAACTCATTTTCTCGCTGCCATTCATGCTTTCGAGGCATCGTTCGACCTCCACAGCCTCATGTTTTGAGGATCTGCCGTGTTTATCACTGTTATTAATGAGTGTGTGGAAGTGATCCTCATACAGATACGTGCGATCCGCCAGAGAACTGAGAAGCATCTCTCTGCAGCCCTCGTTGCCTATCCTCGCATCTCTCAGGTCTTCCGGAAATTCACAAGCAGTCTTAGAGTCAGTTTGTTTCCGTTTTCAGAGACTTGTTTGAGAGTTTTTAAAGACAGTTCAAAACAATAAGTGAGACACCATAAAGCAGAGCAAGATGTGCCGGATAGAAAATGTAGAAGAAATATTTGAGCTTCAGCCCTCGCTTACCATTATAAAGATTGATAAGCAGCAACGAAACGACCGCGGCAGCAACATCAGGATTAAATACATTAGCTGTAGCAAACTCAAATCCGCCGCCAACTATATGGCATGACGAAAGGAGCACTGCACATACTGCAGCAAAGAACATCTTGGCCTTGCTGTCGTGGAATAAATAGAATGCAGCCACAAGCATAATGCCATACACACCGCCATCTAGTTTAGTGTATTCAGCTGCCAGTGCTGTCAAAACAATCAGAGCAGTTTCTGCGATGTATCTTTTCCGTTTTGAAAGACTTTGTATCTTTTCCAGAACAATCAAAAAGACCAAGGAAAGCAGGAGCTCACACATAACATTTTGTTGCCGAAGGTCAAATAGTTGTCCGGTTTGGACGAAATCGTATATGGGCTCCGCAATGATTGCGAAGACAAGCATATTTCGCAGGTACTTCTTTAAGTCATGAGTATGCAAAAATCCCTCAACTATCAAAAAGCAAAATAAGGGAAATGCAATTCTGCCAAGAACATGAAGCATATCCGAAGCCTCGCTTAGAATCGCCCACTGTTCGTCTGATATCTGACTGTACGATGCGTGAGTCATGATTCCATTGGTCAGGACGATCCTGCTTACATGATCGAGAACCATCGAAATGGCTGCTATTATCTTTAATGTGCTGCCGCTAATTCCGTATCTATTTGTTTTCATTTCGTATTCCTTACTTTGGGTGGGCCGTCAGGGGTTCAGCCTGCTCCGCAGGCGGCCGCTGCGGCGCTTCGCGCCTTGCGCGCTGCGCTGGCAAACGCTCACGCGTTTACTCAGCTCCGCGCCCTTTCGGGTTCGAACCCGCGTCGCGGCAACAAAAAAGCGGCCGGCATCCGCCAGTCGCTTTTCCATTCTATGGTGGGCCGTCAGGGGTTCGAACCCTGGACCTTGGGATTAAAAGTCCCCTGCTCTGCCAGCTGAGCTAACGGCCCGCGGGTGGCATTGTACCACGGTCTGGGACTATTCCCAACTCCATTGGCCGTTCTGGAAAATCACAACTTCACGTCCATCAGGCGTAATGCCCGTAATATCGATGTCGTCCGTGCCAATCATAAAATCGACGTGCGTGCTCGAGACGTTAACGCCATGCTCCAGGAGCTCTTCCTTGGACATGTCATACCCACCCTCGATGCATTCGGGGAAACCGACACCTAGCGCGAGATGGCAGCTAGCGTTCTCGTCATAGAGCGTATCGTAGAACAGTACGCCACTTTCGCGGATCGGAGTGTTCTTGGAAATGAGCGCGGCCTCACCCAGATGAGCGGCACCTTCATCGGTGTCAATAATGCTCGCAAGCGTCGCCTTGCCCACACGGGCGTCGTAATCCACCACGCGACCGTTCTCGAACTTAATCCAAAAATCGTCAACCTTGTTACCGTGGTGAATGAGCGGCATAGCCGAATACACGATACCGTCGGCACGCATACGATCAGGCGAGGTGAAGACCTCCTCGGTGGGGATGTTGGGGAAGAAGGGATGTCCATCGGGCGTCTTACCCTTGCCGCCGGCCCACTCGTGACCCTTCGTCATGCCAATCGTCAGATCGGTTCCATTTGCCGCGGTGTAATGCAGCCGGTCAAAACGATTGTCGTTCAGGAAGCGCAAGTTCTTTTCGAACGCCGCGTCATGAAGCTCCCAGTCGCTCTCCGGGTCCTGGCCATCGGCGCGAGCGGTGTGCAGAATCGCATTCCACAGCTTATAGATTGCAACCTCATCGGCGTCTCCCGGGAACACCTCGCGCGCCCAAGCCACGACCGGAGCGCCGGCGATGCACCACGGATTGATGTTGTAATCCAGTCCACGGCGGAAAACTTTGCACTGCGTATTCCTCGCCTTGGATGCCGCAGCCGGCTTGGCTGGATCGATGCCCTTGAGGGCTGCAGGATCGGCACCCTCGATAAAGATAAAGCAGGCACCGTCCTGGGCCAACGAATCCAACTGCATGCGCTTCCACTCGGGCGTCTGCTCAAAGTAACTTTTCTCGACATGCTCGTACGTAAGCCTCGTCACGGCGTCGTCGGCCCAGATGACCGTCACGTGACCGGCACCAGCGTCATAAGCCTCCGCAACCACCACGCGCGCAAATGACGCGCACTCGACGGGAGACTGAACGACGACCTCCTGGCCGGGCTTAACGTTTACGCCCTTGCGGACAACGAGACGTGCATAATTTTTGATCTTGGGCTCCAGGGCCTTCATGCCCTCCAGAGCCTCTTCGACCGTCAGGGCAGCTCGAATCATGTGCCACTCCATCTATCTATAGGACAGTAAAAAGGCGCGCCGCAAAAAACGACGCGCCTTATATCTTAGCGATATCTATAGGTTGTAACGCTACTACTTCTTCTTGGAGGCCTTCTTGTCCTCCTCGGCAGCCGCACGCTCAATAAGAGCGTTGAGCTTGTTCTCGGACATGCCCTCGGCCTGCGTGCGATACCTGTTGCGCAGAGGACGAATACGAACGAAGTCGTAGATAAAGTCACCCAGAATGATGACATAGGACAAAATGATGCCGACCATCTGGACGGGACTGGACACCGTGCCGCCGGGAGCGAAGTAGAGCGAGGCCCCAATTGCCACGACGAGCACCATGCCGATAGCGAGCACAGCCCACCAAATACGGCGGCGCTTGGTGTAGTCCTCATCCTGCTTGAGAAGAATATTCGACACCGTGTAGATACGATCCTCGCGAGCACGCTGCTTGGCCTTGCGGGCGCGCTTCTCCTCCTTGGAAAGGCCGTCCAGGTTTTCACCCTTCTCGAGCTCTTTGCGGCGTGCCTTGGATGATGCTGGCACGACGCGGACAGAGCTCGCTGCCTGACGGGCGGGCTTAGCAGATGCGGCGGACTTGCGCGCAACCCCGGTAACCTCGTGGGATTGCGTGCGCTTGTTCGTGGCGCTACGGGTACTCACTTATGCGTTCTCCTTCATGCTTGTGAACTGGGAGCCCGTGATGATCTGGAAGGCCTCGCGATAGCGCTCGGACGTGCCATCGATGACCTCGGCGGGCAGGTGCGGGGTCTCCCCCGTCATATCCCAGTTGGCCTTGAGCCAATTGCGGACGAATTGCTTGTCGTAGCTAGGCTGGATCTTGCCCTCCTCGTAGCTGGCAGCAGGCCAGAAACGGCTGGAGTCGGGCGTGAGGCACTCGTCGATCAGCGTGACCTTGCCATCAATAACACCAAACTCGAACTTGGTGTCGGCAATGATGATGCCACGAGTCGCTGCATACTCGGCAGCAGCCTTGTAGATCTTGAGGGACAGATCGCGAATCTGCGTGGCGATGTCCTCGCCAACGATCTCGCAACAACGCTCAAACGAGATATTCTCGTCGTGATCACCGATCTCGGCCTTCGTGGACGGGGTGAACAGCGGCTCGGGAAGCTTGGAGGCCTCGGTCAGGCCCTCAGGCAGCTGGATGCCGCAGACGGTGCCGTTCTCGTCGTAGGTCTTCTTGCCCGAACCGGTCAGATAGCCGCGGACGATGCACTCGATAGGAATCGTCTGGGCCTTCTTAACCAGCATGGCGCGGCCGGCGAGGTAGTCACGATACTCAGCAAACTCCTCGGGGAAATCCGCCGGGTCGATGGAAACGAGGTGATTAGGAACAATGTCGGCAAACTTATCAAACCAGAATGCCGAGATGCGGTTGAGCACCTCTCCCTTAAACGGAATCTCGTCGGGGAGAATAAAGTCGAACGCAGAAATGCGGTCGGTGGCGACCATCAGCAGGTTTTCGCCGGCATCGTAGATATCACGAACCTTGCCACGGGAATCCGGACGACGCTCCATCGTTGTCACGTGAGTCACTCCTTACCAAAATACGACAGTAATGCGGGCTTTCCCGCATGTTCTCGCAAACCCGGAGCGGCAAGGACAAGACCCCTCCTTCACCGAGTAGCGAAAAGCTAGTGCTCCATTGTAGTAGATGCCGCGTCCGCCGTGTGCTCGCGTGGCAGATGAATCGTAAAAGTCGTACCCTTTCCAAGCTCCGACTCCACGGAAATGTAGCCATGATGGCGCTCGACGATCTGTTTAGTCACGGCGAGACCCACGCCCAGACCGCCCGCCTCGCGGGCGCGGCTGGCGTCGGCACGCCAAAAACGTCCGAAAATACGCGACAGGTCTTCCTTGGCGATACCGATGCCCGTGTCCGAGACCGCAATATCGACGTGTTTACGATCGCTGAGCACCGACACCACGACCCATCCGCCCTCGGGGGTGTAGCGCATGGCGTTGCTCATGAGGTTGATGACGCATTGCGTGATCATGTCGGGATCGGCTTCGACGACATCGTCGTGACCCTGGGTCTCGTCCGCAAAACGCAGGCGCAGATCGCGGTCGACAAACAGGCGCTCCTGGGCATTGACGATGGAACGCACGAAAGGAACCATGTCCACCGGCTCAAGGTTGAGCGGAGCCGTGCTGTTTTCCATGCGCGACAGGTCGAGCATCTGCTGCACCAGACGAGCCAGGCGACGCGTCTCGGAAGCGACCGTCTCCAGGTGCTCGTCGTCGGTGGGGTACACGCCGTCTTGCATGGCCTCGACCGTTGCGAGCATGGCCATAAGCGGCGTGCGAAGCTCGTGTGCAACGTCTGAGGTCAGGCGCTTCTCGTGTTTCATATCCTTCTCGAGCGAAGTGGCCATCTCATCGAAGGTCTCACCCAGCTGATCGATCTCGTCATCACCGCGCAGTCCCGTGCGAGCCGACAAATCGCCATCGCGAATTTGTTTGGCCGTGCTGGTAATACGATGAATCGGCTTGGTGAGCATACGCGACATGAACGATCCGATAACGACCGAGATACAGACTGCAACAACCGCGGCAAGGGCCATGGCGTTAAAGGTCTTCTCTCTAAACGCAGAATCTGCCTTGGTGAGCAGAGCATCGGAGCCGATGGCCCATAGCTTTACCTGTCCGACATGCTGGCCGGAAGGCGTTATGATTTCGACATTGGCCACGCTATCGGAGTCGGTGGGCGCCGACGAAACCGGGCTATGCGAGGCCTTTTTACCGCTCGAGCTGCGAGACGCCGATTCGCTCTCGCGCACATCGGCAGTCGCACTTGCCGAAGGCCACGAGTCGTCATAGACAACAACGCCCTTTTTATTGACGACCTGCATGCCCAAATCGTCGGACACCAAACTCGATGTCGCGACCGTGCGCAGCTCGCCCGCAGTCCAATTGCCGTTTTCCTCGTACGACGTCGCAAGCTTTTCGGCTGCGGAATTTGCGATTTCGACGATATTGGAGCGCGTGTAATCCGAAAAGACCGTGCCCCACACAACAGAGACAACGCCCACCAGCACCAATACCGTCATGAGCGACGTCAGGGCAAAAGCCAAGGCCATGCGCGAGGGATAGCTCATCGTTGGCCGTGAATCGGAACGAGGCGTGTTCCAGCTAGCCTTGGAACCCGCCTCGTTCTCCTGCTTATGCTTTTGCCCGATTTCAAAGCGCGCAGGTGTCATGTGTGATTTCCTTTATTTCTCGTCCGACTTATCGGTCTTGGCCGGAGCCTCGAAGCGATAGCCGACACCATGGACGGTGTAGAGCCACTTGGGCTTCTTGGGATCATCGCCCAGCTTGGCGCGAAGGTTCTTCACGTGGCTGTCGATGGTGCGCTCGTAACCCTCAAAGTCATACCCGAGCACTTTCTCGACCAGCTCCATGCGGTTATACACACGGCCGGGATGGCGGGCAAGCGTGGTGAGCAGCTTAAACTCGGAAGCCGTCAGATCGACTTCCTTGCCCTCGACCAAGATCTTGTGGCCCGAGATATCGATGACCAGATCGCCGAAGTCGAGCACCTCGACGGCGGGCTCGTCGGCCTGATGGGCACGGCGGAACAGAGCGCGAACACGGGCGACGAGCTCGCGCGGCGAGAACGGCTTAATCAGATAGTCGTCGGCGCCGAGCTCAAGACCGATAATACGGTCCTCAATCTCGCCCTTAGCCGTCAGCATGATGATGGGGACATCCGAGGTATCGCGAATGGTGCGGCAAACGCGCTCGCCGGGGATCTTGGGGAGCATAAGGTCGAGCACGACCAGGTCGAACTGATGCTTCTCGAACTCCTCGATCGCGGACTGACCGTCGCCGACGCCCACCACCCAGTAGCCTTCGCGCTCGAGATAGGCAGCGACGGCGTCACGGATTGCCTTCTCATCCTCGACCAGCAGAATCTTTTTTGCATCTGAAGCCATAACACGGCCCCCCTGTCTCAATTAGCTAAGAACAAGCCCATTTTAACGCACCTGAGCCCGCCGGATGCCGCTATGACGCGGCAGCTCGGCGGGCGGTACTCACAATTACAACGCGTTTATTCCCCTGTTGGCGCCTTTTTAACCCCTCTAAGCTTAAAGAGAGAATAGGCGGGCCGTGACCGTCTCTGGTATACCCTGGCTGTTGCGCACCGTGGCGTACGTAAGGAATGAGTCCGATTTTCCCGCCGTAGCTGGATAATCGCCATACTCCAAAGCGCGGTCGGGCGACAGCAGCGAGCCATAGGTCTTGGCAGAGGTGTCGATCAGGAAATGCGATGCCTGCACCTTAACAAGGTATTTATTCTTCTTGCCAGCCGCACATGCGAGCGGTTCGCGTGACAGGAAGAGGTACGGCCCTCCCTCATTACCGATATACGTGCCCATGTTGCCCAAGCTGCCCACGCCACTATAGGTCGCCTCGATAGAAAACACGAAGGTATCGCCCATATATACGGCCTCGAAAGGCGAGACTGACGAGGGAAGGACTAGCTGGGCACGTTTGGTGTTGTTGCCGTCGGTCAGATCGATTGCCGTTATGCCGTAGTAGACGCCCTCGTCGTTGCGGACACGCGGCGAGATGGTCAAAATGCCGTCGCTCGCACGCGGGGCCGATGCAAAGCGGCCCGTCGATTTCCAAATTGTCTCGGCCTTGGATTCATCAAGCGAGCGACGATAGCAAAACGAATCACTACTCGTTTTATTGCCGCCTGCCGAAGGCATTTTATACCAGATGACTGATGACCCGAACGCCGTGAACAGTGGCGGATCATAGTCCTTGCCACCCCGATCGAGCTCAACCACGTCGCCAGAGAGCGAAGCGCCCGACAGATTTTGAGCGTAGAGCTTCCACGATGAATTGGCAAAGTTCATCTCGACCCACGCAAACACGCCATCGCCGGCACGGACATCGTAAAATGCATATCCCGTGCCCTCGATAGGATCCTCGATTAATGTGGTAAGCGAGCCATCGCCCAGGTTGAGCACACCAAGCGTATTGGCATGCAGGGCAGAAGCAGGCGCCATCATCGCCGCGGCGTAGTCACCATCGCAGTAGTACAGTAGCGTGCCCAGCGGCAGCGTCCACGAGGCCGCAGGCTCAAGATCGATATCGACGGCCTCATACTCATCCGTAATCGAGACAATCTTTGAGTCGTCTTTGATAACCTGCGGCTCGCCGGCAGCATCGTCGCTGGTACCCGTTTTCTTTGAGCATCCGGCAAGCACCGTGGCAGCGCCCGCGGCAGCCCCTCCGAGCACAAAGCCGCGGCGCGATATTCCGTTCTTGATCTGGTCGGCGATACCCATTAGGCGATCTCGGCGCGAGCGGCCTCGATAGCGCGTGTAAGCTGGTCGGCGCAGGAGGTCTTTTTCATACCGCAGGTATTACCAGCGAGAACCTCGATTACACGATCGGCAGGAGCACCCTCGACCAGCTTAGAGATAGCCTTGAGATTGCCGTTGCAGCCACCGGTAAACTCGACGCCCACCACCTTGTTGCCGTCATCGGACAGGTCAAGGTGGATATTGCGAGCGCATACGCCCTGAGGCTTGTAATCAAAACTAATCATTGCGTTCCCCTCTCGTAAAGCAATTTCAGACGTCTATTATCCCCGTCCGAACCGATAAAGTATCGCGGGCACCGATTCAACATTCCCCAATGCGCAAACCGGCAACAGCAATACTAGCAATCTGCTTCCCGAGCGTGGACTTTTCGTTTCTCTTGATACATGTTGTGGTCAGCGATGTGGTAAATCTCGGTCAGTGTATAACCGGGTGCCTCTGCCGTCGCGACGCCAAACGACGCACTGACTGTCAGCACCTCATCGCTCGCAGCAGCAAGGCTGAGGCGAAGATCTTGCACTACTTCACATGCGGATTCGCGATCGGTGTGAGGGCAAATCAGCAAGAACTCGTCGCCACCAATGCGCATAGGCACATATTTCTCGCCTGCCGCCCGCCTCAATACAGACGCCGTACGCCGTAGCAGCTCATCGCCCATTTCGTGACCGTAGAGATCGTTGATATGCTTGAGGAAATTGCAGTCCATCATGATCACACTCACGGGCAGGGACTCGTTCACCAGGTCGTCGCCAAGGGACTCAAGGTAATTTCTATTGCGAAGTCCCGTCAGCTTGTCCTGGAAAGAAAGCTCCTCGGCGCGCTTTGTCATCGAGATGTTATGCGTTGCCACGACGACCGATTCCAGTCGACCCCGCTCATCGCGGCGCTGTGGAACAACCTGCAGCGAATACCACGTACCTCGGCAGTCTCGTACCTCGGCATCCAAGTACGGCACGCCCTCCATACGATCCCGAAGCGTCTTTATATCTAAGAGTTCCATGACCGCCTCGCGACTTTCGGGACTCACAATGTCTCGGCAAACCGTTGCAAAAAAGTCATATGCCTCGGAGTGCTCGGCAAATATCTTCGCCACCGATGGCGACATGTTAATCCCCTCGATCTCAAGCGTGTCGAGATGCAACAGGAGGGTCGACTCATACGTGGAACTGATGGCATTGATGATGCCGAGCTGCTTGTCCTTTTCGGCCAAATTGCGACGATCGGCGACGATACGCACCAACAGCACTACAACCAAAAACACCAGGAACGCCAGTACGCCTGCAGTGATAAATGAAATCCTGCCCGACATGACCTCAGATTTGGGATAGAGCGCAAACAGGCGATAGTCCTTATACGCCGCACGCACGGCATACCAGGTACTTCCCCGATATTCGACACGTGATAAGCCTTCGTCTTTCCAATCAATTCCGCTATCGGCAAGAAGCCGGGCGAGAGTTATATCGACGGTCGAATCGTTTGAAGAAACGATTTGTGCATCGCGCATCACGAACACCGTTGGGCTCTGATGGAATGTGTTGTTCACGAGCACGTCGGCGATCGTATACGAATAATCATCGGCGGGCTCGGGCGCAAGCGATCGATACCCCAGCGCTACGCCATCACCGTACGGAACAACACTCACGGCAAAGTCGACATCTCGACGCTCAACGACCGTCGAGTAGGACACCTTGGAGCCTCGGTACATCGATGCGACCGACGAACAGGCAAGCTCCTCTCGCCATAGCATCAGCGGATCGCGACCGTCGATATCGTAATGAGCGGCCATATGACCGTCGGCGTCCATGACCAACATTCCCGAAAGGTGCTCGGTATGGACGTACTCCTCGACGAGGTCATCGTTGACTTCAACGTGATCAGGTGGCAAGAACGTCGCAAACGACTCGAGCGCGGCATCCAAATTGTGCGTCGCCTCGGTTTTTCTTCCCTGTTCATATCGGTCATATTTTTCGCAGGCGTTTTTTAAAAACACCATGGTTTCCTGGCCAAACCCAAGCGTTTTATCGAGACAGCGATGCGTGCCGACCACATACAGCAGACCCAACAAAGCAGCGCTGGCCACAACGCAGATAGCCACGGTGACTAATGCCTTTCGGCGTAAGCGGCGCTCATCATTTGTCATGATTCCGCTCCTTGCCCGTCCGTCGTCGCCCCCGCCTTGTACTTGCCCACAATGCGCCCAATCGTGCCATCTCGATCCATCTCGAACAGCACGGTATTGAGGTTTTTGACGTACTCCCCCTCATAGCTGTCCTTAAACGCGACGCCAAGGTCAACCGTCATAACGTTGTCGGCAAACACGCGATACAGGCCGGGATACTGAGCGCCAAGGCAATCAAGCGACCGAGCGTCCGCCATCCAACAGTCAACATACCCCTTGACGAGGGCGGCTTTGCAAAGTTCGGCAGAGCCATATGATTTGATGTTCACGTCCGGCGATATTTCCAGATCGCCTGCAAGCAATCGGCGTTCACTCACCGAACCGGCAATCACCGCAACAGTCTTGCTGCCATCGAGATACGCCAAGGACTTGATACCACTCGTTTTCTTGGCGGCAACCGAAACCGTCACGGTTAGATACGGCTCGGTCCAGTAATAATCGTCTTCGCGATAACAGGGCGAATAGTCGCACCACAGACAATCGATATCGCCGTTTTTGAGCAGGCGATCACGATCATTCCAAGATATGTCAATGAATTGCGGCTTGATTCCCGCACGCTTGCAGGCCTCGCGGGCGATATCGATATCGATACCGGCGTAATCGCCCGCGATATCGGTATACACATAGGGATCGTTATCCGTAACGCCGATTTTGAGCACAGGGAGATCTTTATCGGCTTCGCTCGATGAGGTAAAGCTGCTTCGAACGGCATACGTCAGGGCGACCGCACAAACGGCAACAAGGAGTATGAGCACGGACGAGACGATAGCGCCTCGTTTGATACGTCTGGGCACACGACTCTTTTCATCGAAACAGCAGATAAGGTTCATTTTATTACCAGGGGGCCAGTGCAACAGCGAAAAAAGCGCCTTGCCCAAGGCGGGCAAGGCGCCAATGGTTGAAATGTATCCGTAAGCGGTCGAATTAGGTCAACCCTACTCGAAGCTCAGCTGCTCCAGGCGATCGAAGACCGTGTCGATGCGGGTGACGAGCGGGGTACCCTAACGCTCGAAACGTTTACGCATAAGAGCGAAAGCGATCAGCGAAGCGCCGGCAACGGCCATAATAAAGGCGACAGCAAGGGCCTGGTCGCCCGTATTGGCGAGCGCGCCCTTAGTAGCCTTAACAGACTTTTTGGTCACCTTAGTCGTCGTCTGCTGACTAGGCTGGGACGGCGTCACGGGCTGCGTAGGCTGAACCGGCTCACCATTGGCCTCCTCGCCCGTCACCACGTACGTCGAGAAGTGGCTCGTGCGGAAGCAAAGGTAGTCGCCCTCGGTCCACGTATCCATAGCCTGAGTGGAACCATCCTCGGCAACGTAGAGCACCTTGAGATTGGTGAGCGCCTTCATGGCTGCGGTCATCTTGACACGAACGATGAAGGACATGCCATCGAAGTCCTCGATAACCTCGCCATTCTTGAGAAGCTTGATATCGAGCTTTTCGGCAACCTTGGTAGCCCCCTGCTCAAGGCCGGAAATCGTAGCATTGGCGGCGTCGGTAAGATTTGTCGGTTCCTCGACCACAAGAGAGATGCTGTTGTTCTGGGCAATGCCGGCAGCGGCATTGTTCTCGGCGCTTACGCTAACGTCCGTTCCGTCGCTACCTGCAACACCCGCAATGGTCCTCGCCGCTACAGTAACGGTACAGGTCATTGTTTTGTCACCACAGGTGACGGTGATCGTGGCGGTACCGGCCTTAAGCGGCGTCACGACGCCGTCTTTGACCGTAGCGATCGACGAGTCGCTGGAGGTCCATCTCACCGTCGTATCGTCTGCATCGGCAGGACTCACCGTTGCGGAGAGCTTTGCGGAGGCATCACCGACGGTAAAGGACAGGCTCGTCTTGTCGAGCTCGACTTTCTGGACGGGGTTGGTCACGGTCACCGAGACGGTTTGGGAGAGCGACTCTGCAGTGATGACAAATGAGCCAGAACCGGTCTTGAGGGCGGTAACGGTGTAGGAGCCATCGCCGTTGTCGACAACCTTAAACGCCTTCGAAGCGGCCGTGTCATCCAGAGCAAGCTTGGTCTCGTCGACCTCACCCGCAAGGGCTCCAACAAGAGAAACCTTCACGGTGCCCTCTTCGCCCTTCTTAAGGTTAAGAGCGGTCTGGTCGACCGTAAGGTTCGTTGCGGGATTAGAGACGGTCACCGCGCAATCCTGAGAATAGACGCCGTCTTCAGTCGAAACGGTGATGGTTGCGGCGCCCTTGGAGACAGCCGTCACCTTTCCGGTTTGATCGACCGTAGCGACGCTCTCATTGCTGGACTTCCAAACAACTGTCTGGTTAGCCTCCGCGGGAACGACCGCCGCCTTAAGCTGCTCGGTTGCAGCGCCCGCAAGCGCGACCTTCTGCTTATCGAGCGTGATGCCCGTAGCAGGCTGAATAACGGTCACCTTGCACGTGGCGCTATACTCGCCGTCCTCAGTGGTAACGGTGATCGTGGCAGCACCGGCCTTGACCGGGGTCACGACGCCGTCCGCAACCGTGGCGACCTCCGGGTCGCTCGAAGACCAGGACACATTCTTATTCGTTGCATTGTTGGGCTCAACCGTTGCGGTCAACGTCGAGGGCTCACCGCCCACAGCAAGCTTAAGATTCGACGCGCTGAGGCTGACGCCCGAGACCTTTACGACCGGAGTGGTTACCGTAATTGTATCCGTGGTTGCAGAGACCCCATCAACCGTTGCCGTGATCGTGGCATCACCGTCACCGACAGCGGTAACAAGACCGCTAGCGTCGACGGTAAGGACGCTCTCGTTGGAAGAGGACCAAACAACCTGGCTGGCCTTGTCATCAGGGGAGACCTTTGCCTTCAACTGCTGAGTCGTGCCCTTGTCCATAGATGTTGAGTAACCATCCGTAATGGAGACCGTAGTTTTTACAGGTTCCTCGCCCGGCTTGACGACGTGAACGGTCATAGTGTCGCAGAGACGACCACCCAAGTACATTGAAACCGTTGCATCGCCGTAACTATGAGGCACTAAATACCCCAAGTAACTGCCACCACTAAACATCGGTCCTTTTACCTCGAGGACATCGGGATTATCTGAAGTGAAAGAATACTTTGCGCCGGCATAGGAGTCCATCAATTCCTCAGCGCTTTTGCTCAGCACGCCCTTTGGATATTCAAACCCCCTGTCACATTCCAGCCAAAGCCAATCTTTGGATATACTATCTGAACTGACCTCACAGGGAAATGCATAATCGCTCGACACAAACTTAGCCTTCGAAAGGCTCACTTCCGCAGGGTCGACAACCTTTATCTCAAAGGGATGGTCATTGCCAAGGCCATCACGAGCATGAGCCTTAACGGTGCCAGGCTTTATTGCCTTAAACGAGTTTTCACCATCGATAAGCTCAACGAAATCGTTGCTTTCCAGAGAATAGGTTACAGCGCCAAAGTCCGCACCCCAATGTGCGCGCTGGCATGCCTTCAGTACTTCATTTGGAGAAACGTTGAGAATGGCAGTCAGATAATAGCTGTCCCCAACCAGCATCTTTTGCTTTTTGTTCCCACGCTCATTGAATCCGGGCTCCTGATTCTCGGTTACAACATCACATAGCTTCTTCGTCTCAACTTCACCGTTGCAATAGTCGACAAGAACCTTGGCCTCTTTAGCATCTTTCGACAACGCCTCGAGTTGCAAAGAAGCGCTTAGCTCGGAAGTTCCATATGATGAATAATTCGAATTCACCCTTGCCTGGACTTTGGAATCCTTTGAGGGGTCTTCCTTAATAACAAAATATGTGGCCGCACGGCTCTCGTCCACGGGACGAACGTCAACTCTCCCCTCTAGTAATGCATAATGCGTGTTCCCGCATTTTTGCGGACAATCATCCGTGTAACCCAGCGTCGCGGTGTTTGCCGTCGCACCAGATTGGTCGTAAGAAACGAAACTGACCTTAATTGGATTGACTTTAGCCACACTTTTAATCTTAAGAGAACCGTTTAAACTCTCGTCGGTCTTGCTCTTCAGGGTTATAGTCGTTGTGCCAACTTTGGTGGGGCTAATTGTCAATACCCAACTATGTGACTCATAACTTACCTTAGCGATATCCTCGTCAGACGATGTGATATCGATATCGCTAGGGTCAATGTGCGCCCATTCGTGATTTTTATTAAAAAAGGAAAGCCTTCCTTTCACCGTCTGTCCAACAGCGACATCAAATTCTGACCACACATCGCCTGTAGACGAATCGTATGGGAGAAACGATGCACCCATGGAACCGTCCTGCGACTCCAGCATGACAGCATCCGCATGCGGGGCGGCCACCGTCAGCCCAAACGTTGCCGCCGTTAAAGCAACACAGATGCCTGCGGCTATCCTCCAAAACCCTTTTCTCATTCCCCTAAGTCCAATCTCTCGTGAAAAAACGCAGCATTCTCCCACACCTTAAAATTGGCTTAAGGATACCCCCCCCCCGACTGAGACTGGCAAGCTAGTGTTTGTCGGAAGAGTCAAATTATCGGCAAGCGATGCTCCCGCATCATAAAATCGCCTGTTGAAGTGAAGCTTTCCCGACACTCTTACGCAAAAGCCCCGTTGGTAAAACGGGTTACCAACGGGGCTTGGGCTAGAAAGTCATACATCAACTGGGACCAAAAGAAAACTAATTGGTTTGATTGCGTCCCAAATCGATCAATTAGAACTCGAGCTGCTCCAAGCGATCGAAGACTGTGTCGATGCGGGTGAGGAAGTCCCACGGATCAAAAATCTCGTCGAGTTTCTCCTGGCTGACGGTGCAGCGCGGATCGGCCTCGAGACGCTCCTTAAAGGTGGGGCCGGAGACACAATCCTGCACCTCGTGCCAGGTAGCCATGGCGTTTTCCTGCACGATAGCATAGGCATCCTCGCGGGTGATGCCCGTGTCGACGAGGGCAAGGAGCACCTTAGAGGAGAAGATGAGGCCGCGAGTCTTGTTGAGGTTGGCCATCATGCGAGCCGGATACAGCTGCAGGCCGTCGATAACGCGGATGAGGCACTGGAACATGTGGTCGAGCGCGATGAAACTATCGGCCTGGGCGACGCGCTCGGCAGAGGAGTGCGAAATGTCACGCTCGTGCCACAGGGCGACGTTGTCGAAGGCGACCTGGGCGTTGGACTTTACGACGCGCGACAGGCCGCAGACCTTCTCCATGGTGATGGGGTTGCGCTTGTGCGGCATGGCGGAGCTGCCCTTTTGACCCTTGCGGAACGGCTCCTCGGCCTCGAGCGTATCGGTCTTCTGCAGGTTGCGAACCTCGGTAGCGATGCGCTCGCAGGTGGCCGCGGTGGTGGCGAGAACGCCGGCAAGGTAGGCATGGTGATCGCGGCTGATGACCTGCGTGGACAGCGGGTCGTGAACCAGGCCCAGGTGCTCGCAGACATATTCCTCGACAAACGGCTCGATGGAGCTGTAGGTGCCGACAGCGCCCGAGATGGCACCAAAGGCAACGTTCTTGCGGGCATCCTCAAGACGGTCCAGATCGCGCTTGAGCTCCCAGGCCCAAGAGCCAAACTTCATGCCGAAGGTCATCGGCTCGGCGTGGATGCCATGAGTGCGGCCGGCACAGAGCGTATTGCGCTCCTCAAAGGCGCGACGCTTGCAAATCTCGCCGAGCTTCTTGACGTCCTCGATGATCAAGTCGCAGGCCTGGGTGAGCTGGTAGCACAGAGCCGTGTCGCCCAGATCGGAGCTGGTCATGCCATAGTGAACCCAGCGGCTGGGCTTGGGGTCGCCCTCGGGCACATCGGCGTCGATGTACTCCTTCATGTTGGTAAGGAAGGCAATAACGTCGTGGCGCGTGACTTCCTCGATCTCGTCGACCTTTGCCTTCTCAAAGTTGGCGTGGTCGCGGATCCACTGGGCTTCGTCTTTAGAAATGCCGATCTTACCGAGCTCCGCCTGGGCCTCGCAGGCCAGAACCTCGATCTCCTGCCAAATGGCGTACTTGTTCTCGAGGGAGAAGATGTGTCCCATCTCCGGGCGGGTATAGCGATCGATCATAGCGGCTCCTTTTTGGTTATTGGCACGTTGGTCGTAACCCAACCATTGTACCGTGCGCAGGTGCAAGTATGGGCAGCAGGCATGAACCTAACATTTTGGAATTGGAGCGGGCATGGGGACATCCGCGTATTTGCTTCGCAAATCCGCACCGGCTGCGGTCGCCTATCGGCGACCTTGCCTGCTCGCTATAAACGCTTCGCGTTTATTTAACGCTCGCACCCTGTCGGGTTCGAGTCCCGGCACTTTATTGAAAAAAGCACGGCACCGTGATGGTGCCGTGCTTGTGCTCTTAACTGGAGCGGGCAACGGGACTCGAACCCGCGAGTGTCAGCTTGGGAAGCTGATGCCTTACCACTTGGCGATGCCCGCTTGTGTGTTGGCTAGTATAACGCGGTTGTCTTGTTCGATACAAGGGTGGTGATGCTTGTTTTAGCTGTGGAGATTCGTTTGAAAATCGCGTCAATTGTGGAGATGAGGACCTTTGACCTCCTGTTCTCCCTATCTTCTACCTGCGCTTTTGCTTGATTGTTGTATTTGAGCTCAATTTGTCAGGAATTGGGCAAGCTTTTGGTCAGGCTCCGGTACTTACCCGCATGAACCTCGGGGGTAGCCTCATCCTACGCGTCGCAGCCTCCCCGTGCGGCGCACGAGGGATAAGGAGCAGCCATGTCCAACGCACCCACGCACTCTGTCCACAGCGCAATCGCAACAGGCCCGCTGCTCCTGCTCCTCTTCCTGCTTTTCGGCTGCCTGGCACCGGGAGCCGCATTTGCCGTCGATGGCTACGACCAGCTCGGCTTCCGCACTATTAGCGATGATTGTGGGCCCTTCTTCATCGGCAAGTATGAAGCTCAAGACGCCTCGATTGCCTACTGCATGAACCAGGAGCGCCCCGGCCCCACCAAGCCGGGCGGCCCATGGCTCAACTTTGATCAAGGCTGGGTGTGGCTCGACGACGAGTTCGCGGCAATCGTTTGTCACGGATATCCTACCGCCACGTCGTTTGGCGGTTACCATCTTTCACCAGATCGCGCCCGCGCCGCCACCCAGCTTGCCGTATGGATGCTCAACGGCACTACCCATGTCGACGGCACCTACTCCTACACGACCGCTCAGGGCAAAACCAAGAGTGGACACTTTACCGCCGACAATGAAGTCGTGGCGGCTGCGCGATGGCTCCACGACAGCGCAAAATCAGGAAGCATCAAAGCCGCTCCGCACCGCGCGCGGCGCTATCTAGGAGCCGTATCGGGCGGCAGCAAACGTCAAGACATGCTCTATGTACTGCCGGCGGTCTCTGTTTCCTTCCAAAAGCAGTCTGCAAACGCTGCCATTACCAGCGGAAACAATACTTATCAGTTTGACGGGGCAACATTCGATGTTTTTGAGAGCGCCAGCGGCGCGCGTGTCGGCACCATCCAGATGGACAGCAACGGTCGAGCGCAGGCAGCACTTCTGCCCAACACGGCATACTACCTAGTTGAAACAAAGGCGCCGGCCGGCTATGTCCCCCGTCGTGATCGCATCGCCTTTACCACGGGGAATGACGGTGGACAGGTCGCCGTTGATGAACAACCCGGCACCATCACCCTGCATGTCGTAAAACTCGATGCCGCGACGAATGCCGGACCCCAGGCTGGAGCTTCACTTGTGGGAGCAGAGTTCACGTGCGTGTCGCAATCCACCCCCGGATGGGCGCAAACCCTCACAACCGATGAAAGCGGTCGAGCTACCCTCACCGATGTCCCCCTAGGAACCTTTACCATCTATGAGTCAAAAGCCCCCGAGGGCTACCTGCCAGCCAACGACAGCTGGTCCTATACCGTTGGAGCCGACCAGCTCGGTGATTCAGGCGTGGTCGAGATCGAATCGCGCGTTTCCGATATCCCCATTGCGTTTGACCTTGAGATTTCCAAATTCAAGGACTACGGCAATAGCGATCAATCCGGCCTGGAGCAGCCGGCAGGAGGTGTTGTCTTTGAGGTTGTCAGCAACAGCTCTCAGCAGGTTGTTGGCACACTGGCCACAAACATCTATGGCTTTGCCTCCACCAAAGATCAGTCAGAAGCATGGTTCGGCGCAGGCAAGCGACCCGCCGGTGTCCACGGAGCCATCCCATACGACCGCGCCGGCTACACCGTTCGCGAGGTTCCGGAAACCGTCCCCGAGGATTTTAAACGTGCAGGGGAATGGACCGTCGGGGCCAATCAGATTTCCGACGGCGCCGAGCTTCAATATATCGTGGACAACCACGCTCTGTCGACGCATCTCCAGATTGTAAAACGCGATGCCCAAACAGGCGCTTCTGTTCCGCTAGCCGGATTCACCTTCCAACTCCTCGACAGCAATCACAAACCTGTCTCACAAACATGCTGGTATCCAGCACATAATGTAATGGACACCTTTACGACTGACGCGACCGGCACCGTCACACTGCCCGAATCGCTCGTGCCGGGCACCTACTATGTACGCGAAACCTCGGCCAAAGAGCCCTATCTTGTCGGTGAAGAGATCGAGGTAAACATACCCGCCGACATGCACCTAACGCCCATTGCAATCGCCTCGTATTATGACCACGCCGCGACCGGAAACATCAGGATCGTTAAAACCGATGCCGTAGACGGCAGCAGCCTCGCGGGCGCCATCTTTGAGATCCGTGCCTCGGGTGATATCGTGCGCCCCGATGGTAGCATTTCCGCGCTCGACGGTGAGACCGTCGCGACCGTCGCGACGGATGAAACTGGAGAGGCACGCGCGGACGACCTCCCGCTGGGATCTGGCACCGCACGCTACGAGGTTGTCGAGACTCAAGCGCCGACCGGCTTCTTACTCGACCGGACGCACCATATCGTCGACCTTACCTATGCCGACCAGAATACACCCGTTGTGGAAGCACGGCTTAACGTATCCGACGATTACACCAAAGTTGATATCTCCAAGGTCGATGCAAGCGGAGAGCAGGAAGTGAAAGGTGCACAGCTCACCTTATATGGTCCCGATAAAACCGAAATAGACTCCTGGACCTCATCCGACAAGCCACACCGCATCGAACATCTTGCACCCGGCACCTACTCGTTGCGCGAAACGATGTCTCCGCGGACCTATGACCTTGCCGAGGAGATAACGTTTGAAATAAAGGATACGGGAGAAGTCCAATCCGTCGCGATGAAGGATGCGCCCATCGAGATCAAAGGACAGGTCGACAAGCGTCAGGAGCTTGTCCAACCTATCGGGAAGGGTCTGCTGGCCAACGGCGATGGTAAAAATCGCGCCGCAACGCAAACCAATACGGACGGTCTTTTCTCCTATACCATCGACGCTCGAAACGATTCAGCTACCTGGGTTGATGAGTTCACAATTACCGATGATCTTGAGTGTGCCGAGGACGATACGGCGAGATTCGTCTCAATCGAAACCCCCGTCGCCATCGGCGACCTCAACGGTCTGTGCAACGTGTGGTATCGCACGGCGCCGTTGGACTCGACAGACGTCGATGAGCCGGCAAACGCGACACTTGACGATGGGCACGAAAATCCTTGGCTTGAGTCCGACGAAGTAATAGAAAGCTTGGGTGAGGATTGCCGCCTCGTCGATTACGACGGCTGGCACCTCTGGAAGGCGGATGTCTCGACCACGGAATCCACCACACTCGAGGTGAAAGAACTCGACCTTGCATCCAATACCGTCGTAACGGGCATTCGCATTGAATACGGTGCAGTAGCCGCCGACTTTACGACTCGAAGCGATGTGGATTCTTGGACCCGTGATGATCTCAAAGATGAGCACGACGACCTTGACGATGCCAAAGCAATCCTTGGCACAGACGCTCGGGGCGCAGCCGTGCACATGCAGGCAACGTCAGCTTATACGCCCCAAACCGCACTCACCAACAGCGCGCGCGTCGATCTTTGCCGCAACGGCGGCGGCGATAAACTTGAGTCACATGACGAGGACCGTGTCATTCAACGCTGTACCCTACCGCAGGACCTACCGGCAACAGGATCAGTTCCCATCGCCGCTTGCATCACCGCGCTCCTGACCTCGGGTGCCGCAGCCCTATGGTTCGCTCGCCTTAGGTCGATCCCAAAGAAGCGCTAGCGCGATAAAAAAGCGGGCGAGCCAGTCCCCCGGCTCGCCCGCTTTCAATCATTTAAATCGCCGTATCTACTCTGCAGACGAAGATCCACCATCAACGATTGCCTGCTCGGACTCAGGAATCCCATCGGCACCCGTGCTCTGTTCTTGCTCCACCTCTTCGCTGATTGCGGAGGCGGGGGTCGAGCCCTTCGCACCCACGATGTAGGCAGCCCCAAATCCTAACGCAATGGCAATCAAGGTCAAAATCACGTAGACAGGCCAATGGCGCTTAATATACGAAAACACGTTGACTCCTTAGAGCTCCGTCTACGAACGGCGGATAACCTCGGTCACGACCTCGGATACCGTGGCAATGTTCGTCGGGTTGACATTGTGGGGCAGGTCGTCCTCGGTACGAGCACAAGCCAGGCGCGTGCCGTCCACGCCGGCGATGGTGAGGGCTCGGCGGCTCGCCTCGAGCGCGGCATAGGCATCGGTCTTGGCATAGGGCATCTCGAGCGCGCCACAATCGACATGGAACGACTTGCACACCTTGCTGACCAGGTTCATGATGCGGCGATCGCCCTTGAGCAGCTGCTGTTCGCCCTCAACCGTCACCACCGAAAGCCTACCGGCGCCGACGGATTCAAGATTGATGAAGAATACGCCGCGGAGCTTATCGCGATGCGAAGCCAAGAAGGCCTTCATACCGGCGCCATCACAATCCGAGGCGCCCGTTGCCACAAACCAGATATCGTGACCGAGCAGCTCATCGTCACCCATAGAGGCGACAGCCGAGAGCATATCTTCGGAAGAAGCGCCGTCGGAAGACGTAGCGCCGCCCTTCCAGCCATCGTTATCGTCCTCGAAATTATCCCACGAACCGATGCCGCGACCGGACTTCTTGGCATCGTAATCGTCTTCGACGCCCAGCCAATCACTCATGCTGTCCTGTTCGTTTTTCTTTTTACGACCGAACAGGCCGCCCAGGCCGCGCTTGCGAGACTTGGGTGCCGCCGGGGCGGGAGCCGAAATGGTCTCAATCGGCTGAGCGCCCGACGCAACGGGCATAGGAGGCGCAACGGGTGCCGATGTGGGTTCGGGACCCTGAGCGGTAGCAAAGGGGTCGTTGACCTGTGCGGAGGGGTCGGGAAGGTCGAACAGCGACGTGCGAGACGCAACGTTTGCCTGCTTCATCGACGGCAGCGACGGATCGGGGACCGAAGCCAGCGGAGACGAGGAAGGTGCAGGCGACGGAGCTGACGCCGGATCGGGAACATTCATCTGCGGACGCGGCGATGCCTGGAAGGAAATCTGGGCCATAAGGGAATCGACCGTTTCGTCCTGGGTGGGAGCAACATCGGCAACCGTGGCACCGGAACCACTCGGGGTCGGCATGGTGAAAATCTGCGTGGAGTAAGGCCTCGACTCATCTGTCTCGGGAGCCTCGGAAACCGCAGGCACCTCCTCCTGCTCGACCTCGGTCGAATCATCTTGCTCGGCTGTTGCGTATTGCTCTTCGTCAGAGTTGGCCTCGACGGGCTCGTCCTCGGCGGCATCTTGGATTGCGGCAGCATCAATAGGCTCGTCATCGTCTGCCGCATCGCCCCGCTCATCGGAAACAGGAAGGGACTCGGCAATCGCGGTGCCTTGCTTTTCAAACGTTATCGTGGAATCGAACTGCGCGGCATCAAACGACATGGTGCTATCGACGTGCTGCTGAGCCTCGAAAGACGTCGTCGCCTCAACAACATCCGCGGACGCCGGTTGCTGGGACTCAAAGGACGTCGTAGCTTCGGCAGCGTCGACGGGCACGGACTGCACAGCCTCGTTCTGCTCGAACTCTTGCGCCGCGCGCTCACGTGCCGCCTCGGCTGCCTGCTGCTGAGCGATAGCCTCCTGCTCGGCAGTCTCGCGTGCGGCAGCGCGCTTCTCCTCGAAATCGTCGACAAATTTCCTGCCCTTTGCAAGCGCACCCTTAAAGAAGTTGGAAGCGCTGGCGCCAATCGAAGAGAACGCGGATGCAATATCGGCATGGGGCGTTGCCGCGGGAATCTCGGCCGAGAAATCAGTATCGCTCTCGTAAGACACACGCCTCGGCTGTTCAACGCAATCGTCGTCAGACTCGTCCGCAACGTCTTGCGCCGGCGCGGCGGGAGCCAAAATGTCCAGTCCTGCCGCGGGATCGATCGCGGACACTGCCTCGGGCTCGGCAACGGCAGCGGTAACCGCGGCAGACTCATCATCCACGGTGGCAACAGGCGCAGGCGCAGTCACGACGGGGGCAGGCTCGGGCTCAAACGTCGGCTCCTCGCCCTCCTCGTAATCGAGCGTGCAGGACTCGGGAAGCATTCCGAGCGCACGGATGGCATCCGAACCAAAGCGGATGTTGCCGGCGGCATTGCGATAGAGCTTGGGCTCGGGCTCGGCCGCGACAGGCTCCTCCGCCGGCTCGGCAGCGGGAACCTCGTCATTGAACTCTTCGGCCTGGACAGCCTGATTCTGATCCTCGGGCACAATGGCGCCAATCAGCGTCTCGTCGGCAGACGCACCCTCAAAGCCCTCGATCTGCTCGTCGAAAGCCTCACCCTGTTCGGGCTCGGTCTGAGCGTCGGGAGCAGTCGGCTGACCGAACTCGTCCTCGGCGTAGGTAGGCTCTTCGTACTCGATGGTGTTGCCGTAGTCGTTTTGCTGCTGGGCCGCGGCATACTCCGCCGCTGCGCGCGCCATTTCTTCGGCACGACGCTTCTGCTCCCCAAAATAGGTATCGAACGGAACATCGTCGGGAAACTCGTTTTCGCCCTGGAAGGGAGCAACGTTGTCCATGACGCCGAGCATGGCGGCGACAGAAGACTTGTTGCACACCGCGCCGGACGTATAGGGAAGAATGTGGCGGTTAGAGATGATGTTTGCCGCGTTGACAAGTGCAACGAGGGAAGCGAGGATCGCGACAATCCACAGCAGAACCTTGAGCGCGCCGGGGAGCGGCAGGATACGCAGGATGGCAACGGCAGCAGGGGCAACCGTGGCAACGGGCAACAGCTTGGCGATGAGTGCACGATACGAAGCATAGGGCTCGCGGGCGAGCAGCTCAGCACGGGGAGAGTCGTAGTGTGCGACAACGACCACCGGGCGGTTGCGCGGAGACGCGAGCGGGCCCGAGGCCTTGTGGTAGGCGATGACATTTTGGCTCACGCCCGTCTTGCCCAGGCGCGAAACCACGGGGTGGCCCGTGCGCTCGAGCACGTAAAGAACGGCGCCGACAATGGACAGCAAGGTGCCGACCAAGCCGATACCGCCACCGATGCCCATCAGCAGGGCGCCGGCAAACGCAAGAATACCGGTAACGGCAAATGCCAACCTACTGGGCGCCGGGGCATTGAACTCCTGAACCTCGGGATCAAAGCCGTGGTTGCGGAAGATCTGAGCGATATCCTCGGCAGCCAAGCGCTCTTCTTCGCTGCATGCCGGCGTAATGCCGGTGTTCTGCAGCAGGTGGTTAATATAGTTCTGGGTGTTCGCCATGTGCGCTCCACATCCATAATCCGACAAATAGGCCCAATGCATGCACATTAGAACCGTATATAGTCGAAAGTATACCCCGAGCGAGCGCAAACGACCGAATTCGGGCCATCTTAACGCCCCGAGCGGACAAGGATATAGCCTAATCTCCATATCGGACTAAAATCATGGCAGCAAACCACCTTCTCATGCGAGGACTCTATGACGGCAAGCGACACGACCGCGACAATTAAAAAGGGGAATTCGGAGCCCAGTTTCGATAAAACGGCCCAGCGCATCCTCAATCTTTTCTTTGTGCTCAACAGCTCCCCCGAACCGCTGACGACCGAGCAGATCGTCTTGGATTCTGACCTGGGATATGGCTCGGGCAACATTGACTCGGATAAGCGCAAGTTTCGGCGCGATCGTGACAAACTGCTCGAGCGTGGCATCTTAATCAAGGAGGTTCGCCCCGCCGGTGCGCAGGAGACCGAGGAAAGCTCGTGGACAATCGACCGCGAGCACACGTTTGCTGCAGGCGGCCTCATCACCGCAGACGACGCCGATATCCTGCTCAACGCCATCGACCAGACGTTAGCGGCCGGCTCATCCACCTTTGCCGCGCCGCTTGCCGATATTCGCTCCAAGATTGCCTACCTCACCGGCATGTCGGCGGTGGACGATGCACCGATCCGCCGCTCTCCCACCGTCGATGCGGTATGGAGCGCCTTTGCCGAGCGGTGCGCGCTGCGATTTTTATATCAGAACGGACGCGGTGAGCAGAAAGAGCGTACCGTCTGCGTCTACGGCATGTTCGAGCGCGAGGGCGTTGCGTACTTCTGCGGCCTCGACAATGCCACCGACGACATCAGGACATTCCGCTGCGACCGTATCGTTCGCGCTTGGCGTCCTTCGAAGGCCTACGCCATCCCTGCAGACTTCAATCTCAACGACTACCTGTTCTTTGAATTCGATTTTGCCGACCGCCCGCCCGTTGCGGCTACGTTCTCGTTCGCCCCGCAGACGCAGATCGATATGATCAACGGCCTCACGCGCGGGCGAGGTGAGCTCGCACACACCGATTCGGGATGGACTTGGACCGTTGACGTGCGCGATCTTGAAGCCGCCGCCTCATTTTGCATGGCCCACGCCATGGACGGCATGAGGCCCATGGCCCCCAAATCGCTCAAGCAGGCGTGGAACCACCTCATTGAAAGGACGGTGCACGAGCATGCCCGTGCGTAAACTCACCAGCGAGCAGAGGCTCTCGCGCGCCATCGACATCATGGAGGCCCTCTACGCCGCCGGCGAGAGCGGCATGACACGAACCGAGATTTGCAGTCGCTTTGACATCACGGGGGCGTCGCTCGACGAGATTCTCGAGATCGTCTCGACGCTCGCGGACCGAGAATCGGGTGCGCGTATCATCTGCGAATGCCACGGCGAGCGCGTGGTCCTCACCGGTGACGCCGGGCGTGTACTACCGCTGCGCCTGAGTGCCGCCGAGGGCGCTGTGCTCAACCACGAACTTGAATCGTTGGGGATCGAGCCCCAGGCGGCGGCTCGAATTCGACATGCTCTTCTACCCGAAGAGCTCGGCTATAACCAGCACGTCTTTGACACCGTCAACCACGGGTCGCACTGGCAGCAGCTGAGCTGCGCCATTCAGGACGGCGTTCGCTGTCGTATCTCGTATCGCTCGATGGACGATGCGCGGCCACGCGAGCGTCTGGTCGACCCCTTGCGCATTACAGCAAACGGCGACCAAACATATCTGATTGCCTGGGACATCGCGGTCGATGAGCAGCGCACCTATCGCATGGATAAAATCGAGGGACTCGCCTTGACGGAAGACTCCGTCGTGCCTCACGCACCGGACGTTGCATCCCTCCACGATTCCCTTGCCCGGACGCAGCGTAGCGCAAAGCTCTTGATGCCATTCGATATGGCGGAGCATCTGGACTGGGCCGGCATCACCCTAATCGAACGCAGCGGGACAGACATGGCAACGGTAACCGTACATTACGGCTCCGAGCGTTGGCTGCTGAGCCAGATAATCGCAGCGGGCGGAGCCATCCGCATCTTGGATGACCCCGCCTTGTCAAAGCGTCTGTGCGATATGGCAAAAACCCTCGTCTGTCCGCTTTAGCGCCGCCGCTCGTGGCGTGCACGCCACAGCTGTAGATAGTGCCCGATCTGCGCCGATTCGATGCGCTGGTAGGAGCTCGTGGGCAGCGACGTTAAGAACTTCTTGCCATAGCCCTTCGTCACCAGGCGAGGATCCGCCAAGATCAGCACACCGCTATCGGTCGACGAGCGAATCAAACGCCCCGCGGCCTGCTTAACCTCGAGCACCGCCTCGGGCAGCGAATAGCGCGCCCATGCGCGGTCTTCGCGCAGGTTGCGCTCGCACGAGAGCGGATCCGTGGGGCTCGAGAACGGCAACTTGGGAATGATGACGCAGCGCAGCGTCTCGCCGCTGGCATCAAACCCCTCCCAGAAGGCCTTGAGCGCAAAAAGCGACGAGGTCGGTTCGTTGATAAACCGGTCGCGCAGGCGACGAGGAGATGAGTTGCGCTGCTGGCAGTTGAGCTCCAGACCCGCACGGGCCATCTTGGGCTCAACGCGGGCGTATAGGTCCTCCATGTCGCGCCGATTGGTGAACAACGTGAGCACCGATCCGCCCATGGCAAGATGGGCGTCGACCAGTACGCGCTCGAGCGCCGTAAGATAGCTCTCACGATCGCGCGGATCGGGGATATCGCCCGCAACGACTACAGCCATGTTCGAATCGAAGTCGTAGCTCGAATCCAAGTGCAGCGATGACGACGTTGAAGCACCGATGCGATCAAGGCCGACCGCATGGTTAAAGTGCTCAAAGCTTTTGGACACCGTCATGGTCGCCGAGGCAAAGATAGCCGTGTGAACCTCGGGCAGCCACTCGGTTGCCAAGGCCTCGCCAATGTCGATGCGCTCTGCGGTCATTGACTCTCCGCCGGCACGCAGCCTGCGATTGACCTGCAGCGAATACACGTAGTGTTCATCGGTACCATCAATGATGAGTTTTAGGTTCTCGGCCAGCTCGTGCAGGCGGCGCGAGATATCACCCAGGTCGACAACAACCTCTGGCTTGTCGGCGGCGACGGCTTGCACCAGCGCGTCGACGCTCTTGTCAGCTTGTTCCAATGCGTCGATGCCAGTGTAGGCCGACTGTAAGAAATCATGCCAGTCGTCAGATTCGCGCAGCTCGGGGCCAATCCATAGATTGGCATTGTCATAGCCCCCACGGGCACGGCGACCGAGCTCGCGAACGCCATCGAACACGCCGGCGATCGCCATGCTCGCGCGCGCAACTGTCGACGTCGCCTTGGCGGTAAGGCCCAGATAGAGCGTAGAGCCCTCGGAGGTTGCCAAATCACGGGAAACCTGGCTTAGCGCGCCGGTGCTCGAGCCACCCAGACGCTCAAACAGAACGCGTGATTCGTCCGCCGACACCACACGCGCCCACTGACGGCGCGCCTCGCGCTCGATGGAATGGGCCTCGTCGATTACCCAATGACGAATCGTCGGCAAAATCCTGCCCTCGGCCGCGACGTTGCGGAACAGCAGGGAATGGTTGGTGACCACCACATCGGCATGCGCCGCACGACGGCGAGCGCCGTGGACCAAACATTTATCAGGGAAAAACGGGCAGAGGCGACGAGCACACTCGCGCGAGGCCGTCGTAAAGTCGGGACGGTTGACGCTGCGCCACCGAATGCCGAGCGAGTCGAGGTCGCCATCGGCTGATTGGCAGACGTACGCCATAATGACCGCGACCGCCGTGAGCGTGTCCGCCGGATCGCGCTTGGTGGTAATCTCGACCTGGCCGCGGCTCATGCGCTCGAGCTTGCGCAGGCACGGATAGTGGTCATACCCCTTGAGAGCGCAAAATGACAGACCACCGTCCAGTTGCTCGGCAAGTTTTGGCAGCTCATGGTACATGAGCTGGTCGGCAAGATTGTTCGATTTGGTCGCAATACCAACCGTGATGTTGTTACGGCGTGCTGCCTCGGCAAAAGGCACCAGATAGGCCATCGATTTGCCGACGCCTGTGCCTGCCTCAATTACTCGATGAGTGCCCGTGACCAGCGCATCGCGGACCTCGAGTGCCATCGCGATCTGCTCATCACGCGGCTCGTAGGTGGGATACATGCGATTGACCAGTCCACCTGGCGCATAGTCTGCCTCGATCTCCTCACGACTCGGCATCTTGAGAACCGGCAGCTCATCGGCGTCCACCCGATCGTCGGCGCGATCGGCCTTGAGAACGTCAGCACGAGCGGCGCTGAGAGAGAAGATAGAACCAGGGTTCTGCCCTGCCAAGAATGAGAAGATAGGACGATAGGACCAGGGCACGTCCGGATGCATGTCGGCTAGGCGCGCCATGAGGCCCTGGGGCAAGTCGGTGAGCGCCACGAGCAACACGCGCCATACGCCACACAGGGCGTCGACGTCGGCATTGGCACGGTGTGATACCGAGTCGCAGCCAAACAGATCGGCCATAAAAGACAGCTTGTGCGAGGCCAGGCGCGGAAGCGCGATGCGCGACAGCGCCAGCGAATCGATCCAAATATCGCTCACGTTGACGCCGCCTTTGATCGACTCGATAAACGAGCGGTCGAACGTGGCGTTGTGTGCGATCACCGGGCAGCCACCGACAAAATCGGCGAGAGCGGCGACGGCCTCAACCGCCGACGGGGCATCTGCCACATCGGCATTTGTAATGCTCGTGAGCTCGGTAATCTCGGCGGGAATCAGCTGTTTGGGATGCACGAAGGTATCGAAGCGGTCGATGACCTCGCGGCCCGAAAGACGGGCCGCCGAGATCTCGATCAGCTCGTTGTCCTGCACCGAAAGACCCGTGGTCTCGGTATCGAGGACAATCACATCTTCCTCGATAAGGCCGAAGGACTGCGTTTTGGCGCGGTCGGCAAGCGTGGCATAGGAGTCGATGACAAACTGCGGCGTTCCTGACGAAACCGCGTCCTCGATTAGCATGCAATGCCCGCTCGACGAAGGCCCATACGGATCAGGCTGTCACAGACCTGCGGGAACGTCATGTCGTCGGTGTGGCGGATCTCATCTGGATACAGCGACGTATCGGTCATGCCGGGAATGGTATTGGTCTCGAGGATAACGGGGCCGTCCTCGCTCACAATAAAGTCGCTGCGCGAGATACCCAGGCAACCGAGGGCCTTGTGAGCGGCACAGGCAAGTTCCTGAGCGCGAGCGTAATTCTCGGGTGAAATCTGCGCCGGAATGCGATGGATATCCGTAGGGTCGACATACTTCACGTCCAGATCGTAGAACTCGCAGTCCTCGGGCTTACGAATCTCGACAATCGGCAGGGCGCGTACGTCATCTTCGCCGTATACGCCGACGGTGATCTCGGTACCCTCGATGCACTTCTCGACCAGCACTTTGTCGCCGTACTCAAACGCCTTGGCGATTGCCGCGGGCAGCTCGGAGGGCTCATGGACCAGGGAAATGCCATAGCTGGAACCGTTGACGGCCGGCTTCACAAAGCAGCGCTCGCCACAAACCTCGACGATATGATCGATATCGACTTCATCGCCCACCTCGAGCGCAAGGCCGGGGGCAATGGGAATGCCCGCCTTGGCGTATAGGAGCTTAGAGACCTCCTTGTCGGCACCGCAGGCGCTGGCAAGTACGCCCGAGGCCGTGTAGGGGATACCCAGGGTCTCCATGGCACCCTGCATGGCGCCATCCTCACCGCCGGCGCCGTGCATGGCGATAAATGCCACATCGAATCCGCCGGTCGCCATGGTTACCATAAAGTCATCAGCGGCCGTGTCAAGCAGCTCCACCGAGGTGTAGCCGGCTTCCTTCAGTGCCACCACAACGTTCTTTCCCGAATCGAGCGAGATCTCGCGCTCGGCGGAATGACCGCCCGCCAAGACCGCTACGTGCATGTTCTCTAGGCTTTTACCCGGCATGGGCAGACTCCTCCTCTATAATTTCTGCAGCTGATACCATATTGTAGCGATACCCTCTACGTTTCCCCAAAATCGAAAGGCTTCCATGAATCCCAGGACTAAATCTCAGGACATTCGCGACTTGAGCCAAAACGATATTCGCGAGCTCGTGGCCGAACTTGGCCAGCCCGCCTTCCGCGCGAAGCAGCTCATCGAATGGGTCTTTGAGAAGAACGTTTGTTCGTTTGACGATATGACCAACCTTCCCAAGGCTTTCCGTGAGCAGCTTAAAGAGGCTTTTGCCTTTGATACGCCGACTGAACTCACCAAGCAGGTTTCCAAAGATGGCTCGCGCAAGTATCTGCTCGAGTACCACGATGGCATTTCCATCGAGACTGTCGGCATGCCCCGTCGTAACAAACTTTCCGCCTGCGTTTCCACCCAGGCAGGCTGCGGCATGGGCTGCGTCTTTTGCGCTACCGGTCTCAACGGCCTCAAGCGCTCTCTGACCGCTCAAGAGATCGTCGACCAGGTGCTTCATGTATCCAACGACTTTGGCGAGCGTGCCACAAGCGTTGTCTTCATGGGCCAGGGCGAGCCGTTTGCCAACTACGACGAGGTTCTCAAGGCATTGCGTATCCTCAACGACCCCGATGGTATCGGTATCGGCGCTCGTCACCTCACCGTCTCTACCAGCGGCGTTATTCCCGGTATTCGCAAATTTGCCGATATCCCCGAGCAGTTCACTCTTGCCGTTTCCCTGCATTCCGCCATCCAGTCGACGCGCAATAAGCTCATGCCCGGTGTTAAGAAATACACGCTGCTTCGCCTTCACGAAGCGCTTCAGCTCTACACCGAGAAGACTGGCCGCCGCCCGACCTATGAGTATGCCATGATCGAAGGCGTCAACGATACGAATCCCGAGATGCAGGCACTCTGCGACTTCTGCGAGGGAACGCTGTGCCACGTTAACCTGATTCAACTTAACGACATCGAGGGCAGCCCGCTCAAGCCGTCGCCGATTCATAAGGTTGAGGATCTTCAGCGTCGTCTTGAGTCCCGTGGCATCGAGACCACGATTCGTAACTCCCGTGGTAACGATATTGACGCCGCTTGCGGACAGCTGAAACAGCGCTTCAAAGTTCAGAAGAACGCATAGGGGAGTCGCACTCCAAAACGTTTCATGTGAAACATCGAACGGCCCCGGTTGCAGGATATGCAACCGGGGCCGTTTCATTTATTGACCTCAATTTTGAATCAGTTGCTTCCTGTCCCATTTTTTACGGCCAAAATAAGGGGCCCTTGTCTCATGAATCAGACAAGGGCCCCTTAGAATATGCTGAGTAATTGTTAGGTACCTAATAGCCTACATTTTCCCATTGGTTGCTAACCCAACCTTGATTAATCTTGGGATTCTTCGTTACCTGAGCAGTACGCATGGCAACATCTTCTGTCATAACATCCATTTTCTTCTTGGATGTATCAACGATATCTTGCGCGCCACGAAGCAAACGATCTCGAAGCTCATCGTCTGTCGCGATCTTATAGCCAGCAAAGGCACCAGCCGCGACAGTCGTCACCAATGCAATCGCAGTTATAATCTTATTCCTCATCTTGGCCTCCTTGATCAAACTGAATCATTTCAGCAAGAATACGAGAGAGCTCTTCCTCGTCTTTAAACTCAATCTCAATCTTATTCTTTCCACGCGAGCTCTTCACACGCACGTTGGTATTAAATACCTGACGGAGTACACGCGCAGCCTTTTTAAAAGACTGAGGCGTTGCAGGCCGCGGCGTCTTAGGTGTCTCTCCGGCAGAAAACAATGGAGCAAGATTTTCTGTCGCTCTTACGGAAAGGCCCTCCGCAACAACCTTCTCTGCAAGTCGAATTCGAGCATCCTCATAGGGAACTGCAAGAATCGCACGTGCGTGACCAGCAGTAAGTTTACCCTCAAAAATCATCTGCTGAACTACTTCGGGGAGATCGAGAAGGCGCAGCGAGTTTGTAATTGCAGAGCGTGACTTGCTTACGGCCTTCGACAATGCCTCCTGGGTCATACCGCTAGCATCGATGAGCTGGCGATAGCCCTTAGCCTCTTCGACGGGATTCAGATCAGAACGCTGAAGGTTTTCGATAAGAGCAAGAGCCAGCATCTCTTCATCATTAACATCTTTAATGATGACAGGCAGCTCCTCAAGACCAGCAAGCTTTGACGCCTGGTAACGACGCTCACCAGCGATGATCTCATAGCCGTTTCCATGCTTGCGAACCAAGAGCGGCTGCAAAACGCCATGTTCTTGGATTGACTCGCTCAACTCGCGAAGTTCAGTTTCATTAAAGTGAATTCGCGGTTGATTAGGGTTGGGAACGATATCCTCAATAGGTAGTTTTGTTTCAGATGCGGCATTTGAAGCAGATGCAGCAGAACCACCGGTCTCATACTCAGCCTCTGAGACCAAAGCATTGAGTCCGCGTCCCAATCCACCACGTTTCTTTGCACTAGGCACGCTTGATCACCTCTTTTGCAAGGTTCATATACGCTTTTGCACCCTTGTTTTGAGGTGCATAGGTAATTACCGGTTCTCCAAAAGACGGAGCTTCAGAGATTTTAACCGTACGGGGAATCAGTGTCTTAAACGCCTTATCACCAAAGTACGATTGAACTTCCTCAACAACCTGATTCGACAAAGAAGTACGTGAGTCATACATGGTCATAAGCACGCCATAGGTGTCTAAGCCCTTGTTCAGACGTGATTTGACCATCTTCATTGACTCAAGCAGCTTCGTAACGCCCTCGAGTGCGTAATACTCACACTGGATTGGAATCAAAACGCTATCTGCTGCGGTCAAGGCATTGATAGTAAGCAGGCCGAGCGAAGGAGGACAGTCAATGAAAATAAAATCGAACTCGTCCTGAATCGGCTCAAGCAAATCTTTGAGGCGGGTTTCACGAGCAATTGCGCTTACGAGCTCAATTTCGGCACCTGCAAGCTGAATCGTAGCTGGAATTACGAATACCTTTTTGCAATTTGTATCAAGAACAAGCGATTCTGCCGGCACATCATTCAACAATGCATCATAGATGCAGTGATCAAGGTCTTCTTTTTCAATTCCAAATCCACTGGTGCTGTTTCCCTGCGGATCAAAATCGACAATCAGTGTCTTACGACCCTGCTCACCCAGTGCTGCTGCAAGGTTTACAGCCGTCGTTGACTTACCTACGCCGCCTTTTTGATTGATGATTGCAATGATACGCGTGTCTTTTGCGCTCTTAGAACGCTTAACGTCGCGAAATCCCACGGTCCCTCCTGGTGTGTATTAAAGCTGTCAAACGGAGGATGTTTCACGTGAAACATTCCGATTCGATATCAACCGCCATGTTTCACGTGAAACACTGCAAGTTGTTAGTATCCATTATGTTTCACGTGAAACATCTAGGCAAGCGGATTCTTCTTTGCCATGCCATTTGCACGAGGCAATGAAACGGATGCTGGATGACTCTTCGAAAGAACAATGAACTCCCTGTGGCCCAAGCCCTCAGGCAAATCGATTGCGTCATTCAGAAGCAAAGTGAAGCCGCAAATCTTAGCTGCTGACATGCCGGAAGCAAGCTCCTCATCCGAAGGATTGCCCTTGGTGATAACAAATAGACCTCCATCCTTGAGGAACGGAGCCGCATACTCAACAAGAATCGGTAGAGGGGCCAGTGCGCGGGCGGTTACGACAGAGAACTGCTTCTTATAGCTTCGAGCATATTCTTCAAGACGATCATGAACGGCATGAGAATGTTTCAATCCAAGAGCATGGACAAAAGAATTGACAGCATCAACCTTCTTGCCAACAGAGTCAATATAAGTAGCTTTACGATGCGTGGTTATGGTTAACGGAATACCAGGGAAGCCCGCACCTGTCCCCATATCGAGCAAAGCTCCCTCAGGAGCCTTATTGATATAGGGGAGCAAAACAAGTGAGTCGAGGATATGAAGTACCGCAGCATCTTCTACGTTAAGAATACGGGTGAGATTAGTTGTCTTATTTGTTTCCAGAACCAAATCCAAATGCTGAATACATTTCCTCAGCTCAACATCAGATACGCTCAAGGAATACTCTTTGCAATAGGAAGTTAGACGAGTCAACATCTCGTCAGCTTGCTGATCAGTAAGTACTAACAACGAAAGCTCCTTTCTGACAAAAAACAGTGTATCGAGAACTTTTGACAAAAAAAGGGGACGTGGAAACCACGTCCCCTTAGCATAAGCTCGAGCAGATTATCGAGCAACAATCACCACATGGCGATCAGGGTCAGAACCCTCAGAATGAGTATCGACGGCATCATTGCCACGAAGTGCAATGTGAACCAGTCGACGCTCATAGGCATTCATGGGCGGAAGCGAAACACTCTTATGAGTGCGGATGGCACGCTCGGCTGCAGACTGAGCCATGGAGGCAACCTTGTCCTGACGGCGGCTCTTGTATCCCTCGACGTCCACTACAACCGGATACCTAAAGCCAAGCTTGCGGCTCACTAGCAAAGAGAACATAACCTGAAGGGCATCAAGGGTGCGACCATGACGGCCAATGAGAACAGCAAGGTCGGGAGCAGTTACATCCAGAATCAGCTCACCCTCGTCGCCCTCATACTCATCGATAGGAGAGTTGGCGGCATCGAAGTGCGAAAGGATGGAACGCAGGATGGAAATCGCGACATCGGCAATGGTGTCGAGCTCCTCGTCGGTCAGCTCTTCACCGGCCTTGTAGCGCTGTGCAATCTCGGGATAATCGCCCGCGACCTGCGGGGCAACCTCCTCAAGCATATCCTCGATGATCTCTTCAGACATAACGTACTCCAAAAGTTAGGTACCTAAATAAGATTGATATCCCGCTACTTCTTCTTGTGCGGGCGCGGCTTCTTCTCGCGACGAGTGACCTCAACCTGCAGCGGCGCGTTCTTAAGGCGCTCCTCCTCATCGGCCTTCGCCTTGTCGATGACCTTCTGCGTCACAAAAATCTGCTGGATAACCTGCCAAGCAGACGAGACGTCGTAGTACAGCAGAACACCAACGGGAAGGCTCCAGCCCATCCAAAGCATCATGACCGTCATGACAACGGCCATCATACGCATGCTCTGAGCCTGCTGGCCGGTCTGGTTGCGCGACATATAGAGCTGCGGAATCAGGGTCAGGACAGCGAACAGGATCAAGCAGACCAGCGCAGGCAGCGCGACCATAAAGCCATCGGCAAAGGAGGCACTCGGCGTGGTGGTCAGGTCGGGCAGAATATTAAAGAACGAGAACGTGCCGTCGTTAAAGTAGTCCGGCAGGTTACGCAGCAGCGTAAATAGAGCGAACAGGACAGGCATCTGAATCAACAGCGGCAGACAACCAGCCATCGGGTTGAACTTGTTCTCGCTGTAGAACTTCTGCATTTCCTCGGCCTGACGCTGGGGATCGTCGGCATAGCGCTCCTGGATCTCGAGCATCTTGGGCTGCAGCACCTGCATGCGTGCCGTCGACTTAGTCGACTTGAGCATAAGCGGCGTCAGCAGCAGACGGATGATGACCACCAGGATGATGATGGACAGGCCCCAGTCGACCGCAAAGGTCTGGATGAGCTTGAGCAGCTCGAAAAGGATGTTAACGATCCAATCCCACATGTAAGTTTTCCTCCGATAGCGAGTGCCCGCTAGGGCACAGGGTCATAACCGCCGACGTGCAGGGGATTGCAGCGAGCGATGCGCCTCACGGCAAGCCAGCAGCCTCTCAAAACACCGTACTTCTCAATCGCCTGGACGGCGTATTGCGAGCACGTTGGGTAATAAATGCAGGCGTCAGGCAATAAGGGCGAAACAACCTGTTGATATATGCGAATAGGAGCGATGGCAACACGTCGCAAAACGTGATTGCTCATCGCTCCTCCCCGGCAACGCCGGCGCGTTTCATAAGCGAACGCAATGCATTGTCCATCTCCTGCGGCGAGGAAACCCTCGTCTTGGGAGTTGCGAACAAGATGATGTCATAACCCGCAACGGGAAATCCACAGCTGCGGGCGGCCTCGCGCATCACACGCTTAGAACGGTTGCGCACGACAGCACAACCGAGCCGTTTAGCACCAACGAAGGCGACCCTTCCGGAGTCGCCTTCGCCAACCGATTCACATATGGTCATTCGAATCAGAGGGTGATTGAAACGACGCCCCTGACTGAACACATGCTCGAAATCTTGCTGAGACTTAATAGTCTTCATGCGAGATGTGTGTATCGCTGCTAGACAGTGAGACGCTTGCGGCCCTTGGCGCGACGACGGGCGAGCACGGCACGACCACCCTTAGTGGCCATACGGGCACGGAAGCCATGGGTCTTGGCACGCTTACGCTTATTAGGCTGATACGTACGCTTCATCTTAAGTTCCTCCTGCTGCATTTCGAGTGTCCGCGGGGGCGCGGACGCAGATATAGACACGTGAGCTTGAAGATTGTAGGGAAATCAATGTTCAAATGTCAAGAAATCAAAGGTAAAAGGTTGCGCAGTTCACACGGTTCCCCCATAAGCCGAGCTCGATTTAGCGGTGCATGGCAACTTTTCACGATATTTCATCGAGTTTTCAACAGGTCATGTTGGCAATGTTGAGAACTTTTCGTCCGTTTTCCAAAGTTTTCAACAGGTTTTGAAAAGTTGTCAAAAGATGAGAAACATTGCACGGTGAGCTACTATTTGTTCGAAACCTTTTGAAAGATTGCGAGCGGCATGTCTGACGACTTTTACACCATGGTCGATTCCGGAGACCCGGCACCCGACAACGAGCACATCACCGGCGTGCGCGAAGAGCGTAAGGAAGGCGAGCAGACGACCGCGCAGGCGCCAAAAGCCATGTACGCCGCGCGCATCGCCGTCTATGACGACATGCTGTCGACACCGCGTGTGATCGTCATTGATCCGCAAGATGTCCGCACGTATTTGGAAGAGACGACCAACACCGTCTACCAGTGCATGAAAGAACAAGGTGGCCATATCTCGCTCATGGTCATCCGCGAGATTGTCGAAAACTTTATCCACGCGCACTTTGCCGAGCCCATCATCTCGATTCTGGACGGCGGAGACACCATCCGCTTTGCTGATCAAGGACCCGGCATCGACGACAAGGAGCGTGCTTTCGACTTTGGCGTTACCAGCGCAAACAGCAAGATGAAGCGCTATATCCGTGGAACCGGAGCAGGGTTTCCCATGGTGCAGGAATATTTGGAAAACGCCGGCGGGGCCGTGTCCATCGAGGACAACATGGGCAACGGCACCGTGGTTACGGTAAGCCTGGACCCTAAACGCGTGCTGGAAATAGAGCGTGCCGGCGGGCGCGGTGCTGCCGTGCGGCCCGAGACGGAGCAGCCCGCATATCCCCTGCCGGGAGCTTTTGCGCAGCAGCCCATGGCAACGCAACAGATGCAGCCCCCCGTGGGACAGATGCAGCAGCCCGGAATGCTTCCTACACAAGAGTCCCAGGCGGCGTCGATGTCGATGCCGCCAAACGTGCCAGAGGCCATGCCGCTGGCGGATCAGGATGCAGCAGCAATGCAGCAGGCGACGGGGGCACCGGGTGGCCAGCAAATGGGATATCAGCCGTACCAACAGGGATATCCATATCAGCAGATGCCGCCACTGGGGTATGGCCAGCAGTTCCCACAGCAGTACCAGCAGGGATATCAGCAGCCGTACCAGCAGATGCCGCAGCAGCAGTACAACCCCTGGGCCCAGCAGATGACTCCGCAGCCTTACCAACAGTGGCCTCAAAGTTTTCAACAGCAAATGCCGCCGATGCAGAGTTCTCAACAATCAGCAGCTCAAATGATGTATCCTAATGCAGCAAATCAGTATGCGCAGCCACAGCCGGACGTGTTCGTAAGCGATCGCGGCAACGCCGCGCTGGGCTATCTGGCGCAAAATCAAGCGTGCGGTGCAACCGATCTGGCGAGGGCGTTTGGAAACTCGGCCCCCACTTGGTCACGCACGCTCAATGACTTGGCGCAGGCCGGCTTGGTCATCAAGCATGGCCAGAAATACCATCTGACCGAACTCGGCGCCGCTCGCGTGCGAGCTCAGAGCTAAAGAACGGGAGAGACAGTGGACGAGGAAGCAAGCATCATCCTGGGGGATGCCATCGCCTTTTGCCAGCGCGACGGCCAAGATGCACGCCTCATCAACATGCTGGGGCAATCGCGCGCCATAAGCCTGACCGAAGATACGCTCACGATCGAGGCCCCCTCGCGCTTTGCCATCGCGCAGCTCAAAAAGCATCAGCCGACTATTGAGGCCTATCTGGAAGAAATCGCCTTTGCTCCGATCGCGCTCGACATCGTGGCACCGCAAGGCGCAACGGCCGAATCTGCTGCCGCGACGGTGCCCGCCACGGCTCCCGCTGCTTCCCCGGCGGCGCCAGCCTCCGCAGGCGACGTGCCGACAATCGAGCACCAGCACAGCGATGTTTCCCGCGAAACCATGGCACCGTTGCCGACCGCCGCTGCGACGTCAACGAACGCACCCGTCACGCACATGCCCATCGCTCATGACGCAGCGGCGGGCGCGGATTCGGGCATTGCAATCAAGAACACGCTCTCGGCCGATGATTTTCGTCGCATGATGAACCAGATGAAGGGCGGAGCGCCGACCAAGTCCACGAAAGCCGCGACCCCCGCTTCACCCATGCCAGCACCGACCGTGCCGGCCGAGCAGAATACGGATGGAGCCCCACTCGCCGCGAACTCAAAATTTACCTTTGAGAACTTTGTCTACGGCCCCGAGAACAGCCATGCCTATCGCTCGGCACTCAAGTTTGCCGCCCTCGCGGACGAGCGCGGCACGTGCACATCACTGTTCATCTACGGCAAATCGGGCCTGGGCAAGACGCACCTGCTGCTTGCCATCAAAAACGAGCTCGCCGAGAAGTCGCCCGAGATCAAGGTCAAGTATGCCAACTCCCAAGCATATCTGGACGACCTGATGACCGAGTTCGACCGCCAAAAGAAGAGCAACGCCCCTATCATGCAGGCATACCACGGCGTGGACGTGCTCATCATCGATGACATCCAAAACATCATCGGCAAGCGCGCGAGCGTGGACTACTTTTTCCAGCTCATGGACGAGTTCATCCGCAACAACAAGAAGGTCGTCATCGCGGCAGACCGCGCCCCCAAGGACCTGAGCATGGACGAGCGTCTGACCAGCCGCTTCAACGCCGGTATGCTCTGCTTGGTCGCAGAGCCCAGCTACGAGATGAAATACAAGATCTTGCAGCGCTATTACGAGAACACCATCGTCGCCGCTCCCGAGGCAGGCGACGACTCGCTGCTGGCGGCCTATGGGGGCGACAGCGGGCACCTGACCGACGAGCACTTTAAACACATGGCCGAGGTCTCGGGCACCAACATCCGCGAACTCGAGAGCTTTTGCGAGCGCTGCGCCGGCGAGGCGGGCGACCGCGAGCGCGAGGGCGGGGAGCTCACCTTTGACGATATCGACGCCATCGCCAGCCAGTACTTCGACACATCGGCCAAAAAGATCAACGTCCAGACGGTTCAGTCCGTCATCGAAGAGCAGTACGGCGTGACGCACGAGGAGCTCATCGGCCCGCGTCGCAACGCCAATATCGCCAAAGCACGCCATATCGCTATCTACCTGGCTATCGAGATGTGCGAGATGACGACCACGGCGGTGGGCGCCGAATTTGGCAACCGCAACCACTCGACCGTCAGCACGAGCTACAAAAAGGTCCAGAAGATGATCCAGGAAGACCGCACCGTCACCGAAGACCTCAAGTCGCTGCGCGATAAAATTACACTGCGCTCGTAGGGAAATAGAGACACCTGTTGAAAACTTGTCGAAACCACGGGCATAAGGTGTCTAAAACTCAACCCGCGGTGATGAAAAGTTTTGCGCAGGTTTTGAACGTGGAAAACCACCCCTGTTGCACACAGGTTGCTGTCGATTCTCTTTCTGGGTCTGACCTGCGTCTTTGGGAGTAATCAACAGTTTCGTCAGTGCTATTACTATTATTAAGATATTTATATCTATAGAAAGGTATTAAAAGATGAAGTTCACCGTCAGCCAGAGCTCGCTTACACAAGCCATCGGCGTCGTTATGAAGGGTGTCGCTTCGGCATCCACCCTCCCCATCTTGTCGGGCGTGCTCGTTAAGGCCCAAGACGGCATCTTGGAATTCCAGACCTCTAACTACACCATCTCGATCCGTCATCGCATCGCGGCGCATGTCGAAGAAGAGGGCGAGATGGTTATTCCCTGTAAGATGCTCTCCAATATCACCAAGACCCTCCCCGATGCCCCGGTCACCTTTGAACTGTCCGAGCGCCAGGTGCTGATTGGTTGCGAGAAGAGCTCTTTCCGCCTGAACACGCTCGATGCCAATGACTTCCCCGAGTTTCCGGCCTATGCCATCGAGAGTGCTGTGGAGCTGCCGACCGATGTCTTGTCCGAAATGGTCGGCCGCGTGTGGCGCGTCACCTCGACCGACAAGGCTCGCCCCATCCTGGGCGGCGTGCACATGAAGGTCGAGAACAACACCGTACGCCTGGTAGCGACCGATTCCTTCCGCTTGGCCGTGTGCGATACGCAGGTCGAGACCTCGACCCTCGAGGGCTGCTTTGAGCTCAACGTTCCGGCTGACGCCTTTAACGACGCGCTGAACATCATGGCCAGCCAAGCGACCATCATGATCGGGGCTACCGACACCCAGGTCGTCTTCGAGGCCGGCAACACCACCTACGTGTCGCGTCGCATCGAGGGCGTGTACCCCAACTACAAGCAGCTCATCCCCGATTCGTGCGTGACGAGCGTCAAGATCGACGTCGCCGCCTTTAACGCCGCCCTCAAGCGCGTGGCCGTTATCGCGAGCGCCAACCCCGCCGTCAAGTTCGAGATCGATGTCGAGAACGGGCAGATGGGCCTGTCCTCCATTTCCAATGACCAGGACCTTGCGCAGGAGACGATCGATGTCGAGGCCGAGGGCGAGTCGGGTACCATCGCCTTCAACTACCACTACATCTTCGGCTGCCTCAATGCCCTGTCCAAGGAGAAGGAGATCACGCTGGAGCTCAAGAGCTACTCGCAGGCGGGCATCTTTAAGTCCTACGACAAGATCAACTACCTGTACCTGGTCATGCCGGTCCGCATCTAGCGCTGCGCCATGACCATGTTCGCCCGCGATCTTTCCGTCGCGCACTACCGCAGCTTCGATAGCTATCACCTTGCCCTGGACGAGGGCGTGACGATACTTGCGGGACCCAACGCGGCGGGAAAGACCAATCTCATAGAGGCGCTGCAGCTGCTGACGAGCGGCGCCTCGTTTAGGCATCCGACCGCAGCCGAGCTCGTCCATGACGGCGTGGGCTCGTGCAAGATCGAGCTGAGGCTCGAGGGCGACGGCCGCGTGCTTGATATGGGATTGAGCGCGGAGGACGGTAAGCGCTCGTTTAGCCGCAACGGCAAGAGATGCTCTGCCGCCGGTGTGCGCGGGGTTCTTCCGAGCGTGCTGTTTTGCCCCGACCATCTGGACATGGTTAAGCGTGGCGCCAGTGTGCGCCGCGCCGCCCTCGATGACTTTGGCATGCAACTGAGCGCACGCTATGCCGATCTTGCGAGCACCTATGGGCGCTGCGTGACCCAGCGTAACGCCTTGCTCAAGGAGACCTGGTGCTGCCGCGAGATGCTCGGCGCGTGGAACGATTCGATTGCCCGCGCGGGCTCGGCCCTGCTCGTGCACCGGTTGGCTCTGCTCGACCGGCTGGCGGGCCATGTGCACACTGCCTACGGGCAAGTAGCGTCAGGTGAGGCCGTCAACGTGACCTATGCGTCCACGCTGGGGGCTTTGCCCCAGGTCGAGGATCGCGAAGAGCTGAAGGGTTGGGCGTACGAGCGCATGCTGGCCGCCCTTGACGAGCATGCCGACGAGGAAATTCGCCGCGGCGTGACGTTGGTGGGACCGCATCGCGACGAGATTGAGTTTACCGTGGCGGGTCGCTCCGCCCGTTCATTTGCCAGCCAAGGACAGCAGCGCACGCTGGTGCTGTCCTGGAAGGTGGCCGAGGTTGCCGTGGCTCGCGATGTCCTGGGCACCGCCCCACTGCTGCTTTTGGACGACGTGATGAGCGAGCTCGACGGCGAGCGTCGCGGCGCTTTCCTGCGGCTGATTGGCGATGATATCCAGACGGTCATAACTACGACCAACCTGGGGTACTTTACCGATGACCTGCTTGATCGAGCCAAGGTGGTGAGCATGGGTGAGACGTGCTAATTACGAGCGCGAGAGCGAGACAGTCGCCTTCAGCGGGTTTTTGAACGCAGAGCGCCAGCGCATCCTGGCGGCTGCAACGCCTAAGCGCCGTGCGCAGATGGAGGCTGCCGAGGAGTCGCGCACGGTCTATCGCGCATGGAACGCGGTGTGCTCGGGCACGCGCGAGGGACGGCATGTGACGGGACTGCGCTACCTGCCCGAGTCCAATGAGCTGCTGGTATATCTCGACTCGCCCTCGTGGACGCAGGAAATGACGCTGTTGCGCGAGATCATCCGCGCGCGCATGGAGCGCGCCGGTGCGCATGTGGACGGCCTGGTGTTCAAAACCACCGCGCCCGGCCACACACCGCCCGCCGCCAAGGAACGCCTGCGCCCGGCGCCGACCGAGCGACCGCCGGCCCCGCACGCCGACCTAAGTGAGGCCGAGCGTACCGAGATCGAGCGCCAAGTGGCGCCCATCGAAGACCAAAAACTGCGCGAGGCCCTCGAGAATGCCATGAGAGCCAGTGCCGAGTGGGCCAAGGGCGTGCAAAGCAAAAAAGAGCCTTAAATCGCATCTGGTGGCCTTGTAGAGCCAAATACCCTCGTTCCCGAGGGTATTTTTTTACGATAAACTAGTAAGGCTGTACACATTTTCTTGACTGAAGGAGGACGTGTGGCAAACGAAAACGATTACGATGGCGGCGAGATTAAGATTCTCGAAGGTCTCGAGGCCGTTCGTAAGCGCCCGGGCATGTATATCGGCTCGACGAGCGCCAGCGGTCTGCATCACCTGGTGTGGGAGATCGTTGACAACTCCGTCGACGAGGCCATGGCCGGTTTCTGCACCGAGATCCAGGTGACGGTCCACGCCGACAACTCCATCACGGTCGTCGACAACGGGCGCGGCATCCCCGTCGACGAGCACCCTGTTAAAAAGATCCCGACGCTCGAGGTCGTTATGACGATCTTGCACGCCGGCGGTAAGTTCGATAACTCGGCCTATAAGGTCTCGGGCGGCCTGCACGGCGTGGGCATCTCCGTCGTCAACGCACTGTCCAAGCGCGTGGTCGTTCAGGTCCGTCGCGATGGCAACACCTACGAGATGGAGTTCTCGCGCGGCAAGACCGTCAAGAAGATGGAGGTCGTGGGCACCTCGGATTCGACGGGCACCACCGTCACCTTCTGGCCCGACGACGAGATCTTCGAGACCTGCATCTACGATTTCGATACGCTGCACAACCGTCTGCAGGAGACGGCGTTCCTCAATAAGAACCTCAAAATCGTGCTGACCGACGAGCGCGAGGCGACTCCCCACGTGGAGGAGTTTTGCTACGAGGGCGGCATCATCGACTTCGTCAAGTTCCTCAACGAGGGCAAGGACGTCCCCGAGGCCTTTAAGGAGCCCATCTACATCGAGGGCAAATCGGACCCGGACGCTCCCGTGGCCAAGATGGGCGAGGTCGAGGTTTCCCTGCAGTGGAATAGCGGCTACGGCGAGAACGTCATGTCGTTTGCCAACGACATCTACACTCCCGAGGGCGGCATGCACCTTGAGGGCTTCCGCACCGCGCTCACCCGCGTGATCAACGACTACGCGCGCAAACAGAACCTGCTCAAGGAAAAAGACGCCAACCTGACCGGCGACGATGTGCGCGAGGGCCTTTCGGCCGTTATCTCGGTCAAGCTGCCCGATCCGCAGTTTGAGGGCCAGACCAAGGCCAAGCTCGGTAGCTCCTATATGCGCGCTCTCACGCTCAAGATCGTGACCGACGGCCTCGCCGATTACCTCGAGGAGCATCCCAAGCCCGCCCGCGAGATCGTCAAGAAGGCGCAACAGGCCTGCAAGGCGCGCAACGCCGCCCGCAAGGCGCGCGAGGCGACCCGCCGCAAGAGCCTGCTTGAGACGGCATCCCTGCCCGGTAAGCTCGCTGACTGCTCGGTGCGCGATGCCGAGCTGACCGAGCTCTTCATCGTAGAGGGCGACTCGGCAGGCGGTTCGGCCAAGGACGGCCGTCGCCGAGACATCCAGGCGATTCTGCCCCTGCGCGGCAAGATTCTGAACGTCGAGCGCGTTGGTGACCATCGCGCGTTCTCGAGTGACACCATCCAGTCGCTGATTACCGCGATCGGCTGCGGTGTCACGACGAGTGCCGGCGACGGCGGCGACTTCGATATCACCAAGGCGCGCTACCACAAGATCATCATCATGACCGATGCAGACGTCGACGGTGCGCATATCCGCATCCTGCTGCTGACGTTCTTCTACAAGTACATGCGTCCGCTGATCGATGCCGGCTACGTCTATGTTGCCTGCCCGCCCATCTTTGGCATTAAGGTGCGCAACAAGATCCACTACGTGTATCCCAACGGCCGCCAGCCCGAAGACGAGATCCTGCGCGACACCATCCAGAGTCTGGGCCTGAACCCCGACGACAACGACGAGGACGGCAAGGCCAAGGACGGCAAGATCACCAAGAAGCGCAAGGGCTATACCGTCCAGCGCTACAAGGGCCTGGGCGAGATGGACCCCAAGCAGCTTGCCTCGACGACGATGGATCCCAAGACCCGCATCCTGCAGCGCGTGTCGATCGAGGACGCCGTGGTGGCGGACCGCGCCGTGCGCGAGCTGATGGGTTCCGAGGTCGGCTATCGCCGCGAGTACATTGAAAAACACGCGCACGACGCGCGCTTCTTAGACGCCTAACCTGTTCGGCTTTCCCAGCCACCGCACCTTCGCCCTCAATCGTCGGTCGCGTACCCAAGTACGCTTCCCTCCTCTTTCGAGCGAATCTGCGGCACCTGGAAAAGCCGTCTCCGTGGCAGGGAACTAATGGACCACGCAAACCATGAGGAGGTAACGTGGCAGACGATATCAACAATAACGAGGGTATGGGCGAGACCGGCGATGCCGGCATGCCCGACGATCTGAAGCGCCTGCTTGCCCGTGCTGAGCAGGGCGAGGACGGCGATCCTGACGCCTATAACCCCGATGCCGATGATGAGGAAGAAGACGACGGTGAGCTCGAGGAGAGCTTTGGCGAAGTCGACCGTGGCGCCTCGGCCGGCGAGGATATCAACGGCGGCCAGCTCCAGATTTCGGAGTTCGGTCGCGAGATGAAGCAGTCGTTTATCGAGTATTCGATGTCGGTTATCACGGCGCGTGCCCTGCCGGACGTGCGCGACGGCTTAAAGCCGGTGCACCGCCGTATCCTGTATGCGATGAACGAGAGCGGCATCTACCCCAACCGCCCACATAAGAAGTCGGCCTGGACGGTCGGCGAAGTTATCGGTAAGTACCACCCGCATGGCGACTTCGCGGTCTATGAGGCAATGGTTCGCCTGGCGCAGTGGTTCTCCATGCGCACGCCGCTCATCGACGGCCACGGCAACTTCGGCAACATCGACGGCGACGGCGCCGCTGCCATGCGTTACACCGAGAGCCGCCTGGCAAAGCCCGCCATGGAGCTGCTGCGTGACCTGCAGAAGGATACCGTCGACTGGCAGCCCAACTACGACGAATCACTCGCCGAGCCCGTGGCACTGCCTGCGCGCTTCCCCAACCTGCTGGTCAACGGCAGCCAGGGCATCGCCGTCGGCATGGCCACCAACATCGCCCCGCATAACCTCACCGAGGCGATCGAGGCCACCTGCTACCTGATCGACAACCCCGACGCCACCGTCGACGAGCTCATGCAGATCATGCCCGGTCCGGACTTCCCCACCGGCGCCATCATCATGGGCAGCGCCAGCATTAAGCAGAGCTACGAGACCGGCCGCGGCTCCATTACCGTGCGCGCCAAGGCCCACGTGGAGTCCACCAAGACCGGCCGCAGCCGCTTGGTCTTTACCGAGATTCCCTACATGGTCAACAAGGGCACCCTGCAGGAGAAGATCGCCCAGCTCGTCAACGACAAGCGCATCGAGGGCATCTCGGATATGCGCGATGAGTCCAACCAGAAGGGCATCCGTCTGGTCATCGAGCTCAAGAAGGGCGTCATTCCGCAGGTCGTGCTCAACAACCTGTATAAGTACACCTCGCTGCAGACGACCTTTGGCGCCAACAACCTGGCGCTCGTCAACGGCGTTCCCAAATGCCTGAGCCTGCGCGAGATGCTGCAGCACTACATCGACCACCAGGTCGACGTCGTCACCCGCCGCACCCGCTTCGACCTTAAGAAGGCCCAGGCTCGCGCGCATATCCTCGAGGGCTACCTGATGGCTCTCGATCATATTGACGAGGTCATCAGCATTATCCGCTCCTCGCAGACCGACTCCGAGGCCAGCAGCCGCCTGATCGAGCGCTTTGGCTTTACGCCCGAGCAGACCACGGCCATCCTCGAGATGAAGCTGCGCCGCCTGACCGGCCTGGAGCGCGACAAGATTCAGGAAGAGCTGGACGGCCTGCGCCGCGCCATCGCCTACTACGAGGACCTGCTGGCGCACGAGGAGAAGATCCTGGGCGTCATTAAGGAAGAGATGCGCGAGATCTCCAAGAAGTTCGGCGATAAGCGCCGCACCGAGATCAGCCATGTCGAGAAGGACCTGGACGTCGAGGACCTCATTGCCGACGAGGACATGGTCGTGACCATCACCCACACCGGCTATGTCAAGCGCATCCCGGTGGCCGCCTACCGCGCCCAGAAACGCGGCGGCAAGGGCGTGTCGGGCGTCAACCTCAAAGAGGACGATGTCATCGACGAAATGTTCATCGCGTCCACGCACGAGTACGTGCTGTTCTTCTCGAGCAAGGGCAAGGTCTATCGCCTGAAGGTGCACGAGCTGCCGGTGGGTACGCGCCAGGCGCGCGGTACCGCGATCGTCAACCTGCTGCCCTTCGAGGAGGGCGAGAAGATCGCGAGCGTCATCAGCTGCCGCGAGTTCCCTGCCGACGAGTATCTGATGTTTGCCACCAAGAGCGGCATGGTCAAGAAGACCGTGATGAGCGCATATGACCGCAGCCGTCGCGACGGCCTGATCGCTATCAACCTGCGTGACGACGACGCGCTGCTGAACGTGCGCCGCGTGCGCGAGGGCGACAAGATTATCCTGGCCACCACCGCGGGCAAGGCGATCATGTTCTCCGAGGAGCAGGTGCGCGCCACCGGCCGCGATACTAGCGGCGTTCGCGGTATCGGTATGAAGGACGGCGTGAGCGTTCTGGGCATGGAAGTCACTAACGGCAACGGCGATCTGTTCGTCATCACCGAGCGCGGCTACGGCAAGCGCACGCCGGTCGCGGACTACCCGGAGCAGAATCGCGGCGGCCAGGGCGTCTACACCATCCAAATGACCGAGCGTAAGGGTAACCTCGCGGCCATGAAGACAGTGGGCCCGCAGCACGAGCTGTTCATCGTGACGGAGGGTGCGACGGTCATTCGCGTCAAGACCGACGAGATCAGCCAGACTGGCCGCGCCACCCAGGGCGTCAAGATGATGACCGTCGACGATAACGACCGCATCTGCGCCGTAGCCCGCATGACGGCCGCCAAAGAGAAGTCCGAAGGCGAAGCCACAGGAGACGGCTCTGCTCCCGAAGAAACCCCTGTCGACCTAGGCGACGGCAACGACATGCCAGAAGATCTCCTCGACGAGTAAGTAGTCCTCTCCGGTCAAAAACATCAGACCCCATATATCGGCGGTCGGCGCACCTGCGCGCCGACCGCTTTTTTGAAAACCTAGGGACCCGCGTTCGCCCCGGCCGCATGGCGGCACATGAAGTCGATCGCGAGTTCCGCACGAGCCGGAGAGCACTTAATGTGCTCTCCGTGCGAGCCAGGACTGTCCGAGCAGGCGACTTCATGTGCCGCCATGCGGCCGGGGCGAACCCCTCCCAAAGATTTTCAAAAAAGTTGTTGACGCGCGCGTAACGACTCGTCTAATATATCCCTTGCGCGATGGACCTGTAGCTCAGTTGGTTAGAGCGTCCGGCTGATAACCGGGAGGTCACAAGTTCGAATCTTGTCAGGTCCACCATCAAACCTGTGAAGAGCCCTGAGGCGTTGCCTCGGGGCTTTTTTCTTGTCTGCGATAAATCTCATTTTGGTTTTGTGTGCTGTGCGAAAGATTGGGTAGTATAGCTATTCAATGCGGCGGGCTGCCGCGTGTTAACCGCTACGTACCGGAGGTGTTCCATGGTTCGTGTCGACATAGAGACCATCGTCATGGCCGCCGGTCCCGTGCCATCGCTTATCGTGCTTCGTGAGCGCAGCAGCAAATCGGACTCGCCCGCGCCGCTGCGTTCCCTTTCCATTCAGACTGGTTCGTTTGAAGCTGCTGCCATCAGCCGCGGCATCGATAGCGGCCGCGCCGAGCGCCCGATCACCCATGATCTGTTGCTCGATACCGTTGACGCCCTGGGCGCCAAGCTCGAGCGCATCGAGATCGTCCGCGCCGAGCCGCCGGTGTTCTACGCGACGATCGTCGTACTGGCCGATGGCGAGGAGCGCAAGATCGACGCCCGCCCCAGTGACGCCATTGCCCTTGCCGTGCGCAGCAATGCCCCCATGTTTGTGGAGGACGACATCATGAATCGCCTGGGCACTGTTTCCACCCACGCCGAGGATGTCGACGACGAGCAGGAGTTCGAGAAGTTCGACGAGTTCGTCCATACGCTCTCCCCCGATGACTTCTAAATGCGGGGCGGCAGGGTTGCGGAGTGTTCGCTGATGGCCGGCGGCATGTCGGCTGAGGCGGCAGCCATTGCGCGTGAGGCCCAGATGCGCTCGGAGGCTTCTGAGGCGGCTCGCATTGCCTATGTGACACAGGCCCGCACGCTTCGCGAGCGTCGCGGCTCGTTTATCAAGATGGTTGTCATCTCCGCCCTTGTTGCGGCAATCTGCTCGCGCCTTCGTGGTACAGTTGGTGCGCTTGGGTTTTCGATCTCTACGGGCCTGGTGATCTGGGGTGTGGTCGACGCGGTAATGCTGACCAGTCAGATCAAGGTGCTCGACAAGCGCGCGATGGATATGATGCGCGCCCGCGACGCTGCCGCCAAGATCGCCGCCGAGGCACAGGAACTGTAACGACGCCAGACTCGATGGGAAGGTCTAAAGATGGCACAGGATATGCAGGACGCCGGTAACGTCTCCGCCGAGCTCGACGCCATGGTGTGTGACCTGATCGGCGCGTTCTTGGACGACCTTGCCGCCGGTGAAAACCCTGGCGTGGTCGTGGCAATTGAGGACGCTGCTTCCAACCGTTATCTGGCGGCGCTCGACGAGGACGGCGAAGAGGCATGCCTCGAGGCGGCCACCAACTTTATCTCCGAGCACAAGATGGGTCTTAAGGACGAGGGCCTGGGCCGTATCGCCCGCTATGCCATCGGCTACACCGGTTGTGTCGAAATTGACGGCGGCTATCACGACGCCCTGCTCGTGAGCTTCTTCGAAACCACGCTCGAGAGCGGTTTTTCGGCATACGTGCTGTATGAGGGCATGGGTGCCGGCGATGGTTTTATGTGGAGCGACCCTGAACCTGCAGGTGAGGAAACCCCTCTTATCTAAAATCGCTAAAATAAACGAGTTTTCGGTAAAAGGCTCAATATTCCCGCTGAGCGTTGTATCGCTGGGCGGGCCGCATACGCGTGCCGTTTGTATATGGATAGAAGATAGGGGAACTACATGCGCGTAGACAATCTGAGGAACATCGCCATCATCGCCCACGTCGACCACGGCAAGACGACGATGGTCGACAAGCTCCTGCGTGCCACGGACGCCTTCCGTGCCAACCAGCAGGTCGAGGACCGCGTCCTGGATTCCAACGACCAGGAGCGCGAGCGCGGCATCACGATTCTCGCCAAGAACATCTCTATCGAGTACAAGGACGTCAAGATCAACGTCATCGACACCCCGGGCCACGCCGACTTTGGCGGCGAGGTCGAGCGCGTGCTGCGTATGGCCGACGGCGCCCTGCTGCTGGTCGACGCTTTTGAGGGTCCCATGCCCCAGACCCGCTTCGTGCTGCGTCACGCTATCGACACCGGCCTCAAGATCATGATCGTTATCAACAAGATCGATCGTCCGGGCGCCAACCCCGAGAAGGCCTACAACGACTGCCTGGACCTTATGGCCGACCTGGGTGCCACCGACGACCAGCTCGAGTTCGCCATGGAGCACGTGGTCTACGCCAGCGCCATGAATGGCTTTGCCCGTCTTGACCCCAACGACGGCAACATGGACATGTATCCGCTACTCGATATGATCATCGACGACATGCCCGCTCCCGAGGTTGACGAGAATGCCCCGCTGGCCATGCAGTGCGTGACCATTGACCACTCCAACTTCGTTGGCCGCATCGGCATCGGTCGCGTGTACTCCGGCACCATCCATCAGGGCGATCAGATCCTGGTCGTCAAGAACGACGGCTCCAGCGCCACCGCTACCGTCAAGCAGCTCTTTACCTTCGACTACCTGGGCCGCACCGAATGCCAGGAAGTCGGCGCCGGCGACATCGCCGCCGTCGTGGGCATCGACCGCACTGATATCGGCGATGTCTACACCGATCCCGAGAACCCCGTTGAGCTCGAGCCCATCGAGATCGACCCGCCGACTCTGTCCATCGTCTTTGAGGCTTCGACCTCCCCGCTCGTCGGTCGCGACGGCGACATCGTGGGCGCCCGTCAGCTCAAGGAGCGCCTGTTCAACGAGGCCGAGAACAACGTGACCATGAAGATCGAGGAGCTCGAGGACAAGAGCGGCGTCGAGGTCTCGGGTCGCGGCATCCTGCACCTGTCCGTTCTGATGGAGTCCATGCGTCGCGAGGGCTTTGAGTTCCAGGTTGGCCGTCCCCGCGTTCTGTTTAAGAAGGACGAGAACGGCAACAAGATGGAGCCCGTCGAGCAGGCCGTCGTCGAGTGCCCGGACGAGTACTCGGGCAAGGTCGTTGAGGTCTTCGGTACCTCCGGCGGCATCATGACGAGCATGGATACCTCGGGCATCGTGACGCACCTCGAGTTCAAGATCCCGACGCGCGGCATCATGGGTCTTAAGAACCGCATCATGAACGTCACCCACGGCGAGGGCGTGTTCTACCACACCTTCTTGGAGTATGGCCCCTACGCCGGCGAGATCGGCAACCGTCAGAACGGCGCTATGATCTCCATGACCACCGAGAAGGCCGTTGCCTACGCCCTGGGTACGCTGCAGGAGCGCGGCCAGCTGTTTGTTGAGCCGGGCACCGAGTGCTACGAGGGCATGATCGTGGGCGAGCGCAGCAAGGCTGGCGACATGGTCGTCAACATCGCCCGCACCAAGAACCTGGGCAACCAGCGTTCCTCGACCTCCGATATCTCCGTCCAGCTGGTGCCGCCTCGCACCTTCTCGCTGGAGGAGGCGCTGGAGTACATCGCCGACGACGAGCTGGTCGAGATCACCCCCAAGAACATTCGCCTGCGCAAGCGTCTGCTCAACGCCACCGACCGCAAGAAGGCTGCCGTTCGCGCCGGCCAGGTCAACAAATAAGCGCTGGGCTTTATAGCGACTAACAAGAAAGGGCGCCGACCATCGCGGTCGGCGCCCTTTTTTGGTGTAAGGGGAAAGGTTCGTTTGCACCACAGCTGAGGCGACTATCCCTCTGATCGGCTTTTCGGTCAAAGTTAAGTTGTTTAAACATATACATAATTCCACTAAATAAAACCGGTATGATACAAAACCGTTAACAGGTAAATATCAACTGGTATTAAATTAAAAGACCTCTTTACCTGCGGTTTACATGATTGGTATCTATATTGTATTTTATGCATTGTGGCATAGACGAACCGTCTTAGAAGTTGCTCCCCAATGGGTTCTTGCAATGCGCTAGGTAGGTTCTCGTTGATGTTGGGGTTTGTGTTCGATCCGACGATTCGCCGTATTCCACACTGTGTTGTAGGAATTAGGGGACAACTATGGACGCACACCGCTCACGGTCGCTGGGTATGGCGGCCCTGATCTTCATTTTAATTAACCTCACCGCCGCAGTTTTTCACGGCGCAGCTCCAGTGCGCGCCGATGACGTGACGACGCCGACGCCGATTGTGATTGATGAGACGACGGCGAAAGTTACGGTCGAGCTGTATACCGACGAGAACCGTAAAGTGCCTTTGGGTAATACTGCCGTGCTTTCGACCGACACGCTCTACGGTTCGTTTAGCGCGGACTTTAAGCCGAACCATACCCCGAGCTCGGCGCAAAACGTTGCGGAGTACTCTCTTCCGAGCAATGTTAAGTTATTGAAGGATGAAAGCGGGTTGCTCTATGACGGTTCGGGCAAAGAGGCTGGCACCTGGAAGTGCGAGAATAATAAGCTGATCTTCACTTTTGACCAAAACTGGATTAATACGAATCCGTCCGATGTTCATGTTGGTGTTGATTTTTCATTCAAGCTGTCAAATGAGAACGTTGGCTCCGGCGATACAACAAAAGTCGAATTTCCTGGAACGGCCGGAATTGACATTTCGACCAAAGACGGCGACGTTGCGGGAACGAAGGAGGGGAAGTTCTCTCAATCCGGCGGCGAAGGAAAAGTAACGTGGACTCTTAAGCTGGTGGTCGAGTCTTATGCTCACAATGTCCAGCTCACCGATGAGTTGGGTAGCAATTTTACGTTTGTGTCTGAATCGTTTAAGTTGAACGGCAAGACGCTCGAGCAACAGCCAGGCATTAACGGGCAGGCCGCGACTCTTAATTTGGGGAACTTGTCCAAAGGGACTCATACGATTACCTATGATTCGGTTATGAACCCGAATGTTTCTGTGGACAACTATGTTTGGATTGATGAGCTCCCCGGTTCAAAAAACAACGCCACCTGGACTTGGGGCCAAAACAAAGAAAACTCGAATAAATGTGAAGGTCAAGCAAATAAGTTTCGCTATGACATGATTAACAAGAGCGATGGCACCGGAACGCCGTCCGATATCAAATGGATCGTTACACTCAACAACGGTGATATCAAAACCGACATGAATGGCTATACATTCACCGACACGCTGGACGACAAGCAGACGTATACGGGTAATTACATCGTTTATAGGGGACTCTACGGGGAAGACGAGATCGCTCGCAGCGATCTCGATAGCTCCACTGGTAAAACGTTTAGCTATAAGTTCTCAGGTCTATCTGACACAGATAAGTACAAGCCCTATCGCATTGTCTATCACACTCAAATGAAAGATCAGGACTCGTATGACACGGTGAGCAATAGTGCGAATATCTCGCGTGACAATTCCGTTTCCGGCACGGACAGTGGCACGTTTACGCCGAAGCTGGTGGGGACGCAGATTGTAAAGAGGCTTTTGAAAGAACCTGATGCGGCGACAACAGGTCGGGCAACCTGGGAGCTTCGGATAGCGCTGGGCTCCATTGTTGATGCGATGAATCCGGAGACGGTTCGAGTGTTTGATACGTTCCAGACTGCTTGGAAGCAGAATATCGGCCCAGACGCCGACAGCTATTCCATTATGATCGGCAATGTCCCTTTGGAACGGGGAACCGATTGGTGGTTCGATGATTACAATGATTCAACGTCGTTTGCAACCAAGAAGAACTTCAACCTCACCATTCAGATAAACAACAAGGTAAGGGATGCGCTCAAAGATAACCCAGATGCGGTGCTTACTTATATGACAAAATCCGACGCGCTTCCTGGCTGGTACTCCATTTTGCATCAGTGGAAGTAAACGGTACTAAGTATTTCACGGACTTTATCTATTACTACGTCGATGTGGACTCGACTCCTAAGGTTGAGAAGCCCTCTGCGAAAACCGCTGTTTCCTGGCGTGAGGATTTCGACTGGAGTAAGATCGATGGGTCTTCCGAAAAAGGTGCATGGATCGTTGAGTGGACGGTCTATGCGAATAGGGCCAAGACGCCGGGAGGGGAGCCTTACGGCGCTGGCAAGCTTAATAACCAGCCGCTGAACGTCGTTGACACGCTGCCGAGTGGTATGAGCTATGTGCCAGGGTCTGCCAAATACTCGCTGTTTCAGAATCCGTATGACCAGAAAGCAGGTAACGGTACCGCCCAGCGAGAGAAGACCGTCGCCGACAGCCTACCCCCTGCGAACGTCAGTGATGACAAAGGCACCGTTACCTTCTCCATCCCCACGACGGCGCTCGGCAACTATGCTGGTTACGCTAAGCTTACGTATCAGACGGCGGTCAAGCGTGGTGAGCTCGATACCTCTAAGAACGAGGTGAAGTTCACCAACTTAGCCAGTGCCGAGTCGGGGAGCAAAACGTTCGACTCCGGTAGTGGGACCGTCACCATTAAGAACAACGTACTGCAAAAGACCGGCGACCAGGTCGCCAATAGCAACCGTATCAAGTACACCATCTTGGTTAACGAATCGGCAGTTAACCTTAAGAGCGACAGCGACTTCCTCGAGCTTGTCGATGTCATGGATGCCAAGTGCACGCTGGTGACGGATTCGGTCAATGTGTCCCAATACGATGGGACAGGCTGGAAGTTGCTTGGCTCTGACAAATGCCCCGTTTCCGCTAGGACCATTGAAGATGAAAACGGCGCGGCGTGTACAAAGATGACGCTCCGCGTGCCCGATAAGGAATATCTCAAAGTTGAGTACGAGGTCATTCCTGCGGGTAACGAGGGAGAAACGGTTTCTCTGAGCAACAAAGCGTCGCTTACGGGTGTCTATGACGGTGATACGGTCCATTCAAAAGACTGGGCTATTAAAAAGGCATCTGGTTTGGCTGGCGGTAGCGGTTACGGCGTAACGGTTACCAAGGTCGACGAGAGCGATGTCACAAAAAAGCTGCCCGGTGCTGAGTTCACGCTCTACGAGGTTGATATGGACAAGGCATTAGAGTTCGGCCTCGATTCTGCGAAAACGCTGATTCGGAGTGATGAAACAGACGAAACGGGCACGGTAACGTTCGGCACTCCTACGCAAAAGATGGAAGCCTACAAGTTGTATTGCCTTGAGGAGACCAAGGCGCCCGGCGGATACAATATTGCCCCTAAACCAGTGTGGATTCTGCTCAAAGGCAACAATGAGGACGACTATCAGAAGGCCCTTACTAAGGCGGAAGAGCTGAGGGCAAAGGGTGTCGACATTGACACCCCAACGGTGAGTACCGACATCACGGTCTATGATGCGCCCTATAGTGGTCAAGCTACAATTTCTGCCACCAAGATGCTCGAAGGCTCGACCTTGCAAGAAAGCCAGTTCGGGTTTGCGCTCAAGGACAAGAAGACCGGTAAGGTTCTCCAGACCATCAGGAACGGTGCGGATGGTGATATTAACTTTGTCTTGGATTACACCAAGACGGGGATCTATGAGTACGCCATCTCCGAGGTCATTCCCGCGGGCGCCGAGAACAACGTCAAGGACCACATCACCTACGACACGACCAAACATGAGGTTAAGGTTGTCGTGACTAATGGAGAAGGAAAGCTAAACACCGAGGTCACCTACGACAACGGCTCTACAACCCCACCGATCTTTACCAACAAGTACTCGACCACGCTTCCCGAGGCGGGCGGGGCTGGCTTGACTATGACGTATCTGGCTGGTGCATCGCTGCTGTGTTTTGCTGCGACGTGGATGCATGCTCGTCGCCATCGCGATCAAGGTCGAGGTGGTAGCCGTGAGTAGGCTTAACCGCCGCTTGTTGGCTGCCGCGACGATAATCATGGTCGCTATTCTGTCTTTCGCGATTGCCCCTGGGGCGGCCCGTGCTGCCGACACCGGAGCCATTACGGTGGACGGTACGGTTGCGACGCGGTATGACGCGCACCAGCTCTTTTCGGCGGCCGTTGTCGACGATGACGATGTCGACCAAAAGGTTGCAACCGATGTAATGTGGGCGAATGACACGGTTCGTCAAGCTGTGCTTCCGGTGCTTCATGACGCGGGGCTTGATAGCTCGGCCTCGACGGCGCAATCGGCAGCCGAATGGATGAATGCCGACGGACACATGACGACGGCGCTGATGGCAAAACTTGCCAGAGCAATTTGCAAAGTCGGCGTCCCTTCTGTGACCCTTAACGCGGGCACGGCGGCCGAGCTGCCCTGCGGCTACTGGCTCATCGTCGCCGACGACGACGCCATCGCCCAGAACGAGGCCGGCACCGCGCCGATCATGGCCCTGGTCGGCGGCAGCGCCGTCGCCGTCAAGCCCAAGGCCGCGACGCCCAAGGTCGCCAAGCACGTGTTGGAGGACAGCGCCGCCGCATGGCAGAAGGCCGCCGACGCCACGGTCGCAGACGACCTGTACTGGCGCCTCTCTGCCACGGTCCCGGCGGGTCTTACCGCCTACGACGCCTACGCGGTGCAGTTCGTCGACACCATGAGCGCGGGGCTCGACCCCTCCAAGGTCGCCGCGAGCATGCACGTGTACGTGGTGGCAGGGGCGGACGGCGGCTTCGACGCCGTCGCATGTGAGGGCGGCAACGCCAGCTCGACGCCGGCTAAAGGGTGGACGGACATTACTTCACAGTGCAGGGTCTCGGTCGAGGGCAATGCCTTCACCGTCCGCACCGGCGACCTGGTCGCCGCGCTCGGCGGGGCCGACGCCTTCGCCGCGGGCGCCCGCGTGGTTACTATCTACAATGCGCCGTTGGGGGACAACTGCAATCGAGGCGCTATAAAGGGCAACCCCAACGAGGTCTACCTGCGCTACCCGCGCTCTCCCCTCGCCGACCAGTCCGGCGACGCCGGATTCACCCGCACGCCGAGTGACGATGCGTGCGCCTACACCTGGGGACTCAGTCTGATCAAGCGCTCAAGCTCGGACGATAAACCGCTCGCGGGCGCCAAGCTGCGCATCATCGATGACCGTGGGCGCATTCTAACGACTGACGGCTCGTGGTCGACAGATGCCGCCGCGCACGTCACCACGGGCGCGGACGGCCACGTGGAATTGACCGGTATGGACGCGGGTGTCTACACCGTCGAAGAGGTCGCGGCTCCCAAGGGATACGCCGCCTTTGAAGGCAAACGTACGGTGACGGTTACGGCCGAGGGCCTGGACGTTAAACAGGTGACGGCCGCGAAGCCCAAGGTGACCGTGTCGGCCGAAAGCCCTCTGCGGGTTGATACCGCCGATGCCGGGACGGGTTCGATTGAGCTGTCGGTGCTCAACACCCCAAGCAAAGAAGCAAGTCGAGGCTTTATGCCCTCGACGGGAGATAGAGCGTTGGTGCTGGCGGCGGCTTTGGCTGCCATCGGAGTGGCGGCTATTGTTGTCGCGCTCGTCATCAAGCGGGGAGGAGGTCGCCGTGAAAAATAATTGTCCCCCCCTTGCTCAATGGCGTACTGCCTCCGTAGCGAGTGACGTGCAGGCCTACCGACCTGATGATCATTGGTTTTGAAAAAGTTACTAGAGAACCCTCCAAGAAAGAGGACTAAACATGAAGACAACCAAGAACATCGCCCGCCTGGCAGTAACCGCCGGCCTCACAGCGGCGCTGAGCTTCGGCGGCGTCATGGCCCCGGTCGCGATGGCGTTCGCTGAGGATGCGGCTGCAACGGCCAATGGCTCGGTGACCGTTGCGAACGTTGAGGGCAACCATACCGAATTCGATGGCTATCAGATTTTTAAGGCTGATGTTGCGACAGTCGAAGGTAAGACGGTTGTGAGTAATATCACCTGGGCAAACGGTAGCGTGAAGGCGGCTGTCGAGGGTGTCATTAAGAATGAGGAGCCGACTTACAAGGGCAAGACCGCCCAGGACGCTGCGGACTGGATCACGAGTAAGGTGACGGGAACCAACGATGCATATTGCGTTGGCCCCGACAACATTGCTTATAAGATTGCCGCTGCTGTGGACGATCTTACTGACAAAAAGACAACGAGTGCTGGTGTTGCCTCCGGTCTAGAGCACGGTTACTGGCTCTTTGTGACCGATGCCGGCACCATCGGAGACGGCGAGGCGGGCTCGTCTCCCATCTTCACTGTCGTGGGGAACACGCCTGTTAAAGTCACCGAGAAAACCGGAATCCCTACCGTCGAGAAGAAGATCGTGGGCGATGCCGACGGCAAAGAGCATGACGCCGCCGACTCCCAGATCGGCCAGGACGTGACGTACAACCTCTACGGCACCGTCGCCGAGAACTTCGATAAGTACGATACGTATTTCTATCAGTTCTCCGACCAGATCTCCAAGGGCCTGACGCTGCAGTCGGGCGCTGAGGTCTATCTATACGATAGCGTGAGCGATGCAAAAGGCGATCTGACCCACAAGACCGGTCGGAAAATTTCGAACAACTTTAAACAGAGTGCTGAAACAGTCGATAGTTCGACTGGTGCTAAGACGACAAAGTGGACCTGTGAAAACCTGAAGGACGTCAGCGGAATCACTAAACAATCCTGTGTCGTCGTCTCCTATAAGGCGCGGATTAACACGGACGCTATTGTTGCCGGCACTGAAAGTAACGTTGCCGGCACTGAGGGTAACGACAACACCGTGATACTTAACTACTCCAACAATCCCATGAACAAGGATGGCAAGGGCCAGACTCCGCCTGACAAGGTCAAGGACTACACCTACGGTCTCAAAATCAACAAGGTCGACCTGGGCACCGAGGCGGCCCTCGACGGTGCCGAGTTCACCATCCAGGCCACCGGAGCGGACGATGGTGCATCCACGAATTTGTACGTCCAGCAGGATGGCTCCCTTGGCAAAAACCCCTGGAAATTCAAGACCGCCAATGGCGGCATCATCAAAGTCGTCGGTCTCGACGCCGGTGTCTATACCGTCACGGAAACTTCTGCTCCCGACGGCTATACCACGGTCGAGCCTTTCACCTTCGAGATCAAGCCGACCATGAAGGCCGATGATCCGGGTGCCGGTCTTACTCTGCTCGGAAGCACGCTTGATCCTAAGAACCAGAACGACAAGATTATCGCCGGCCTCACCGACGGAAATTCTGGCGACAACAAGCTGACGGCGAAGTCTGACTCGGAGAAGGGCTCCGACGGCACCTTTAACATTACCGTCGGCAATACCAAACAGATTAACCTCCCGCTGACCGGTCTTAATGGCGTGACCTTTACTTGGATCGCTGGCGGCGCGGTGCTGTGCATTGGCGTGGCGCATCTCATCCGTAGCCGTAAGCGCGACGACGGCTCTGAGGAGTAGCTGTTCGCCTCGGCTATCAACACGAGACATGAAAAAAGCGGGGCACCCGGTCGATGCGATCGGGTGCCCCGCTACGTTTGTGTACCACCACAAAGGTGCCTGTCCCCTTTGTGGTGGTTGTCGGCTAAGCGGTGGGGAGTTCCGGCGCATTAGCCGGCTGCTGCGGCTTGAGGTGGGCGTTGCGCCAGATGATTTGGATGACGTAGCCGAGTGTAAAGACGAAGGCCACGCCGCTGATGAAATCGCCTACGAGGGGGATTGCCGTAAGCGCACCCGCGGCGATGCCACCCACGGCTGCCATGGCGTAGCGGTTCTGGTTGTGTCCGAGCATGCGGACGATCGCGCACCCCGCAAAGGCACTCGACACCAGCGCGATGCCAATAACACCGCACAAGAGGGTTCCGGCAAGCGACAGACCAGCGATAGAGATAATCAACAGTAGGACGGCGGGGGCGATAGCAATCGTGCCCAGAAGACCGCTCATCCACAGGGGCATGGGGCACTGGTGGAGCATACCGGCGGCGCTGGCAGTCGCACGCGGAAAGACGAGCTCGAGCAGCAGAGCGACAAAGCAGGTCGAGAGCGCCGCGGCGACGATACCGCCGATGACATCGTTAACGGTGGAAGTGTCCTCGTTCTCGGTGCGGTCGATCTTGAGTGCGCCGACCTCGGCTCCCGCGGCGCGCTCGGGGTCCTCGGAGACGTGCGCGTTCACGGTGCCGGTGATGTGGGCGTTCTTGCCCAGGATGAGCTTGTCGGCCCAAACCTCGACATCGCCATCGACGGTGCCGTCGATGGTTACCGTATCGCCCGCGAGCGCTGCCGACTTGGTGGAGCCTCGCAAGGCAACCGTCTCGCCTATCGCGTAGAAACAGTTGGCGGTGCTGTCGGAATTGAGAACGACATGCTGGCCAGCAACGGTCATGCTGCCATCAACCGTGGTCTTGGCAATGTCGATGGTGCGTGCCGCCAGACGGACGGCGCCGCCCACCGTGCAGTCGCGAATTGAGAGGGTGTCGCCCGCGGCGATGATATCGCGGTCGATGGAGACATCGTCCAGTTCGAGACTCTGACCGGCCCAATACAGGTCGCCCTCGACACCGGACGGATTAGAGTCGTTGTCGGTTGCAAGTACGTTGCCTGCCGTGTCCGTGCCGGCAAATGACGCCGTGGGAAGTGCGGTGAGCGCCAGCGCGATGAGCGCGAATAGGATGGTGATGCGGCCCCACGCTTTACGGCGCTGGGTCGACGGGAATTGATTGCGGGACATAGTGAATCCTTCGTCAGATGCTCGATATGCACTTAACAGGGTACCCAACGCGCGGGCGCTCTAAAAGAACCTCTCGGTTGCATTTCGAAGGATGAGCCCGCGCTACCTACTTTTTGCGATGCAAAAAGCGCGCGATGTCTTCTTCGGTGGGGCTTTTGATGTCAAAGCGCAGCGAGAGCCAGCGCAGACCCATGGTCACGACAACGCATACGATCAGCGCGGCAACATTGCTCATGAGGCCGCTCATGACGAGGGCTACATAGCTTGCCGATCCGGCGATGGCCGCGATGGCATAGAAGTTGGTGCGTTGGAAAATGCCCGGAACCACGCCCATAAAGCCGTCGCGCAGCATGCCGCCGCCCACGGCGGTGAAAAAGCCCATCATGATGCACACGGCGGGTGCAAATCCGTAGACCAGCGCCTTGTCCGCGCCGGTGGCCGCATAGATGCCGACCGAGATGATGTCGAGCAGGGGAATGAGTTTTTCGGGCTTATCGACGATTGCCGGGAAGATATAGATGATGGCGGCTGTGGCGATGGAGAGCGGTAGTGCCATGGGCTGGTTGAGGATGTAGACGTTGCCGACCTGGAGCGTCATATCGCGCAAAAGACCGCCGCCCAGACCGCAGACCACCGCGAGCGCGACCGCGCCCACCAGGTCGAGCTTGTGCTCACGCGCAACCAACACGCCCGAGATTGAAGCCGCGACGACGGCGAACATTTCGAGCCAAAACGGGATGGCGACCATGGCATCCGTGGCGTGTGAGGTAACGGTCATAGCGGCGACGACGGGCAAGATGGGGTCCTTCTGATTGCGAGTTTAGACAATGCCCGTACATAGTACATGGTTGACGGGTCTGGCGACCCTATTGCTCGGTAAACGGTCGGGACTGGGCGCGGGCGTGGCGTTGCTGGAATGCCAAGGGTCCAAAACATGTACGTCAGCCTCCAAAAACGACATTTTTCGACATCTTTGGAGGCTGACGTACATGTTTGGATTGAGCTCACAGCATGAGTGAGTTGATTTACTCACATCCGGTATATTTCCCCACTTCAACGGACATAAGAGTTGGATACCGGCTCAGAGCGAGAGGCCCTCAATGGATACCCCTGTTCTCATTTCGCATAAAACCGCATGGCTTGTCCATCATGCACCCCAGAATTTGGTTCAGTCTCTTGCGCGGCACGACTACCAGATAGGCGCACAAGGCATATCCACCCAACAACGCGTTGCGCGCATACGACAGGCGCTTACCGACTGCGGCATTCCGTCCGATATGCTTAAGACTATCGATATCGCGGTTGTATTCGAATTCGAGCGAATTCGTACCAAAGGCGTCGTTTGCCACATTCTTGGACAAAATCTTCCCTACGAGCATATTAACGAGTTGACGCCCGGAATCTTCATCACCGACGAAGCCTTCACCTTCGTGCTCGCTGCCGAGTGGATGGATAGGATCGAATATCTCGAATATGGCTATGAAGTTTGCGGCGATTATCGCATGAGGCTCAATCCCGCCGACCCTTATACCGAGCAACCAGCCACTTCCTCCAAGGATGAAATAACCGAACTGCTCGATCGGCATCCCGGCAAACCCGGTGCCACACGTGCACGGCTCGCGCTCAGGCATATCTACGATCGCTCGGCCTCGCCTATGGAGACCGCTTCGGCAATCGCCCTATCACTCCCAACAAGCGAAGGCGGCGTTGGCATCCGAGGTATCGAACACAACAAACCACTCGAGATCCCTCAACGTCTCTGGCATTGCGCCAAAGCTCGAACACTCAAAATCGATGCGCTCGTTACCTACAAGCGCAGGGAGCTCGGTATCGAATATAAGGGCGGCTTTCACGATGAGCTCGAGCGCAAAGGAACAGATGCGGAGCGAGAGGCCATTCTCTCCCAAATGGGATATCGAATCGTTACGCTCACTTCGGCTCAGTTCGGCAGCCAACTCGCCTTTCACCGCGCCATGAACAACATTCGCGAAGCACTCGGCATGCCTCGCTGTACCGACACCGGGCACCAGCGAGAGCAAAACGAACTACGCAAGGCGCTTATCCGCAACTGGAAAGGTATGCGAGACGAAGAGGCGCCTTCCGAATAGTGCCACTCCCGTGAGCTCAATCCAAACGTGTACGTCAGCCTTCAAAGATGTCGAAAAATGTAGGTTTTGGAGGCTGACGTACATGTTTGGGGAAGCGTGGGATCGAGACGTATTTCGATAACAAAAAAGCTCCCGTTGTTGGGAGCTTTCTCAACCTAAATGGCGGAGGAGGAGGGATTCGAACCCTCGTGACCTTATACAGGCCAAACGGTTTTCGAGACCGCCGCATTCAACCACTCTGCCACCCCTCCGCGTGGGGTAAAAACAAAGCAGGCTCGAAGGCCTGCTTTGGAATTAACTGGCGGAGAGTCAGGGATTTGAACCCTGGAGACGCTTTTGACGCCTACACGATTTCCAATCGTGCTCCTTCGGCCACTCGGACAACTCTCCGTTAAATGCGAAAGTCAGTATACACGAGGAACCGCAAAGTGCAAACAGAAAAGTTGGCATTTTTTAAAACGCTTGGCCGCGCTTGTCGTTGCAGTGGGGTTTGAGGTGCCAAAAAACGGCTTCCGACCAGCGTGGTTGATTAACTCAATTGTTCAAAAGGGGTATTCATAAGCGACTTGGCAATGAATTTAAAAATCTTTGGGTGGCGCTGTGGACCACTGGTATGCATTTAGCGACCACAGCCTTGTGCCCGTTGACCTGTGGCTTGGCTCAGCTTGTCCCCGCAGCGCCGTATCTTGTCCACAGTTCCGTCAAGCATTTGGTCAGCATTTGGTTGGAAGACGCATGAAGTGCCGTGTGAGTATGGACATATGTGGAGGTCATGAGGTTGTAGCTGCATATTCTTGCAGCCTGGGAGGTTGAAAGATATTATTACCAAGTCTTTTCCTGCTTCAGGCGCACCTTCACGACCTGAAGCCACATTTGCCCAGAGGAGGTGACAATATGAAGGCTTATGAACTGCTGTTCTTTGTTGACCCGTCGCTCGACCCCGAGACTCGTCTCGCTGTTATGAAGCGTATCGATACCACGATCGCTGAGGGCGCTGGCAAGGTCGACTCCGTTGACGAGTGGGGCAAGCGCAAGCTCGCCTACGAGATCAACGACCTCACCGATGGTGACTACACCCTCATCAACTTCCACGCAGATCCTACTCAGATCGCCGAGCTTGATCGCGTCCTGCGCATCACCGACGCTGTGGTCCGCCACATGATCGTCCGTCGCGACGACCAGGAGTAAGACTGTCGTTTTGGACTGGGCTTGTGCCCCAAGAGGAAGTAGTGAGTTATGAGCATCAATCGAGTGAACATCACCGGTAACCTCACCCGCGATCCCGAGCTGCGCGCCACCGCCGGTGGAACCCAGGTTCTGTCCTTTGGCGTCGCCGTGAACGATCGTCGCCGCAACGCGCAGACTGGCGAGTGGGAGGACTATCCCAACTTTGTCGACTGCACCATGTTCGGCACCCGCGCCGAGGCCGTGAGCCGTTTCCTGGCAAAGGGAAACAAGGTCGCGATCGAGGGCAAGCTGCGCTACAGCTCTTGGGAGCGCGACGGCCAGCGCCGGAGCAAGCTTGAGGTCATCGTCGATGAGATCGAGTTTATGAGCTCCCGTGGTGGCCAGGGTGGCTACGATCAGGGCGGTTACGCCCCCGCAGCTCCCGCGCCCGCAGCACGTCCTGCCGCACCGGTGGCTACGCCGCCTGCGGTCGACGTCTACGATGAGGACATCCCGTTCTAAGGGTTGTTCACCTATTTTTGAGTGAGAGGCGGCTTCGGTTCGCCGAAGTTGCCAAATGAAAGGTATTTTGACATGGCTAATGATTTTTCTGCACGTCAGCCGCGTCGTAAGTACTGCCAGTTCTGCAAGGAGAACACTGAGTTCATCGACTATAAGGACACTCAGCTTCTCCGTAAGTACATGACCGATCGTGGCAAGATCAAGCCCCGTCGCGTCACTGGCGCTTGCACGCAGCATCAGCATGACATCGCCAACGCCATCAAGCGCGCCCGCGAGATGGCTCTCCTGCCGTACACCGTCCCCGTGGTTTCCTCTCGTGGCAACCGCGACCGCGGCTAAGAAGGGAGACGCATCATGAAGGTTATTCTTCTCGATGAGATCAAGGGCAAGGGCGGCGAGGGTGACGTCGTAGAGGTCGCTCAGGGTTACGCTGAGAACTTCCTGTTCCCCAAGAAGCTCGCTGTTGCCGCCACCAAGGGCAACCTCAAGCAGCTCGACGAGCGTCGCAACAACATCGCCAAGCGCGAGGCCGTCCGTCTGGCTACCGCCAACGAGACCAAGGCTGCCCTCGAGGGCAAGCAGGTCACCGTTGACGTCAAGGTCGGCGACGAGGGCATCCTCTTTGGCTCTGTTACCGCCGCTATGATCGCTGACGCCATCAAGGCTCAGCTCGGTATGGACATCGACCGCAAGCGCGTCGAGCTCGGTAAGCCCATCAAGGTTGCCGGTGCCCACACCGTTGCCATCTCGCTGTACCGCGAGATCAAGGCCGAGGTTGTCGTTCTCGTCGGCGTTACCGCCGAGGAGCTCGCTGCCGAGGCTGAGGTCGAGGAGGCCGCTGAGGTCGCCGAGGCCGAGACCGCCGAGGTCGAGACTGAGGCTGCTGCCGAGTAGCATTTGCTGCAACGCAACAATCTTGTTCTAAGAAGGGCGCTCTGGGAAACCAGGGCGCCCTTTTGTTTTTTTGCGCTGAGTGAGTGTCATGGTGAACGTTGCGTCGAAGTCCTATATACAGGACCGTTCATCCGTTTGGTTCGGTGATGATTGGCGGCGCGCGGCGCGTTTTGGGACCGTGGCTGATACTATGGATGCTCGCAAGCGATATGAATGAGGATGCTCATGGCATATGACGATAGGGAGACCGGGCTGACGGTCGAGGACCGCGGCTCAAAGTTGGGTCTTCCCCAAAACCAAGATGCAGAGGCCAATGTACTGGCCGCTATGCTGCTATCGCCCGAGGTGGTCGAGGAGGCCCAGGTCGAGCTGCAGCCCGATGACTTCTACCGGCCCATTCATAAGACCATCTATACCGCGATGGTCGATATGTACAACAGCCGCATTCCCATCGACTCCATCTCGCTGATCGATTACCTGCGCAGCATCAACAAGCTCGATGCCGTGGGCGGCGAGGCCTACATTTTGGAGCTGATGGGTCAGACCCTGTCGCTCGTGAACTGGCAGCACCATGCCGCCATCGTCCGTCGCGACTCGATGCTGCGCGAGCTGATCGGTGCCACCAACGAGATCAACGCGCTGGCCTATAACGCCCCTACCGACACCAAGGAGGTCGTGGAGCTGGCCGAGAGCAAGCTGCTCAAGGTCACGGCGCGCGAGGTCAAGTCGAGCTACAAGACGCTGACCGAGTTTATGGTCGAGGCCTATAACGAGGCCGAGGAAGTGTGCCAGGCAGGCGGCCAGGCTGCGGGCGTGCCCACGGGCTTCCCGTCGCTCGACCGCATGCTCATGGGTTTCCGCGAGGGTCAGCTCATCATCATCGGTGCCCGCCCTGCTGTGGGTAAGACGTCGTTCGCCCTGAATCTGGCGCTCAACGCTGCCGCGGCCGGTTATACCGTCGGCTTCTTCTCGCTGGAGATGTCGGGCAAGGAAATTGCCCAGCGTCTGATTTGCGCCTACGCCATGATCTCGATCAGTGACTTCCGCATGGGCCGCATTAGCCCCGAGCAGTGGGCCAATATCAACGAGGCCACGCAGACTTTGTCCAAGCTCGATATTCTGATTGACGATACGCCCGGCACCACAGTGACCGAGATTCGCGCCAAGAGCCGCCGCATGCTCCATAACAAGGAGAAGGCAATCATCATCCTGGACTACCTGCAGCTGGTGAGTCCTCCGCCGGGACGCCGCTCCGAGAGCCGTACCGTCGAGGTTTCGGAGATGTCGCGTGGTCTTAAGATCATGGCCAAGGAGCTCAAGATCCCGCTCATCGCGCTGTCACAGCTCTCGCGTCAGGTCGAATCCCGTACCGGCAAGCGCCCGCAGCTTTCCGACCTTCGTGAATCGGGCTCCATCGAGCAGGACGCCGATATCGTTATGTTCTTGGACCGCTCCGCCGACGAGGCCGAAGCCTCGCGCGACGATCGACCCGACGAGGGCGTTACACGTATCGTCGTGGCCAAGAACCGTTCGGGCCCGATCGGCGACGTCGACCTGATGTTCCTGCCGGCATCCACCAAGTTCTATGAGCTTGATGGGGCACATGCCGAGGAGTAGGACAGGCGCCCGTTGCACGGGTATACTGGGAATGTTTTGTGCTTCTGCGTGCCGGCACGGCGCGTAGACAGGCCATGAATGTAAGGAGTAAACATGCCGTCAACCGTTTTGGTCGGTGCCCAGTGGGGCGATGAGGGCAAGGGTAAGATTTGCGACCTGGTCGCCGGCGACTTCGATGCCGTCGTGCGCTACTCGGGCGGCAACAACGCCGGCCACACCATCGTCGTCAACGGCAAGAAGTACGGCCTGCACCAGGTGCCTTCCGGCATCATGTATTCCGACCACGTGTCGGTGATCGGTAACGGCTGCGTCGTCAACCCCAAGGTTGTCCTTGAGGAGATCGACATGTTCGAGGCCGACGGCATCACCACCAAGAATCTCAAGATCAGCGGCAACGCGCATGTCATCATGCCGTACCACATCGATCTGGATGGCGCCTTTGAGCAGAAGCTCGGCAAGAAGAGCATCGGTACCACCAAGCGCGGCATCGGTCCGTGCTATCAGGACAAGATGGCCCGTATTGGCCTGCGTATGCAGGACATGCTGGACGAGGAGCTGTTCCGCGACAAGCTGGAGACCGCTCTTGCCCGCGTGAACCCCGAGCTCGAGCTGCTCTATGGCCTGCCCACCTACACCGTGGACCAGATCTGCGAAGAGTACCTGCCCATGGCGGAGCGCCTGCGCCCGTACATCACCGAGACGAGCCTGCTGCTCAACAATATGATCGACGAGGGCAAGACTCTGCTTTTTGAGGGCGCCCAGGCGACGCTGCTCGACATCGATCACGGTACCTATCCGTACGTGACGTCTTCCAATTGCACCGCCGGTGGTGCCATTACCGGCTCCGGCATTGGCATGAAGAACGTCGACCGTGTGCTGGGCGTCATGAAGGCCTATATCACCCGCGTCGGTTCGGGCCCCATGCCCACCGAGCTTTCCTATGAGTCCGAGGCCGGCCACACGCTGACCGAGGAGGGCTACGAGTACGGCGTGACCACCGGTCGTCGCCGCCGCTGTGGTTGGTTTGACGGCCCCATCGCCAACTATGCCTCGCGCGTTAACGGTCTCACCGATATCGCCCTGACCAAGCTCGACGTGCTTTCGGCCTTCGACACCATTAAGGTGTGCGTTGCCTATGACGTCGATGGCGAGCGCTACACGAGCGTGCCCGAGCACCAGGTGCGCTTTGAGCACGCCAAGCCCATCTACGAGGAGCTTCCTGGCTGGAAGTGCGATATCACCGGCTGCCGCAGCTTTGATGAGCTGCCGCAGGAGGCTCAGGACTACGTGGCGTTTATCGAAGATCTGGCACACACCCGCGTGACGTTCATTGGCGTCGGCGCCGGTCGCGAGCAGATCATCAACCGATTCTGGAAGTAATCGGTTTATACGGTTATTGCGATATACCCCTTTGCAGCCCGGACGGGCGGCCGAGGGGTATATTTGCTTGCAAAGGGCTCGCGCGGAGCGGGCCGTTCATCCATAGAGGAGGCACCCTTGAAGGCGGACACTCAAACCATCGACATCCTGTTGTTGGGCAGCGGTGGCCGCGAGCATGCTTTGGCAGCAAAGCTCGCAGCATCACCGCGCGCCGGCAAGCTCTACATCGCGCCGGGCAACGGCGGCACCGCGAGCTGCGGCGAGAACGTTGTTCTCGATGACTGCGATCCTGCGGCCGTGGCGGCGTTTGCCCAGAGCCACGGATGCGGACTCGTGGTAATTGGCCCCGAGGCTCCGCTCGTGGCAGGCGTGGCCGACGCCGTGCGCGCGGCGGGTATTCCCTGCTTTGGCCCGGGTGCCGAGGGCGCCCAGATGGAGGGCTCTAAGCTGTTCTCCAAGCAGCTCATGGAGCGTGCCGGCATTCCGACGGCCGCCTACGGCTCGTTTACTGACGAGGCTTCGGCCCTCGCCTATGTGCGCGAGCAGGGCGCCCCACTGGTCGTGAAGGCTGACGGCCTGGCTGCAGGCAAGGGCGTTATCGTGGCGACTGAGCTTGCGCAGGCCGAGGAAGCCGTGCGTGAGTGTTTTGGCGGCACCTTTGGCGATGCCGGCAACACCGTTGTCATTGAGGAAATGCTGGTTGGCCCCGAGTGCTCGCTGCTGGCCTTTACCGACGGCAAGACCGTGCGTCCTATGGCCACCTCGCAGGATCACAAGCGTGCACTCGAGGGCGACAAGGGCCCCAACACCGGTGGTATGGGCGTCTATAGCCCGGTGCCCATCGTGACCGACGAGGAGCACGCCACCATGGTGAAGGTCATGGAGCAGACCGTGGCCGAGCTCGCCGCCGAGGGCATCGACTACCGCGGCTGCCTGTACGGCGGCTTTATGCTTACCCCCGCCGGCCCCAAGGTGCTGGAGTTCAACGCCCGCTTTGGCGACCCCGAGACGCAGGTCGTGCTGCCGCGCCTCAAGAACGACCTGGTCGAGGTCATGCTGGCTTGTGCCAACTGCGAGCTCGATCAGATTGAACTCGATTGGCGTGACGAGTGGGCCGTGGCTGTTGTCCTGACGAGCGCGGGCTACCCCGGCAGCTACGAGAAGGGCAAAGTCATCACCGGCATCGCCGACGCCGAGGCCATGGAGAACGTGACCGTGTACCATGCCGGCACCGCCGTGGTGGACGGTCAACTCGTGACCAACGGTGGCCGCGTGCTTGCCGTGACCGCGCTGGGCGACACGTTCGAGAACGCTCGCAACCTTGCCTACGAGGCCTGCGAGAAGATTGATTTTGAGGGCAAGACCCTGCGTCATGACATCGGTCTGCGCGCGCTGCGTGGCCGCGACGCCTGGGATGCCTAAAGTCCGAGAGGGATGAGACGGATGGACGAGAAGAACGAAGAGCTCGTGGATGCGCAGATCGTCGAAGAGGACAGCCGCATGTATGGGCACGCCGAGGGCGAGCCTGGTGGCGAGGTCGCTGACGAGCCGGCGCTGGTGCTGGGCGACGACGACCCGCACGATGCCGAGCTGCACGAGAAGATTCTTTCGGAGGAGTGCGCCTGGAAGGGCAAGATCCTCGACGTCCACCGTCTTGAGGTTGAACTGCCCAATGGTCACCGCTCCGCCCGCGATATCGTTCGCCATCCGGGTGCGGCGGCCGTTGTGGCACTGACCGAGAGCGGCAAGATCGTACTGGTGCGTCAGTACCGCACCGCCATCGACCGCGTGACGGTCGAGATTCCCGCCGGCAAGCTCGATCCAGGCGAGGACCCGCTCGATTGCGCCAAGCGCGAGCTGCACGAGGAGACGGGCTTTAGGGCTGGTCGCATTCGCTTTTTGACGTCGATTGTCACGTCCTGCGGCTTCTGTGATGAGATCATTCACATCTACCTGGCCACCAAGCTCGAGTTCGATGCACCCAACCCCGATGATGATGAGTTTGTCAACGTTGATCTGGTGCCGCTGCACGAGCTGATTGACGCCGTGCTCGACGGCAAGATCGAAGATGCCAAGACCGTCGTGGGCGCCTTGGCCTGCGATAGCATCGCGCACCGCTTGGGCGGAGCCGATCTTTAACGAGCGGGAATGATCCCGTAGGTTTGTGTAAGTCAGCGAAAGTGCTCCATTTGAGACAAGGTGGCCTAAAAGAGGAGGGAAGCGTATGGATATACGCGACCGACGATTGAAGGCCAGATTGTCCAAATGGAGCACTTGCAGCGTCGAGATGAAACGCGGTTTGGTAAAACCGCGTAAGGTGACTATGTTTAAGAGGTTTCTTTCGTATTACAAGCCCCAGATGGGGCTTTTTGTTGCTGATACTCTTTGTGCTCTGGTGCTTGCCGCCATTGACCTGGCGTTCCCCATTATCTTGCGCAATCTGACCGGCGGGCTCTTTACTCAGGGTCAGGCTGCTATTATGCAGGCGCTCGGTATGATCGCGGTGGGACTGGTGCTGATGTATGTCATCCGCTGCGCCTGCCGCTATTTTGTGAGCTATTGGGGTCATGTGATGGGCGCGCGCATGGAGTCCAAAATGCGCGAGGACCTGTTCGATCAGTACGAACGGTTTAGCTTTGCGTACTTTGATCGCAACAGCTCGGGCGACATGATGAGCCGCGTGGTCAATGACCTGTTCGATATCTGCGAGGCGGCGCACCACGTGCCCGAATGGATCATTATCTGCGGTATCGAGATCATCGGCTCGTTTGTGATTCTGTTTGCCATCGCGCCGGTGCTCGCACTCGCCATGGCTGTGGTGACGGTGGTGTTCGCGGTCATTATGTTTTGGCAGAATATGCGCATGCGCGAGGTCTTTAGCGATAACCGCAAAAAGATTAGCGGCATCAACGCGCAGCTGCAGGATTCGCTGGCGGGCATGCGTGTGGTCAAGAGCTTTGCCAATGAGCAGACCGAGCGCTCTAAGTTTCGCGCCTCGAACAATCGCTACCTTTCGTCCAAGGAGAACATGTATCACGCCATGGGCGTCTATACCGCGACGTATGGCCTGCTCTCGGGAGTGCTTTATGTGATCGTGGTGCTGCTGGGCGGTTGGCTCGTTGCCCAGGGTCAGCTGCAGGCGGTCGATATGGCAACCTTCGCACTCTACATTTCGCTGTTCTGCACGCCGCTCGAGACGCTCGTCAATTCGGCTGAGACGTATCAGAAAGCCATCGCCGGCTTTAAGCGCATGGATGAGGTGCTCTTGACTGTCCCCGATATTCAGGATAAGCCGGGTGCTGCGGATCTGCAGGTGACGGCTGGTGCTGTGGAGTACCGCGACGTGTGCTTTAGCTACGAGGATGTTGAATTGGGCGAGCGCGGCGCCGACGGACGCCCTGTTATCGACCACATGGACCTGTCCATCAAGCCCGGTCAGACCATCGCTTTGGTTGGCCCCTCGGGCGGCGGCAAATCGACGACTTGTTCGCTGTTGCCGCGCTTTTACGACGTTGCCGCCGGCTCCATTAGCATCGACGGCCAGGATGTGCGCGACGTGACGCAGCATAGTCTGCGCCGTGCCATCGGCCTGGTGCAGCAAGATGTGTACCTGTTTGATGGAACGATCGGCGAGAACATCGCCTACGGCAAGCCGGGCGCCACGGCAGAAGAGATCGCCGAAGCGGCCCGCCGCGCCAATATTGATATCTTTATCGAATCGCTTCCGCAAGGCTACGACACCGTGGTGGGCGAGCGCGGCAGCCGTCTTTCGGGTGGTCAAAAGCAGCGCGTCGCCATCGCGCGCGTTTTTCTCAAGAATCCCAAGATCCTTATTTTGGATGAGGCGACGAGTGCCCTGGATAACGAGAGCGAGGAAGCGGTGCAGGAGTCGCTCGAAGAGCTGGCACGCGGCCGTACCACGATCATCATCGCCCACCGTCTCTCGACTATTAAGCATGCTGACGAGATTGCGACCGTTGAGCATGGTCGCGTTGTGGAACGTGGCACGCACGAGGAGCTTCTCGCCCGTGGCGGCACCTATGCCCGTTACTATCGAATGCAGTTCGAAGGTGCGCGTGCGCACGAGCTCGACTGATTGATATGACAGGAAGATCATGGCTGATAAGAACCCTTTGACTCCGGAAGAAGTGACGGAGTTATTCTCCGAAATCGATGCATCCGGCGTCTTGGATCCTACGCTCGCCAAAAAGCGCACCGAGCGCATGCGCGAGAAAGAGGCCGCCGTCAAGCGCGGCGACAAGGCGACGCTGGCGCGCCTGCGCAGCGAGGATCGCGCGAGCCAGGCAAAACATATCGACCCGCTGTCCGAGGACGACCCTTCGGGCTCGCAGGTGAGCCATACCATTACGAAGACCGCCATGGCCGTGGTTATCGGCATTTTGGTGCTGATTGTGGGCATGCAGATTGGCTACGGCGTGATGCGACGTCTGAATACCGCGAACCTTTCCGAAAGTGTTTCGGTGGATACCGTTTCGACCGCGCTCAAGGGTGGACTTGAATGGGGCAATGGCTTTACGCAGTTCCCGCTCGATTTTACCGTCGACGAGGCAGATGAGCGCACGGGCACGGTTGAGGTGACGGTGCTGGACACGTCTTCTGCCAATGAACTCGAGCTGCTGTCCAACGGTCAGATTCAGGCGGCGGCGCTCGCAACCAACGCCCTGCTCAACGACAAGATCGACCGTGTGGTGTATAACGTTCACGCCTATATCGACGAGGACAGCAGGATCCAGCATGATTCCTTCTTTGGCATGTTTCCTGCTCAGGGGCACCAAAGCGCCATCCTGACGTTCGTTTGGACCAAGAGCTCGTCCAACGCCACGAGTATCGACTGGAAGATGCGCATCGTAAGCATGGACGACACCATTGCCGAGCGCATTCAAAAACAGGTCAACTCGGTTTCATCGCTGATCGAGGACCCGGTGGTGAGCCAGACCAAGATCACGGAGGAGCAGGCCGAGCGCGATCTTGAGCATCGTCTGCACGGTCGAGAGATCTTCCGCGGCGGAAAGCCCGATCGCACGCCGTCCGAGCTGCTGGAGCAGGACAAGCAAAAGTAGTCCGCAGCCACATAGAACGATGCCATCCCGCGTGAGCCGCAAGCCCACGCGGGATGATTTTTCTGGGACGGGGATTAAAAAATCATTCTGTCATGTATGCAGTTGGCGACAAAGCCCTGCTCTCAGAATAATTTTTTAATCCCCGTCCCAGAAAAAACATTATGCACAGGAAGTCATAATTATCATTTTGTAAACAATTCTATGTAATTAATGCCATGGGCGATGCTTGCGGTTAGAATACCGCGAGGCCTAACTACACACCTTTAAGCCGGTCCTGTGAGACCGGGAAGGAGAACTATGGCGAACAACCATATTGCGGGCGCTGCCGCCCGCACCGTCGCGCCCAGCGAGCTGTGCCAGCGTATGCTGGCTAAAACCAGCAAGGGCACCTGCGGTCCCTGCATCCTGTATCTTGAGGATGGGACCATTTTTTATGGCCGTGCATGCGGTGCCGAGGGTACCGCAACCGGCGAGGTCTGCTTTAACACGTCGCTCGAGGGCTACTTTGAGGTCATGACCGACCCGAGCTATGCCGGCCAAATCGTAACCATGACCTATCCGCAGATCGGCAACTACGGCATCGACGAGACCGACGTCCAGTCGGCCTTCCCCGGCGATACCGCTCGCCCCGCGAGCGCTCCCGCCATGCGCGGCATGGTCGTCCACGACATGTGCGCCACGCCTTCTAACTGGCGCTCGACCGTCAGCGTGCCGGAGTACCTGCGTGCACACGGCATCGTCGCTATCGAGGGCGTCGACACCCGCGCTCTCGTGCGCCACCTGCGCGACAACGGTTCCAAGATGGGCATAATCTCGACGGAGATCTTCGACGTCGACGAGCTTGCCGAGCGCCTGTCCGCCGCGCCTACGCTGGTCGGCGAGAACCTGGTCAAGACCGTGAGCTGCCCTGAGCCCCACGCTTTTGCCGTGAGCGACCTGCCCGCTACGCATGACTTTGCGCTTGCCCCTACCGCTCCTGCCCGCCACAAAGTGGTCGCCTACGACTGCGGTGTCAAGCGCGGCATCCTGGAGGGCCTGGTTCGTGCTGGCTGCAACCTCACCGTCGTGCCGTGGGATACACCCGCGCGTCAGGTGCTCGACATGAATCCCGATGGCGTCTTTTTGTCCAACGGCCCCGGCGACCCCGATGCCGTGGTGGAGACCTACGAGCAGGTGCAGCAGCTAATCGGCAAGGTGCCGGTTTTTGGCATCTGCCTTGGTCACCAGATGATCAGCTTGGCGTGCGGCGCCCAGATGGAAAAGCTCAAATTCGGTCACCGTGGTGGCAACCAGCCGGTTATGAATCTGGTCAGCCGCCGTGTGGAGATCACCGCGCAAAACCACGGCTTTGGCCTGTTGTTCCCCAGCTTGGGCAAGCTTGTCCCCGAGCTTTCGGGCGGCGAGACCGAGCACGCGGCCGATGGCGATCTGCGCGTCTGGGTGCGCCGCGGTATCGCGCCGGTCGTGATGAACGAGCGTTTCGGTCGCATTCGCCTGACGCACGTAAATCTCAATGATGGCACCGCCGAGGGCATCCAGCTGCTCGACGCGCCGTGCTTCTCGGTCCAGTACCATCCCGAGGCCTCACCCGGCCCCACCGATGCTCACTATCTCTTTACCGCCTTTACGCGACTCATGGACGGCGAGGAGAACTACCTGGACATCGATACCGCCAAGGACCGCCTTGCCGGTTGGAACTTTGCCGACGATGGTTCCGCCGTTCTACCGAACGGCGGACCGGTCGACGCTGCGGCTGCATCTGGCACATCATCTTGCCGTTCTGCTTCGGACGCGCGGGCATAAGCCCAGCGCGCCCTCGCATCACGGCAACCTGATGCACCAGCTGCACCCTCGCTGACTTTTCCAAAACATTGAGTCAGCCTCTCTAGGAGGTTTTTAACATGCCTAAACGTACTGACATCAAGCGCATCCTCGTTATTGGTTCGGGCCCCATCGTTATTGGCCAGGCCTGCGAGTTCGACTACTCCGGCGCCCAGGCCTGCAAGGTGCTCAAGGAGGATGGCTTTGAGGTCATCCTGGTCAACTCCAATCCGGCGACCATCATGACCGACCCGGGCTTGGCCGACCGCACCTATGTTGAGCCTATCACCGCCGAGTTTATCGAGCGCGTGATCAAGAAAGAGCGCCCGGACGCGCTGCTGCCCACGCTGGGCGGCCAGACCGGTCTGAACGCCGCCGTCGAGCTGGCAAAGGACGGCACGCTCGACAAGTACGGCGTCGAGATGATCGGCTGCGACCTGGCCGCTATCGAGCGCGGCGAGGACCGCAAACTCTTTAACGAGGCCATGGCCGAGATCGGCCTGGAGGTCGCGCGCTCGGGCTATGCCTACAGCGTGGCCGACGCCGAGGCTATCGCCGAGCGCGTGGGATATCCCTGCGTACTGCGCCCGAGCTTTACCCTCGGTGGCGCCGGCGGCGGCATCGCGCATACCCACGAGGAGCTCGTCTCCATCGTGAGCCAGGGCCTTGAGCTCTCGCCTGCCCATGAGGTGCTGGTCGAGGAGTCCATCGAGGGTTGGAAAGAGTATGAGATGGAGGTCATGCGCGACCACGCCGGCAACGGCATCATCGTGTGCTCCATCGAGAACATCGACCCCATGGGCGTGCACACCGGCGACTCCATCACCGTGGCGCCAGCGCAGACCCTCTCCGACCTTGAGTATCAGCGCATGCGTGTCGCGTCGCTCGCCATTCTGGAGAAGATCGGCGTCGAGACCGGCGGCTCCAACGTGCAGTTTGCCGTGAACCCCCAGACCGGCCGCCTGATCGTCATCGAGATGAACCCGCGCGTGAGCCGTTCGTCCGCACTGGCCTCCAAGGCCACGGGCTTCCCCATCGCCAAGGCCGCCGCTCGCCTGGCCGTGGGCTACACGCTCGACGAGATCGTCAACGACATCACCAAGGCAACGCCCGCCTGCTTTGAGCCCACGATCGACTACTGCGTGGTCAAGGTGCCGCGCTTTGCCTTCGAGAAGTTTAAGGGTACCGACCCCACGCTCACCACGCGCATGAAGGCCGTGGGCGAGATCATGGCGATCGGCCGCACCTTTGAGGAGGCCTTCGGCAAGGCCATGCGCTCACTGGAGGACGGTCACCAGGGCATCTGCGCCGGTGGCAAGGAGGGTGCCGACAAGCTGAGCGACGATGAGCTCGCTCAGGCCGTGGCAACCCCGACCGAGCACCGCATCTTCTTTGTGGTCGAGGCCCTGCGCCGTGGCTGGGACATCGCCCACATCCATGCCATCTGCGGTATCGATCCGTGGTACCTCAACCGTATCAACGACATGGTGCAGGTCCAGGAGAGCATCCGCGGCCTGCGCGTGGAGGATATCGACGCCGACGCGATGCGCCTGCTCAAGCAGTACGGCACGAGCGACGCCGAGATTGCCGCGCTGACCGGCTCGGACGAGCGCTTTGTGCGCGCCTATCGCAAGGGTCTGGGCGTGGTTCCCAGCATGAAGACGGTCGATACCTGCGCGGCCGAGTTCTCGAGCGCCACGGAGTACCACTACAAGACGTACGAGAACATCTACCGCACGAGCCCGGATGCCAAGAAGTGCGTGGCTCCCGACGAGACCACGCCGGCGGACAAGCCCAAGGCGATGATTCTGGGCGCCGGACCCAACCGTATCGGCCAGGGCATCGAGTTTGACTACTGCTGCGTGCATGCGAGCTATGCGCTGGCGGCCCGCGGCTTTGAGACCATCATGGTCAACTGCAACCCCGAGACCGTCTCGACCGACTACGACACGTCCGACCGCCTGTACTTTGAGCCGCTCACCTACGAGGACGTCATGGACGTCATTGACGTTGAGCGTCCCGACGGCGTCGTGGTGACGCTCGGCGGCCAGACCCCGCTTAAGCTGGCGCGCATGCTCGAGGAGAGCGGCGTGAACATTATGGGCACCAAGCCCGACGCCATCGATTTTGCCGAGGACCGCGAGCGTTTCGCCGCTCTGCTCGACAAGCTGGGCATTATGTATCCGCCGGCGGGTCAGGCAACCTCGTTTGAGGAGGCCGAGGCCGTGGCCGCGCACATCGGCTATCCGCTGCTGGTGCGCCCGAGCTATGTGCTGGGCGGCCGCGGCATGATGATCGCCTACGATGCCGAGCATCTGCGCGATTACATGGCCGAGGCCGCGCGCATTAGCCCCGACTACCCGGTGTATCTGGACCGCTTCCTGGAGGGTGCGATCGAGTCCGATGTCGATGCCCTATGCGATGGCGAAGAGGTCTACATCGGCGGCATTCTGGAGCATATCGAGGAAGCCGGTATTCACTCCGGCGACTCCGCGACCTGCATCCCGCCGTTCAGCTTTAGCGAGAGCCTGCAGGCGAAGCTCCGCGAGACCACGCGCCGCATCGCGATGGCGCTGGGAGTCCGCGGTCTTGTCAACGTGCAATATGCCATCAAGGGCGAGACCGTCTACGTGATCGAGGCCAACCCGCGCGCCAGCCGTACCGTGCCGTTTATCTCCAAGGCCACCGGTGTGCCGCTGGCCAAGTGCGCGGCGCGCATCATGGCAGGCGATTCCATCGCGAGCTTGGGCCTGCCGAGCGACGAACGTCAGCTGGACTGGTTCTGCATGAAGGAAGCCGTTATGCCCTGGGGCCGTTTCCCGGGCGCCGACGTTATCCTGGGGCCTGAGATGAAGTCGACGGGCGAGGTCATGGGTATCGCCAAGAGCTATCCCGAGGCATACGCCAAGACGCAGCTGGCGATCGACTACAAGCTGCCCGACCCGAGCGCCGGCAAGGTGTTCATCAGCGTGTGCGACCGCGACAAGCGCCACATCCTTTCGGTCGCGCGTATCCTGCGTTACCTGGGCTTTGACATCTGCTCCACCGAGGGTACGGCGCGCGTGCTGCGCGGAGGCAACGTGACGTGCGAGATCGTGGAGAAGATTAGCGGCCCGCACGACGGCGAGCGCCCCAACATCGGCGACCTCATCGCCGATGGCAAGATCGCGGTGATCATCAACACGCCGTACGGTCCGGGCTCGCGCGGCGACGGCTATCTGCTGCGCACCGAGGCAGTGCGACGCGGTGTGACCTGCGTGACCGCGATGTCTGCCGCCAACACGTATGTGAGCGCCATCGAGGCGGTGCGTGAGGACCAGCAGGGTCACGGCAGCGCCAACGACATGGGCATGGACGTCATCGCCCTGCAGGACCTGCCGCAGCACACAGTGTAGGCTGAGCTGTCCGGCCGGGGCGGGAGGCGGACACTTTCTCTCGGAAACTGGGCTTCGCGAAGTTTTCCGAGAGAAAGGATCGCCTCCCGCCCCGGCCTGCGGTGACTCGGTTGCACCGTGTGCTGCCGAAGGGGCTTTGCGCGATGACCAGGGCTGAAAAAGAAAGTGAGCGTGGGCGCCGTCGTTCGTTTGAACGACGGCGCCCACGTTTTGGATTTATTGGGCTGTGGCGGTGAAGGTTGTTTTGTCGGCGGCGATGTGCACGTGCAGCTTTGTCTGACCGTCGCAGCTGATGAGCACGCCTACCTCGAACGGGGTTCCCGTCTTGTCGTAGGTCGAACGCACGATGCGCATCGCCGCCTTACCGGTGTTCTGTCCCAAAAGGCGCGCCTCATGTTTGTCGAGGTTGACCGCCTCGTAGACGGCATCGACACTTGCGGGCAGGATGCCGGTCTTTTCCGCGATGTAGGCGTAGAGCGAGCCATCCACGTCTTTGCGTGTGAGCTCGGGGCAAAGTGACACGGGGATATAGACGTAGTTGAGCTCCATAGGTTTGTCGTTGGCGAGACGCAGGCGGCGAATCTCCCAGACGGGTGTCCCTTCGGGCACTTTGAGCCCAGAGGCGATGCCGCGGACGGCCGGTATGCTTGAAAAGGCGAGAATCTGCGAGCTCGGAACCCGTCCCGCTTCGCGCATCCGCGCGCTGAAATTCAGGGCCAGGTCGATGCCGGGTGCTGAGGTTTGGGGTTTGATGAACGTGCCCTGCCCGCGTTTGCGCACCACGCGCCCCTCGATGACGAGATCTTGGAAGCAACGGCGCACGGTCGCGCGCGATAACTCTAGCCGCTCACAGATTTCGAGCTCGCGTGGCAGCGGCGTCTTGGTGTCGAACGCCTGGCTGGCGATAAGCAGGGCGATTCGATGTTTAAGCTGGACATAGAGCGGCATATCACCGCTGCGGTCGAAGGGTTCGGAGGCGAGAAACGAGATCATATCCATGGGGTACCTCCATGTCGTGGGCGTACGTGACATGGTCTGACACTGCGGGGCAAACCGGAGATGCCAGGCCCGATTCTTGCTGGTATGTATGGTGCATAAGGAACATAAAACATTTATCAGGCAATCTACCTGCTATTTTAAAAATAATTAGAAGAAAAAATAATTTAGGCACAAAAATAGTTGCTACCGTTAACCGATGAATAGTTGCCGTTCGCAACTATTTTCTTGTACCGAACATGCCCCGGCGCAACAATAATCTCAGCAAAAAGCAAAGCCGTGCGACACACGGCAGGTCGAGAGGAGACCGCATGCGGTATCTGGTAATGGTCAGTCACGGAACGCTCGCTCCCGGACTGCACAGTGTCCTCAAGATGCTCGGCAATGACGCCTCGAACATCTTGTCGACGAGTCTCGTGGACGGCATGGGCGCTGACGAGTATGTCGAGAACGTCAAGGCGATACTCGCTCCCGTTACCGCCGATGACGAGGTTGTCCTGCTTGGTGACATCCTGGGCGGATCGCCGCTCACCAATGCCATGAACACGCTGGCCGAGAAGGGTCTGCTCGCCCACACCATTGCCTTCGGCGGCATGAACCTGCCCATGGCTATGACCGCCATGATGGGGCTTGCCACCATGGACCTGGATTCCCTCAAGCAGATGATGCTGCAGGAGGGCAAGAACGGTATGTCCGAGCTCGTTGTCCCGACCGATGACGCCGACGACGAGGACGACGACATCTAGGCAGCGCATCCGCCCAAATTTATGTGATGGAGCGGGGGTTAAGAGGAAAGACCCCCGGTGATAAAGAAAGGGAGAACGCATGATTTCGTTCATCCGTATTGACGACCGTATGATCCATGGACAGACCGTTACCCGTTGGGCCCTCGAGTATCCCTGCGACGGTCTTATCGCCGTCAACGACGCTGCAGCGTCTAACCCCGTGCTCAAGGAGGCCTACAAGAGTGCCTCGGGCAAGAAGACGTTCGTGTGGACCAAGGAGCACTTTAAGGAGGTCTCCGAGAAGGTTCTCAAGTCCGACACCAAGTACTTCCTGATCACCAAGAACCCGCTCGACATGAAGGAACTTCTCGTCGATTTTGGCTTTAAGCCCGGCATGGACCGCATCATCGTCGGTCCCTGCAACGATCGTCCCGGCACCACCAAGCTCGGCAACAACCAGTCGATCACGCAGGAAGAGGCCCAGGCGCTCGAGGATCTCACCAACGCCGGCTACACGGTCGAGTTCGCCCTTATCAAGGAGAAGTCCATCGGTGAGTGGCCCAAGTTCCGCGGTCAGTTTGGCTTCTAGTTAGGCGCCAGCCGCATTTTGGTGTCTACAGCCCTTGGTGAAAGGGGCTGAGGAATAAAGAAAGGGGAAAGCATGGCAATCAATGCATTCCAAGCCGCGCTGTTCGGCCTGTTCGCCTGCCTGGCATCACTGCCTGGCATGGGCGGCACGACGATCGGCAACTACACTCTGGGTCGTCCTCTGGTCGCCGGCCTCATCGTCGGCATCATCATGGGCGATATGCAGACGGGCATCCTCGTCGGCGCTGCCATCCAGGTTGTCTACATCGCTCTCGTGACCCCCGGCGGAACCGTCTCCGCCGACGTCGCGCCGTGTCCTATATCGGCATCCCGCTGGCGATCCTCGCCATCAAGAACTCGGGCATCGATCCCGCCTCCGCTGAGGCTGCCGGCATGGCCGCATCCCTCGGTGCCGCCGTCGGCACGCTCGGCACTGTGCTCTTCTATGGCACCGCCACCATCAACCTGGTGTGGCAGGGCATGGGGTGGAAGTGGCTCGAGAAGGGCGATCTCCACAAGCTCTACCTGGTCAACAACGTTCTGCCTTGGATTGGTCACATCGTCTGCTCGTTCCTCCCGACGTTCATCATCACCATGGGCGGCACCGCCATGGTCGACCTCATGAAGACCTACATGCCCATGGACGGCATCGCGATGAAGACGCTGTTCACCGTCGGCTCGCTGCTGCCTACCGTCGGTATCGCCATCCTGCTCAAGCAGGTCATCTCCAAGCCGACGGACTTCCTCACGTTCTTCTTCGGCTTCACCCTGTCCGCTGTCATGGGATGCAACCTGATTGCCGCTGCCGGCATCGGCTGCTTCTTCGCCCTGATCAACTATGAGATCGCTTCGCTCAAGATCGACCTCGCAAACGCTCCCAAGGCAGCTATCGCCTCGGGCTCCGATGATGAGGAAGAGGAGGACATCTAATGGCAGAGAAGAAGAAACTCTCTAAGAAAACGCTTGCCAAGTCGTTCCGCAACTGGTCCTATGGCAACCTGACTTGCTTCTCGCAGGAGCACATGCAGACCTTCGGTTACCTGTGCGCCATGCTTCCGATCGTCGAGGAGCTCTACGACACGCCCGAGGAGCAGAAGCAGGCCCTCCAGACCTACTCCGCGTTCTTCAACACCGAGCCGCAGATCGGCACCATGATTGTCGGCGTCACCGCCGGCCTCGAGGAGGCTCGCGCAAACGGCGAGGCCATCGACGACGACGCCATCAACGGCATCCGCGCCGGCCTCATGGGCCCGCTCGCCGGCCTTGGCGACTCGCTGATCGTCGGTACCCTGATCCCGATCCTGCTCGGTATTGCCCTCGGTCTCTCGACCGGCGGCTCCCCGCTCGGCGCTATCTTCTATATCGTCGTGTGGAACCTGCTCATGTACCTCGGCATGCGCTTTGCCTACAACCAGGGCTATGAGCTCGGCGGCAAGGCGGTCGAGGCCCTCGTCGGCCCCAAGGCCAAGGCTCTGCGTGATTCCATCGTGATGGTCGGTACCATGGTCATCGGTGCCGTGGGCGCAACTTGGGTCTCCATCACCTGCAGCCCCAACCTGGTGCTGCCCGGTGGCGGTAAGTTCCAGGACACGCTCGATGGCATCTATCCGCACCTGCTGCCGATGGTCTTCATCATCTTCTGCTGGTACATGATGACCAAGAAGAAGGTCAACCCCATCGTTATGATGCTGATTCTCGTCGTGATCGCATTCGTGGGCGTTGTAATTGGCTTCTTCGACCCGGCACTGAGCTACTAGTCATCATCCCCTGGCCCCCTGTAAGGCCGTGCGGCCTCAACCGCACGGCCTTCTGATTTTGCGCCGCCCTTCAAGGGCAATAAGGCCAGCGACCTCCATCGCCTACACGACACCCGCTATATTGCTCTTGAAAGATGACGTATTCGAAAAACGATGTACTTGCACATGATGCACACTTTGCATGAGGAGGACCATATGCACGAGAAACATGGACACGACCTTTCGCGCGACGACTTGATTCGCGAGGCAAAGATGCAGACCGATGCTATTCAGCGGCTCAACGTTTGGCTGCGCCTGGGCTATTCGCTCGTGGCGATTGGCTTTTTGATGGGGATGTGGGGTATGCAGGGCGGCCCCGGCTGGGGTGTCCCCGTGGGCATCGTGTGCCTGGTGGTGGGCACTCCGCTTTCGATCGTGCTTAAGGTTGGCACGACCAACGCCAAAAAGAATGTCGAGCGCATGCTCGAGGCCGCGGGTATCGACGTTGAGGAGCTTATGCGACGCAAGAAGGACGAGCAATAGACTTCCGCGTTGGGGTATCATAAATAATTGTTGCGAATGTTAACTAATGTACGGCAAATGACGGTTTTATGGCCCTTCTAGAGTTGCAAAGGACAATATCCCCAGTGGATTACGATGACGTCGCTCGAAAACTGATCGTGTACTCACGTTCCCTTGCCAAGGGATCCTTGAGTGCTGCCGGCGGCGCCAGTGTGGGCGAGGCACCGGTTTTACAGTATCTATCGGGTATTGACGGTGATGTCATTCCCTCCGAGATTGCCAAGAAGCTGAAATTTTCCCGTGCGCGCATGTCGCATATCTTGGATTCACTCGAGAGCAAGGGTTACGTTCAGCGCAGGACCGATCCAAACGATCGTCGGCGTGTGCTGGTGAGCATTACCGAGGAAGGCCGTGATTTCGCGGCGAAAAAAAATGCCGAGAGTGTGGCATCGCTCTCGAAACAACTCTCAGCGCTCGGCGAGCACGATGTCCAGGAGCTCGTGCGCATCCTGAATAAAGCTTACAGCCTTACCTATGATGCCGACGACTACCTGGACAATCTATAAGGATAAAGACAGACATTTAGGTGCATCTTGAAATGCACCCGGGACAGTTGTGCCCATCAGCCACCGTCAACATCTCATTCCAAACCAAATCAGCCAACGTACGTCATGGCAATCCCCGGTAGGTTGCAGGATGGCGGCTGAGCCTTTCCCTCGGGAAACTTCGCGAAGCCCAGTTCCCGAGGGAAAGGTATGGTCTGTGTAATACCAGACAAACAGTACATTTTTGCTAGATTGGTATTTGACTGAAGAACCAATTGGTATGGCTTATTAAGCCCACCTTGCCGCTGACGCTCATTTTACTGCCGCTGGTGGACTTCCGAACTTGGTTGCGCAAGTGCTCCCATATATTGATATGACCTAGTAGGTGGCTATCTGGTTACTACCAGTTGGCCCCTTGGTAACGGGTGGCCCCATTGTGCGGAATGTACCGAACATCCCCGTTTGATACGTTTTCCCATGCTGCCGGGGGGGCGTCCTCGGCACCTCAGCATCTCGGAAGAAAGGAGACCAGGTGCGCAGGAATTCCATTTTTACGAAACGGTGGGTGAAGGGAAGCGCGGTCCTCGTTGCCACTGCAGCGACGCTCGTGTTTGCCAATCCCCAGCAGGCGATTGCCACGCCACTCAAGGGCGTCGACTCGGCGACCGTGTCCCAGTCTGCCTCGAATGTCGTCGACATCGATTTCGCTGACGGCATCAAGGGCCGTATTACGTTCCTCGAGGACGGTATTTTCCGTTATAACGTCGACCCCAAGGGTGAGTTTTCCGAGTACGCCACGCCGCGCAGTAAGTCCCACACGGCTAAGATCCAGGCTCAGCCCGATACCTCGGACACCTACAGCAAGCCGAGTGCGACGGTTGCCGACAAGGGCGACACTATCGAGATCACCGGCGGAAAGGCGACCGTGATCCTGGACAAGGCGACTGGCAAGATGAGTATCAAGTCAGGCGACCGTGTCGTGGTTTCCGAGTCCGCGTCCCTCGACCTTGATAAGAAGGGTACCGTCCAGACGCTCGCCAAGGAGAAGTCCGAGAACTTCTTTGGCGGCGGCACCCAGAACGGACGCTTCCTGCACACCAACCAGACCATCGCCATCTCCAACACGAACAACTGGACCGATGGCGGCGTTGCCTCGCCCAACCCGTTTTATTGGACGAGTGACGGCTACGGCGTGCTCCGAAACACGTTTGCAGAGGGTTCCTACGACTTCGGTTCCACGGACTCATCGACGGTCACGACTTTGCACAGCGAGAATGAGTTTGATGCCTACTACTTCGTGGCGACCAACGAGGGAGCTTCGAACGTGGCAACTGAGATGCTGCAGGACTACTACAAGGTGACCGGTAACCCGGTACTGCTGCCCGAGTACGGGTTCTACCTTGGTCATCTTAATGCCTATAACCGTGATGGCTGGTCAACGACCTCGGGTCAAAAGAAGTGGGAGACCAAGGGCAGCAAGTCCTCGAGCGAGAAGGGCGACGTTAAGTACGAGTCTGGCATGTCGACGGGCTACAAGCTCGACGGCACACTTGCGGCCGAGACGCTCAACGGTGAGGGCCCTACGGTTGATACCGAGAACATGAAAGCGACCGATTTCGACCGCCAGTTCTCTGCTCGGCAGGTTATCGATGACTACGAGGACAGCGACATGCCGCTCGGCTGGTTCCTGCCGAACGACGGCTACGGCGCCGGCTATGGCCAGAACGGTTACTACAAGACCGGCGGCGTCAACTCCGACGGAGCGAGCTCGGCCGACCGTCTTAACGCTGTGCGTGCCAACGTCGACAACCTTAAGAAGTTCACCGAGTATGCCAACTCAAAGGGTGTGAGCACGGGCTTGTGGACCCAGTCCAACCTTGAGCCCGACAGCAACCCTGAGACCCCGTGGCATCTGCTTCGCGACTTCGACGCCGAGGTCAAGACGGGAGGCATCACTACCCTTAAGACCGACGTTGCCTGGGTTGGATCTGGCTACTCCTTTGGTCTTAATGGCATCAAGACAGCTTATGACACGGTGACGACCGGCGCTAACAAGCGCCCCAACATCATCACGCTCGATGGTTGGGCCGGCACGCAGCGCTTTGGTGGCATTTGGACCGGCGACCAGTATGGCGGTAACTGGGAGTACATTCGCTTCCATATCCCCACGTATATCGGTCAGAGTCTTTCGGGCAACCCCAACATCGGCTCCGACATGGATGGCATCTTTGGCGGCGACCCCATCATCTCTGCGCGTGACTACCAGTGGAAGACGTTCACGCCCTCTATGCTCGACATGGACGGTTGGGGCACCTACCGTAAATCGCCCATGACGCACGGCGATCCCTACACAGGCATCTCGCGCTTCTATCTCAAGCTCAAGGCGCAGCTCATGCCCTATATCTACACGAGCGCGGCCTCGGCGGCCAACATCGACACGGGTAACGGCGATGCCGGCCTGCCCATGATCCGCGCCATGCTGCTTTCTGACAACTCCGAGTACGCCGCAAGCACTTCGACGCAGTACCAGTATATGTTCGGTGAGAACTTCCTAGTGGCACCGGTGTATCAGGATACCCAGGCAGATGAGAACGGCAACGACATTCGCAATGGGATCTACCTCCCCAACTACGGCACCGACGAGAATCCCACCATCTGGATCGATTACTTCTCGGGTAAGCAGTATCGCGGCGGCCAGGTTCTCAACAACTACGAGGCTCCGCTTTGGAAGCTGCCGCTGTTTGTGAAGGCCAACGCTATCGTGCCGATGTACGCCGAGAACAACAACCCCGAGGCAGTGAGCGACACCAACACCAAGGGTACCGACCGCAGTCAGCGTATCGTCGAGTTCTTCGCCACCGAGGGCGACGGCACCTTTACGCAGTACGAGGACGACGGCTCCTCCATCGAAAACAACACGACTGAGGACGATTCCTACGGCACGATCGACAATATCTCCTACGGTGAGCATGTGAGCACCGTCTACAGCTCCAAGGCCGCAGGCGGCACCGCGACCTTTACCGCCGAGGCCTCGCAGGGCGGCTACAACGGCTACGACTCCAACCGCACCACGACCTTCGTGGCCAATGTGTCCGCCAAGCCCACGAGCGTCGTCGCCAAGAACGGCGGATCCGCACTCAACGTGGTTGAGGTCAACTCGCAGGAGACCTTTGACGCCGCGACCCCCGAGGCCGGCCAGGCGGTCTACTTCTACAGCAAGACCCCCAACCTCAACCACTACGGCAGCGATGCGGACGGCACCGAGGCCGAGCAGGGCGAGAGCTTCAACAACACCAAGATCACCACGAACCCCAAGGTCTACGTCAAGTTCGCGAAGACCGATGTTGCTGCAGCGGCGCAGACGCTTGAGCTGGGCGGTTTCGTGAACGCCGACGCAACGCTCACAGCCGATCGCCTCAACGAGAACCTCTCCGCACCCACGAACCTTGCTGCCCCCGAGGACGTCACGACCCCAACGAGCATCAAGCTCACCTGGGGAAAGGTCGATGGTGCTACCTCCTACGACCTTAAGGTCGACGGCACTGTGTTTGCCGTGGGTGATGCGGCCGAGTTCACGCACACCGACCTCGCCTACAATAGCAAGCACACCTACCAGATTCGTTCGCGCAACGCCGAGGGTTACTCCGCCTGGAGCGATGTGCTCGAGGCGAACTCCGCACTCGATCCGTGGCGGAACGTCCCCGACGCCGAGCAAATCACCTGGGAGGGCTCACTTTACGGCAGCCATAAGGCCGAGCTCGCCTTCGACCATGAGTTCCAGTCGGGCGACGGCGGTTTCCACTCCGGTGGCAACGATCTGGGCAAGGCGCTTACCGTTGACTATGGACGCGCTTACAAGCTCGATAAGCTCGAGTACTATCCGCGCGATGACGCCGGCAACGGCACTGTGACCAAGATGCGTGTTGAGACGAGTCTCGATGGCGTCCACTGGACGAGCCAGGAGGTCGATTGGGCACGTTCCGCTGATTGTAAGACGGTAGCGTTTGACGGCACCGTGGCCGCCCGTTACGTGCGCATGACACCGCTCGCCTCGGTCGGCAATTTCTTCTCCGCGTCCGAGATTGCCATCTACAAGACCGACGGCACGGATGGCTTCGCCGTGGGCTCCAACCTCAACAAGGCCACGATCTCCGACGGAGACTACTCCAACATGAAGAACTACCTGGGCCTCGAGAATCGCGAGCCCGATACCCCGACGTTCGGTTCGCAGATCCGCGACCACTTCGCCGACCTCAACGATAACGGCGTTTACGACGTCTACGATTACTCGTTCACCATGGCGGGTCTTGACGGTGGCACTAAACAAAAGGGCAAGGTCGCAGGTTCGCTCGCGGTGATACCGAGCAAGACCGAGGTCGAGGCTGGTGATGAGATCACCGTTGATGTCTATGCGGCCGACGCCAAGAACGTCAACGCCCTGGGCGCTCTCGTCAACTTCAAGAGCGACCAGTTCGAGTTTGTGTCCGAGAGCATCGCGCAGGACGGCTCGACTGCCGGCATGGAGAACCTGTCTCGCGAGAAGGTCCAGTTCGTGGACGGAACGCAGACTATCAATCTCGCCTTTGCCAACCGCGGCGATGGCAAGCTCTACAACGGTACCGGCGCGGTGGCGAGTTTCAAGCTCAAGGCCAAGACCGCCGGCAAGGTCGAACTGCCCTCGACATCTTGGCTCATCGGTCCGGCATGCGACGCGCTTGAGTTTGCGAGCGACGGCACGGTGACGATGCCGGATGTTCCTCAGCCAACGGTCGCCGAGTACGGTCAGGATGCCTTCAACATCACGATGACCAACGATGAGCTCACGACCGACGACGGGACCAACGTCGAGAAACTTATCCAGCAGAAGAGCTATAACGCGCTGTTCGATAATAGCGAGGGCGACAACGGCTTTGAGTTCCTATGGGACTGGAGCGGCAACTGGGACAGCGAGGGTAAGCTTCCGAGTTACGTGAAGCTTCCCACCACGATGACATTCGCATTTAAGACGCCGTCGAAACTCGATAGTGTCGAGGTCGTTAACCGCAACGGTGGCAACGGAACCGTGCAGAAGATCAAGGCTGTCGTGACGTTCGAGGATGGCTCGACCCAAGAGTTCGCGGGCGGGGAGTACGATTCCTTCCGGGCTCGCTACGCCTTTGGCCTCTCTGCCGAGAACAAGGGCAAGAAGGCGACCAAGGTCGAGGTCACGCCGCTTGAGGCATCGGGTGACCAGATGCTCACACTGCGTGAGGTCAACTTCAACTACACGCAGGGTGTCGAGGCCATCGAGGGTGTCGAGCTAGGCAAGAACCAGACCGAGTTCTTTGAAGGCGACATTACGCCCGTCGACGCCAAGGCTACGCCTGAGAGCGCTGGCTACCCCTATGTGACGGTCGAGAGCTCCGACCCCTCTGTGGTAAGCGTCTCCGCTGTTCAGGCTGGCGATAGCGTGAGCTACTACCTGCGTGCCAACAAGGCCGGCAAGGCAAAGATCACGGTGGCGTCGGTACTCGACCCCTCCAAGACCGCATCCTATGAGGTCGAGGTCAAGGCTGGTGTCGATACCTCTGCGCTCGTGGCAGCGCTTTCCAAGGCCGCGGGCTACAGCGAGTCCGTCTACACCAAGGATTCCTATGCAGCTCTCACCACTGCGGTCGAGGCGGCTCGGAAGCTCCTCGACAGCGGCCAGGGCAGCTATAGCAAGAAGGATGTCGCAGACGCCACTGCCAAGATCGAGAAGGCAATCGACGGCCTCAAGATGCGCCCTGTCGATGAGAAGATCCTCATCAACACGCCCGAGAACCGCAAGAACGTCAAGGTGGCCGACTTCTCGAGTGAGGCCGACTACGAGGGCAGCAACGCCGTCAACGCTCTCGACGGCGACGAGCGGACGCTTTGGCACAGCGACTGGGCCCATGGGACCGGTATGCCCCAGTATCTGAGTGTCGACCTGGGCCGCGACTACGATCTCACCGACGTTACATTCCTGCCGCGCCAGGACGGCGGCACTAACGGCGATATCTTCGAGGCCGAGATACTGGTCTCCGACACTGCCGACGGTTATGAGATGGGCACCGCCGCGTCGATGGGTACGTTCGCCTTCGACAACGACGGCCGCGTGCTCACCGACCGTGGCGACTGGAAGCAGATGAGCTTTGGCGCCGCGCGCGGTCGCTACGTGACCGTCAAGGTGATTCACGCCGGCGGTGGCGACGTTGATGCCTACTGCAGCATGGCGGAGCTCAAGTTCTACGGTACGGCCGTCCCCGATCCGGTGGCGAAGGATGATCTCGCTACCGCGATCGAAAAGGTTGATGCCGAGGTTGCTGCCGGCGACCTCAAGGCCGGTGACTACACCGAGGCCTCCTGGACGGCGCTCGAGAACGCCCTGGCGAGCGCCCGCGCCATCTTGAGCGATGAGGACGCCACGCAGGACGAGGTCGACCAGGCGCTCAGGGCGCTCGAGAGCGCCCGCGGCGCGCTCGAGAAGACCCCGGTGGTCCCGGTCGAGAATCCGACTAAGAAGCAGCTCAAGGCCCTGGTCAAGCAGGCGAAGGAGACTGACACCAGGGGCAAGACGGACGAGTCTGTCAAGGCCCTGACGGATGCCATTACCTACGCCGAGGACGTCTTGGGTGATGAGAATGCTTCCGACACCCAGCTCCAGGCGGCCTATGACCAGCTCAAGCTGGCCATTGAGAGCCTCAGGGATGCCGACTCCGGCAACCAGGGCGGCTCGGGCAACCAGGGTTCCGGCAATGGCTCGAACGGCGGCAACCAGGCGGGCAAGCCCGCAGGCGACAAGGCCCAGGGCAGCAAGAAGAACGGTTCGGCGATCCCCAATACCGGCGACCAGACGGCGGCGACCGTCGTGACCGTCGGTGGTCTCGGCGCCATCATCGCCGCGATCGGCGCTTTCTTCCATCGTCGCAGCAAGGCCAAGTAGCCCCAGCAACAGCTAAGCAAGCGTGCCCGCCGTCCCACCCAAGGACGGTGGGCACGCTTTTTGAATGTAGGCGGAAAGCTCCGACCCTTCGGCCTTAATCTCGCAAAGCATTCCGTCTCTCACCGAACACATCGGCATCGGTGGCTATACTTGAATTATTTGCAGTTAAGGGTCGCGGATTCGCTGCGTCACCGCTCTCAACAGGAGGTCTATGTTTATGGCAGATCAGAAGCCGGTTGTCGGGATCATCATGGGTTCCAAGTCCGATCTGGGCGTTATGGAAGGCTGCACCGCCGAGCTCGAGGCACTGGGTGTGCCCTATGAGCTCGTCATTGCGAGCGCGCACCGCACGCCGGCGAAGGTCCACGAGTGGGCTTCGACTGCCGCCGATCGCGGTATCAAAGTGATTATCGCCGCCGCCGGCAAGGCCGCTCACTTGGGTGGTGTCGTGGCTGCCTTTACGCCGCTGCCGGTTATCGGCGTGCCTATGAAGACGAGTGACCTGGGCGGTATGGATTCGCTGCTGTCGATGGTGCAGATGCCTTCGGGCGTGCCCGTGGCCTGCGTTGCCATCAACGGTGCCAAGAACGCCGCCATCTATGCCACACAGATTCTGGGTGCTTGCGACCCCGAGTACCGCAAGGTTATCGAGAAGATGAAGCAGGAGATGGCTGACGCCTAAGCGTTCCGCCGTTTCACCGCAGTATAAGGAGAGCCATGTCCGATTATCAGGGAAAACGATTCAAGGCTTCTCAGATTCCCGATCCGTCGAAGCCGGGTGCTGCCCGTGCGGCACAGCAGGGTCGGACATCCTCTCCTCAGCAGCCGCGCGCGCCGCGCCCCGTGACACCGGCGACGCATCGTCGACAGGACGCGCCGGCCGCATATCGTCCTTCGTCTTATAGCTCCGCTAAGAAGCCGCCCCGGTCTTCATCGCATGCCGCGCCGTCGGATCGCACCGAGCCGCCGCGCAAAAAGCGCCACTCCATTATTCCCATTCTGCTCATCATCATCGGTATCGGTCTGATTGTCGCCGCCGCCGCTATTTTTATTAATGCCCAGATTGGCTATAAGCAGGCGAGCGATTCGTATCAGAAAATCGAGAAGCAATATGTAAGCGATAAGGACGCCAGCGGCGTGCCGATTATCGACTTTGATGCGCTTGCTCAGACGAACCCCGAGATTGTGGGTTGGATTTACGTGCCGGGAACCAACATCAACTATCCCGTGGTGCAGACCAACAACAACTCCAAATACCTCAACACGCTGTTCGATGGCACGTCTAACGCCTCGGGTGCCATCTTCTTGGATAGCGATGACACCGCGCCGGGAATGGTCGACCAGCAGACCACGATCTACGGCCACCATATGAACGATGGGTCGATGTTCAACGTGATTTCGGATACGACTGACCAGGCAACGTTCGATAGCATTGAATATGTGTACTACATCACGCGCGATGCGACGTATAAGTTGCGTCCGCTGGCGACCAAGGTGGTCGAGGACACGTATGCCAAGGCGCGCACGACCAATTTTGAGGGCGACGACGGACTCAAGAACTACCTGTCCGAGATGCTCGACGGCGCTTCTGCCGTGGCGAGTGATGCCACCGATCGTGCCGCTTCGGCAACTAAGGTTGTAACGCTTGTGACCTGTCGTTCGCTGTCGCTGAGCAACACACGCGCCGTCATGGTGCTCACGCCGGTCGAGGAATAAGTTGTTCGAGAGTAGCTAAAAAGGCCCCGTCCCAAATTGGCTACTCGACGACGGTAAGGGAGAAATGATGCTCGAGAGTGGCAAATTGATGCCTTCGATTGATGCTTGGCTGCGCGAGGCCAAGGCCGATGCTTCGGCGGCAGGCTGTGGGATGTATCTGACGCATAACGGTGTGGTGCGCGCGACGCCCAAGGCTGAGGTGCGCGGAGTCGAGACCGATGGCGTGGCGCCAGGCCACAGGGTGGGCGGCATGGTCTTTGACTACGACGCCGAAAAGGTACGGTCTGCTATCGAGACTACGCGCGCGATGCCGGGTATCGGCTATGTGCGCGTGTGGCTGGCAAGCGGCGAGCTTACCGTAGGTGACGACATCATGCTCGTGCTTATCGGCGGGGACATTCGCCCACACGTGGTCGATGCACTGCAGGCGCTCGTTGGCACCATCAAGAACGAATGCGTGAGTGAGGTCGAGCGCGAGGCATAGAGGATTGCGTCGATAGAAGGATCGTTTATAAAAATGCCCACCGGTACGTGTGATACCGGCGGGCATTTTGCGTTTTGGGCGCGGCGGGCGCTAAACGCGCGTGGCGTCCTTGGGGCTCATGGTCATGCTCTGGAAGCGGTTCTCCATGTAGTCGTTATCGAAATACTTGCCGTAGAACTGTGCGACGGGAATGTCCGGCTCCGTGCCGTTAACGCGCTGGTACCAGTAGTCGAGCGACTGCAGCGTCATGACGCCGTCGACCAGCATAATGACGGTAAAGATGACGGTGGCCGAGTAGCGGCTCTTCCAGGGGATCTTGTTGATGAGCTTAAGCAGCCTCGGTAGCAGCAGCTTGATCCAGATGAGGCCACCTAGGCCCCACAGGCAGGCAAAGCCCGTGCAGGTGCGTCCGCCCGTGAGGACCACGAGCGGATCGGGCAAACCAAACAGCGTTATGTGCGAGTAGCTCCACGAGACCACGCCAAACGCGGTCTGCATAAACCAGCCCACGAACACCTCAAAGCTCGCGCCGAGCACAGCGCTCACCAGGAAAATGATGATGGGGTTCTTTTTGTAGAAGCGGTTAAGCACCATGGTCATGAGCACGGCGCCAAATCCGTAGATGGGGCTGAAAGGGCCAAACAGCATGCCGGCGCGGTCCTGGTAGACGCCCGGGTCGTTGACCGTCATGTGCCAGATGTCCTCCAAGATAAGTCCCAGTACGCAGCAGACGAAGAATACCCAGAACAGGTTGAAGTAGTTGAGCTTGATGTAGCCCTCGCCGGTCTCATCGCGGCCGAGCATGCCCTCGGCGGCGGCATCGCGGTCGAGCATCTCCTGCAGGCGGCGCTGCAGCTCGCGCTCCTGACGCAGCGTGGGGTCGACGGTGGCCGAAAGCGCGATGAGGATGCCGAGCTGAATAGCGGGGCGCAGCAAGAAGGGCCCGATACCCTGGAGCATCACGTCGACCAAAAGCTCGACGACGGTGAATGCAATAAGGATGTAGGACAGGCGGGCGGCGTTGCGGCGCTGGTTTTTGATAAGGTCCAGGCCAAAGATGATTAGGATGACGGCACTTGCCGCAGAGAGCATGATGCCGGCGACGATAAGGCCGACTGCGACGAGCGTGTTGTCGCCGAGCTTTTCGGTGGCGTTGCCGTTAACAAGTGCCGTGATGACCTGCCACATAAAGGCAGCGACCGACGGGAGCGTGCCCACGCCGGAAAGGATGCACAGGACGGCGTACACCTTAATGATGAGGGGAATCTTCTTGACCTCTGTGGCGCTGGGGACGCTAGGGTCGAGTTCGTTTCGATCCATACAGAACCTTTCTCGCTTTGTTGTAGGTTATAAGGATACGCCGCCGACCTGCCAAAAGACAGGACGAACGTCCCAATTGCAACTTTGTAATCCCCAACGGCAGACGCGGCGGCCATCTGGGGGCGCGGGCACTTACACTGGACAGACCGATAAAATGTTTGGCAACAAAACTGATTATTAGCTCGGTGGGCTTTTAAAAAGCGCTGCTCATGCGCTGGGGAGCACGTCGCGCCGTGCGTATAATAAGGCGGGTAACGCCAAAAATACGAGGCTCTGAGGGGATACCATGTCTCAAGAAACCATCCGCGCGGCCGAGCGTGCCGCGGGACAGGTGAACACCATGTCGACGTATGATCCGGACTCCGACCAGCTGCATGAGGAATGTGGCATTTTCGGCGTATGGGCGCCCGATCGCGACGTGGCTCGACTGACGTACTTTGGCCTGCGTGCGCTGCAGCACCGTGGCCAGGAATCGGCTGGAATCGCCGTGGGTGACGGCGGCACGGTTATGGTCCGCAAAGATCTGGGCCTGCTCGACCGCGTGTTCTCCAACGCCGACCTGTCGACGCTCTCCGGCCAGCTGGCCGTGGGCCACGTGCGCTATGGCACCGCCGGTGCCAAGAGCTGGGAAGCCTCTCAGCCGCACCTCTCTACCATCAACAGCGTCATTATCGCGCTCGCGCACAACGGCACCCTCGTCAACACCGACGAGCTGCGCCGTCAGCTGATCGAGCTGGGCGTGCCGTTCCTCTCCAATTCGGATTCCGAGGTCGCGACCAAGCTTATCGGCTACTTTACCCAGCGTACGGGCCACCTGCGCGAGGGTATTCGCAAGACCATGGAGCTCGTGCGCGGCGGCTACGCCATGACGCTCATCAACGAGCAGGCGCTCTACGCATTCCGCGATCCACACGGCATTCGCCCGCTCGTGCTGGGCAAGCTGGTGGACGAGGGTCTGGACCAGGCCGATGCCGCAGCCGTTTCGCAGCTGCCGTCGCAGGACGGCGCCGCGACGGTCGACTCCGCCGTCCGTGTCACGCGCGCCGGCGGCTGGGTCGTTGCTTCCGAGACCTGCGCACTCGACATCGTGGGTGCCGAGTACGTCCGTGACGTCCGTCCCGGCGAGATCTTGCGCATCAGCGCCGAGGGCCTGGTATCCGAGCAGGGCGTGCCTGCAGCCGAAGAGCCCGCCAACTGCATCTTTGAGCAGGTCTACTTTGCCCGCCCCGACTCCATCATGAACGGCAAGAGCGTCTATGCCTGCCGTTACGACATGGGTCGTCAGCTGGCACATGAGGAGCCTGTCGAGGCTGACCTGGTCATCGGCGTGCCCGACTCCGGCCTGCCGCCTGCGGAGGGGTATTCGCACGAGAGCGGTATTCCCTTTGGCGAGGGCCTTATCAAGAACCGCTACGTGGGCCGTACGTTTATCGAGCCTACGCAGGAGTTGCGCGCCATGGGCGTGCGTATGAAACTCAACCCGCTGCGCGACAACATCGAGGGCAAGCGCCTGGTCGTCATCGACGACTCCATCGTTCGCGGCACCACCATGGTGCAGCTCGTCAAGATGCTGCGCAACGCCGGCGCCAAGGAGATTCATATCCGCATCAACTCGCCCGAGGTCATCTGGCCGTGCTTCTACGGTATCGATACCGACGTGCAGTCGCAGCTTATCAGCGCCAACAAGACGGTCGACGAGATTTGCGAGTATATCGGCGCCGATTCGCTGGCCTTCCTTTCGGTCGAGGGCCTGCTTAAGGTCATGCCCAAGGGCGGTTACTGCGATGCGTGCTTTACCGGCCGCTACCCCGTGGCGATTCCCGAGAGCTTTGGCCGCGACAAGTTTATGGAGGGCTTTAAGCCCCGCAACCTGGACAAGCCGCTGCACTTTGACGACGACGCCGTGATCGAGAAATACGACGACCGCAGCTGGGAAGAGGAGCACGGCGAGGCATAAAACCTGCCATATGGGGACAGGTTTATTTTGGTAGGTTTTACCTGCTGTTTTGTTGATATGACGGCGCGTGCTGTTATGGCATGCACCGAATCGAGGACAACTATGAGCACCGTTTGGCGCCCGCGCGGCGCCACGGTAGTGGGAGAGGAAGGCTCAGATGAGCGACAGCAAGCATGTGACGTATGAGGATGCCGGCGTCGATACCGCTGAGGGCGGCCGCGCCGTCGACGCGATTAAGCAGATGGTCAAGGACACCAATCGCCCCGAGGTTATCGGCGGCATCGGCGGCTTCGGTGGCCTGTTCTCGGCTGCCGCGCTTAAGGATATGGAAGACCCGATCCTGATTAGCGGTACCGACGGCGTGGGCACCAAGCTCGTGCTCGCCCAGATCATGGACCGTCACGAGACGGTGGGCCAGGACCTGGTCGCTATGTGCGTCAACGACATTCTGGCTTCGGGCGCCGAGCCGCTGTTCTTCCTGGACTACGTCGCCATCGGTCACATCGAGGCCGAGCACATGGCAAAGATCATCAAGGGTGTGGCCGACGGCTGCAAGCTCGCGGGCTGCGCGCTCGTGGGCGGTGAGATGGCCGAGCACCCGGGCGTCATGGCTCCTGCCGACTACGACCTTGCCGGATTTACCGTGGGCGTCGTCGACCGTCCCAAGATGCTCGACCCCGCAAACGTCCGCCCGGGCGATGTGATCCTGGGCCTGCCTTCCACCGGCGTGCACTCCAACGGCTACTCGCTCGTGCGTAAGGTCATTGGCGTCGACGGCATTAAGCCGGGCACGCCCGAGGCCGCCGCTAAGGCCGAGGAGCTGAGCCGTCCGCTCGAGGAGCTCGGCGGTGCATCGCTGGCAGACGCTCTGTTGGCCCCCACGCGCATCTACGTCAAGCCGATCCTGGAGCTGCTGCGCGGCGGCGTCAACGTGCATGCTATCGCCCACATCACCGGCGGCGGTATTACCGAGAACCTCAACCGTGCACTCGCCGACGACGTCGACGCCGTGGTCACCCGCAACGGCGCCGAGATGGGTTGGGACGTTCCGCCCGTCATCACCTACGTGTCGCGCCAGGCCGAGCTCGCCCCCAACGAGGCATGCAAGACCTTCAATATGGGCGTCGGCCTGTGCCTGATCGTCGCCCCCGAGGACGAGGCCGCGGTTACCGAGGCCTTGGTCGCGCTGGGCGAGAAGCCGTTCCGCGTGGGCGAGTGCGTCGAGGGTTCCGGTAAGGTCGTGTACTCCGATGAGCGCTAACGAGCAGATGGCTGCCGCCGAGGGCCTGGGCTTTGTGCCCTACACCCGTCCGACCGGCACCGATACGGCTGAGCCGCTCAAGATCGGTGTGCTCATCAGCGGTTCGGGTACCAACCTGCAGGCGCTGATCGATTTGATCGCCGCCGGCAAGCTCAACGCTTCGATTGAGCTTGTGGTGTCGAGCCGGCCTTCGGCTAAGGGTTTGCAGCGCGCTGAGCGCGCGGGCATCCAGACGCTCACGCTGTCCAAGGATGTCTATGCCGACCCTATTGCCGCCGACGAGATCATCGCGCACGAGCTGCTCGAGCGCGGTTGCGAGTATGTGGTCATGGCCGGCTACATGCGTATGGTGCACACGCCTCTGCTGGCGGCGTTTCCCAATCGCGTGGTCAATTTGCATCCGGCGCTGCTGCCGAGCTTTACCGGTGCGCATGCGATTGACGATGCCTTTGCGCGCGGCGTCAAGGTAACTGGCGTGACCGTGCATTTTGCCAACGAGATTTACGACAACGGCCCCATCATCGCCCAGCGCGCGCTGGCTGTCGAGGAGGGCTGGGATGTCGACGCGCTCGAGGAGCACATCCACGCGATTGAGCACGTGCTGTATCCCGAGGTCGTGCAGATGCTCGCCGACGGCCGCGTCCACGTGCTGGAGAGCGGCAAGGTCGCAATTGATGCGCCCCGCGGCTAGCGGCGCACAGTACAATTTAGTTGAGTGGTCAGGGTGGTCATTGGCGCCAAGGCGCGCGTGGCCACCTTTTGTTTTAGGTAGCCACCTGCGACGTTCTTTAACGACTAGTCATTCAAGAACGTCGCAGGTGACTAGGTGAGAGAGGTGAGCGCATGGCGGATAACGAAGCGCTGTTTACGCCTGAGCTGGTGTTTTTTGATTGGGAGTGTGCGACGCCGGGTGAGGTGTTTGCGCAACTCGAGAGTGAGCTTGCTCCGCGCGGCTACATTGCCGACGGTTGGCTCGACGCCGTTCGCACGCGCGAGGATGCCTATCCCACGGGTCTTGCCATGCCGGCGGTAAACATTGCCATTCCGCATACCGATCCGGGGTTTGTGGCCAAGCCCTATATCGCGGTGGTGAAGCCCGCCGCGCCCGTGATATTTAACGCTATGGCTGGCATGGGCGCTCCGGTGCCGGCGCAGATCGTCATCAACCTGGGCATCGCCGAGCCGGGCGGCCAGGTCGAGGCCCTGCAGGCGCTTATGAATATCTTTATGGACGCGGACACCGCGGCCGATGTGCTCGGCCAGACCACGCCCCAAGGCATGGTCGAAGCCATCCGCCGCCACTTTTAAATCCGGCCCCTGGGGACGTTCCTTTTGTCGCGGGGGCTGCGTTGTGACACAATGGCGTTTGTTCGATTCGTGATGCGAAAGGCCAAACATGGCAAATAAGAAAAAGAACCCCGAGGTCGCGCCGACGTCCGAGCAACGGTCCCGCGCCGCCTCCAGCTCTCGCAAGAAGCAGCGCAAGACCTATGTGTCCAAGACCGTCAAGATTGTCCTGGTGGTCATCGGCGTGCTGGCGATGCTGCTCTCCGTCTCGGCCATGGCGTGCTCCGGCCTGATGTCGCAGGCCGAGGACACCTCGGGCTACAAGCTTACCGGCGGTGTAGCTGCCACTATCAACGGCACCAACCTCACCGAGGACACCGTGACCAAGCAGATCATGAGCATGCGCACGTCCTACGGCTACACCAAGGACAAGGACTGGGCACAGTATCTGGTCGACAACGACCTCACGCCCAAGAAGTACCGCAAGCAACTCATCGACTCCTACACGCAGCAGATTCTGCTTCAACAGGCACAGAAGGAGAACGGCGTGACGGTGTCGGACGAGGAGGTCGAGAAGGCTTGGAAGGACGCGTGCAAGAGCGCGGGCGGTGCCAAGGCCTTTAAGAAGACCCTTAAGACCTACGGCTACACCGAGGACACCTACAAGGACTCGCTCAAGGAGAGCCTGGCGCAGCAAAAGCTTAAGGATGCTGTGGCGCCCACCAGCAAGCCCAAGGACAGCGAGATTGTCGATTACATCAACGAGAACCTGTCCAACTACAACGATGCCCGTCGCTCGTCGAACATCCTGATCAAGGTTGATTCCGACGCTTCCGACGAGGACAAGGCTGCCGCCAAGGCCAAGGCGCAGGAGTGCCTGGACAAGATCAACTCCGGTGAGCTGAGCTTTGAGGACGCCGTTGAACAGTACTCCGAGGACACCGGATCCAAGGAGAAGAAGGGCGATGTGGGCTGGGATAAGCTCACCACCTTTGTCGACAGCTACCAGACGGCGCTCGAGGGGCTCAACAAGGGCGACGTGAGCGAAGTCATCGAGTCGACCTATGGCTACCACATCATCAAGTGCACCGACTACTTCCATGTCGATAATCAGGTTGACGACATCAACCAGGTGCCCAAGGCCATCAAAAAGTACGTCTCCAACGTGGTGAAGACGCAAGCGGTCAGCACCGCGTACAGCGAGTGGCTGGAGCAGTACAAGAAGGATGCCGACATCACCGTCAACCCCATGCCCAAAGACGTGCCATACAACGTCAGTCTGAAGGGCGTCACCAAGAGTTCGACCGACGATTCGTCGACGACTGAGTAATCATGGGGCGGTGCTCGCGCAAGTGCCGCCCACGCTATTAGAGAGGATTTGCAGATGACCAACGAAGAGCTGCAGAAGGAAATGATCGCCGCCATGAAGGCCAAGGACAAGGTTCGCCTGTCCATCATCCGTCAGGTCAAGGCCGAGGTGAAGAATATCGAGGTCAACGAGCGCCGCGACGTGACCGAGGAAGACGTCAACAGCATGATCAAGCGTCTGATTAAGCAGACGAGCGAGACGCTGGAGATGTCCATCAAGGCCGGTACCGACCAGGACCGTACCGACAACCTGACCGAGCAGGTCAAGATTCTGGAGAGCCTGCTGCCCGCGCAGGTTTCGGGCGAGGAGCTCGAGGCGCTGATCGAGCAGGTTATCGCCGAGCTGGGCGCCACGTCCAAGAAGCAGATGGGCCAGGTCATGGGAGCACTCGGCAAGGCCACCGGCGGCAACTTCGACAAGCCTGCCGCGGCAAAGATCGTCGGAGCCAAACTCGCGTAATTTGTTATGCGGTTTTACCAAACCGCATAACGGCTCGACGCTGCAAACCCGTACACACGGCAATCTGACGTTCAATTTCAAGGGCGCGACCATAAGGTCTGCGCCCTTTCATTTCACGTCACCTTGCTCGCGTGTACGGGTTTTCGCTGACTTATGCTCAACAAGGGCGGTTGAGCGCTCATTGGGGACAGACTTAAATGAGTACCCGCTCATTGGGTACTCATTTAAGTCTGTCCCCAATGAGTGGGCGGAAGGTTGCGGGTTCTTTACGGGAATGTAGTGTGGGCTGCGGGAACGTGGTTCTTTCCGTACAATAGTTCAACTCGTGTAAACGCAGGGAAGGGACATTCATGGCAGACATGATCGAGATCAAGCATCTCAACAAGTACTTTGGCGACCTGCATGTGCTCAAAGATATCAACCTCACCGTCAAGCGCGGCGAGAAGCTCGTAATGATCGGGCCTTCCGGCTCGGGCAAGTCGACGCTCATCCGTTGCGTCGACTATCTTGAGGAGCCCACGTCGGGCGAGGTCATCATCGACGGTACGCCGCTCACCAAAAAGAATCACCTGGAGATGGCCCGCAAGTATAGCTCCATGGTGTTTCAGCAGTTCAACCTGTATCCCAACATGACGGTGCTGGGCAACCTGACGCTCGCGCCCATCAAGCTACAAAAGAAGAGCAAGGAGGAGGCGACCGAGATCGCCATCGCCGCACTCAAGCGCGTCGGCATGGCGCATAAGGCCGGCGAGTATCCGCAGAATCTCTCGGGTGGTCAGCAGCAGCGCATCGCCATCGCCCGTGCCCTGTGCACCAAGCAGCCCATCATCCTGTTTGACGAGCCGACTTCGGCGCTCGACCCCGAGATGGTCCAGGAGGTTCTGGACGTTATGATTGAGCTCGCGCAGGAGGACATCACCATGATCTGCGTGACGCACGAGATGGGCTTTGCGCGCCAGGTGGCCGACCGCGTCATCTTTATGGAGGACGGCCGCATTCTGGAGGAGGGCACGCCCGAGCACTTCTTCGATAACCCCGAGAACCCGCGCTGCCGCGAGTTCCTGTCCAAGATTCTGCACTAGGCGCGGTGATGGACATGACGGATATGACGAGGGCGGCCGTGTCGCGCCGTCACTTTTTGCAGCTGGCGGGTGCCGGCATGCTTGCGCTGACGGGGACCGCGCTTACCGGTTGCGGCAACTCCACCAGCGGCGAGGGCTCCGACAAGGGGTCCAAGCTTGCGGCCATCAAGTCGCGCGGCCATCTGAATGCCGGCGTCAAGAAAGATGTTCCCGGCTACGGCTATTACGACACCGCCAAAGGCCGCTTTGAGGGCATGGAAGTCGATTTGTGCTACCAGATCGCCGCCGCTGTCTTTGGCGTGAGCTACAAGGAAGCCCGTGCCCAGGAGCTTGTCGAGTTTACCGACGTAACGCCCAAGACACGCGGCCCGCTGATCGATAACGGCCAACTCGACGTGGTCGCAGCGACCTACACCATCACCGACGAGCGCAAGAAGAGCTGGGATTTCTCGACGCCGTACCGCACCGACTACGTGGGACTCATGGTCAAGAAGCGTTCGGGCTTTACCTCGATTGAGGACCTGGACGGCAAGGTCATCGGCGTGAGTCAGGGTGCCACCACGCAGGGCCTGATCGAGCAGATGATCAAGGATAACGGCTTTAGCTGCAAGCCCGAATTTAGGGCCTTTAGCGGCTACCCCATCATCAAGAGTTCGCTCGACGCCGGCAATATCGACGTCTTTGCCATGGACCGCTCCACGCTGGCCGGCTACATGAACGAGACTGTCGAGCTACTGCAGCCCGAGGTCAAGTTTGGCGAGCAGGGCTACGGCGTGGCGACCAAGAAGGGCTGCGACCTCTCGGCCGTGGTCGATCAGGTGGTCTGCGATCGCTTGGCCGACGGCTGGCTCGATCAAGAGGTCAAGACCTGGGGTCTTGTATAGGCGTATCGTCCAAGGAAGGAATCAAATGCTCGAAGGATTATTTGACGCCGACCGTTGGTCGACGACATTTCAAAACATGGGGCCCTTCTGGGAGGGCTTTGGCGTGACGCTGCAGGTGGTTGTTGCCGGACTGCTGCTGTCGCTGGTGCTGGGCACGCTGCTGGGCGTGTTCTCGACCACCCGTTCGCGTGTGCTGCGTGGCATTAGCCGCGTGTACGTGGAGTTTTATCAGAACACCCCGTTGCCCGTGCAGGTGCTCTTTATGTACATGGCCGGCCCGCAGTTTTTGCAGGCCATGACCGGTGCCGACCAGCCGGTGCGCATCGCGCCGTTCGTGCTGGGTTTCTTGGGCGTGGGCCTGTATCACGCGGCCTATATCTCGGAGGTCATCCGTACCGGTATCGAGGCTGTCCCGCGCGGTCAGATGGAGGCGGCTCAGAGCCAGGGTTTCACCCGCGCGCAGGCCTACTGGTACATCGTGCTGCCTCAGACGTTCAAGATCATCCTGCCGCCGCTGTGTAACCAGGCGCTCAATCTGGTCAAGAACACGTCGGTACTGGCGCTCGTGGCCGGCGGCGACCTTATGTATCGTTCCGACAACTTTGTGAGTCTGTACGGCTACCTGCAGGGATACATCGTCTGCTGCCTTATGTACTTCATCATCTGCTTTCCGCTCGCCATGCTGGTGCAGTGGCTCGAGCGCCGCTCCAAGGAGCGTCCGCGCGGCGTGAGCCTGGCCGAGCTGGGGCTCGACAACGTAGAGGAGGCCTAGCGCATGGAAATCTTCAACGCGACCAACCTGCTCTACATTTGGGGCGGTTTTGTTAAGACCATCGAGATCTCGGCGCTGTCGATCTTTTTCTCGCTCATCTTTGGCACGGTGCTGGCGCTTGTTAAAAGCTATGCGCCCCGCCCGTTCCGTATTTTGGTGAGCGCCTATATCGAGCTGTTCCGCTGCACACCGAACCTGCTGTGGATCCTGTTTATCTACTTTACGGTGCAGGGCTTGGACATCGTGATCTCGACCATCGCCTTTACGCTGTTTACCAGCGCCGTTATGGCTGAGATCGTGCGCGGCGGTCTTAACTCGATTCCGCGCGGCCAGTTTGAGGCAGCGCAGAGCCAGGGTTTTGGCTTCTTTGCCACCATGCGCTACATCATTCTGCCGCAGACGTTTAAGACGATCATTCCGGCGCTGTTTAGCCAGTGCACGACCGTCATCAAGGACAGCTCGTATCTTTCGGGTATTAACGTGGCCGAGCTCATGTACACGGCAAACGTCGTGATGGCCCATGCGATCGACCTGTCGCAGGTGCTTATGCTCTACAGCCTGGTGTTTGCGATGTACTTTGTGCTCAACTTTGGTATCTCGCTGCTGGTTCGCGCATATCAGAGGCGAATGGTGGCAGCGTAGAATGTGGCAAAGGGACAGCCCCTTTGTCACATAGAGAAAGGAATCGCGATGAGCGATCTGGAGAACAAGAAGAGTCCTGTGGTCATTACCATCGCGCGCGACTTTGGTGCCGAGGGCCACGAGATCGGACGCATCCTCGCCAACGAGTTGGGGATTCCTCTGTACGACAACGAGCTACTGGTGCGCGCGTCGCTGCGCGCGGGCGAGTCGCTCGACAAGATGGCCGCCTACGACGAGCGTCTGGCCGTGGAGAACATGGCGTTTCTGCCCGACCGCTACGATGCGCGTTCGTACTCGGACAAGTTGTTCCAAAAGATGAGCCAGGTGATTTTGGACCTGGGCGAGACCGAGAGCTGCATTATCGAAGGCCGTCTGTCCGATTACCTGCTTCGCAACAACCCCAACCACATTGCCGTGCTGGTGACCGCCCCCTTTGAGGACCGCGTCGAGATTGTGCGCAAAAAGCGTGGTCTCAACAAAAAGAAGGGCGCCAAGCTGGTCAAGCAGCAGCAGAAGGCGCGCGAGGCGTTCTACAAGCGCTACAGCGCCGGCAAGTGGAAGATGACGAGCGGCAAGGACATCGTCGTCAATCGCGCCAAGCTGGGTCGCGAGGGCTGCAAAGACGTCATCGCAGCGGCCTACCGCTACAAGCTGGCGCAGCTCGAGGGCTAGCCGTAAACGACCGAGAAATTCACCACAAAGGGGACAGGCACCTTTGTGGTGGTTTTTGTTTTAGGCCGAGGGGAAGGCCTTGGCGGCAGTGCCTATCCTCGGCTTTTGCATAGTCTCGATCTGTAACACCAAGCCAGCGAAAATGGCTCTAACTGTTACAGATTTAGATGAACCGTTCGGCCGTCAGCCCAACGTCTTGATCTGTAACACCAGGCGGCATATTTGGTCTCTAACTGTTACAGATTGAGATGCGGCGTGGGCGGCCGGCACAATATCTCGATCTGTAACAACTGCAGGGCTCAACGGACTCCAGCTGTTACAGATTGAGACAAAACGACCGGGCAAGTCCCAAACCACCACAAAGGTGTCTGCCCCATCGTGGTGGTTTGGGCGGCCGGCATAGAAAAAGTCCCCGCCGGGCGTGTGCTGAACTGCCTCCCATTTCTTGGACACAAGAAATGGGAGGCTTTTTTATGGCTGGAAACGCTTTGTACGACGTCGGGA
>ENA-OQIH01000064-OQIH01000064.1-human-gut-metagenome-genome-assembly--contig:-NODE-64-length-101150-cov-9.701760_pt1 | contig 101150 bp, 107 predicted proteins | sample MGYA00242575_ERZ504740 | MGnify/ENA primary metagenome ERZ504740 (study PRJEB26092, sample SAMD00036192) | human gut metagenome | host: Homo sapiens | study: EMG produced TPA metagenomics assembly of...
CGGGGCGGGGCCGCACCCACGTGCCGCGAGGGGAGGTGTTGTTGGCGCCGCCGTTGTTGTGGCAATAGCAGACGCTGGACGCCGAACCACCCATGACGGAGCGAAGCCACCAATTGACGCGAACTTTCACCCTGTCCTTGGTCTGGCGGAAGATGGGAAGCTGGCAGCTCTCGCCTACGGAGTAGCCCTTGGTTCCCCACACGGGGCAGCCGTAGACCTCCATCTCGTTGAGCGACCAGACCTTGCCGAGGTTGGCCCAAGACCAGCCCGTGGACTCCTCGACGTTGCCACTCGCGCTGTAGCGCTCCTCAAGCAGGCACCGGCGGTCGATGATGCGGTTGCGGAGCGCCTGCGGGAGCTTCGGGAAAAGCCACTCGGTCTCCCACTTGTGGAGGTTGCTGCACAGATACGGGTGCTTCTCCTCCGCCGTGCCCTGATTGCTCGCCGTGTCCGCCCAGTAGAGGTACTGGCCGTCCGTGGTCTGCCATTCCGGGTCGGTGATTGCGATGGGGTCGAACAGACACACGAGGTGATGCTGCGTGAGCTGCGTGTCCATGGCGTTGAGGTAGGTGTCCATGCCGGCGATGCGCACGGTGAGGTTGCTGCTTTCGACCGGCACCGTGAAGTAGTCGCCGATCTGAAGGTCTCCGAAGCCGCTGTCGCACAGCCCGCCGAGGTAGGCGTAGAGGTCGGACTGCCCGGAGAACAGCGAGTTGAGGTTGCGGCCCGCGTAGATGCCGTTGAACTCCTTGCGGTTGGTCTCAGCGTCAGCCGACGCCTGCGTTGCGGCGTCTCGCGCTACTTGGTCGATGATCGTGTAGTTGGTGCCCTTCACGTTCATTGTCTTTGCGTCTGCCATTGTGGTTTCCTTCCTATGCGAGGGTGATGGTCGTGCCGCTTGCCGAGCACGTTTCTCCGAATGTGAGGGTGCTGCCCTCGACCGTGACCTTCGATGCCGGGCAGTAGATCGTTCCGTCCATGTAGAAGAAGTCGTCGGTTGCGTCTGCGAGCATCGAGCCAAGCGTGTCGATCTGCCCGCGCATCTCCGCCACGTCCTCGTCACCGACGACGCTCGATTGCAGGTTGTCCGCGACGCTTCGCGCGTAGGCGGCTGCGGTTTCGGCGTTCGAGGCCGCGCCGTTCGCGGAGTTGATGCCGTTCTGAAGCTGCGTCTTGAGGCTCTGGTACTCGCTTGCGCGGGCCTCCTCGGCCTCGACGCGCGCGGTCTCCTGCTCGACGCGGGTGTTCTCTGCGTTCTGGCGGGCCGTCTCGTTGCTCTCGCGGGTGTTCTCCGCGCTCACGCGCGCGGCCTCCTGCTTCTCCGCCTGCTTCTCGTAGGCGTCCCACTTCTCGTAGAGCTGGGTGAGCATGTCGTCGTAGAAACCGGCGGCCTCCTCCGGGTCGGAGGTGTCCACAGCCGGGAGCACGCGCAGCTCGAAGCCCTCGGTCGATTCGGCCTTGGTCGAGCCGCTGTAGAGGACGAAGTGCGCGAGCCTCGCGAGGCCCGGAGAGGACACCGCCTGAGACGGTAGCGTGCAGCTCACCGTGCTGCCGGAGATTGACGCGGTGCAGCGCGCCCAAGTGCCGTCGGCCTTGAGGATGTCGAGGCGCGCCGTCATGTTGCTCGGCGTGTAGGCCTCGCCGTCGTTCATCAGCTGCGCCTCGATGGTCTGCGTTGAGACGTCGCCCTCGCGCACCACGACGCGAGGAGGCACGAGCGACGTGCTCTTGTTGACCTCAAGGATTATGTTGTGGGTTACGGCCATACGCTACTCGCCCCCATGCTCCATCATCCAGTCGATTGCCATGATCTCCTCGCCGCTGAGCACCCCGATAACGTCATCGGGGGTCGCCTTCATGATCTCGACATCGCGCTCGACCTCGGACACCTCGCCCAGACGGCGAAGGAACTCTTGGTATCCCTCGCACTCAGGCGTTACGGCGAAGTTGACGACGTTGCCGCTGTCGTCCGTCAACTCTTCCCCGTACTCGTGGATCAGCTCGTTTCGGAACGTCTCGTAATCGGCGATTGCATCCATGATAGCGCGCATGTTCACGGCGGCCTTGTATCCGACGAGCGTCCTGCTCTTCATTACCGGCTCTAGCGATTTGGCCATCGCTTCAAGCTGAGCGTTCGTGTATTTCATTCCGCTTTCACCTCGTTCATGTCGATTCCAAGGGCTGAAAGAATCAAGTCGAGCTTTGCATCCATGGCTGACAGGCTTGCCCCGGTGCTTTCAGCAGGCGTCTCGTCAACGGGGTCTGCGGGGTGGTTAGGCCCCTCCTTGGCTTGTATAAGGATTTCGTCCATGTCGCTCCTTCTCTAAATGATCACGCCGTTTTTCACGTTCACGTCCCAGTAGCTTCCGCTTGGGGACGTGAGCCGCACCGTTCCCATGCTGCTGCCTGATACGAGCGTCTTGCCTCCAGAGACGCCTCCGCTGTTAGGGTCAATCCAGAAGTTGCGGGCTTTGTAGTCCCTTCCGTCGAGATCGCACCCAAGCGCGACCGTATCGGCGGTAAAGCCTCCGAACGCCTTGTTGATGTATGAGAGCTTCATCGTGTACGAGTCGTCGGATGACTGCTCTCTAACCGACCACGTCATGTACGCTCCCTCGTCTTCGAGGTCGAACACGAGGCCCCTCTTTGACGAGTCGCCCGTGTATCGGTTCGTGCCGATCTTGCCGACCTCGTAATCGGAGTAATAGAAATGGATTCCGTTGCTCATGAGCTTGAACGTGCTGTTTCCGATGTAGGAGTTCTCTATCGTGAGGCCGCCGATATAGCCCGATGTGGTTCGCAGGTACCCGCTCGAAAGGTTCCAGTAGTTCCTTCCTGAAGCGTCCGATATGGTTCCGGTTGCGATGTACGACGCGTTGATGTAGAGCCTTTTGTTCGACAGGTATATTCCTTGCGTCTGCCCGTTGTTCGTGAGCCTGTTGAAGACCTCCTGCTGCGTGAGGTTTTCGTCAAGATCGTCGGTTGACTGGTTGCCGCTCGTGAGCGCGCGGGCGAGCGTGGGCGTGGTGTACGTCACCGTTCCGTCAGACCACTTGATGCGGCTGCGCGTCCAGTAGTGGCGGCCCTTGACCCAAGTCGGCTGCGTGTTCGACCAATAGCCGTACGTCTGGGCGGTCTGGCTAGTTGAGAGGTAGTACTGCTCAACGACCTCGGAAGCCCCTATGCCCTTATCGTTGGTGATGCGGCGCGGGGTCGTGTACTGCACCGATCCGTCCGCGAGCGTCATCTTCACGCGCGTCCACATGTGCTTGCCCTGCTGCCAGAGGGCCGTGGTCGTCCAGCTCGTGGGCTGGGCCGAGGCGCTGTCGGAAAGACCGTACTGCACGTCAGTAGACACAACCATCTCGCCGGCGGTCTTGTTGCCGACCGACGCCGTTGCGGATATGACCACCTCGCCGGAGTCGAAGTCGGCCATGAAAACGGGGTCGTTGGGGTCTCCCACGAGCAGACGCCCGGCCTTGATGAGGTTGGCGAGCAGCGTTCCCGTGGTGATCCAGTCCGCCACGAAGCCCGCGCCGGTGCCGAAGGTGCGCCAGTCGTAGGAGCCGTCCGCCTTGGTGCCGTCCGCGATCCTGAAACCGAGCGAGCAGAGCTGCATCGCGGTTCCGCCCGTGGCCGTGGGCTGGCCGTCCTCGTCAAGCGGAACGCTTGAGAAGATGAAGCCGTTTTGTAGCTCAGGTGCATGTAGCTCATGCCGTTCACGTTGAACTGCTCGTTCAACGAGTCAATGAGCTGCTGGAGGAACGCGGGCGTGGTGCTCGCAACCGCGTCCCAGCTGCCGGACTGGTTCTGAAGGTTGGTGATCTGCTGCTGTTGCTGCTGCAAGATGTCGGCGATGCTCTCGGTGACGTTGCCCAGCGTGACCTTCCGCGTCTTGCCAAGCATGTCGATGACCTGCTTTGTGACGCGGCCCTGACAGCGCAGGGTCGGCTCGAAGCTCCCGTCGACTATCTGGCTGTCGTCACCTACGCCGACGCCCTCCCACTTCCGGCCCATCGCCACGAGGTCCACCGCGTCAACCTCGTAGGTGACGCCCGGAATCTTGTGCTCGTCAAGGTAGGCCTGCGTCTCGCTCTTGAGCTGGCTCGCGTCCTCGCAGCTTGAGTTCTCGTACTTGCCGAAGATGTGCGCGAAGCCGCCCTTGCCGTCGGGTCGACCGTAGGTTTCGAGCGCCGTCTGGTCTGCAACGTAGTCAAGGCCGCCGTTGATGTCTCCGAACGTGAGCTTTCGCCCGTAGCCGCCGTTGTCGGTCTCGACGCCCTTGCCGTATCCGTAGCACGCGGTGATAGCGCCCCAGTGCTCGGTGCGCTTGATGCTGTTGATGTCCTTGCCGTAGGAGAAGCGGCGGTGGCCGTTCGCCTCGCCACGGTGCTTGAGGATCGAGACGCTGCGGCCCGTGACGCCGTTCGCCCCGACGGTGATTGAGGTCTCAAGCTCGCCGCCGCACGCAAGGATGTCGTTCAGCGCCGTGCGGCAGTCCGTGTGATAGAAGGTGAGGCCGCTTGAGACGGTTCCCGGCTGGTCTACCGTTCCGACGTCCCAGCGGGTCGGCTCAAGGCACACCTCAAGCGCGCGCTGGAAGCTGTAGCCGTATGGCCTCTTGTCCTCGATGTAGTCGCCGAAAAGCTCGCAGATCGAGTTGAGCGCCGTGTCGCTGTAGATGGGGAGTCCCGCCGCGCTCGCGCCCTGCGGGTCTTGGCACACGTGCTCGTGCGGCACGCCGTTCAGGTCTTGCCACACGAGGCGGTAGCCCTCCTTGAGCGGGAAGGTCGTTGTGATGTCTACGGTGTCCTCGCCGTTGAGGCAGTCCGTCCACACGAAGCCGAGGAGCTGCCGCGCGCCTATGGTGCCGACGTATGCGTCGTGCCGGCTGTAAACGTCTACGCGCATCACAGCCACCTCTCGTCCCACTCGACGGTTGCGGTGCCGCCCGACACCATGAGGGATACGTCGCCCTCGATTGAGAAGAAGTCGCTCGTGATGTCCACGGCGTGGTCTGTCCCGTTGATCGTGCAGCGCTCAAGTCCCATGTCGAGCACGACGGTCTGCGATCCGGTGAAGCTCGCGAGCACTCGCACGTACTCACCGGTGTCGACGTTTGTAAGCTGCCACTGGCTGCCCTTCGGGGGCTTCACCGTGACGACCGGGCGCGCCGGGTAGTTCCCGCCGACGCGCAGGCGCTTGGTTCCGCTAACGCTGGCGCTCCTGTGCTGGCCGTAGCTCACGGGATCGGCGCAGAGGAACACGAGTTCGACGTCAGGCACGTGGGCGAGCTTGCTCGGCTCGGCCCCTCCCTCGTAGAGCGCCATGAGGTAGGTGGTTGGATCGTCAGGAAGAACCAGCGGCGCAGGCTGCTTGGCGCTCAGGCACGTCGCGAGGGCCTTGCGGGCGTCCGCGACGTCGCGCATGAGGCGGCGGGTGATGCAACCGCTCACCGTGATCTCGATGGCGTCAAGCTCGACGGAGGACACGAGCGCGCCGTCCATGCCGGGAACCTGCGTCTGGGTTATGCGCCGCTTGGGGGCCACCTTCCGCTTCACGTCTGTCACCAGCATGTAGGGCGAGAGGTCGTGCCCGTCGAAGGCTATCCTCTGGTCGAAGCTCATACGGCGTACCCCCTTCCGCGTGCCGTGATCTTGGAGTTCTGGGCGAGCGCGGCGGAAACCGCGTCCACGCCGATGTAGGCGTTGGTGTCCTTGGATGCTATCTCCCGCAGAAGATTCACCATCTCGCCCAGAAGGGCGCGGAGATGCGCGTCGTCGTACGAGCCGGGCGAAGCGCCCGTGCCGTAGCCCACCGTGCGCACGCCGGAGGAGAAGCCGCCGCCGTTGGCCTCGAAGTACGAGGCGCTCGCGAGCCTTCTGGCAGCTTCCGAGACGGTTCCCTCGCCCTTGAGCATGCCGCTGGCGAAGTTCTGCGCGAGGTGCAGGCCGGAGGTCTCGCCGCCCTTCTCCGATCCCGCCCACGGGCCTTCCTTCGGCACGGAGAAGCCCATGGCGTTCTTGGCGGCCTGCACGACGCTCCAAGCTGCGTTGGAAACCCAAGTTATCCCCGCGCGGATGCCGCTGGCGAAGTTGCTGGCGAGGTGGCTGCCCCACCCGTATGAGTTGCCGGCGTTCTGCATGTTGCTCGCCGCGCTGGCGAGGCTCTGGGCGTTGCTGCGGGTTGAGCCGACGCCGGAGCCGATGCCGCTGGCGAAGTTGCTGGACGCGCTGCGGCCCTTGCTCGAAAGGTCTGAGGGCGTTCCCGAGACGCCGGAAGAGGCGCTGCTGGCGAGGCTGCGGGCACTCGATGCCACGGAGCCGATTCCAGCCGCGAGGCCGGACGAGAGGCCGCTTGAGGCCCTGCTTCCCGTGCTCTGCGCGTCGCCCGGAAGCCCGCTGATGCGGTCGATGAGCTGCTGACCGAGCTGCGCGATGGAGCTGAGCGGGCCGTCCGTGTTGCCGCTGATGCCGTTCGACAGGCCGGCGTCCACGTCGGAGCCGATGCGGTAGAAAGCCTGAGACGGCGAGTGCGATTCCAGCGTGTCCTTGGCCTTGCTGATCACGTCCTCGCCGAGTAGCGCCGCCTGCTCCTCCGAAAGCGTCCCGTTGGCGATGCCGTTGGCGAGGCCTTGGTCGATGTCGTGGCCGAGCAGTTGCGCAGCCGCCGGCACGTCCCCGCCCGTGAGCTGAAGCGCGATCATCGAGAGCATGGTGTTGGTCGCGCCGGATGCCGTGAAGCTGTTGGCGTTGATGCCGTCCGCCACGCTCTGCGGGAGGCTGATGCCCGCGCTGTTCATCTGGGACGAGACGCTTGACCAGTCCCCAGTCGCGGCGGCCTTCAGGATGCTCGTGGCGGTGTCGACGTTGACCGTCCCGCTCTGCATGCCGTTGGCGAGCGCCGTTGCGGCGTTGAGGCCCGCGTCGCCCATCTCGATGCCCATGTTGTCGAGCGTCGTGATGATGCTCTGCGAGGTGCCGTCCCACGACGCGACGAGCTGCGTGAGCTGCTGGTCGTTGAGGCTGCGGAAGGACTCGACGGACACGCCCGCGTTGCTCAGGTCGGTGGCGAAGTCGTTGATGTCTCCGCCCACGGCGTTCATCGCCGTGGATACGGTCGAGCTTGATAGCACGAGGTTCTGCATGCTGAGCGCGTTGCCCTCGGCTATCGCGGCCTGCGCCGTCATTGACGATGAGACGTTGTTGATGGAGGTGTTGCAAGCGTCGAGAGCCGCCTGCGCGTCGTTCACGGCCTTGGCCTCGTCTGAGTTGGCAAGCTCGGCCTCCCACGCCGCCTCGGCCATCTGCTGCGCGTTGGTGACGTAAGGCCCGCACATGTCGATGTAGTTCTTGATGTACTGGTCGCGCGCCTGCTGCTTCTCGTTGTACGCCTGCTGGGCCTGCGTGAGCGCGGTGATGTCCTCGGCCTGCTGCTGGTAGAGGGCCGAGAGGTTCTGCTGCTGCGCGTCAACCTGAATCTGCTGCATCTTCTGGTCGATGTAGCTGCCGAGCGATGCCGTGACGTCCTGAATGGCACCGTTCTCGTCCGCCAGCTTGCCGTTGGCAGCGTCCGTGACCTGAATCTGCGTTCCGCACAGGTCGTTCACCGTATCGACGGCGGTGCGGAGCCGCGCCTGCGCGTCGTTGGCGAGGTCGGTGTGGTTGGCGTACTGCTGGATGGTCGAGTAGGCCTGCTGTAGCTGGGCCATCTGGGCCGAGGCGCTCGTGTTGGTGTCGCTGATCGTCTGGGCGAGCTGGGCTTGGGACTCAAGCATCTCGTCAATGTCGACCTTGGCGGCACCCGCCGACGATCCGTATCCCTCCAAGGCGTCAGCACCGGCGTTCGATGCGCTCACGCCCTTCTCCGTTGCGGCGGTAAGGCCCTCCGTTGCCGCCTTCAGGTTGTCCTCGTGCTCCTTGGCCTCTTGGAACACTCCAACGAGGGCGGTTATTCCCGCGATGATCGCGAGCGGCGCGATGGTTGCCAGCGCGAGCTTGAGGCCGGTGGCCGCTACGGATGCGGCCTTCATGGCCACGCTCTGCGCGGTCACGGCGGTGGTGCTGGCCTGAGCCGCCGTCGCGGAGGCCTTGTAGCCCTCGACGGTTCCCTTGGCCGCGTCCATGGCGCTCTTGCGCTCGGACACCTCCTTCTGAAGGCTCTCAACAAGCTCGGAGTTGGCCTTGCTGCCCTTCTTCTGCTCGCGCTCAAGATCGCGCACGGAGGCGTTGTACTTTGATTGCGCCGTGTTGGCCTCGGTAACGGCGTCGATGTACTTCTGCACGCCGCCCGCCGCCTTCGCCGCCGGGTTCTTCTCAAGCGCCTTCGCCAGCTTCTCGTTGCCCTGATACGCCTTGAGTGACGCGACGTTGGTCGTCGTGAGCGCGTCGGCATAGGTCGCGATGTCCTGCTTGGCCCTGCCGAACGCCGTGACAACGGAGCCTACTCCCTTGGTTATGCGACCGGTGACGGACAGCACGGGGCCTGCCGCCGCCGCTACGAGGCCGAAGCCGATGACGGTCTGCTGCGTGCCCTCGTCCATCTGGCTGAAGGCGTCGGCAGCGCCGCCAACGGCCTCTGCGGCGTCGGTCACCGCCGGTGCGAGGGCGCTGCCCACTTGGATGGAGGCGGTCTCGATTGCGCCGTTCATCTCCTCGATGCTGCGCTCGGTCTCGCCCATCTGGGAATCGGCGAGGCGCTGGGCCGCCGTCTGGTCGTTGGTCGCTGCGGTGTAGCGCTGTATGCCCTCGGTGCCTTGGTTCATCATCACGAGGGCCGCACGGGACGCGTCGGCTCCGAAGATGGTCTGGATCGCGGCGTCGCGCGTCGCGGAGTCGAGGCCGCTCAGCTTGGCCTGAAGCTCACCAGCGACCCCGGCGGCGTCGAGCATGTTGCCGTTCGCGTCGCGGACGTTGATGCCAAGGCTCTCCATCATGGCGGCGGACTTGTCCGTTGGAGCCGCGAGGCGCTGAAGCATCGTCTTGAGCGAGGTGCCCGCGTCGCTTCCACGGATGCCGGCGTCGGCGAAGGCACCGAGCACGGCGGTGGTGTCCTGAATCGACCACCCGGCGCTGTGGGCCTGAGCGGACACCTGAGATAGGCCCTGCGTGAGGTCTGAGACGTCCGCAGAGGATGCGGCGGCGGCACCAGCTAGGGCGTTGGCCGCCTCGCCGGTCTCGTCGGCGGTGAGGCCGAACGCGCCCATGGCCTGAACGGTCACGTTGGCAGCATCGGCTAGCTGAAGGCTTCCGGCGGCTGCCAAGTCCATGGTTGTCTTGAGCGCGCCGCCCTTGATGTCGGCTGCGGTCAGTCCGCCCTTGGCAAGCTCCTCCATGGCGGCACCGGCCTCGGACGCGCTGAAAACGGTGTCAGCGCCCATGTCCAAGGCGAGCTGTCGCAGCTCCTCCATGTTGGCCGAGGGGTCGTTGAGCGCGCCGGAGACGCGGCTCATGCTGCTCTCGAAGTCGATGGCCGTCTTGGTCGCTGCGGTGCCGATCGCGGCGAGGGGGACGGTGACGCCGGCGGTCATGGTGTCGCCCGCGTCTGCGACCTGCTGCCCGGCGCTGTAGATGCGACCGCCAGCCTCGGCGGCCTTGGAGCCTGCCTCTACCCAGCTCTTGGACATGGAACCCTCTGCCGCTGCGGTCTTCACCGCGAGGCGGTCTAGGGACTTCTCGGCCCTCTCGACCGCAGAGGCGTTGTAGGAGCCGGATATGGCGATTGAGATGCTTGCCTTACCCATTGAGGTACTTCCTTATGGTCTGCTCGATGCGGGTCTCTACCGCGTCCACAACGGCGTCCTCGTTGTCCAGTACGGCCTTCACGAGGGCGCGGGGAGGGTTGCCCTGCGGGACTCCGACGGGGAGGCCCCTGCGCCTGCCCGAAAGGTAGACGGCCCCGGCGTTGGCGAACTCGATGGTTCCCGCGCCGGGGTCGGTGCTCTGTATGCGTATTCCGTTCGAGATCGCGCGCATGGCCATGCTCGACGCGTAAGCGCCGGTTCTGGCGATTGACTGGGCGTTGTTTCGCGCGTCGGTGAGGATTGGCTTGGCGTCCTGCTTCAGGCCCTTCTTGAACTCGCGGGGAAGCTCCTTGTTGATCGAGCGCAGGGCCTTGATGGTCTCCTGAAGCCCCTTGGCCTCGATGCGGACGCCGCCGCCGTGAGTGAACGCCATCATTTCCTCCCGCGATTGAAAATCCTGTTTACCCTCGCCCTTCGCGCCTCCATGTCGGCCTTGCGCCCCCGCTCCTCCTGAGCGTCGTAGAACATGTCCACGTACTCATCGAAAACAGCGGGGTACTCGTCGCACAGCCTCGCTAGGTCATACGGCGAGCACCCCGTTCTCAGGCTCAGCGCGGCTATTCGGGGCGCGCGTCCGCTAAAGGGGCGTCGGGCTTGTTGTCCTTGATGAGCACGTCGTAGGTGTCCGCAAGGGCCTCGACGGCCTCATCGAACTCCATGCCGTCAAGGCCAAGCTCCTTGAGCTTCCCGGCGCGAGCCGCCGCGACGTAGGCCCACGCGAAGTCGAGGCGGTTCTGGTTGGTGACGCGATCCGGCCAGCCTGCGGCCTTCTCCTGCGCCTCCCAGAGGGCGGAGCGGCCGCCCTCGATCTCGAAGCTGGTGCCGTCCTCCGGCTTGGTGAACACGAAGGCGTATTTCATCGCTGCTCCTTACTCGGTGATGTAGCTCTCTGTCTTGTTGACGATGGTCACGGTGACGGGGGTGCCGTCGGCGGAGTCGATGCCGATGTCATCGGCGCTGAACTCGACCTCTGCGGCGTTGCCCTCGGGGTCGACCTCCGGCATCTCGAAGTTCCACGGCACGTTGGTGAACGCGACTTCGAGCGTGCAGTTGGCGTCGGCGGAGTGGGTGAACTTCCACAGCGCGGAGCCGTACACGATCTTGGAGGAGACCTTGGTGCCGTCGGCAGCGCCGGTGAGGCACTTGCGCATGAGCGCGAAGTCCTCCGGAACGACGGTCATGTTCACGGAGGTGGTCAGCTTGCCCTCGGCGAGGATGGTGGGCACGACCTGCCCCGCCGCGCGCTTCGCCTCAAGGCTGTTGGACATCTCGAAGCTGCCCTGCGTCACGGTCACGTCAACGGGGGTCTGGCTCGCGGTGTCGATCTTGAAGTCGCCGCCGGTGGGCACGAAGTAGCCGTCGAAGCACGAGGGGTTGACCACGTCGCCCCAAGACTGGAAGAGCGTCGCGTCGACGCCCGCTGCGGTAACGCTGATGTCGAGCGGGGCGTTGCCCTCGAAGGTGAGGCCGAGCGTGTCGATCTTGCAGCCGTCCACCTTGTGCACGGTCTGCTGGGCGGTGTCTCCGATCTGGCCCCAGAAGGTCAGGAGCGGCAGCACCGAGCCGAGCGTGATGACGTGCTTGTGGTAGCCGGACTTCCCTTCAGCGGGCGTGGAGACGATGTTGCCCATTGCGGCGAGGCAGTAGAGCGCGAGCGAGTCCGCGTAAGCGAGCGTCTCGAAGTCGACGCCCATGTTGACCTCGGAGACGTAGGCACCGTTGGCGGCGTTGGCGCGCAGGCCGCACGCCACGGCCTTCTGCTCGATGGTGCGCTCGGGGTTGACGAGGCCGCCGCCCGTCAGGCCGTGCTTGATGGTGGGCTGGGTGGCCGGGGTGTCTCCGTCCTGAAGCGCCACGCCCAGCATGCCGATGGAAACGTTAATCATCGTTGGTCTCCTTCTTCCGTGCGGCGGCGCGAACCGCCCCCTGCTCCTTGAGCGCCCTCACGAGCGCATCGGGCGCTTTCACCTGCGCGCCCTTCTTGAACCGATACGGGCGCCCGTTGTAGAGCACCGTTACATCCTTGGTGGCGATCACTGCACTACCTCCCTGAACTTCTGAGGGCACTTGGCGAAAACGGAGCACTGCACGCCCACGGATGCAGCGGCCATGTGGTACTTTGAGCTGTCGCCGGAAACCCCGGCGGCCTCGATGGACGGGAACGAGTTGTCCACGGTCATGCGGAGGCGCTGGTCTGCCATGACCGCGTTGAAGACCGCGTCCACGTAGGCGAGCAGCGTGGCTGATGCCGTCGCTTGGTCGGAGTGCCGCGCGAAGCACATCACGTGAACGGTGAAGTCGAGCTGACCGGCACCGGGAACGGCGCGCCCGCCCATGGTCGCGGTGTCAACGATGGAATCGACCGCGATGTAGAACGGCGGCTCGCTGGTCGGGAACCCGTCGTAGACCTTCGGTGCCTGCACGCCGGGGTAGAGGTCGGCGAAGCCCTCGGCTACCTTGGCCATGCGCCGGTACAGCTCGTCGCGCGCCTCCTTGAACGTCACCATACGAGGTTCGCCCCCCGTCCGAACTGCTCGATTGCCGCGTTTACCTCCGGGATGTCGGTAGCGCCGTCCTGCCCTGCGGTCGTGAAGCGGATGAACCCGGCGTCGGTGCTCTCGCCCGTGGCCCCGATGGGGCGGTTGGACGGTCGCAGCATGTAGGCCGCAAGCTCCAAGACCGCGCGGGACACCTGAGCCGGAAGCTCCTCGTAGCCGTAGACGTACTCGACCCAGCACGGGCGCGGGAAGCACGCCACGGGCACCGCTTGGCAGTCGCTCGCAAGCTCGTAGCCCTCGGTGAGCAGCTCCCGCACGTCGCCGTGTTCGAGGGTCACGCACCGCTCGCGCCCGTAGTCCTTGGTGCGCCCGATCCGTGCCACGAAGGAGCGGCGGGCGTTGCGCTCGAAGACCTCGGTAGCGGCCTGTCGGGCTTGGAACAGCTGCTCCTCGGGCAGCTGGTCGAAGTCGTCCTGACCGTCGCCGTAGCCCTTGAGCGCGTCGAGTCTGAAGTAGTGGCGCGACACCACCTCGATGTACGTGGTGAACAGCGTCCCGCCGCCCGCCTTCCAGTCGATGCGCGCCGTGTCCGGTGCCTTGAGCACGGGAAGCGTCACGGCGTTGCCCTCAACGGGAAGACCCTGCTCCCCGCCGAAGCGGGGGCGCAGGGTCGCGGAGTCGATTGCGGCGTCTGCCTCAAGCTGCAAAACGGCGGTCTCGGAGGCCGCGACGCGGGTTGTCGAGTCCGGCGCTACGAGCATCACGCCTCCTCGTCCTCGTCGTACTCCTCGTCTTCCTCGGCCTCGACGGCCTTGGGCTTGGCCTTGCGGCGGGTGGTCTTGGGCTTGGGCTTCTCATCGGGCTCGGGATCGAGAAGTCCGCGCTTGGCGGCCTCTTCGTCGGACATGACCTCGCCCTCGAAGGCAACGAGGAAACCGTTTCGGATGACGCGCTTCTTGCTGGTGAACATGGCTTCTCCTTACGCGCCCACGCCAGCAGCGGCGGGAGCCTTGTCGAGGTCGGTCTTGGTGGCGAGGCAGAAGGCGTCCGGGTAGCGCACCTGAAGCGCCTTGGTGTGCTCGCCGAGGATGGAAAGCTCGTTCTTGATGAACTGGTCGTTGTAGTAGCCGATTTCCACCGTGGTGCCACCGTGGATGGCGCGGCGGCGCGCGGCGAAGGAGTCGTACACGAGGAGGCCGGGGCAGCTCGCGTCCTCTACCACCTGCATGCCCCAGTACACGTCGGAGCCGAGGGTCTGGTACAGGCCGGTCTCGGTCTTGTAGAGGTCGATGGCCTCGCGCACCTCGGGGCTGACGGCAACGTGGGTGGGGATTCGGCGCGCGTTGCGCATGACCTTGGTGCGCATCATGCGGATCGCGTCGAAGTACATGCCGCCCATCGCCTCGGTGAAGGTCTGGATGCCCGTGACGTTGGTGATGCCCACGATGTGCGTGGAGTCGGAGCCGTTCCAATACTTGCCGTTGGTGATCTCGTCAAGGTCGAGCAGCAGGTCGTGCTCGATGATGTCAAGAAGCTCGTCGTAGTCCATCAGGGTGTCCTTGGAGATGGGCACGTAGCCAGCTATGGTCTCCTTGTTGGCCACGGCGTCCTTCCACGCGTAGAGCACCTGAGCCTTGGTGGCGCTCGCGCCCTCGGTCACGCCGCCCCACGTCGCGGGAGCGCCGGACTCGCTTGCCTTGTCGCGCTGCTTGTAGGTGACGGAGCCTGCGGCGGGCGTCTCGATCAGGGTGCTCGCGAAGTTCTGGAACACGCCGGGGAGCTTCGCGGGAAGCTCAAGCTCGATCTCGGTGGGAGCGCCCACGGTCACGACGCTGGCGGCGTTGCGCGGGCCGACCTCGGCGGAGTTCTTGAAGCCGACCTGAAGGCCGTGGAACTCGTCGCGGACACCGAGGATGCGCACGCCGAAGGACTCGTTGTGCGGCTTGGGCTTGGGCGCGTTGCGGAGCGCGTCCTCCTCCTCGATGACGTGGCCGATGGTGATGTCCAGCTGCTCGATCTGGCCCTGAATGACAAGCGCCTTGCTCTCGTCCTTGTCATCCACGGCGCGGCGCTGCTCCTCGGCGAGGCGGTTGCGCTCTGCCCAGAGCTGCTTGGAATTGAGGATTGCCATGGTTCTACTCCTTTGTCCGGTAAACCCTGTTTCCCAACACGAGGAGGCGGCACCCCTCGTTTTGCTGCATGGTATTTGCGGCGTGAGATTTGCCCTCAGCGTCCTCCGGCTCCTCGGCCTTGGGCGAGGCAAGGGCCTCGATTGCCGCCTTGGGCGCGTGCTTGTAGCGCGCTAGGATGGCGGGGTCGATGCAGGCGGCCACGCGCTGCTCGGTCTCAACGATCTCGTCGGCCAGACCGGCGTCAACGGCGGCCTGCGCGTCGTACCACGTCTCAGCGTCCATGGCGGCGCGAACGTCCTCAACGTCCATGCCGGAGCGCGCGGCGATGATGCCCGCGATGGTCGCGTCAACGGCCTCAAGGCGCTCGGCGGCCACCAGAAGCTCGGCTGCGTTGCCGCTGGTGTAAGTCCAAGCGTCGTGAATCATCAGCTGCGCGAAGTCGTTCATAACGACCTTGTCGGCCATGACGGCGATGTAGGAGGCGGCAGAGGCCGCGATGCCGTCGACGTAGGCGGTGGTCTCGCCCTCGTAGCGCTGGATGGCCGAGGCGATGGCGAACCCCTCGTACACGTCGCCACCGCACGAGTCGATGCGGATGTCGAGCGGCTTCGGGCTCAGGCCGTCGAGCGTGGCCGCGAAGTTCTTGGCCGTGTTGCTCGAGTCCTCGTCCCAGAAGTCGGCGCCGATGGTGCCGTAGAGGTACACCGTGGCGCGCTGGGCCTCATTCTTGATTTGGAACACTTGGGCCTCCAATCCCTGTCTGGCTCCCGTCACCGGGCTCCGTTGGCTTCTCCTGATTGCTGGCGTTGAAGACGTTCACCGTGCCGTCCGGGTTGACCGTGCCGTAGTTGAGCGGGAACAGCGGGAGGTCGATTCCGTCGATGGGGTCGAAGTCCTCAAGGTCGCGGACGTCCTCGCGCGTGATCGCTCCCAGATAGCCCATCTCGCGGTAGTACTGGGTGCGGGTGGCGTCGTCGCCGCGCATGAGGCCCTGAACGCGGAACTTGGCCTGCGCGTTCGGAAGCCCGCAGGACGCGAGAACCGGCTGCAACGCGATCTCGATGCACCGCACGTCGGGCACGATGGTGTCAGTCACGTAGTCGATGTTGGACTGCTGCCCGCCGGCGTAGGTCGTCTGGTCTCCGTCGTAGACCTTCCAAGGAGGCACGTTGCAGGCGCGGCACACCTGATGCAGCACCCACTTCTGCTGCTCGATAACCGACGCGTCCTTCATGGTCTGCTGGTCGGCGACCCACTTAGCCCCGTAGCCGAAGATGGGCGCGCGCCCCGCCTCGGTGATGCCGCTCTTCATGTCGATTGCCGTGCGCAGGGCGCTCAGCTTCTTCTCGTCGTTGATGACGTTCCCGGCTGGTAGCTCGACGTGGCCCAGATGGTGGTTCCCGTTGCGGAGCATCGAGCGGTAGAAGCGCTCAAGGTCGAGGCTCAGGCCGATCTCCTCGGCTGCCAGCTTCGCGAGCGACTTGCCCTTGATGCCGTCCTTGGTCACGTGCGTGCAGATGTTGACGACCTCGTGGTTGAAGTACGTCCCTGCGGGCACGTGGTCATCGCCCGGCGCTACGGTGTAGGTGGTGCGGTAGCCCTTCGGCGCGTCGCGGTCGTAGTTGTGCTGCACGGTCGCGGTGATGGGCCAGATGGCCTCGATGCGCCCACGGTTCCACTCGATGAACCAGTAGGCGTTGCCGAACGTGTCACGGCGCAGCACCGTCCACGCCATGAGCGCCGGGGCGGTCATCTCCTCGTTGGCCATGCCGTTGAGGAGCTTCGCGAGCGGATGGTTGGTCAGGCGCTCCGATCCGCTGCGCCTGTGGTTGACCACGCTGAACGGAAGAGACGCCATTGAGCGCGCCTTGGTCTGCTCGCATGCGGCGTAGTCGATTGACATGAGCGCGCCGTATCCAGCCGGTGTGGGAGCGAACCCCGGCGGAAGGTTGACGCGCACCACGTCTGAAAGCTCCGGCTCCTCGCCGCGCTTGTAGAACATGTCGTAGAAACGTCCCATGCTGCCCCTTTCTTCTGGCGGCATGGTACGGGCGGCGTGAGATTAGTAGATTTCCGGGGCGTCCTCGCTTCCCGACACGAGCTTGTTGTAGGCGAGCGCGGCTATAGCCAAGGCGATAGCGCCGTCTATCTTGGATTTGCGAGAGTCCTTGCCGAAGCGCGTGCCGTATGGCTCGCGCTCCTCCTCCACGGTGTTCTCCAAGTGCTGCCGAAGCTTCCTCTCGCCCTTGAGCTTGAGCCGCCTGTCCTTCACGAGGTTCATCACGATCGAGGTCGCTTGGCACATGGTGGCGTTGTTCTGGGCGAAGGACACGGTCTCGATGCCGTACACGTCGTTGAGCTGGCTGCTCATGACAATCATGCGGTTGGGGTCGATGCCAACGACCTCCGGGTAGTGCTCTTGGCACACGCCCGCCACAAGCTCCATGATCTGGTTGAGCGGGTAGTGCCCGGTGTCCTCGTCCGGCGTGTCGAATATCCAGCTTTTCGTGTAGCCGACCATGGTTCCGCGCTTGTTCTTGCGCTCCTGATAGGCAACGATGGCGTAGGAGTCTCCGGCCGTAGCGCCGTCGATGCCGATGGTGAACGGACTGTCGAAGTCGAGTTTGTTCGGCCCGCGCTCGCATCGGTCGAGCTGCGCCGTGGTGAAGCACGAGTACGCGTCCCTGTCGGACGGGAAGCGGTTGGCGGTGTAGCGCTCGAACGACCTCTTGGACGTGGCCATGCCGCGCTGGTCTTGGATGCTCTCCCACGTGACCCAAGAGGCGCACATGAGCGGTTCCCAGCTCTCGCGCTTGTCGATGTCCGCGCCGTCATCGAGGCCCAGCCAGTAGAGGTACATGCCGGGGTCGTCGTCGGCCTTCTGCAAGGTCTCCCACAGGAAGCCCTCGCGCGCGTCGGCTGCGGTCGTGATGCCGATTGAGAGCGGGTTCCAGAGCACCTTCTGGCCCTTGAGGCCGGCGTCCCACACCTTGCTGTCCTTGTAGACGTGCAGCTCGTCAAAGATGAGCACGTTGAAGTGCCAAGACTCAAGGGCGTCCGGCTTGTTGGGAAGCACCATGATCTTCGCGCCGGTCTCGTTGTGGGTGATGACGTCCTTGCCGATGTCCCACTGGCTCTTCCACGTGTCGTTGAGCTTTATCATGGTGGCGATCTTCTCGAAGATGTTGCGCACCTGATCCTTGGAGCTTGCGACCACGCCGTACTGCCCGTTGTGGATGACCTCCATCGTCGCTACGGTGAGAACGGTCGCTGCGGCAAGCTCGGTCTTGCCGTAGCCGGAAGGTAGGCCGATTATCACGCGGCGGAAGCGGCGCTTGAACCTTCCGCCCTCCATGCTCCCCGTTGCGAATATCGGCTTCCAGATGTTCTCGCGCTGGAAGGGTTCGAGCAGGAAGGGCTTGCCGTAGTAGCTGTCGTTCGAGACGTGGTGGCACATGGAGTAGAGGCACTTCTCGTAGTCGCGCGCCATGATTAGGCCCTCGCGCGAGTACGTGGTCTCAGTCCTCCGCATCCTCTATCACCACCTCTGATTCCGGCAGCCCGTATGCCGCGTCGATGCTCTTGAACATGGCTGCGGTGTCCGCCGCCGTCTTGGTCGCGGTCGCGTCCATGAGGCCGATGCGGGAGCGCGCCAATGGCGAAAGCCCCAGCATGTCGGAGAGCGCGCGTATCTCGCTGCTCGCCTCCTTGAGGATGGTCAGCGCCGGGTTCTTGCGCACGAGCGGAACCTCGCGCCCGTCGGCTGTCTTGAACGGCTTCACGCCTATCTTGTCGAAGATGGCTATATGGCCGTCCTCGGAGTGGATGGCCTGCTCCGCCTGCCTCGCTACGGCGTGCCAGTAGGTCAGGAGCCGCAGCGTCGGGATGTCCTGCTCGGTGAAGCTGTTGACGGGCGGGGCAAGCCATGCCCATATCTCGCTCTGCACAGGGTCTTGGGCGATGTCCTCCGGCATAAGCACGCCGGTTGAACCCTCACGCACCGCGAGGCCGTAGGAATCGGAGAGGCCCCGGCGTATGGCGTTGTGCTTCGGCTTCGCGCCCTTCACAGGCTCTCACCCCTCAACGCGTCCTCGATCTTCTTGGCCACCCTGCGCAGCTTCAGGCACAGAGGGGACGAGGTGAGCATGGATGCGCGCGAAAGGTCGCTCGCCGCCACGTGGGCGCGCTGTAACACCTCTAGCACCTCGTCATCCGTCATGGATGCGGACGGGGCGGGAGCCTGAAGCTCGCCCGTGTAGGCGTAGCCTCTGGCCGCGCGCGAGCGGCACGTGGCGGAGCAGTACCGCGCCGTGCTTCGCTGGGCCTTGAACTCACGCCCGCAAACCTCGCATCTCTTTATCATCGTGTCTCCTTACGGTTACGCGGCCAAAGCCAAACAACCCGCTTGCATCGAAGCGCGCGGGATAGGTGAAGCCGGTTTGAAAACGACCGCGCAAAGCCTCAACGGCTTATCTGTGAGAGGTGAACCCCCCCCATAAACGATTCGCAGTATGTAGTCAGGAATCTTTCGGAGCTTCGGGCTTTTCCGCAGCTTCTCGAACTGGTCTTCGGTCGGGACGGCGGTCTGTCCTCCGGGCGTCGTGCATAGGTAGTGCGAAGCCATCTGCGTTCCGGTTAGCTCGTTTACCTCCTTCGCCTTTATCCCCGTTGACTTGAGCCATCGGGTGAAGGCGAGCGTTTCCTCCTCGGAGTGGAAGCGAGTTTCGCGCTCGTAGCTCTCCGTCTCCTTCATCATCTGGGATGCGAAAGACTCCTTTGCGAGCATGAGCGACGAGCCGGGCGACTGGTGTATGGCCTTGAAGCAGTGCGCCGTCCCAACCTGCTGCATGCGATCAGTTGGGACGCACTCGATGCCGTTCAGAATCGAAACGGCGTTGAACCTGTTTCCCTCGAAGCCGGGAAGGTCGCCGCACCCGCAGCACGCGGGGCTGTCCCCCATGGGCCGAAGCCGGTTCTCGGCGCAGAAGAAGGCAAGCCCGTTGCCGTGGCACGCGTCTTTTATGAGCGCGTAGTGCGCCTCTAGCAGGTCTTGCGGGTAGCAGTAGTCACCGCGAACCTTCACGAGGCCCCTTTTTCCGCGCTTGAACTTCATTCCCTCGACGGTCACACCGTAGGCCCCAGCCTCGGCGAAGCGCGGGATGTTCGCAAGGAACTCGCGCTTTACGCTCGTTATGTACGGCTGCGCGCGAACTATTACGCGGCGGCAGTTTCCCGCCAGCTTTTCGGCCATCGAAAGGCGCTCCTCGAACGTTGGCGCGCCCGGCTCCATCTTGTCGTATGACGAGCAGACCATGGAGATCTGAACAACGGCGTTGCACTTCCGCAAAAGCGAGATGTACGGCTCCTCGGTTATGAGCTTGCCCTTTGTCGATATGATTACCGGGTAGCCGGTTTCTGCGAACACCTTTAGGCACTCTAGCGACGCCCCGGCCTTTCGCTCTATGGGCTGGAAGGGGTCGGAAAGCCCTCCCCAGTGAAGGGGTATCAGCCAGTCGCACCACTTCGTCACGGTCGTTCTCTTTCCCTCGATGAAGCTGCGGAGCTGCTGCGCGCAGTTCTTCATCGTTACCTTCTCTATATCGACCTTGGTTCTTGCGAAGCAGTACTTGCAGCCATGGGAGCAACCGGAATACGTGTCGAGCCTTATGGGGTACTCGCACAAGACAGCCTGCGAACCGCACTCTACTCCCATTCCTCCGCCTCCTTTATGATGCGGGCGGAAAGCTCGTCGCGCCCGATGGCCTTCACGTAGGCCTCAACGCTGTCCTTAACGTCGATGGGGAACACGAGGGAGAACGAGAACGTTTCGCCGTTGCCCTTTGTGACGTTCGTCGCGAAGTCCTCCGTCATGAGGTCTTCTGTGGCATCGACCGGAGCGCCTTTGTACAGGTACTCATCGAAGCCGAAAGATTCCCAGTCGGCGTTCAGGTTGTCCATATCCTCGGTAAGCGTTTCGTAGTCGAAGCCGCTCGATAGCGTCGTTTGGTTGTGTACGTGCGTGTATGCCCGGCGCTGCTCGTCGGTGAGGTGGTCGAGCGATATGACGGGGGCCGTTTCGATGCCCAGCTGCTTCAGCGCTAGCACTCGCCCGTGGCCCTCAACGATCTCAGGCTCTCCGTTCTCGTTGTGCCACACGGCAATGGGGTCGCAGTTGCCGAACTCGCTTATCGAGGCGGCTATCTGGTCTACTTGCTTCCTCGTGTGGATTTTCGCGTTGTTTGCGTACGGAACGAGGGTTTCTACGGGCGTTTCCTCGATCTTTAGGTCTGGCATAGGGCGCAAAACGGCCTCCTTTCGTAGGGTGAAAGGAGGCTATCGCGGGTGTGAGATTTAGCGTTGCGTTTTTTGGCGTCTTAGCGTTGCGCCCTCGCTCAGGCCCCCCGAACCTCCAATTTCGTGGCGATAGACGCCGGGGGGTTGCGCGCGGGGTATGAGAAGGCGTTTCGGATTTTCCAAGGGGTTAGGGGGTCTTGCTCCTGAGCTTGGCGTCCTTCAGGCCGTGGCAGCTCTTGCAGCGCAGGGCCAGGTTTGCCGGGTCGTTCGTGCCTCCCTTGCACAGCGGAACTATGTGGTCGACCTCTCCTCCCATGCCCGCAGTCCTCCACCGCCTGCCGTCGTGCCATGCGCACACCCTTCCGCAATCGGTGCACCTGCCCTTGGTTCTCGCTATCGCCTGCTGCCTCGCGGCTTGGTACTCGGCGCTTGAGTAGTTGCGCCTCCACGGCTCGCGCTTGGCTCTGGCCTTGTCGCCTTGTGTCGGCTTGCGCTTGGGTCGCGGCCTGCATGCGCAGCGCTGGCCCGCCGGCACGATGCGCCCGCAGTGCGGGCAGTAGCTCCTCATGCGGCTCATCTGTAGGACTCCTTGAGCAGCCTCTTGGCCTCGCCGACCGTGATCTCAAGCGCCCGCGCTATCTCGCCCAAGGTGCAGCCTATGCGCCGCATCCTCTGGGCGTGCTTGGCGAGCTGCCTTCTTGTGCGCTCCTCGTTATCCATGAAGCGCCCCCGGCTGGCTGTTCTTGCTCGTGAGGTGCCACGCATGGCAGTAGGGGCAGCGGTACCAGTCCTGCCCGTACCGTGCCCCTACCCTCATCGCCGCGAGCTCGCTGCGGAAAGCGACCTTCTGCGTGCATGTGCGGCGCTTGCGCTTGGTGCGCCTTCTCTTGTGGTGTCTGCTGTTTCCCATGGCCATGCCTCCTTTGGCTGGATGGTATGGCCAGCGCAAGATGTCACAGCCAGTGCATGTCCCGCAGCGCGTCCAGAAGCTCGTAGGCGTCGTTGCTGCATACGATCGCCCCGCCCGTGTCAACGTGGAACTTGTAGCCATCGAGCGGCGAGGGCTTCGGCTTCTCCTCGGTCTCCCTCGGCTTGTCCTCGGTCACTTCCATACGCACTCCCTGCAAGTCTCGTCGTCATCGTCCTGCGCGTCGATGAGGTGGTCGTTAATCCAGTTGGCGCACCTCTCCGTGTCGCAGGTCTTTCCCAGCTCCTCAAGCATCTGGTTCTGGCACACGCCGTAGTCGCAGCACACGTAGAGGAACCGGCACCCGTCCCAGCTCTCTCCCTTTGCCATCACTGCTCCTCAACGATCACGATGCCGCCGTTGATGGTGTAGCGCTTGCCGTCGAGGTCGAACAGGGTGCGGTTGTCCTCGTACTGGATGTCTATCTTCCCCTCGTAGGTTGTCAGCAGCTCGCCGGTGTTGGTGTAGACCTCTACAGTTCGCTGCATGCCACCCGACACGTCACTCGAAACCGTCTTGACGGCGCGCGAGCACGATGCGCACCCGCTCAACCCGCACACCGCAACCAGAGCGACCGCCGCGATCGCTGCGGCCAAGATGATCTTTACCTTGCTCATTCGTCAACCTCCGTGTACTTGTTGCAAACCTTGCAGTCGTGAATATGGAAATCGCTCGCGATGATCTCCTGCTTCTCGTCGCAGAAGAAGTCCCCTTCGCAGATGTAGAGGCAGTGCTCGCAGAACTCGCAGCTCTTTTCTTGGTTCGCCATGGCTACGCCTCCAAAGCCTTGAGCGCCCGACGTGCATTGTCCGTGAGCTGCCGCTGCCACGCTCCGTTCTTGGGCGACCACCTGAACCCGTTGGCCTTGAGCTTCGCGCGGGTGTCCGCCTCCGGCTTGCCGTCGAACACGAGCTGAAGCCGCATGATGTCAGCGTTCTCTACAACGGTGCAAGGCTCGCCGTTGACCTCGGTCTCGCGGTCTTCGGTGTCGGCCTCCTTCTCGCGCTGAAGCTCGGCGATGCGCGCGCGGGTGCGCTTGATCGTGGCGAGGTTGTTCGACAGCTGCCACGACGGGAAGGGCTGGCTCATGCCGAAGCGCTCCATGTCGCGCCTGACGTGCTCGGCCTCGTCGTGGTCTACGCCGTCGAAGCCCTCAAGCGTGCCGTGCTTGCGGTAGTGGGCGTTTGCGCGCTTCATCATGTCCTGACGATCCTCTAGCCGCTTGGCCTTGGCCTCAAGCCTTTCGAGCGCGTTCGGGTCGCCCGCTTGGATGCCGCCGGTTCCGATGGACGCGATGCGGCGCTTGATGCCCATGACCTTCTCGTAGCGCTCCATGTGCGAGCTTCGGCGGGCGTTCTGGCGCTCCTTCTTGCGCACGGGAAAGTTCCCGCCGCCCGAAACGAGGATGCTTGGGCACATCGCGTCGATGCGGTAGCCCTCGTTCAGCCACTCGGCGTACTTGCGTGCGAACCTGTCCGCGAGCGCGTATGCCTTCTCCGCAAGCTCAGGGAACCGCTCGGCCTGCTCCTCGGCCATGCGGTAGGCCTCATCGACCTGCGCGCGGTAGCCCTCGGTCTCGCTGCCGGCCTTGAACTCGCGCATGCTGTTCGCCTCGTGCGCCGCGCGGGCCTCGGCCTCGTTTATCTCGTAGTACCTTGCCATGATAGAATCCTTTCGTCCGGCGGGGCCTAGCCGCCAAGCTCTCGGCCCCGCCCGCATTGTCAACTCAACCGGCGATGATGTCTTTGACGAGCATCACGATCTGGTAGCCCAGGAACAACGTCAGCCCGTCGAGGGCCAAGCACGCCAGCACGAGGAAGATGCACCCCATGCAGCCCATGGGCTTGCTCTCCTCGGTTATCCCGGCCTTCCACTCGTCCTTGCTCAGGCTCATCGCGGCTCACCCTCGATGACCGTTGGGAGCACGTCGCTCGCCATGTCCATGCAGGCCTCGCACCTCGCCCAGTCCGGCTCCGGCCCGCTGACGGCCTCAAGGGCCTCTGTGAGATGCTTGCGCGCTGCTTCGATGCGGATGCGCGCCTGCTCCGCCTTGACGTCTTTCATCGTGTCTCCTTTCACGCTACGAGCGACAGAAAGCACAGGAACACAAGCCCAAGGGCGAGAAGCTGCAACGCCCTGAGGGCCGCGTAGATGATGGCTGCCGGAACGCTCACGGCGGCAGCTATAGCGATTGCAAAAAGAAGCCTTCTCACTCGTTTTCCTCGTCCTTCTCGGCGTCCAGCTTGTCGGCGTACTCGATGAGCCGCTTCTTGAGCAGGTCGAGGCCGAACCTCTCAAGCTCATTCGCGCGGTATGCCGGGAAGTACTGCCCCGTGCACGCCTTCTCAGAGTCCTTGGCCACGCGGGCCTCGGCGAGGTTGCGCCCGTTGTCCCAAACGTCCATGACGAACGTCTGGGTTCCGGTACGGAGCTGGCAGGGCCAGATGCGCGTCTCAACGCTCATGGCCTCGTTCCTGCTCCAACCGACGCGCTTGCGGGCCACCTCTCGCAGGCCCTCATCGCTTGCGGCCTTCTCGCGCGCCTCCTCAGCCGTAAGCCCAAGCCCGTTCTCGCTGTGCTTGAAGTCGTAGACGTCCTTCACCGTGAGATAGGCCGTCTCGAACGGCTCGTTGAGCTTGACGATCTGCACCTGCCTCGGCTCGATCTCGCCGTCGGGGCTTTCAGCCTTCTTGGCGTCCGCCTCGCTCTTCTCGCGCTCAAGCTCCGCGATCTTTCCGCGAAGCACCTCGTTCGCTGCCTCAGCCACATGAAGCTTGGCAAGCACGTACTCCTCGCAAGTCCTGATTTCCATTTCAAACCCTTTCCCTGATGGTGATGATCCTGCCGGTATCCCGGTCTTCAATCTCCCAGCGCCCGTAGTCGTAGAGGCCGGGATGGTGCGGGGGGAACAGCTTCAGAAGAAGCCCGTCCCACCACTGCTGCTCGAACTGGATGTTGTCCCACACCCAGCGTGGAACGAAGCGCGCCGCGCCGTGGAACCCGTCGTGGCACCCCGTGGTGCCCGAGCCGCATAGGGCGAACAGCGGGCTTCTCAGGCTCCACTTGCCGTTCGGCGTGACGAGGTTGAAGCGCTCGCCGCGCCCCCTCGGTATCACGTGGTGGCAGCTCATGGCTGGCTTTCCGCAGATGCAGCACCACTCCTGCGTGCGCTCGTAGTCCCTCGCGCCCTTGCCGGTGTATCGCGCGCCGACGTGCGGCTTGCCGTAAAGCTCGGCCCTCTCCAAGGAGTGTCCCTGAAGCTGTCCCATCGAGATCATCGGAGCCTCCTGTCCGGCCCAGTCACCTCGATGCGCTCGCAGGCCCCGCCGAGCCTTGAGGCGATGCGAGCACCGGGCATGCTGCCCCACAGCTCGCGAAGCTGCCCGAGGCTGTAGTTGCTCGTGACGATGGTCGGAAGCCCCTCGGCGGTTCGGGCGTCGATGAGGCCCGTAAGCGTCTCGATGGCCCAGTCCGTGGGCCTCTCCGCACCTAGGTCGTCAAGCGCCAGAAGCGGAACGGTCTCGGCCCTTCTCAGGGCGTCGCGGTCTCCTCCGTTGAAGCCGTCGCGGATGCTGTCCAGCAGGTGCTTGGCGCTCACGAGCTTCGCGGGCGGCTTGGTGCCCTTGGAGCGCTCGACGGCGACGCGCACCGCATGGGCCGCCGCGTAGGTCTTGCCGCGCCCCGGCTCGCCCCAGAGGTACGCGCCACGGCCCCGCTCCACGATCCTGCACACGCGCTCGCCGATGTCGCTCTGGGCGCGCATGTAGCCGCCTCGAAGCCCGGCCTTGCGCAGCCTGCACTCGCGGGCCTTGCGCATCATCTGGCGGTACTCGTCGGTCTGCTCGAAGGGCACGGGCTTGGCCGGTACGATGCCCTCCGGCACGTCGAGGCCCTTGAGCGCGTCAGAGATTCGAGTACTCGTCATGGCTGGCCTCCTTCCTGTCGCCCTGCCGCTTCTGCCATGTGGTGCAAGCCGCCTGCCACGACTTCATGGGGTTGCGCCCGACCTTCCAGCCCTTCGACTCGTAGAACGCCACGAAAGCCTCCGGGTCGAACGTGTAGCCCTTCTCCGCGCAGTAGGCGCGAACCTCGTCAACTGAGGGCGGGACGAACCTCTTCTTTGACTTGGTATGGTTTGGCTTGGTATGGTTTGGTTTGGGTTCGGCATCTTCCAAACCCCCGTTTTCGGTTTCCAAAACCCCCGTTTCGATGTAATCGCAAGCGAGGTTTGAGAACTCGGAAAGGGGGGGTTTCGCTGTTTGCAAAGGGGTCTTTCGAGTCGCTTGAAGCACCCTTCTTGTTTCCGCGTCCCCCCGTTCCACCGCTCGAAATGGCGCGCTTGGAGTTGTCGATGTCCTCGCGCAGGCTCTCGAAGATGGCATCAAGCGGCCACTCAAGCTCAGGCTCGATGCCGTAGGTGCCGTACTGGGCCAAGGCCCAGAGGATCGCTCCTCGCTGCTCCTCCGGTACCTTGGCCACCGTTGCGGTGAGCTTCGGAAACCATGTGAACTTGGCTTCCTGCATGACCTAACGCTCCCAGTAGTAAGCGCCCTCAAGCGCGTTGACGGACACGGTTGCGCCGGTGCCGATAAGCGCCTCGATGACATCAAAGCGGAGCGCGTCCACATCGGGGTGCTCAACGAGGAAGCACATGGCGATGTGCTGCAAGCGCTTGTAGCTGAACTCCGGTTCCTTGACCTCGCCGCGCTGGCGCTTCGCCGTCACGATCACGAGGACGGTCACCTCGCCGTCCTTCACGACGACGTCGGCGGTTCCCTCGTCGCACACGTACTTGCAAGCGCCCTCGGCCTTGAGGCCCTTGGAGTTCAGGTACGCGATGGCGGCGAGGTGCGCGATTGAATAGGTGTTCATGGTCTCCTCCTAGAACGGGCAGTCGTCGTCGTAGACGTCTGCGGGCTGATCCTCTGCGGCCTGCCCCGTGCGCTTGCCGCCTTGGAAGTCGATGTCCTCGCCGATGACCTCAAGCTTGCTGCGCTTCTGGCCCTCCTTGGTCTCCCACGTGTTCTGGCTCAGCCTTCCGGCGATGGTCACGTGGGAACCCTTGGCGAGGTACTTGGCGATGCTCTCGGCGCGGTTGCCGAAGAAGATCACGTCGACCCAGTTGGCCTTGTCCGACCACTCGCCGTTGACCTTCTGGCGCGTGTTCACGCACACCGCGAGGCTGCACACCTGCGTGCCCGACGCGGTTGCGCGAAGCTCCGGGTCGCGCCCGAGGTTGCCGCTAATCGTCACTCGATTGATGCTCATCCGTCTCCTCCTTGCTGTGGTCTGAGTCCTTGGCAATCTGCGCGAGGTACTTGCCCCACTCGGTCACCTGACCGAGGGTCAGGTCGCCGGGCTGCACGTCCCCGAAGCTGGCCTTGTACCAGCTGTCGAGACCGCTTTCCTTCACGCCCTGAGCCATGCACTGGGCCTTGAGCTGCAAGCAGCGCGTGAGCCACTTCTTCTTGTCGGGTTGCGCCTTGGCTGTCTGGGCTTCCTTGGTCGTTCCGGTGGTCTTCCAGCGCGGGTCTTTCGGCGCGGCCTGCTGCACGTCTCCGTCCGTGTCCTCGTCGCCCACGATGGCGAACGCCTTGCACAGGCCGTAGCGCTTGGCGTAGGTCTCGCGCTTGCCGTACTCCTGCGGGTTGGGGTCGTACTCGTAGGGTTCCTCGTCAAGGAGCAGCGTCTCGCTCCCGTGCCCGACGATCGTCTGGATGAGCAGGCAGCTCTCGCCGTTCACGGTGCGCTGCGTGAGGAACAGGCCGTTCTCGTTGAGCGGCGGCTTGATGGCGTCGAGCACGTCATCGAGGGTCGCGTAGGCGTACTTGCGCGTGCCGATCTGCCCGACACCGTTCTTCTTCGGCGATACCATGGCCGCCTGAGCCTTCGCAAGAAGGCTGTAGATTCCTTCGTCCGCCATTGCTAGGCCTCCTCCGTGAGCTTCCTGTAGTGGTCGCAGAACTGGCAGGCGGAGCAGTAGTCCATGCACTTGGGGTCTTCGCCGGGGCGGTGCTCGACGTAGAACTTGCCCTTGCCGTTGGCGCTCTCCTGCTCCATGCGGGCTTTCGCCTCCTCCTCGCTGTCAAAGAGGCGGATGGCGCTCTTGCGGCCCTCCTTCATCACCGCCCACTTGTCGGCGCGGTGCCAGCGCTCGCCCTCGGTGCACATGGGGAGCTGGTCGTCGGGAAGCTTCTCGGCGGCCTCGATCTCCTCGAAGCGCTTGGCGAGCCACGCGCCGCACTGCTCTATCTGCTCGTCGGTGAAGTCCCACACCACGCGCCAGACGGGGTGCTTCGGGTAGTCGGCCTTGTTCTTGGCGTCGCTCTTCTTGTGATCCTTGAGCAGCGCCACGATCTCGCCGCGATGGGCGTCGAAGCCTATCTGCCGAAGCATCCAGCAGTAGATGAGGGTCTGCTTGCGCCAGTCCTCAAGCTCCTCGTCATCCTTCGCGCCAAAGACGGCCTTCCAAGCCGATGCCGTCTTGTAGTCCGTGACGGTGCCCGTCGCATCGTCGTAGAGGTCGAAGATGCCGCTCAGCTGGTAGCCGTTGGGCATGTCGATGACGAGGTGGTTCTCCTTGAGCTGGGTCTTGGTCTCCTCGGCGTTCTGGAGAATCTGGTGCACCGCCGAGCCGAAGACGGCCCACACCATGTCAGCCACGTCCTGAGTGATCTCGTCGTCGTGGCGGCGCTGAAGGATTGCCTCGCGCGTGCCCTTCAGAAGGGCGGTCACGCTGTAGCGCTTGGGCGTGTACTTGTAATCGCTCTCAGCCGCCGAGACGAACGGGCGCGGGAGGTTCAGGCTGTTGGTAAGGTTCACCGCTAGCACCTCCCCAGCAGGATCGCGAGGAGGGCGCTCATCTGGTCGCCCTTATTCCTGAGCTTCAGCATCTCGCTGCGCGCGTTTGCCAGGGCCTTTTCGGCAACCTCGTCGGGGTACTTGGAGATGATCGCCTCGCAGACGGCGATGGCGTTGAAGCAGGACTGGCACATATCGACCTCGCAGGTGCGGGTCTCGTCGGGTTCGTTCGTGAGCATGAACAGGACGTTGCTCTCAACGATGCCGGTTGCCTTGTGCAGGTTGTCGTGCAGGTCGTGCAGATCGCCGCCGCTAAGGATGTTGTCCTCGAAGTACCTCATGGCTAGTTGCTCCCTTCGCCCAGCATGCGGGCCTCGTCCTCGATGGGGTCGTAGATTTCGCCGGTCTCGGCGTCAACGTTGGCGGGGCGCTCGATAGGCTCGTCATCGAGCGGCAGAGGCTCCACCTCGTACTCGTCGCACGCGTCGAGGTCGAGTTCCTGCTGCTCGGTCTCGATGGTCAGCACGACCGTCTGGCCGGCGAGCTTGATGGCGTCGTAGAAGCCCGACGCCGAGGTGAGAACCTCGAACTGAAGGGTCGCGGCCCCTCCCTTGCCGGTGTACTGCTTGAAATGGGCCTTGATGGTGGTGGCGCTCATTTGGCCTCCTTCTCGTATCGTTCGCTGTAGTACTCGACGCGCACCCGGATGAGGCACTCGTCGCTGTATGGGGTTCTTGGGTCGAAGGTCACACCGAGCTGCGTGATCTGGCAGTCATCGCGGTACGCGAGCCCGTTGAGGCTGTCGCAGATGACCTTGGCCAAGTTGTCCGCATCCGGCTTCATGAGGTCGGGACGCCCCGCCCAGTACTTGGGGTTGCTCTTGGCCAAGGGGCGCTGAACCTCGATGAACACGCGCACCTCGGTCGCGAAGTCCTTCCAGCGGTCGCCCGCTGCGGCCTCCCACTGGCGCTTGATGGACTTCTCGGCTTGCCGGGTCTTGTCCGGCGTGTAGGTGCGGAACCGCTTGGTGTCGAACTTCGGTCGCTGCTTGGTGGGCACCTCCGGGAAGCACATGACGCACTCGGCCACGCCGACGCGCTTGGTCTTCCAGCTCATCGGAGCACCGCCGTCGTGTAGCCGTCGGCGTCGCTGCGCGCGACCCTCATGCGGATGGTCTTGTCCTGCTCCATGGCGATGCGCGCCAGATACGGGGCGAGGTGGTTCGGAAGCTCGATGCCGAACACGATGCGCATGCCGTAGATGCAGCGGTTCGGGCTTGCCTTGCCGTCGTGGGTGCGCGCGCACTCCTTGCGGGCGTTGGCCTTGTACCACTCGAACTCGTAGCGGTGGGCCTTCACCCATGCGCGGGCGTCCGCCATGCGCTGCTCGCCCTTGGGGTCTAGCCCCGGAAGGGCCATCTGGTTGTCCGGGGTCTCAATCTTCCTCATGCGACCATCCCCTGTGCGGTCGCAACCGCAGCGTCCATGGTGGGAATAACCCAGAGCCACAGGATCAGCCCGCACACGAGCGCCGCGACGCCGACGCCCAGAAGAAGCCCGGCCTTGAACGCCCGCATCTGGTTTTCCCGCTCGATTTCGGCAGGTATGCGCATCGTCTGGGCCGGCATGCGCGTCTGGCGTGTTACGCTGTTCGTGGCCTGTAGGCCGTTCCGGGCGCTCAAGTTGTGGTAGACGGGGGTGCCCGGATATTTCTTTTGGTTGGTCACGTTCTCTCCTTTCCGATGTTTCCGCAGGTAACTGAACGGTTCTCATTTACTTCTCAGTTTCTTGAGCGTTTTCTTGTGCCTATGCTTGGCGCTGTATAGGCGTTGGCGCTCGCGGTTGACCCTCTCCTCCCGCCTCACCTCCTCTTCCAACTCGCGCACCTCTTCCGCGATCTCCTCGTTCCGCAGCTCCTTCGAGCAGGACGCGCACCACCCCGTCTTCGGGGAGAGCGGCTTCCTGACGCGCATGCCGCACTTCGGGCACTGCCAAACCTTGCGGAGGGAGATTCCGTATCGGCTGGCCTGAACCTCGACGGCATGGGGCGAGCACCCTAGGGCCTCGGCTACCGCCTCCGCCCCCTCGTCTGCGTGGTCGCTGAGGTACTTGAGCTTTTTGGTAGTCCACTTCACCTGACCGGCTCACCTTCTTCGAGCCACCTCAGGTAGAGCGCAATGAGGGCTTCGCGCATGTACTCGATGCGTTCGCTTGATTCCATGGCGAGTTCCTAGCAAGACAGCTGAACGACCGCGAGCTGATAGAACTCGTCAAGGGACATGCCGAGGGCGCGCGACAGGTTGAAAGCCTCTGAAAGGCTGAACTCATTCGAGCCGCGCATCTTGTTAAACAACGAAGAACGGCTCATGCCGAGCTTGTCGGCAAAAGCGCCCATCGTCATCTGGTTGGCCTCGACATACTGGCCTACCTTCTCTTGCAGGGTCATGCTTCTCCTTTCTCTCGCGTACAAAACTTTGTACGCCCTTTAGTATTGTACAAAGTTTTGCACCATGCAATACTTTGTACGTGTAAATAATTGGACTCTAGGAGAGGCGTGTAATGGAGTACCGGGATGTGCTAGCGCACTACCTTGAGCAGAAGGGGATGACGCCCGCCGAGCTTGCGCACGCCATTGGCTCGCCACGGTCTACGATCAACGCGCTTTTGAAGGGAAGGGCAAAGGAGCCAACGCTGGGAAAAGCGAAGGCTATAGCAGACGCCCTTGGTGTTTCTCTTGAGGAGATGGCGCAAATGACATACGGCGGTGATGGCAAAGATGCTTGATGAAAAGTTTGCAGTTGAGTGGTGGTTTGAGGACAAAAGCCCTTGGGTCAATTGTGGCGATCGCCTGTTTGAAAGCAGCTGCACGAGGTCTGTTTACGATGATGAGAGCAGAAGCTTTAGTGATGTGGTTGCCCTCGGCCTTTTTACGCCAGATAACGAGCTAGTTGGATATGTACCTAAAGAACTAGAGGCTTCAGCACGAGACGCAATGTCATCAGGTCTTGAAACGGTCGTTGTTGAGGAATACGACGGTGAGCTGAACTATGCCCCTGTTGTTCGCATGACAGACTCAGAAACAAGAAGCGCCGAGCTAAAGCAAAGTGAAGACGCTTCAAAGAAAGGTACCAGAAGCGCTTATCTTTTTGCCGCGCTTGTCACCCTTGCCATATGCGCCGTTATCGGAGTTGTTCTTGGGAACCTGATAAGCGCCATAGGATAAAACGAAAGCCCCGGTGCGTCCGCCAAGACACATCACCGGGGCAGCAAACAAAGGCCTCGAAAGGAGGCATGAACATTATGTCACAGAAGACCGCCGTTCTCTACGCGCGGTTCTCGTGCTCCAAGCAGCGCGAGGCGTCCATCGAAGACCAGCTGAGGGTCTGCCGTGACTGGTGCTCACGCGAGGGCTACGCCATCGTCGCCGAGTACTGCGACTATGCAATTTCAGGGCGCACGGACGACCGCCCGCAGTTCCAGAAGATGATCGCCAACGCCGGCGAGTCCGACATCGTGCTCGTCTACATGATGGACAGGTTCAGTCGTGATCCGTTCGACGCCCCCATATACAAGCGCGAGCTTCAGGTCCACGGCGTGAGGCTCGTGTCCGCCCTTGAGGCGATACCGGACTCGCCGGAGGGCATCATCTACGAGAAGCTTCTTGAGGGCCTTGCCGCGTGCGAGTCCCGCACGACCTCGATACGCTCCCGCCGGGGCATGGAGGGCAACGCCCTTCAGTGCAAGACCAACGGCGTGCGGTGCTTCGGCTACAGAACCGGCGAGGACGGGCGCTATGAGATCGTGCCGGATGAGGCGGAGATAGTCCGCGAGGTATTCCGCCGCAGGACGCACGGCGAGTCCGTCAACTCGATAGCGATGGACTTGCGGCAGCGCGGCGTCGTGTCGAGGGCGGGCAACCCCATAAAGGACACGTTCGTGAACAACATGCTACACAACGACAAGTACCGGGGCATCTACTCGTGGGGCGGGATAACCCAGAAGGACGGCATGCCGAGGATAATCAGCGAGGAGGTCTTCATGAAGGCTCAGAGGGTGAAGGGCAAGAAGCAGCGCCAGAACGAGCAGTGGGGGGACTTCGCGCTTTCCGGGCGCGTGATCTGCTCGGCGTGCGGGCGCAACATGCGCGGGGTCTCCGGTCGCGGCTCCTCGAAGCGGAAGTACGAGTACTACGCCTGCGGCAGCTGCAAGGAGGTCAAGCCCGTTCGCCGCGACTGGCTTGAGGGGCAGATCGTGAAGGCATTGAGGGAGCTGCTGTCGCAGCCGGAGGAGGCGCGCAGAATCGCCGAGATGTGCGTTGACGGCGGTGAGCCTAAGGAGATAGCCGAGGGGCGCAAACGGGCCGCAGCGGCGCTGAGAGCCGCCCAGACGGGCCTTTCCAACATCCTCAAGGCGGTGGAGCAGGGCATCGTGGTTCCCGGAACCAAGGAGAGGGCCGAGGAGCTTGAGGCGCAGAAGGATCGCGCCGAGCGCGAGCTGGCCATGTACGACCGAAAGCGCATAGACCCGGAGAACTTCGCGCGGTTCCTTCAGTTCGGGGCCACGCTCACCGACGAGCTTCTCCTTGACGCCTTCGTGTATCAGGTGATGGTGTCGGACGAGGCCGTTGTGGTGACGATGAACTTCGACGCGGAAAGCAACGAACCCGCGAGACTTGAGGTCTCACGGGTTCGTACTTTTTTCAAATGGTGCCCCCAGCGGGATTCGAACCCGCGATATCCACCTTGAAAGGGTGGCGTCCTTGGCCGCTAGACGATGGGGACAGCGGGAAAGAGTATAGCAGACTTTTTTGCCGGCGCGTATATCGTTGGCAAACTGGAAAACCACCACAAAGGTACCTGTCCCCTTTGTGGTGGTGGGGTGCTAGGGGAGGAGCTTCATGGCGGCGTCGTGGGCGGCGTGCTCGTAGGCGTCGTCGAGGGGTTTGAGCGGCAGCAGGGCTGTGGCCTGCGCATCGCCGCGGCGCTCGAGGGCGTGCGCGATCAGCCAGTCGGCGAGTTCGGGGTTTTTGGGCAGCGCCGGCCCGTGCAGGTACGTGCCGATCACGCCCTTGTAGACGAGGCCCTCAAAGCCATCGTCGCCGTTGTTGCCGGTGCCCGTGACGACGGACGTTCCGAGCGGCGTGGCCGCTGTATCGAGCAGGGTGCGGCCGCCGTGGTTCTCGAATCCCACAAAGGGCTCGGGTGCCAGATTGGTTTCGACGGCTACGTTGCCGATCAGGCGGTCGGAGCCGCGTACGGTTTCGGCGGCAATGACCCCCAGACCCTCGATGCGATCCTCGCCCATATAGTACGAACGGCCGAGCAGCTGATAGCCGCCACAGATGGCAAGCAGCGAGCCGCCATCCTCAACATAGGCCGCGACCTTGTCTTTTTGAGCGAGCAGTTCATGTGCAACCGCCAACTGGTCGCGATCGGAGCCACCGCCCATCATAACGATGTCGGCGTCGGTCAGGTCGAGCGTCTCGCCCATGTGGACTTCGTCCACACGCACGGGAATGCCGCGCCAGGCGCAGCGGCGTTCGAGCGCGATAACGTTGCCGCCGTCGGCGTAGAGGTTGAGCGCATCGGGATACAGGTAGACGATGCGCAACGGGCGCGAAAGCTCGACCGGCGCAATATCGGTGGGGACAGCGCTACCATCGGCGCGCGTTACGGCGTGGGAGACAATCGAGCTTGCATCGTCGTCTTTAAGCCCGTCGAGCTCCTTGACTAACGGCGGGAAGGCCGTGTAGTTGGCGACGGCGTAGAAGGTGTCATCGGCGGCCTCGTCTGCCACGGCGCCGATCGCCTGCGCGACGTCCGAGATAATCGCGGCATCGATGCCGGCGTACTTGAGGCGTACCTGCATGTCGTGCGCACGCGTGCCTCCGGCAAAGGCGACAAGACCCGGCGTGTCGGCGATGCGCTCGAAGTCGACATCGTAGATCCACGAGACATCGTGGCCGTCGGCATCGTTATCGTTTAGGAAGAAGGCGCAGAGCCTGCCACCTGCCGTTTTAATGGACTGGATCTGGCGATCGAAGCCCACGGGATTCTTGGCCAGATTGGCCTCGACGGTGCGGCCGGCAATATCCCAGCGGCCCATGCGTCCGCCGGCGGGCACGTAGGCATTAAGCGTGGGCTGCAGGTGCGCCGCGTCCACGCCCATCTCGCGCGCCGCAAAGAAGGCGGCGGCAATGTTGTAGACCATGTACAGGCCGTTGTAGCGTGTGGCGATGTGCGTTGCGGGTGCGTCGGTATCGGGTCCAAAGACCAGGTCAAAGCCGTAGCCGTCGCAGCCGAGCTCCACGCCCGTCACGCGACGGACAAGCCCAGGGCGGGCCCAGCCGCACGAGGGACAATGGTAGGCGCCGAGCTGGCCGTATTGCACGTAGTCATACTCCAGCGGCGCGTTGCACTGCGAGCAAAAACGCGAGTCGCTAATGCGATCGGACTCGGTGCCCGTGGCGCCGTCGATGCCAAAGGCAATACTCGCGTTGGGAATGCGCGCGGCGATCGAGGCACACAGCGGATCGTCGGCGTTGTAGATGAGCGTTGTCGTCGGAGAGAGCTCCAACGCATGGGCGATGACCTCCTGGGTGTGATCGATCTCTCCATAGCGATCCAGCTGGTCACGGAACAGGTTGAGCAGCACAAAGTACGTCGGCTTGAGCTTGGGCAGGACGCGCACGGTGTAGAGCTCGTCGCACTCAAAAACGCCCACGCGCTTGCCGCTGCTGGTGTGCTTAAGGCCGCCGCGGGCCTCGAGCAGAGCACCCACCACACCAGGCTCCATATTGTTGCCGGCACGGTTGCACACCACGGTAGCGCCGCTGGCAGCAACGGCGTCAGCGATGAGGTTGGAGGTGGTGGTCTTGCCATTAGTACCGGTGATCACCACGCTGCGGTCGACCAGGCTCGCGAGGTCGCTTAGCAGCTCGGGGTCGATCTTCATGGCGATGCGGCCGGGAAGCACGCCACCCTGGCGTTTGAGGACAGAGCGCAGTCCCCAGCGGGCGATATCGCTCGAGGTGCAGGCGAGAGATGAGCGGAGGTTCATGAAGCCGTTCCTAACGTGAATGACATGGTCGGGGCGATCGCGTCGCTAAAAGCCGTAGCGGCGCGCAAATTCCTGGGCGAGCTGCGATACATCTTCGCAGGCGTTGGCCCAGGGGGCAAAGTCTGGGGTGTCCGAGATAATGCCGTCGGCTTCCCAAACCGCCTGGTGCGAGAGGTCCCAGGGGTCGCGCGGCTCGGGTCGGCAGGGAAGATACGGCGTCTGGTACATGGGGTTCAGCAAGAAGAACGCGCCACCCTCGCAACGGTTAGCGAACTCACGCAGCGCGCGCGTCGCCGGGCGCATCTTGTTTGTTTTGAACAGCAAGATCGTGCGGGCGAGCAGATACCAAGGAGAGTTTTCGAGTGCGTCTGCCCCCATCTGTTCCTCGAGCTGATGCGCCAGGGCAAAAAAGCCGTCCTGGTCTTCCAAGCGGGCGAGGGCAAGCAATACGGTGCCGGCGGCCCGGGTGGGATAGCCCTCCGCCTTAAGGACACGGCGAGCATAGTTGGCGGCGGCGCGGTAACGAGCGCTCGCCATGCACAGCTGCGAGATGGCTTCGAGTGTGTGAAGCCACCCGATAAGGGCCGGCTCGCTCACGGTAAGGTCCGCTGCGGTGACACCGTCGGCCAAAACATTATTGGCCCAGTAGTGCGGGGCCTCCATATCAAACCCGGGCACGCTCTGTTGCAGGTAGTCGGCCGTGCTCGTCTCGAGCTTCATCAGGTCGCCCAGGCAGGCGTCGACGGGCGTGTCCGCCAAAATGATGGCGAGCAGCTGGGCATCGACGGCCAGCGCATCGACGCGGACGATCTTGAGCAGCTCATCACGCATGTCGTCGAACAGGCGGTTGCGCGTCTGCTCAAACTCCTCGTCGCTGCCCATGTCCTCGATGCGATGGAGCTCGTCGAGCAGGTGGCGATGAACGCCGGCATAGGACAGCAGTGCCTGGGCATGCTCGGCCTGCGCATACTTTTGAGGATTCGCGCTAATGTCGTTATGGACAAGCTCGCGTGCTGCATCGGTGAGCTCGGGGTGCGACGCCAGATAGGTGCGCTCCAGGTAGGCGGGGATGTAGACGCTCGGATCCATTAGAGGTCCCCTCCCTTAAATGGAAGCCCCTGCTCGGCCGCGCGCAGGATGCGCTCGTCGATCTGGGAGCGCACGCTGTCGTTGGTGGCGATCCAGGCGGCAAAGCTGGCGTTGTCGGGGGCGCCCAGGCCCTCCTGCAGTACCGGCGTCGCCTCGGACAGCGCAAGGACAAGCTCGTCGGTGGAGCCTGCACCCACGTTGACGCGGGCATAGACGCCATCGGGAAACTCGGTTTGGAAGTAGAGCGCCTCGGCTGCGTGCGGGCACGAGCGCGCAAGGATGCGCAGGTAGTGTTCGGCGCCCTCGTAATCCAGCTCGCGCCAGGCAGCGCTCATCAGCGCGATGAGCGTCCACGGGTCCAAGTCGCGTTCTGCATCCTTGGGACGACGGCGCAGCGGCGTGTTGGCGAGATAGGGGACGGAGTGGGCAGAGCGAAAGCGCCTGAGCTCCTCAGCGGGGTATTCGAGCTTTGCCATGGCGAGCATTGCGGTGTGGCGGACGCCGGCAGGATCGTTGGGGGCAAAGTCGAGGCTGCGGTTTGCGGCTTCGAGCGACATGCGGTAGCGGCCGCTAATGAGCGCGCGCGATGCCAAGGCGGCAAGCCAGCGCAGGTAGGGACGGCGGGTCAGGTCGCCTGCGGCCTCGCGCTCGTAGGGGTCCTGCGCCGAGGCAATCTTGAGCGCCAGATCGTGCTCCACCTCGTCGCACTTGGACACCAGATATTGCACGTATTCCTCGTTGGAGTCAGCGGTGAGGGCCGTCAGCATGCGCTGCGCATCCCAGTTGGCCGGATCGAGTGCGGCGGCCTCGCGAAGCATGTTCTCGGCAGCGGCCTCTTCCTGCTCGGCTTGGGCATCGTCGGGGATAAAGGGAATGCGGTAGTCGACGGCCTCGACCACCTTGGCAATCAGATGCCCGGCGCGGTCGCGGTCGTGCACGATGAGCGGCGCGGGGTTGCGGGTGAATTGCTCCATCAGACGCTCGACGGCGGGGCCGTCGGTGAGCGGGATATTGTCGCGGCGCAAGGCCTCAAGAACGAGGCGATGGCAATCCTCTTGAATGGGATCGAATGCCATGGGGCCTCCTTTGCTGCGGTTAGGGTTCAAATGTCTCTATATAAGGTTCTAGTTTACCCGCATGTGGCACACCGGGGGCGCCGCACTTGGACATGCACCTTTGCACCACGAAGACGGATGTCGCACAAATGTCGGCGCCTTGGACGACTGAGTGGTATCACGGTGCCGCAAACGGTCGATTTTTGGCGGCGAACGGGGCACATTTTGGAGGAGCACCGTCCTGCCCGGGATATGTAGTCAACCTTGATAAACGTTTGCCCAGCTTGGGAGTATGAATGCCCCACAAGGGTCTTCAGGGATAGAAAAAACGTTTCATCATTGTCGGCTTTAGGTGAATAACTGACCAACCAGAACGGTAAAATAGTGTTTGTCTGAGCGTTGAGACGTTTAGACATCGCGCATTGTCATCGCCGGCAACGCGCAAAACGGTCCTAACGGAGCCAATCGGGTGCTCCGTTATATACGCAAGTCTAAGAGGGGCTTGTTTAGGAGGCACAGTATGGGACGTTTTACCAATCCTCGCGATCTGTACTTTGGTGAGGGCGCTCGCCACGAGGTGAAGAACCTCAAGGGCAAGAAGGCCATCATCGTTTCTGGCGGCAGCTCTATGCGCCGCGGCGGGTTCCTGCAGGACGTTGAGGCCGACCTCAAAGAGGGCGGTTTCGAGGTCAAGCTGTTCGAGGGCGTCGAGTCCGATCCGTCCATCGAGACGGTCATGAAGGGCGCCGAGGCCATGCGCGAGTTCGAGCCCGACTGGATTATCGCCATCGGCGGCGGCTCGCCCATCGATGCCGCTAAGGCCATGTGGGTCTTCTACGAGTATCCCGAGGAGTCCTTCGATAACATCATCCAGCCGTTCAGCTTCCCCGAGCTGCGTCAGAAGGCTCACTTCTGCGCCATCTCCTCTACCTCCGGTACCGCTACCGAGGTCACTGCCTTCTCCGTCATTACCGACTACGCCAAGGGCATCAAGTACCCGCTGGCCGACTTCAACATCACCCCTGATGTCGCCATCGTCGACCCCGAGCTCACCTACACCATGCCCGCCAAGCTGTGCGCTCACACCGGCATGGACGCTCTGACCCACTGCATGGAGGCCTACGTTTCCACCTGCGCTTCCATGTTCACCGACGCCAACGCTCTGCACGGCATCCGCGAGATCGTCGAGTGGCTGCCCAAGTCCTATGCTGGCGACCATGAGGCCCGTCAGCACATGCACGAGGCTCAGTGCATCGCCGGTATCGCCTTCTCCTCGGGCCTGCTCGGCATCGTTCACTCCATGGCTCACAAGACCGGTGCTGCCTTCGAGAACGGCCACATCATCCACGGTGCTGCTAACGCCATGTACCTGGGCAAGGTCATCCAGTGGAACTCCAAGGATCCCCGTGCTGCCGAGCGTTATGCTTACGTGGCCAAGGAGATCCTGCACCTTCCCGGCGAGACCAACGAGGAGCTCATCGCCGCGCTCGTCCAGAAGATTCGCGACCTCAACGACCAGCTCAACATTCCGCAGTCCATCAAGGATTACGCGAATGGTGGCGTGAAGGTCGACGCCGAGAACCCGCAGATGGTCTCCGAGGAGGAGTTCCTCGCCAAGCTTCCCGAGATCGCCGCGAACGCCGAGACCGACGCCTGCACGCCCGAGAACCCGCGTGAGACCAAGGCTGCCGACTTCGAGAAGATTCTCAAGGCCTGCTACTACGACACCGACATCGATTTCTAATCGACTCTTGTTATCGTAACGAGGGGCTCCGCACGTATCTGTACGGAGCCCCTTTCTTTTTTATTTTAGAGAATGGGATAGTTATGGCTGCAATTTTCAATAGCCCCAGCAAGTACATCCAGGGCCCGGACGAGCTGGCCAAGCTCGGTTCCTATGTCGAGCCGCTCGGTGCTAAGGCCCTCGTCATCGTGACGCCTTCGGGCAAGAAGCGTGTCGGTGCCAAGATCGAGGGCGGTTTTGCCGAGGCTAAGGCCGAGCTGCTGTTTGAGGACTTTAACGGCGAGTGCTCCAAGGGCGAGGTCGATCGCCTGGTTGCGCTCGCTCGCGACAACGGTTGCGACATCATCGTCGGCGTCGGTGGCGGCAAGATTCTCGACACCGCGAAGGCCGTTGCCTATTACCTGGAATCCCCGGTTATCATTTGCCCCACCATTGCTTCGACCGATGCCCCGTGTTCGGCGCTTTCGGTGCTCTATACCGATGACGGCCAGTTCGACAAGTACCTCTTCCTTAAGGCAAATCCCAATATCGTCCTGATGGATACGACGGTTATCGCGGCGAGCCCGGTGCGCCTGACGGTTTCCGGTATGGGCGATGCGCTCGCAACCTACTTTGAGGCCCAGGCGACGCATGATGCCGACGGTGGCACCTGCGCTGGCGGCAAGGGTGGTATGGCCGGCCTGGCGCTTGCCAAGCTCTGCTACGAGACGCTTATGGCCGATGGCGTCAAGGCCAAGGTCGCGCTGGAGAAGGGTGCGCTCACTCCTGCCGTCGAGCACATCATTGAGGCCAATACGCTGCTTTCGGGCATTGGCTTTGAGAGCTCGGGCCTTGCTGCTGCTCATGCCATCCACAATGGCTTGACGATGCTGCCCGAGTGCCACGGCATGTACCACGGCGAGAAGGTCGCCTTCGGCACCATCGTCCAGCTGGTACTCGAGGACGCTCCGACTGAGAAACTCGAGGAAGTCTTGGGCTTCTGCATTGAGCTGGGCCTGCCGGTTACGATGAAGGAACTTGGCGTTGCCGAGCTTACGCGCGAGCAGGCCATGATTGTTGCCGAAGCCGCCTGCGCGCCCGATGACACCATGTGCAACATGCCGTTTGAGGTGACGCCCGAGATGGTCGCAAACGCCATCCTGGGTGCCGACGCGCTGGGCCACTACTATCTCATGGATGAATAAATCAAGCTAAGGAAGGGGCAAAGCCAGCAGGTGGCTTTGCCCCTTTTTGCTATGGTGCAAAGGGGTCGGGTTGCTTTGCGCCAATTGTTATTGATGAAAGGGCGGATTTTCGTATGGCGCTTCCCGTGGTTTATGGAGGTCCCGGCCGGTATGTTCAGGGGCCGGGCGAACTTTCGCGTCAGGGCAGGTATCTGTCATGGTTGGGCTGCGCTGCCTATGTCTTGTTTGACCAGGGCACCGAGGATCGGCTGTGCAGACAGATCGTCGATGGATTTCTGGATGAAGATCTAAGCGAGCCGTTCTTTAAGATTTATGACGGCCCGTGTACGGAAGAGGCCGTTGTAAAAATGGCTAAGGAAGCCCAGGCTGAGTATTGCGACATGGTGGTGGGTATTGGCGGTGGCAAGATGCTCGATATCGCAAAGGCCGTTGCGTTTTATGCCGAGCTGCCGTTGTGCGTATGCCCCACGGCAGCCTCGATGGATGGTCCGTGCAGCGCGATTTCGGTGCTGTATCACGAGGATGGGTCGTTCGACCGCTATCTGATGCTCGAGAAGAATCCAGACCTGGTCGTGGTCGATACCAACGTGGTCGCGGCGGCCCCGCTGCGTATGACGGTCGCTGGTATGGGCGACGCGCTGGCAACGTACTTCGAGGCGCGTTCGTGCGCCGCGGCGCGGGGCGCCAACGAGCACGGCGGCGCGCCGGGGCACTTGGCTCTGGCTGCGGCTCGCGCCTGCTATGACACGCTCATAGAGTGCGGCGTCGCTGCCAAGCGCGACCTCAAAAAGGGCCGTACATCGCCGGCGGTTGAGCGCCTGATCGAGTGCAATATTCTGCTCTCGGGCGTCGGCTTTGAGAGCGGTGGCTTGGCGTTGGCGCATGCCGTCGCCAACGGTCTGACGATCCTGCCCGAGTGCAAGGCCATGCATGGCGAGGCCGTGGCATTTGGTCTGGTGGTGCAGCTACGCCTGGAGCGTGCGCCCGAGCTTAATCAGGTGCTCGAGTTTTGCCAGCGCGTCGGTCTGCCGACCACGCTCGAGGAGCTGGGCCTTGGCGAGATTTCCGATGCCGATCTGCAGGGTGTTGCAAATGCGGTCTTTAGAAACGAGCGTAATATGGCCAACGAGCAGGCCAAGGTGACCAAACAAAAGCTCGTGCAGCTCATGTGCGAGGCATAGCTTGGCGCTTGATTGACCTTGTGCAATCGATGCGGCGATAGGCCATAGACTATTTGCCTCAAAGGTGCTCCGCGTGTAATTTGCCCGAGGCGTGGGCCGATAGCGTATCATTATCTCTTGCTTGTTTGCACTGCTCAGGGAGGGGCCGCGCATGGCGCAGGAACACGATCTGTTTGATGACATTATCGAGATCAGCAAGGGTTTCGACTTTCTTAAAAACCCGCTTGGCGGCGTGACCGATGCACTCGATCCATCGGCGCCGCAGTGGAATCCTGCCGACTACAAGGAGCGCCCGCGCGGCAATACCATTCCGTGCCTGACCTGCAAAAACGAAAAGAGCGGCTGCACCGCGTGCATGGACGTGTGCCCGGTCAACGCTATCGAGGTCGAGGAAGACGCCATCGAGATCCTCGACTCCTGTCGCAAGTGCGGCCTGTGCGCCGCTGCCTGTCCGACCGAGGCGATCATCTCGCCGCGCCTGGCGCCCAAAAACCTGTATGACGATATCGTCTCGGCAGCTACGAGCCACGAGACCGCCTACGTTACCTGCACGCGCGCCCTCAAGCGCATGCCGCGCGAAAACGAGGTCGTCGTCGCCTGTGTGGGCGATATTACGGCCGAGACCTGGTTCTCGGTACTGGCGGACTATCCCAACGTGAGTGTGTACCTGCCGTTGGGTGTGTGCGATAAATGCCGCAACACCGGCGGTGAGGACATTCTGGGCGAGGCCATCGCCACCGCCGAGGAGTGGGCCGGTACGGGCATGGGCCTGGAGGTCGACCCCAAGAGCCTCAAATGTCATAAGCGCCGCGAGTACGAGCGCAAGGAGTACATGGAAAAGATCGCCCGCACCACGGGCCTAACCGTGACTAAACTCAACCCGGCGACTGCGGCACTGGCCTCGGTGACGCAGAAGCTCAAAGCCCATCGCCATCAGATTACTCAGTTGGAGCGTACGCTCAACACCATGTGCGGCACCACGACGGCCAAACGTCGCCGCACGCTTACGCACGGGCGCCAGCTGGTACTCTCGACGTTGCAAAACCACCCCGAGCTTGCCCAGAACATGCAGGTGAGCACGCCGGAATGCGATTTTGACAAGTGCACGTCGTGTGGCGAGTGCGTCAACGTGTGCCCCACGTTTGCCTGCGATTTGGTGGGAAGCGGCCGCTTTGCACTGGAGTCCACGTATTGCCTAGGCTGCGGAGCCTGCGTCAAGGTGTGCCCCGAGCATGCGCTTAAGTTGGTTGAACATGATGCATCCAACCTAGTCGTCGTCGATCCCGAGGCCGAGGAAAAGGCCGCCCAGAAGGCTAGGGCCCACGAAGAAGCCCAGAAGGTCAAGGCTGAGGCGAAGGCCAAGCTCGACAAGATGCTCGATCAGGTGGAGAAGCTCGCGGACTAGTCAGCGACCCCTATCTCTGCTTCATTCGTGCCGCCGTGGCGTCCGGGTTAGCCCAGATGCTGCGGCGGCGCTATACTTATGCAGTTTGAAATGCTTGTACCAAAAGGAGCTGTCGTGTCCCTTTCCATCGGTATCGTGGGCCTGCCCAACGTGGGCAAGTCGACGCTGTTCACCGCGCTTACCAAAAAGACCGGCCTTGCCGCCAACTATCCGTTCGCCACGATCGACCCCAACGTGGGTATCGTCGACGTGCCCGATAGCCGCCTGCAAAAGCTCGCCGACATCGTTAACCCGGGTCGCATCGTGCCGGCGACGGTCGAGTTCGTCGACATCGCAGGTCTGGTGAAGGGCGCCAACGAGGGCGAGGGCTTGGGCAACCAGTTCCTGGCCAACATTCGCGAGACCGACGCCATCTGCGAGGTCGTGCGCTACTTTAAGGACCCCAACGTCATGCGTGAGGTGGGTCGCACGGGCGAGTTCGTCGATCCCGCCGGTGACGCCGACACCATCATGACCGAGCTCATCCTGGCCGACATGGGCACGCTCGAGAAGCAGCTGCCCAAGCTCGAGAAGGAGGCCAAGCGCGACAAGGAGCTCATGCCCAAGTTCGAGGTCGCCAAGCGTCTGCTTGCCTGGCTCAACGAGGGCAAGCGCGCCGCGTCCATGGAGATGACCGACGAGGAGCGCGCCGCTGCCAAGGGCCTGTTCCTGCTCACTATGAAGCCCATCCTGTATGTGGCCAACGTGGACGAGGATATGCTCAACGACGATCTGGCGCCCATCGATGGTGTTAAGCCGCTGCCCATCTGCGCCAAGATCGAGGCCGAGCTTTCCGAGCTCGATCCCGAGGACGCCGCCGACTACCTGGAGAGCTTGGGCTTGGAGCAGCCCGGCCTGGACGTGCTCGCACAGGCGGCCTATAAGCTGCTTGGCCTGCAGTCGTTCTTTACGGCCGGCGAGATGGAGGTCAAGGCCTGGACGGTTCGTCAGGGCGCGACCGCCCCGCAGGCCGCCGGCGTCATCCACACCGACTTTGAGCGCGGCTTTATTAAGGCCGAGGTCATTGGCTATGACGACTACATCGAGCTCGGCGGTGAGCAGGGCGCCAAGGCCGCCGGCAAGCTGCGTATTGAGGGCAAGGACTATGTCATGGCCGATGGCGACGTCGTGCACTTCCGCTTTAACGTGTAAGGACGACGCGCATGTTTAAATATGGTAAAAAAGCCGGCTACATGGGTATTGCACTGCTCGTACTTGCGGTGATTCCGCTGGTGGTCGCAGCGTGTGTTATCCCCAACATTGGTCCCGAGGTGGCAACAAAGTTTAATGCCGCCGGCGAGGTGACGCGCTGGGGCAAGAGTTACGAGTTGCTGGCACTGCCGGTGCTCAACCTGCTGCTGAGCGTGGCGACGTACTTTACGGCAGGACGCCAGGCTAAAAACAATGATGACTCCGCCGCCATGGCGCGCATCGTGTGCGAGCGCTACCTGCGTAACGGTTGCATCACAGGTGTGTTCCTCAACGTGGTCAACGTTTACTTTATGTACTCGGCGATTACCGGAACGGGCTTTGGCTTTGGTTTCTAGCCTGTCCTTTTAGGCAACGAGCCTGCACGCATATTCAAGGGCTGCTGCGAGGCCGCCGCTCGATCGTGGTTTAAAGACCATGTCGGCGGCGGCCTCGTTTTCGTATCCGGCGCCGCGAAGGGCGAGTGCGATACCGGCTTCCAGGAGAAGGGGCAGACCACGTTGGCTGGTTGCGATTACGGCAGCCTGATCGAGCGAGCAGCTGTGCGCTTGGCATTGGATGGCAAGTTCACCTTGCGCCGGGCAAGGGACCAGAACGGCGGCGACGCGACTTGATAGCAATGCAAATGCTGTGCGCTCATCGGGCGAAAGGCATTCGGCTTCAACGACGACGAGCTTGGGCGGTGCGCTGTTTGTGCGAAGCATGGCTCGGTACATGCGGACCGAAGAACCCGACATAGAAAACTCCTGTGTATTCGTTTAAACGTAAACTATAGTTTACGTTTTTGTTCAGCTCCATTTCAAACTCGGCTGCATGGACGAACGTGCGAAACAGATTCTTGGCAAGCGAGTCGAGCAGACGCGCAGGGACCTTGGTATCTCCAAGGTCGATTTTTGTGTGGCGACAGGAATCAGCCGACCCTACCTCGACCGAATCGAAGATGGGACGGCAAATTTCACGCTCAAGGTTCTATTTAAGATCGCGCCCGCACTCGGCATGACGGTATCAGAGCTTCTCGAGGGCATCGAATAGGGGATACCCGTCGACAACTGAATTACGCCATCGGGATGCGGTCGTGGTTGACTTGGCTGTAGAACAGGCGCTGAATCTCGGCCGCATCACGTGACTGGCCGAGTGCCCACATGGTTTTGGCCACGAGCGTCTCGGTGGTCATGTCGTCGCCGCGCAAAATGCCCGGATGATCGGCGTAGGCACGGCCGACCTCATAAACACCCAGGTCAAGGCCCTCTTCGGGGACCTGCGTGGTCATAACGACAGTGCGACCCGAATCGACCCAGCGGAAAATTGCCTCTTGGAACGACTCGCCCGACTCACCAAACTCGGGGATACCGCCAATGCCAAAGGTCTCCAGAATCACAGCGTCGTAGCTATCGGCAAGAGCGTCCAGGATACCCGGGTTCACGCCGGGTGTCAGCTTAAGGACAAATACGCGCGGGTCGATGCTGTCGTAGAAACGAACCGGGTTCTCGTCCTGGTGAGTGCCGTGGAGTCCGTTGCGAACGATGCGGTCGTTGCGGATATAGGCAATGGGCGGATAGTTGACGCTAATGAACGCGTTAAAGCTCATGGTGCGCTGCTTGCGGGCGCGCGTGCCGGCAATGGCTACGCCGCCAAACACGATCGAGACGTCGTGGGAGTGCTCGTCGAGCGCATAGAGCAGGCTCTGGTACAGGTTGAGCTTGGCGTCGGTAAAGGGATTGCCCATGGGCTTTTGCGAGCCGGTGAGTACGATGGGCTTGGGGCTGTCCTGAATCAGATAGGAAAGCGCCGCCGCGGTGTAGCTCATGGTGTCGGTGCCGTGCAGAATCACGAAGCCGTCGTGATCGGCATAACCCTCGACGATGACGTCGCGGATACGCATCCAGTCGCTCGGACGCATATTGGTGCTGTCGATGTTCATGGGCTGCACGACGTCGAGCTCGCAGAGGCCCGAGATCTCGGGGACGCTCTGGGCGAGCTCCTCACCGGTCAGGGCGGGGGAGAGGCCGTTGCCGTCCTCGGTCGATGCGATGGTGCCGCCCGTGGCGATGAGAAGGATGCGCTTCATGCTGGTATTCCTATCGTATTTGCCGCCGCAGAGGCGGAGTCGTTCGGCAGTATTGTGGCACAGGGCGTCCAATGTTCAAACGTATTACATCATCTGTAACGTTTGGTAACACTTCAATTGCCGTCAAATAGGCCCCGGTCGTGCGTTTGCCGTGCGCTGATGGCTGCGAGGGACGAGAAACCCCATATAACGTGTACACTATGTAAGCTGTTTTCGTTTATTCGCGCGGGTGGGCACAGGCTCCCCGCCAACAAGAGGGGGAAACCATGGATCAAAAGGCTTCCGCAAAGGTCCTCGTACTCGACTTTGGTGCGCAGTACGGTCAGCTCATTGCCCGTCGCGTCCGCGACCTCAACGTGTATTCCGAGATCGTTCCCTGCGACATCTCGGCCGATGAGATTCGCGAAATGAACGCCTCTGCGCTCATCCTCTCTGGCGGCCCGGCTTCTGTGTATGCCGAGGACGCTCCGTCCATCGATCCCGCCATCTTTGACCTGGGCCTTCCCGTCCTGGGCTTTTGCTACGGCCATCAGATCACGGCCGTGACGCTCGGCGGCAAGGTCGGTCACTCCGAGGTGGGCGAATACGGCCGCGCCACCATCACGCGTACGGCCGGCGCCAAGCTCTTTAACTCCACGCCTATGGAGCAGACCGTGTGGATGAGCCACCGCGACGCCGTGTCCGAGGTGCCCGAGGGCTTTACCGTTACCGCCAGCACCGACGTGTGCCCGGTTGCCGCCATGGAGTGCGTCGAGCGCAAGATCTTCACCACGCAGTTCCACCCCGAGGTCAAGCACTCCGAGTACGGTCAGCAGCTGCTGAGCAACTTTCTGTTTGAGATCTGCGGCCTGGAGCCCAACTGGAGCATGGATAACCTGGTCGAGACCATGACAGCCGAGTTCCGCGAGAAGGTCGGCGACGACCGCGTGATTCTAGCCCTGTCCGGCGGCGTCGACTCCTCCGTCGTGGCTGCGCTGGGCGCTCGCGCCGTGGGCAAGCAGATGACCTGCGTGTTCATCAACCACGGCCTGCTGCGCAAGGGCGAGCCCGAGCAGGTGGAGGAGGTCTTCACCAAGCAGTTTGACGTCGACTTTATCCACGTCCACGCCGAGGACCGTTATGCCGAGCTTCTGGCCGGCGTGACCGAGCCCGAGGAGAAGCGCCGCATCATCGGTACGCAGTTCTGGAAAGAGTTCTTCGCCGTGGCGCAGCAGCTCGAGACCGATGGCAAGCCGGTCAAGTACTTGGCTCAGGGCACCATCTACCCCGACATCATTGAGTCCGGCGCTCGCAAGACGGGCGGCAAGACGGCTACCATCAAGAGCCATCACAATCTGATCCCGTTCCCCGAGGGCGTGCACTTCGACCTTATTGAGCCGCTCGACCACTTCTTTAAGGACGAGGTCCGCGCGCTTGGTCTGGCGCTCGGTCTGCCGGGTCATATCGTGTTCCGCCAGCCTTTCCCGGGCCCGGGTCTGGCCATCCGCATCATCGGTGCGGTCGACAAGGAGAAGCTCGAGATCCTCAAGAATGCCGACGCTATCGTGCGCGAGGAGCTCGATGCCTACAACCAGCGTCTGTTTGAGCAGACCGGCGAGCGCAACTCCGAGCACAGCTGCTGGCAGTATTTCGCGGTCCTGCCCGACATCAAGTCCGTTGGCGTTATGGGCGATGAGCGCACCTATCAGCGCCCGATCATCTTGCGCGCCGTGGAGTCCAGCGACGCCATGACCGCCGACTGGGCCAAGCTGCCCTACGACGTCCTGGCCCGCATCTCCGGCCGCATCGTTGCCGAGGTTCCCGGCGCCAACCGCGTGTGCTACGACATCACGTCCAAGCCGCCCGCGACGATCGAGTGGGAATAGAACAGATGTTCGATAAAATAATATAGTATTAGATAGCGGGCACGGTTTCAATCGAATTCGTGTCCGCTGCTGTATGTGTGTCCTTGCACGCCCAATATGTGCCGTAAAAGCCGTCTTCTTCAACGTCAAAGTGAATGGGCTTCATTTTTGCCTTTTAAAATCTAATTTTCACGATTTGCATTTTCATCCCGTTGTCACCGACCCTTGCGAGAAACCGGAAAAAGCCGCTGACAGAAGGGTCTCTCAAATCGTTGTAACCCAGCATATAGCCGCGACTTGTGACCTGCAGACGGCTGTTCCACGTGCCGATTTCCTTGGCGGCATCCGAAACCGCAAAATATGCCCCCACATCCTTGATTTTTGCAGTCTTAAGCCATGTTTTTGCGATCATCTTTACTGCCGTCCGATTGGCAGCATCAAAGACCAGCACACCGCCGGGGAAAGCGTCCGCCATCCCCCGCACCAGTTCCCGGACCTGCTGGGTCAGAAAGTAATAGAACACTCCGGAGGCAAAGAACACCGCCCCGCCGGAGACATCGATTTTGCCAAACCATGCGGTGTCTTTCAGGTCGCAGGGGATATTTTGTTCTCGATCCCCGGCGGGCAGCAGCTGCTGCCGCAAGGCAATCACATCCGGGAAGTCCAGATTGTAGATCTTGCATCTACCGTTGTCGCAGGTTCTGCCGGTGTTGTCCAGCCCGCAGCCCAGATTGACCACCGCCGCATTGGGGTGGTCTTTCAGGTAATCCCGCACCTCGAAAGCAAGATCACCCTGCCGCATGGCCACCTCCAGCGCACCAAAGCGCTGCATCAGGCTGCGGGAGTTTTTCTCTGCCTCTGAAAAGTCGTAGTCGATCTGGCCGAGCAGACGAACCGCTGTTTCATCCTTGTAAAGGTTCGGGTACAACTCCGTACACAGCTTCCGGGAATACAGCGGGAGGATCAGCGTCTCCTGCACGGTGTTTTTCTCAATTTTACATTTCATAGGTTTCTTCCTCAGTGAATAAAAACTGTCATAATTGCCGCCAGCACAGCCGCTATGACCGGCATGCCTAACTCATGTGCAGGATGGATGCAAAAATGCCCGTGCTTGATGCCCTTACTTCCGCGCCGTGATGCAGAGCCACTTTTTCTTTTTGCGTATCTGCACCTCGTGAAAACCCGCCTGCTCCAGATACGCCTTTAATTCAATGTCCTTGTAGATGGTCATGCCGCCGATGATCTGCGTCCACCTCTCGTCCTTGTCCGTATCGCCATTGCTCTCGTTGCAGATGAGAATTGTCCCGCCTGGCTTCAGCGTCCGCCAGACCTCACGGAGGCATCGGGGCAAATCAGGCCAAAAATAGACGGTCTCAAAGGCCGTGGCGGCATCGAAGTAGCTATCCTCAAACACCATATCCGCCACACTGCCTTGCAGAACGGCGCAACGCCCCTCCTGAATTGCAATTCGGTTGAGCTTTCTAGTCTTCTCCACGCTGACGGGCGAATAGTCGATGCCCTTGACGACGCCATGCGGGCATTTTTCCAGCAGCCGTTTTATGTTCGCCCCGCCGCCGCAGCCGCAATCCAGCACCTTGGCGTTTGGCGCAAGTCGTAGAAAACGAAGTCCCCACCGCGCCACAGGGCCGTGGCCCAGATTCATCATTGCAACCATAAGTTTTCCGCCGAGGCCCACGGGCTTGCGGGTGTTTTCAAAGAACGACATCTGTCCCCTCCGATTTCGTGCATTCCGCATAGGTCAACGGGAACGAGGCCTTCAGCACCGCGCTTTTCTGCACCGACCAGCCGTTTTGACGCAGGAAACACAGGTATTCCTCGCTTGTCCACCTGCTATGGAGGGGGAATCCCGCCATACTCATGAAAAAGGCTTTTGCCTTGCCGGGAACCGAGTTCCCCGCGTGGGTGAAGGTTGGCGCGATGAGCACGCCGTTGTCCTTCAGCACCCGCCTGATTTCTTGTAGGGCCTTTTCCGGATGCGGCACTATGTGAAGCGCGTTGGACGCGATCACCACTTCGAAGGACTTCTGTGCATAGGGCAGGCGGAACATATCTTGTACGGAAAAGTGCAGCTTTGCGGATTGATTGTCCCGCTTTGCTTCAAGGATCATCTTTGCAGAGGCGTCCGTAGCCTCGATGCGCGCCGCCGCATCCACGACGCTCTTTGCGATAAGCCCCGTGCCGGTGGCAACCTCCAGCACGGTCTTTGCTTTCACCACCGGCCGGATCAGCCCATACATCTTCTCATACGCCGCCCGGTCGTTTCGCATGAAACGGTCATACCGACCGGCGTTCTTGTCCCAGAAACCCTCGCGTTCGTGCATGGCTGTCGCCCCCAAACAGTTAGAGCCATCTAACTATAACACACGAATCATGCAGTAAGATGAGGCTAACCTTCTTTTCTTGGCTAAGACGCATCTCTTCGGTTTTCGCTTATAACGGCGCGAATCAGATACTAGGCTGGAGCTGAAGAAGGAGCTCGGCGGACAGATAGGTCGATACCGGTTCCCGGAACGGTGATCCAGCCAATTACACCAGGGCCCTGGTCATTGAGTGGGAATAGAAAATTCCTTAGTTATGGGGGTATAAATTTGATTTCCTTTAGGATACACCCCCATAACTATATGAATTGACCTGCTGACTCCAATGAAGATTGGAGGGTAACGGCCAGGGGTGACGGCCCAGCGAGTGTTATTTTGCGAGCTATGCGCGTTGAAAGCGACCTTTCGTGGTATAAACTACTCGCCGGAAGCCGCGGCTTTCAGAGTACGGCTTACGTGTACGTTTAACCTCCGTGGGCGACGGGGTGCCGCAAGGCGTAGAATATCGCCCACCTGTAGGGGCCTGCAGCGATGCGGGCCCCGCTTCGTATGAGGGGGCGCAACCGATGAAGATCGTATCCATCTCCCAGGACTTCTTTGACCTCGTCGAGGGCGACCGCGAGCTCATGCTTAAGCACAATCTCCCCTGCATCGTGGTGGTGAGGCTGCGTTTCCGCGGGAAGCGCAGGGACTTCGCCGTGCCGCTGCATTCCAACATCGCCCCCAACGTGCCCAAAGACCAGTACTTTGCGTTGCCACCCCGCCCCACGACGCGCCCCGGCTGTCGCCACGGCATCCACTACATCAAGATGTTCCCCATAACCAAGTCCTACCAGCGCCGCTTCAGGACCGAGGGCTCGGCCTACTACGAGACGCTCCAGCGCATCATCGACGGCAACACCAAGCGCATTGTCTCCGAGTGCCAGGCGTACCTCGACCGCTACGAGCGCGAGGGAAGGCCCCGCTTCGCCGTCGACATCGACCGTATCGTGGGGCTGCTGGAGGGCGAGAAGTAGGGCGCCTCGGCTCAACCCCGAGCATGCGGAACCGCTTCACATTTTTGAACGCCGCGTGTGCGTCCCAAATACTTGAGAAACAAGCTGTGAAGTGCAGTGGTGCGCCCGTGCCCGTGCATAGCCGTCACCATCAGCGTCTACGCGGCGTCGGCTTCAAGTGGAACTGGCGCCGCTGCTGTATATGGTTTGCCTTGCTGCAAATGGCGATCAATGCCCACGATGCTTCTGCTTGCGCTTCAACTTCCGCTGCTCGAAGCGCGCCTCCGCCTCATCCGCGCGACGCTGACTTCTTGCTTGAGCCGGCTCCCGCTTCATCGCTTCCCGCTGTGCCGCGAGCGCCTGTTGTGCCTTGGTGCCCATCGCCGGCTGCTTAAGGGCCTTCGACGCCTCGCGGGCGCGGCGCTTGGGGTTCCTCGCGGGCTTGCTCGCCTCGGCGGGATCGTCACCGAAGAACGCGAGCTCCGCCCATTTGCTTGTAACGAATCGCAGGATTTCCTCATCGGACGGTTCCGCGCCGAAGACGATGCGGGCGGCGCCGTATCTGCCGTCCTCGACATGCTCCGCCAGCCCGACCCAGAATTGGCCGTCGTGATATACGGTCAGGGTGGATGACACGCTGATCTGCATGGTTGGTTCCTCCTTTATGTAGATGACCATGCAGAGAAGGGACAACCAAGGAGGCAGGTTACTGATGCGGACTCCCGCACGCCCACGACTACCCGACGGGGACTGTGTTTTCATCTCTGGTGCCCGCATTGTAGCACGCGCGGATTTACGATGTTGATCGCCGGCGCCTAGGCGGAGATGAAGGCGGTTCGATCTAGGTCAAGCCGGTCGCTCGTTCATGAAGCGGCCGATTCCCTGAAAATAAAAGGCGCCCAGGAGGACACCTACAGGCTATCTTCGAAATACTTGGTTTGGGGCAGACGGAGGAAAAAATAGGGCAGAATCGCTCTCACGATCCCGCCCCGCAAACCCGAGGGTTTCTAACTGGCTCCATTATTCCGGGCTTCTCAGTTCTGTCATTGACCCAGGTATCACCCGTCTCCTATAGCGAGTGAATATAAAAATAGGGCAGAGTCGCTTGCGCAAGTCCGCCCCTAAAACCGTGAAGGTTTTGCTATCTGCAGGCTATTCTACCAACCCGAGCGATTCTGTCAACCTGCGAAGGAACTCGAGCGCGGAGCGAGCTGCGGCGTCGGGCCCCTTGTCGGGCAGCGCCTCGGTTTCTCCGTCGGCCCTGGCGAACATCTCGGCGAGCTCGGATGCGGCGCGCGAGCGCGAGGAGCCCTCGGGTACCAAGCCGGAGTGCGCCACGAGCACGGTCGCGACCTCCTGCATGGCCGTATTCCCCATCCACTTCCTCCTGGTCGCCTTGGGGATTCCCACGGCGGCGACCCTTCGGGAGACGCCACTGGACGCCGAGCCCCGGGCGGCGCCCCTCTCGGCGAAGCAGTTGATCAGGCACGAGCCGTGCGCGGCGCAGTTGCGGACGGACTTCACGCGCTTGAGGTCGTAGTGGGAGGCCTCGAAGCGCCTGTCGCCCCATCGCCTGGCGCAGAAGCGCACGAAGTCGATGAGGGTGCCGAACGAGGTGAGCTCAAGGAAGGCCCAGGCAGGCATGTCGCCGGAGTACTTCGCGTAGAGGCTCGAGCTGTAGGGGCTGCGGCCGCTCATCTTGAGCTCGCGCAGGCGGTACTCCCTGTTTGCAGTGGTAAGCGATGCCATGTAGTCGGCCACGATGGCGTAGCCATCCTCTCCACGGTCCTCCATCTCGCGAAGCAGTGTCACCTTCTGGAAGTGCTCGATGTCGAGCGTCATGCCGAGCAGGGCTGTTTGTGGCAAGCAAAATGTTAACAAAGCGGCACGTTGCATTTGAGCACTTTGGCAGACACGTCCTTCACTGTTTTTTTGCCCTTCCGAGCATCAAGGCGGCATCCATGCGGTGGCTTGCCCCGTTGAACTCCACGAGCCTCCCATGGTGGACTATCCTGTCGATCATGGCCGATGCGAGCTTGTCGTCGCCGAGGACGGTTCCCCATTTCGAGAACTCGATGTTCGTCGTGAATATCATGCTGCGACTCTCGTAGCAGCTCGACACCACCTGGAAGAGCAGCCGCGCACTTTCCGTATCGAGGGGCACGTATCCGAATTCGTCGAGTATCACCAGGTCGTTCTTCGCTATGTCCCTCATCATCGCCTCGAGGGCGAGCTCGCGCCGGGCCTTCGAAAGCGCCAGCGCGAGCTCGGCGGCGGTGTAGAAGCGCACCGCCTTCCCCGCCATCACGCACGCGTGGCCGACGGCTATCGCGAGGTGGGTCTTCCCTCGGCCCGTCTGCCCGTGGAACACGAAGTCCTGCGCGGCTTCGACGAACGACAGCGATTTCAGGTCGTCCACGCCATAGCCGTCGGGAAAGGCCACCTGCGAGAAGTCGTACCCCTCGAACGACTTCACCTGGGGGAATTTCGCCCTCCTGAACAGCCTCGCGCGCTTGGATTCCTCCCGAACCGCCATCTCGTGCTCGATGAGCTCGCTCACCGCCCGCAGCTGCGCCGCGTTCGACGACGAAAGGAACCAGTCGATCGTGTCGTTGCTGATGTATAGCCTGCGGGCCAGCGCGCGCATCCGCTCGGCGTCGCCCTTGGACCTTATCGCCATGCTACACCGCCTTCCGCAGCGCCGCGTCGTAGACGCCGAGGTCAACGGGCTCGTCGTACTCGATGGCGCCGCCCTCGGCCCTGGCGGCGGCCACCGCGACGCTCGCAGCGTCGATCCTGCCGGTCGATTCCAGCGCGCATTGCATCGCGCCGACGGTCGCGTCCCAGCCCGAACGCTGGACTTGGTCCCTCATCAGCCTCAGGCCGTCGCCCAATTCGCGCCTGCCGAGGCCGTCCATGTAATCCCGCAGCGCATCGGGCATCGCCGACCGCACCGAGCTGTTGCGCCACGCGCCCAGCTTGGCGGCAAGAAGCGGCAACTGGCTCGCCGGGCTCGAGGAATCGGTGGGGGCGGCGCCGTACTGCCGCTCGTGCGAGCAGACGTATTCGCCGGCCGAGGTGTATATCGACAGCATCGTGGCGCCCAGCCCCGCGATGAGGCGCTCGCCCGCGAGGGACGGGTCCGCCGAGTACCAATGGCGGCCGTCTATCTGGACCTTGCCCTGCTTGTCGGCCTTGCAGTCGACGTAGCGGACCACCTCGAACGGCGTTTCCGGCAATCCGGCCAGCGCGGCGCGGTCTTCGCCGAACAGCCCGTCCTCGTTCACGCCTTTCTTGTAATGCTCCTTGGCAAGCCCGAGGCATCGGTCCAGGAGCTTCTCGTTGTACGATTCGACGCGGGACAGCCTTGGCACGGGAACGAAGAGGTTCTGCCTGATGAAGTACACCTTCCTCTCCACGTTGCCCTTCTCGTGGCCGGAATTCGGGTTGCAGAAGCCGAATTCGAAGCCGTAATGGGCGGCGAAGGCCGCGAAGGTCTCGGCGGTCCTGACGCCGCCGCAGACCTTGCGCCCGACGCCGGTGGCGTTGTCGAACACGATGCGGGATGGGACCCCTCCTATGTATTCGAACACCTGCTTGAGGGCTTGGCACACGCATTCGGAGTTCTCGGACGGGAACACCTGGGCGAACCCGACGTTCGAATAGGGGAACGAGAGCACGAAGAAACTCAGCCGCCGCCTCGTTCCCATGACGCAGAAATCCGCCTCCCCGAAATCGGCCTGCGCCTCGCCGGGCCGCCAAACGAGGTCGAGGTACGACTCGGAAACGGCCTTCCTCAGCGCCTTGAGGTCGCGGACGTAATGCCGGACGGTCGATTCGCAGCACTCGACGCCGTGCTCGTCGCGAAGGCGTTGCCATATGCGGCGGGCGGTGTGGCGCTGTTTGCGCCAGTTCGCGGCGTCCTCGTCGAGCCACGACTCTATGACCCCGCGGTACCTGTCGAGCGTCTTGGCCTTGCCCCTCTTCACGGGCATCCGCGGCGACAGGTCCGAGATCGCGAGCTTCGCGTACACCGTGTTGCGCGAGACGCCCGTCTTGCGGGCGATTTCCGATATGGACTCGCCGTTCTTCCTCATTTGCCGTATAGAATAGGTTTGCGACATGCTGATCATACCTTTCCGACCTCCTTGGTTGGTTTCCCTGGCAGGAACCAAGTTAGTCGATTGCGTTGGTCGGCATGTCTGCCTTTGTGCTCAAATTGATCAAGCCGATATGTTCATTTTTAAGTTACCACCAACACAGGGCGTGGCGTAGCTCCTGGTCGAGCGCCGCGAGCAGGCGTAGCTGGCCGAAGTCGAGGTCTACGTAGCGGCCGTCGCGCGGGCCTCCCTCGTATTTCGAGAAGAGTTTGCGATAGGATGCGAGCTTGAAGAAGTTGCACTTGTCGCGCAGGTAGTCCTCGGCCTCTTCCTCGGAACACAGCTCGAAGGCTACGCCCTTCTGCTTGAGGTGCTCTATCTGCTGCTCGATCGTGAGGATCGGCTTCCTATCGTGGGGTTCGGCCATGCTCGTTCTCCTGTCATAAAAAGTATTGCCTATTTTACCAGCATGTTCTCGACATTCGGTGAAGGCCTCATCGTCGACTCATGGGCAAGCCGCCTGATACGACTCCCTTTCCCTGCCAGCAGCGCAGTCGCCTGACCTGCGGCTTTGGAATCGCGTTGGAAGCCGCCCTCGATCAATCATTTGCAGTTGTTGCGAGTGGCTTGTGCGTGATGCTGCGGTTGAGTTCCAGAAACGGGCGATTCCGCCCAATCGGGCATCCGAATCACGGCCGGAAGCTCCTTTGGGACAAAAACAAAAACTCAAAGCCCTGAGTTTGAAAAAAGTTTTTGAAGTTGTCCCAGCTTTTGTCCCCGAAGCCGACGAGACGCGACATCGCGTCATTCGGCGGCACGCGTTCCGTGTCGATGCCGAAAACTGGGTGCAACTGGAATGACGGGACGACAGAACCAAAGCCACCAGCGAAATAGTGGGAATAACAGCCCTCGAACCCTTTGGTTCGAGGGCTTTCTGTTTGCATCTCTACCTGGGAAAACGACCCAATTATTCCCGTGTGTCCCTACTGGGCGGTACAACGGAGTACTCGGCGGTACGGGAATAATTAGGCCCTGCGGGAATAATTCACAATTCGGGTCCCCCGAAGGCCGATTTCGAGCGGATGAAACTGACTTGAAACTGCGAGGCGGATTCAAGCCCTCTTCAATTGCATTCGCCCAGGTCAACAAATGGGAATAAAGAAATGCGAAAATCGGTTTCCGCAGTTTCAGTGACCCCGAATGCCGCCGAATAACGCCGTGTATTCTGAGCGTATTGCTTGCATTGTTGCATTATTTTCCACAATGCAAGCATGGAATAAATCGAAGTCATACGAGCCACCAACGACATCGCCTCTTCCCAAAGGGGGCTCTTCACATCTGTGCAGGCGAAGGTGCTCGGCGTCGAGCGGTACGCGCTCTCGAGGCGGGAAGGGCTCGGCAACATAGAGAGGCTCGCGAAGGGCGTCTACCGCATGGGCGGCTCGCCGAGCACGCGGGAGGAGGACGTCCTCGCGGCCTGACTGTCGATCGACCCGGGGAGGCGCCCCGTCGCCATGGGGGCGACGGCTGCATGGCTCTACGGCATCGGCGAGGTCAGCCCCTCGCCCTACGAGTTCTGCACGCCCGAGAGAAAGCAGACTAAGCGCCCGAACCTGATTCATCAGGAAGCGCCGCCTCGACCCGAAGGACGTGGCGATCGTCTCGGACATCCCGGCGACGAGGCCCTGGCTCACGGTGGTGGACCTGATAGACTCCGGGGAGGAACTGAGCCTGGTCGCGAACGTGCTCGCGGACGCGCTCGAAAGGGGCCTCGTCGAAGACGAGGGCGCGCTGAGGGAGAAAATCGACGCCGGGGGGCAAAAGCCGGGATGCCGGCGGGGGCCAGCCTGTACGATTCGGTAGCTAGGAGGCGGGAAGAATGACGTACGAGAACGGCGGTCAGCTCGACAGGGCCCTGAAGAGGGCCGTTCGCGACAGGGGCGGTGACCCCGGGGACGGCTGTCGTCGGGCTTTGCGCGACCGGTTCCTGCGCAGGGTGTTCAGCAACCCCGACGGCCGGTTTATCCTCAAGGGCGGAAGCGGGCTGCTCGCGCGCATCCCCGACGGCCGCGTCACGCGCGACATCGACTTCGCGACGGCATCTGTGTTTGATAGCGTTCAATTTACGGGTTGGGGCTGCGGTGGAAATCCTGGACCAAAAGAGGACCAGGATTTCCACCGCAGCCCCAACCCGAAAATCAGGCTTGACTAAACACAGACGGTCTGCTGCGCGAGTACTTCCCGAAGGGGACCGGCTTCTCTGCGGTCTCGGACGAGGAGGTCGAGCGGGTGTACGATGCCATCAACCGCAGGCCCCACAAGCGCCTGGGGTTCAGGACGCCCTACGAGGTCCACTACTCAGGGGTGTTGCAGTTGCTCTGAGAATTCAAGCTCGAAAAGGCGCAAGCAAAGGTATCTTGACTACGCTCTAAAGCGTGGCGTGAAGTCCGGCATCGTTGACGCGCTGAGGCTTCAGGGAATTGCCGCGAGCGAGGTTGATGCAGTTTCTGTTGTGGTTGACGAGCATTCGACTTCGATCGACGGAAAGTACAACCTGGCAGAATCGGTTGATGAGGAGCTGCGCTGCGGCATGTTCAACCCAACGTGGCAGACCTCCTACCCTCCTGTATTTAGCGACTGGCTGCCCAAGATTCCAGTCTCCTATGTCGACTCCTCCAAGGTGGCTATGGTGAGGGCGGCTGACGTGACGGCGAACTGGGCATTTATGGCCGAGCGCGACAAAGAGACATATCCGCGAGCCTACGAGATGCTATCAAAGGCGACGGTCCTCGGGCTTCTGTAGCGTTGGACATGTAACTATCTGTCTTTTCAAAAGCCGTGAAGATCTTGGTGGATGATAAATTGCGATTTGTCGACCTGAGCGACGAAAGAGGCGAACTCTTGCTGAAGCTCAAGGGGAGGCAAGGGAACCGTCATTCTCTTTAGAGCTTCTTTGGTAATTGCCTCCCTTGTTGCTCCAGCCGCTCTTGAGCCGTTTAGCAGGAGTCTCTGATACGAATCGCTGATCAGCACCGTGTTCAATAGCACCGGCAGCATCCGTTTTTGGTCGACTCTGACAATTGAGACATGCTGATTAACACGTCCACCAGCCAATTCATCTGGCAAAAGACATGAACGAGCAACCGAAGCGCCAGTAATATTCAGAAGCACGTCACCCTTCATCAGCGTGACGCCTTCTAGTTTTGCGGCTTGTTCATCATCAATACAAGCAAGGTCCTTCCACACGAAACGACCGTTGTGAACATTCGTACTTCTGACCAGCGGAACACCTTCGGCCTTGTATGCCGTTTTGCCACCTCGTGGCGTTGCTCCGGAACCCAACTTGGTACAGAGGTCTTCAAGCCTAACGAAAGGCCATTTTTTACCATCGACCGGATCGCCAAATACCTCTACAAACCGTGATTTGACTTAACAGATATACCTTCTATGAGAGTCCCTTACGTTGTCCTGATCGACCATTGCGTACATCAACGTTGTATCAATCTTTTGATGGCCAAGCAGCTTCTGCACCTGCTCGATGGGCATTCCTTTTCCAATTGCTTTGGTGGCCAGCGTTCTCCTGAACTTATGTGGGTGGACGTGTTTGACGCCTGCTTTTGTTCCCAAGGAGCGAAGGCGGAGCTCGACTCCGCTTACTTGCAGCCTAGAACTCGGCTTTGTGAGACTACAGAATAGCGCGGCGACGTTATCGCTGCGTTCTTGCAGGTAGTTGTTTAGGTGCAGCTTTGTAGTCGCATCAAAATAGACGACTCTCTCTTTGTTGCCCTTTCCGAGTACAATGCACTCTCGCCGATTTAGATCAACGTCTTCTCGATTGAGCGAGACGAGTTCGCCTATTCTCATCCCTGTTGAACTAAGAAGGTTGATGATTGCCAGATCCCTCTTGCAAGAACAGGCGTCTGTGAGGGCTATAAGTTCTTCATCAGAATATACGGACTTGACCGTTCTCTTTGAGCGAATCTTTTTAATGCGTCGTGCAGGGCTTTTGAGTATATGGTTCTCGTCTTCAAGCCAAGAGAAGAATGACGACAGGATGCGCCTGACGTTGTCGACGGTGATGCTCCCTGCGTTATTACCCATGGGATATTCGCTCAGGTATGTTCGTAAGTCATCTGAACTAATCCGGACAATTGGTTTTTTGATTGCTTCGAGCGCCCTTGTAAGTGTGGCCTTGTAGTACCTGATGGTCTTAGGCGAGCATCCCTCGATGGTTTTGGCTGCGAGGAATCGCTCCATGTACTTTGAGGCCTCGTCTTCGACATTGCTGAGCGCGTTCACTTCAAGTTCGATGCCCCTGAGTTCGCTCATAAGGACGCTCTCGAGATACGAAAGCACTTCGCCGCTAACGAGTGCCTGCATTTTTGTGAGAACCGCGTTTGCTATTTCGATCGTCGTGTGCATCAGTTCCTCCCATCCCGATATGGATGGGAGGAACGTATCACGCGAGGAATCGGTCTAGAAGGGCGTCGCGCTCTGCGGAAAGGGCGTCGACCTCTTGCTCGAGTGCAAATTGCGATTTGTCCGCCTCGGCAGCGAAGTCGGCGAACTCCTGTTGGAGGGACAACGGGGGAATTGCAATGGGAATAGCGGCCAAGTCTGCTGCGCTGATATTTGCCTGATGGACACTTCCCTTCGCTATATTACGAAGGACTCGCTTTCCTTCCTTTGAATTCAGGTAACCAGATACATATTCGGCAGAGCTGTGGTCAGCGAACCTTACGCACACGATGTACCCAGCAATAACCATGGTCTCTGACTGATGAAAAACGCAAGTTTTCCCAACCTTGTCAATGCTGTTGGTTCGATTAAAAAGCATATCGCCATAGCGGACGGTAGCATTTTCGAGAGCTTGGCCCTTTAGGGTGATTCGCTTTGTATCGGTTAGGTCAAGGATGCCGTCGTCGGTGATATTGTTCATTCGGATGTAGACATAATCGCCATCGGCGCCGGCTTTTGCTGAAGTGCCGTAGTGCATTTCTATGCTGTAGTTGCCGATTGTTTCGATTGGCCATGATGCGTGTGTCTTGGTTCTAAACATCTCGACAAACCGTGATTTGACGCTCTCCTTGAGAGCGGCGATTTGCTGTCGTTTGCTATTGATTTCATCTGTTAAGCGATTGAAATCGTCGATGAGGGCTCTCTGCTCGGAGAGCGTCGGGACTGGGATGGGGTATTTGAGCAGCTCATCCTTGTCTCCGCGAGGCCTGCCGGTTCCCGTGAAGGTGGACATATCGTAGTCGAAGAAGTCCTTCTGCCACAGGAGCAGATGGAGAAACTCGGGCAATAGGCTGTCGGTATTTATGCTTCGGAATACCAAAACGTCCTTGGAGCACGCCCCATCGCGGTCTGCGAGCCAAATCTTCTGCAGATAGGGGCGAATATTGGAGACGAGCGTGTCTCCCTTCTTGTATGCGGTGCCAGCACTTGCCGGAAGCTCTCCACTATAGGTGGTTATGCCGCCACGGTCCTTGACCATGTTTTCCGTTGTTACGTAAGTGTCGGTGGTGATGGAACTCTGGGCCACGCTGTTGGTAACGTAGGATGTGATGTCTCTAAGCGTCTTGACTACGGTGCCCTGGGCGAACGAGCGGGGCTTGTAGAAAGAGCGGGGAATCGTAAGAGTCTCGTCGAACTTATCGGCATCAAAGTCAATGAAATCGGCGGTCTTGGCATAGTAGTAGTACTGGGCAAGGTCGCCGGGCTCAACCTGCTCGCCGGAGAACCATGCTCTGATGATGCCGCTTAGCGAGTTCGTGTCGTCCGATTCGTTGTCCGAATAGAGCACGCCCTCACCATCGATGGGCTGTATCCCCTCGTTGCCTTTGCGATTGCTCCATTTGTAGCCAAGGAAAGAGGCGATTTCCTTGGTCGTGTTAGGTGAGTTGATGATGAGCGTCTGTTCACCGCAGACGAGACCCCAAACGCGCAGGCGTTTGCGCTCTTCCTTGTGCGCATGGCGATAGAACAGCTCGTTCTCTGCTTTGAGCCGTGAGTTCTTGTCGGCCGCCTTCCAAGTCTTGCTCTTCCGAAGGGTCTTGAGCTCCTTCGATGATTCGAAAAGATGGCAATAAACGCTGAAGTGGCGAGTGTTTGCCCATTCGTTCCAGTTAGCCTCTCCTGCGAGAAAAGCCCGGTAAGTATCTCCGTCTACATTAATTGTGCCGAGATAAGCGTTGAAAGCGCTTTCGTCTCTCCAGCCAGTGAGCTTCCTGCGCTCAAAAACAGCGTCAACGAAATCAAGTGCGTTCGCATTGCGGGGCGGGATCTCGTCAAAGCGACGTAGGAACATAATTGCGACGTTTGTTCCTGTGGCCGCGAATGTGCCTGATCCAAACCTGGCGATGGAGACGATCTCGAAGGAGCTCAAAAGCACATCGCGTGCGGCCATGAAACTCGAGCTCGTGCTCTTGTCGAGGATCGAGGTGGGGAGGACGATGGCGGCGTAGCCTCCGGGCCGAACAAGCTGTGCCGCACGCTCGACAAAGAGGGTCTCGATTTCCGAGCCGCTATCGCTGATGGTTTCCAGCACTTTGAGTTCGTTGTTGTGAAGCTTGAGATGCGGTTTGAAGGCCGCTACAGAGTACGGGGGATTGGCGACAAGAATGTCGAAGCGTCCCCTGTCGGTTCGGCTGTCGATTCCCTTGTCGGGATAATTTTCAAGTCCGTCGCCGAAGACCACGTTGCTCTGCCCTGCGCCATGCATGTAGGACGAGACCTTGGAAACGCGAGCGAGTCGATAGTCCTTCTCGATGCCGACGAGATTGTCTCTGACCCAGTCGGCGTCTCCGAGGTCATCCTCTATGGTCGGATCATATTGGCATGCGGCGTCGGAGATTTCTTCGAATCCTTCTGTGAGAAAGTGCCCCGCGCCACAGGCGTAATCGATAACGCGTGGATAGTGCACGGCACCAGCCTCGTCCTGCACGATGCTGTCGAGTGGGAGTGACTTCCAAATAAAACGGGTGATGGGCACAGGTGTGAAGAATTGGCCCTCGTTTTGCTTAAAGCCCTGATTAAGGAGCTGTTCGAAGAGGTCGCCCAAGAATTGAATGTCTTGAGTTCCTACGATGCGATACGGCTGTAGAAGTTGCACCGTCTCTACGAGTACCTTGCCGTTCTGAAGAAAGAGTTCCTCGTTGTGGACGTCTTTGAACGCAAAGTCATTGTTGGTATAGAACTTGAGCTTGCGCAGCGTGCCGTTCAGCTCCTCGATGAGCTTCTTGCGGTGCTGGCCCGTATAGTTGCTTATGAGGTTTTCGGCGTAGTCGTTGGGAACGTACAGGACCTCTTCCCGCATGAGCTTTCTCATGCCGTCTGAGTGGAGTCTCTGGAGCCTGTCCTGGAGCGTTTCGTAGGTGTCGCGTCCTTGGCGGTATTGGAACTCAATCTCCTGGGTTGGCATTTTCGAGAGCTCGTCTTGGAGCTTCGCGATAAAGAGCGCGATAAGGCGATTGAAGGCGTTCTCTTTATCGGAGACGTTGTTGTGGCGGAGGATTTCCTCGAAGCGGTTGACGATGCTGTCTTCGGCCCTGAAGTCGACAAGGTCCTTCTTGAGAAGGGGAGGAACCATCGGGTGGTATGCCGTCGACCTATCGCCAAAGAGGATGTTTCCCTCGACTTGTTGGTTGTACGTTTCCGTCCAAACTTGATGGAGCTGTTCCACTGTATGGGCGTCGCGGTAGAGCGCAATGGTGTCATCGCGTTTGGCGAGCGCGATGAAGTTCTCGTCATCGCTGCAGTTAATTGAAACCTGGTCTGGCACGATTTCGTTGTTGATGAAATCGCATGCAAAGAGTACCAACCAGCGAGTCGCGCGCTCTTGTTGCCAATAGGAGAGGAGTTGCCCTCCGTCTGACTGCATGTTCTTGAATTCGTTTTTGAACTCGGTTCCAGGGGTCTTGCATTCGACGATTGCGAGTGTGTCGCCCCTCTCGTCATTAATGCAGATATCAGAGCGGCCGCTCTTTTGTTCGTGCCCAAGGGCCCATTCGCGCTCCAGCTCAAGTGATTCGGGGCGATATCCTTTGTCGAGGAGCATGGTTACGCAGGCGAGTACGACGAAGTTCTCGTTATCGGAAAAGTTACAAGTTGTGTCTTTGTTGACTTTGAACCCCAGGTCTTTCGGGTAGCCGATGCGTTTCTTGGAAAAATCGACCGTGATTTGCGCGCTGGTCTCTTCCCAGGATTTCTGATAAACGGTGCCGTCGCCCGAGGGCTCGTAGCACAGAGCCCTAAGTGCGTCGCGAAGATTGTCCAGAGTAATCATCTAATGTCTCCGTAGCTGCGAGGTGAAAACACAATTCGCTAATTTTATCGCAGAGGGCGCCGTAAGAACGTAGTGTGATTGGCGGTGCTGCTGCTTGCCAGGGCATTTGATTGGATGATGACGCGCACGGGGCGGGATTCGCCAGTCCGCTAAGCCACGCTGGCAACAGTAGCGTACCAGGCGGTTGCTTGCAGAGATCCTCACGCGCGCCGTGCTTGAACCACTGGAGGTACGTGTTTCTCGTCGTGCGTCCATCGGTGACCGATCCGCCTTTTACTAAACAAGTTTATCGAGCGCGCGAAGCGATTGAGCCAATGGCGAAGCTCCAACTTATTCGTCAACTCATGGGCAAGCCACCCGAGACTACTCATTTCTCCTACTAGCAATGAAGGTCTGCGACCTGCAGTTTTGCAAACTGCTTGAAAGCCACCCGATGAGATACCCCCGATTTCCACTTGGAATCGGGGGTATTTTTATTTACAGGCTTTAGCCTGTGCGGGGCGCGCAGCGCGCCGCATCAGAAACCACCCGCTATGCGGGTGGGGCCAAACGGCTTTACAAAGCCGCCCCCTCGCCGGACACTTGCGATTGTTCAGGCCGCAAGGAATCCGAGTCGAGAGGGCGGTGGTGGCGTATGGCCCAGAAGGCCTACGGCCCGTCGCACACGAAGTGGACGTGCAAGTACCACGTCGTGTTCACGCCGAAGTATAGGCGCAAAGTCATCTACAACCAAATAAGGTCCGACCTTGGGGAGATCTTCAGGAAGCTCTGCCAGTACAAGGGGATAGAGGTCATCGAGGGGCACCTGATGCCCGACCACGTCCACATGCTGCTGGCGATACCGCCGAAGTACAGCGTGTCCAGCGTGATGGGCTACCTGAAGGGGAAGAGCTCGCTGATGGTATTCGACAGGCACGCGAACATGAAGTACAAGTTCGGCAACAGGAAGTTCTGGGCCGAGGGCTACTACGTTTCCACCGTCGGCCTGAACGAGGCGACGATCGCGAAGTACATCCGGGAGCAGGAGAAGGCCGACATCGCGCTCGACCGGCTGAGCGTCAAGGAGTACGAGGACCCCTTCGATAGGGGGCCGGGGCGTAAATAGCGCCGGTTTGACCGGCCCGTCACGGGTCAATCTGCAGTGCGGCCCGAACCCCGTGAGGGCCGGCGCCTTTAGACGCGTGCCGGAAATCCAAGGGTTACACCCTAAGAGCAAACCACCCCTTCTAGGGGTGGTTTTGATTTAAGCGTCCACGCATGAAACACGGCGCGATGAACTGCGCTGCTCGTCGCCCGTCCGCGCCGCCGAGAGCAGGGCGCCCAAATCGGCCTGGATCGCCTCTGCCTTGCTTCCAAGCTGCAACGGAGCCGAGTCGCCCGAGATGTTTACGCTCAAAAGGTGCGCATCCGGCAGCTTCGCGGTCATGCTCCAGAACGGGAGCGTGATGATGCCGGGGGTCATCTCGCCCACGCCGAGCTCCAACAACAGCACGCGGCGATCGCTGCGCTCGCGCACGAAGTGCTCGTATCGTCCGAGGCTCTCGCGCCAGGCCGCACCCTGCAGAAACGTGTCGTCGCGCACCCACGGCACAAGCTGCCAGCCGCAATGCGGGCATCGGGGGACATCCTCGCTGCGGATCTCGAACCCCGCCATGCCCGCGAGCATGCGCTCGACGTAGGGGCTCGCCTCGAAGAGCTCGTCGCAGCATGGCTGCTTGCATTGAAGGTGCGCGAAGCTTCCCTGATAGTTGCAGATCCTCTCGGTGGGAAACGTCTTCTCGACTTGGGTGTCTACATTGGTGCTCAGGATGAAGTAGTCCTTATGGCCGATGAGGGACCGTAGGTCGAGATAGGGCTGCGAGGTCGGCTCGCGCAGCATGAAATCGATATATCGCGCGTAGTAGGCCCATTGCTGCTCGAGGCTGGGGTAGAGGTGGTAAAAGCCGTCAAAAAGACTCTTGAAGCCAAAGGCTTGCTGCCAGTCCGTCATTCCGGCGCGCGCCATGCCTGCGCGGTTGTAATGGTTGAACCCGGCGGCGCTTGACATGCCCGAGCCGATGCCGACGATGATGGCGTCGGCATCGTCGATAAGGCTTCGAAGCCTATACGCTTCCCTCTCTAGAGACGGCATTGGGCAATCTCCTCGAAAGCCGGGGTCATATCGCCGTCAACGAGAATCGTCTCGCACGAGGCGTCGGGCGCCATGGCCTGGCTGTAGTTGAACACGATGTAGGTGGCGTGCTCGCAGACGTTCGCGATCTGGGCGAGCATGTGCTTTATGATGCCGTTGCGCAGTCCCACGCCAAGTTCGAGGATGGCGACCCTGCCGCTGCGATGGGCTTGCACAAGGCGCTCGAGCTCCTCGAGCTGGGCCGTGGCGAGGGCGTCTGGATGGGCGAGACGCCGCTCGTCGATCGACGTGCGTATGCCCCCCTCCGTCTCGAGCACGCGGTTCTCGTTGAACCCTGCGCGTACGAAGTGCCCGTCGATATTGCACGTGATCACGAAGGTGTCAGCGTGCTCTGTAAGACGCCGCAGCTCGTTCATGAGCGGGCTGGGCTCATATTCGAGATATTCCTTTTGATGAAACCGCTCGGCCCATCGGCGTCGCACGCTGGCATCCGGGGAGGCAAGCCCCTGCAGTATGCAGCCGATGCCGTCTGCCTGGGCGAGGTCCCCGTACGCCTCTTGGAAATGAGCATCGGCGCAGAAAAGGTTGAGCCCCTCCGCCATGTCGAGTCCGTTGCTAGCGCCGATGATGACAAGATCCGCTTCGGCTAGCGCCCTGCCTATGCGAACTGCTTTCGCCGTCTCCATGCGCTACCTCCCCAGCGTCTTGCGCACGTCGGCAAGCACGTCGGCGATGTCGGCGCGAACGGCGAGCCCCCGATCCTCGATCGCGCGGGGGAGAAACTGCGTCTTGTTGTTTACGGCGATGTAGCTGGCCTGCGGTAACTGCGCCGTGAGGGCCCAGAACGGCTCCTGGATAAACGCGGGCGTCATGCGGCCCACACCCAGCTCGAGGAAGAGGATCCTCTGCCGTGCGTGCGCGTCGAGCCAGTCGGACACCTTGCGGTACTGCTCCTCGTAGAGTTCGCCCTGCAGGAAGTTGCCGTAGCCGCGAACCCAGGGGAACGCCTCTGCCCCGCAGTGCGGGCAGCGCGGCACGAGCTCTGTCGGAACCTCAAGGCCGTCTCCCATGGCCTCTACCATGTTGGAGACCGGCTCGACCGCATCCCACACCGCGTCGGTGCAACAGCGGGAGCACTGAAAGAAGCGGTGGTCGCCTTGGATCTCTGCCACTTTCTCCCAGGGATAGAGCTTCACAAACTGCGTGTCCTGGTTGGTGGTGAGCATGAAGAAATCCTTCTCGGCGAGAATGGCGTCGAGGTCCCTGTAGGGCTTGCGCAGCGGGGCGTTGAGCGTGGTGTCGAGGAAGGTGGCGAGGTATCCCCAGCGCGCCTCGGCGGTGGGCCAGCGGTAGAACGACCCCTCGAAAGCGCCCTTGAAACCGTAACGCTCGGCGAATTTGCCGAAATGCTTGCGATAGGTCGCGTTGTCCTCGTAGTAGAAGTCGCCGCCGCCCGCCGCGGAGAGCCCGGAGGCCCCGCCCGCCAGCACGCAATCGGCTTCCTCGATCATGCGGGCGAAGTCCTCGATTTGCTGGTCGTAGGGCTCGGGCTCGCGGTCACTCAGCTCATAGGGCGTGCCGCCGCTGCGGTAGGCGGCCTGAAGGGAAAACGATTGGTTGGTGAGCTCGATAACGAGCTGCTCGTACAGGGTCACTGGATACCTTCTTTCAGCTATTATAAACACGTGTCTATAAAAAGTATCCATGTCGATTTGCTTAAGAGCAATGAACAGCTTCGGCCTGCTGTCGATAAACGAGCGTTTGCCGGGCATTGTCGAGCGTTGCAATTGGAGGGGTAATGGAAGCGGGGAAGATCGATCGTCGCCGACGCTATACACTCTCGGTCATACGGGAGGCGTTCTTCGCGCTGCTGGCCGAGGTCGGCTTCGCGAAGATGACGGTAGCGGATATCTGCCGCCGCGCCGATATCAACCGTGGCACGTTCTATCTGCACTACGAGGACAAGTTCGCCCTGCTCGACGCGCTTATCGACGAGGCCTTGGCGGCGGTGCCGCCGCTCGAGGGAACGGAGGCGGGTGCCCTCTGCCAGCGTCCGCCGGCAAACGATGACTATTATCTGCTCTACTCGGATGACGACGCGTACGCCCGGGTGGCACAGCGCGTCGTCGAGCGCGGCGCCGAGCAGATGGTTCCCTCGATCATGGAGGAGACCGGGCTTTCGTGCGAGGACGCCTATCTGATCTTCGTCCACAACGTCCAGGGAAATCTCGCGGTCAACCGCCTGCTCGGTTGGAGGCGAGGGCCCGAGTTCGCCCACGCCCAGGAACTGCTCAGCGCCTATTCCGAAGGGGGCATGCGGGCGGTATCGGCCCCTTGCAGATTAATCGCGAATTAGAACATGATGGCGTCGTCGGCCGTGAAGGCATCGAGGGATCCCTGCTTGACCTGAATGCAGACGTATGTGATCCCCGAGTCGGACGCGGCGCGGAACTGACGATGCGCAGCGGGGGAAATGCGCAGCCAGTCGCCGGCCGCAAGCTCGATATCCTCATCGTCGATCGTGACCGAGCCTGCGCCCTCGAGCACGCCATAGATCTCCTCGTTTTCCTTGTGTGCATGGACGAACGGAACGCCAGCGCCGGCGGGAAGACTGTTGATACTCACCTCTGCCCCGGTAAGCCCGAGCACCTCGTGCAGCTCAACGCGGCTCTCATTGCCGATGTGGGTCTTTGCATAATTAGCCATAATGGTTCCTCTCTTGGGGTTGATTTACCTTGCAGGCATCTCCTGCGTGAGATATATTCAACGCGAAAGCGCATGCAAATACGAGTACGCACATATTTGTAACTGCGTGCCTTTTTGTGAAACCGGTATGGTCAAGGAGGTTGGGTCTCCCATGATGGCGAAAGAGGAGCTTCCGGAGTGTCCGGTCGCAACGGCGGTAGCGCTCATTGGCGGCAAGTGGAAACTGCTCATTATTCGTAATTTACGCGTACGCCCTTGGCGTTTCAACGAGTTGCGCCGCAACCTGGAGGGGATCTCTCAGAAGGTGCTTACCGACAGCCTGCGGCAGATGGAGGATGATGGGCTGGTCTTTCGCCATGACTATGGCGAGAATCCTCCCCGCGTTGAGTATGGCCTTACCGAGCTCGGCCGCCAGATGATGCCCATCATGGACTCGCTCGCAGACTTCGGCGCTTATTACAAGACGATTGTTTCGTAGCGGACACATCGCTTGGGGGGGCGGAGAACCGCTACGAGGGTGCTAACGAAAACCTGTCCCGAATCATCGTGCGCCTGCGGCATGAAGAAGGGAGATTCTTATGAAAATCGTTGTATTGAGTGGTAGCCCGCGCAAGGGCGCCAATACCGACACCATGGTTGAGGCGTTTGCCGAGACCGCGCGCGAGAGCGGCAATACGGTCGAGGTCGTCCGCGTTGCCAGCAAGAAAATCGCTGGTTGCCTGGGGTGTCAGTATTGCTTCGCCCACGAGGGCACTTGCGTGCAGAAGGATGACATGGTCAACGTGATCGAGTCGCTGAAAGACGCAGATATGGTCGTCTTTGCCTCGCCTATCTACTGGTTCGATATCACCGCGCAGGAGAAGGCTGTCATCGACCGCCTGTACGCCTTCGGTGCTACGGGCTTCCCGTTCACCAAGACGGCCCTTTTGCTCGATAGCCACAGCGAGGGCGTCTATGATGCGGCGATCGCCATGTACAAGTCCACGTGCGCATACTGCAAGTGGGAGGACCAGGGCATTGTCACCATCAGCGGTATGACCGAGCGCGACAGCATGGCCTCCTCGCCCAAGCTGGAAGAGGTGCGAGAGCTCGCTCGCAAGCTCGCCTAAGGGCAAGAAGAGCGCATGGCAATCGGTGTTGGTGGAAATGCTTGCTGTCCTTACCGAGAGATAGGGGCGCATTCCCTCAAGTGCCGTATAGAACAATTTTTAAACGCAGAAAAATAACTGAAAACAAATTAATTCGCGTTAAAATATTGTCAAACAGAAGTTCATGAGGGAAGGTTGCGCATGCGTCGCAAGGCAGACGAGCTCCTTAGGGAATGGCGAGACAGAGCCGATAGAAAACCTTTGCTGGTCAAAGGCGTGCGCCAGTGTGGCAAGACCTATTTGCTCAGAACGTACGCCCAGGGTCTTTTCGAATCGGTTGTCTACGTTAATCTTGAGAACGACCGGTCGGCGCGAGCGGATTTTTCGGGCGGTCTTGACCCTCATTCGATTGTACGCGCGATCGAGGCTCGTACGGGACAGCGTATCGTGCCTGGCAAAACCTTACTGTTCATTGATGAGATCCAGGCATGCGAGGAAGCGCTCACTTCCCTTAAATACTTTTGCGAAGATGCTCCCGAGTATTACGTTGCGGCTGCTGGGTCGCTTCTTGGGGTTGCCATTAACCATCAGTCGTATTCGTTCCCCGTTGGAAAGACCGACTTGATTGAGATGACTCCACTCGATTTCGAGGAGTTTCTCTGGGCGATGGGGCACGATCAGCTGGTCGACGAGATACGCTCGTCATTCGAGTTAATGGGTCCTCTCGCGCCAAGCCTTCATGAAAAGGCGCTTGGGCTCTATCGACAGTATCTTGTTGTTGGCGGAATGCCCGAGGCGGTCCAAACGTATATCGATGATCAGTCAATCATTGATGTGGCCGAAAAGCATCGGATTATTCTCGACGGATACTCCGCCGACACTAATAAATATGCTGATGAGCGCTTGAGCGCAAAGACGCGTGCGTGCTTCGATTCCATTCCACAGCAGCTTGCCAAAGAGAATCGTAAATTTCAATACAAGGTAGTGCGAGCGGGGGGCAATGCGTCTCTCTTTGGAGATGCTCTCGACTGGCTTGTATTGTCGGGTACGGTGGCGCGCTGCAGCCTAGTTGGGAAGATCGAAAGCCCTTTAGAGGCCTTCGTTAACCCTTCTGCTTTTAAAATCTATCAGGCGGATACAGGGCTGCTCGTCTCCAAGGCCGGTGCTCAACGCGCCGATATTCTTGCCGGCATCGGCGGCACATTCATGGGTGCACTTACCGAAAACTACGTCGCCCAACAGCTTTCAGCCATGGGCTATCCGCTGCATTATTGGGCGCGAGATAATCGTGCGGAAATCGACTTTGTAGTAGAGAAGCAGGGATGCTTGTCTGCGGTTGAAGTCAAGGCGGGAGAGAACACAAGATCTCGAAGCCTGTCCTCACTTAAAAAGACCCATCCGGGCGTGCGCCTTATCAGGCTATCGACTAAGCCCTTTGGAATGAATGATGGGCTTATGTCTGTTCCACTTTATGCGGCATTTTGTCTATAGGGATGATACTGCTGTAATGCATGGGGCCCAGGGCACAGCGTTTACTGCGTTCCGGGCCCCGCTGCTTTGTAAAACCATGACGGTTTAGTCACCGTTGTTTTAGTCAAACAAACTCGGCATGTCGTTTTCCTTCATGAGGGCACCGGCAGAGGGCAGGCTCTGCGCGGTGAACTTCTCGGCCGAGACGCCGGCGCCAAGGATTTCCTCGGTCGTGCCGACGGTGGTGACCGAGCGGCCCTTCTTGGCCGTAAAGGCCTGGACGCCCTGCGTGTTGGTGGTCGTCTTGGTCTTGAGCAGCGACGTGTTGAAGTTCATCAGACGGTAGTCGCTCGAGACCAGCGCGAGGTCACGGTCCTCCTTGAGCACCTGCGCATACAGCAGTTTACTGCCGCCGTAGATGGCGTTCTTAAGGCGCTTGCGGTTGGTCTTGGTGACGTATCCAGAAAGCGCGACGCGGACTACGCGGCCGTTCTCAAAGACGAACAGCACGTCGGCCTTATAGTCCTCGGGGTCGATGATCCAAATCACGCTCTCGTCGGGTTCCATTTCAAGATCGGTCGGCAGGTACGAGCCCAGCTGGGCCGACTTGGTGTCCTCAAACGCCGCAACCTTGCACTTGTACACCTGGCTCTTGTTGGTAAACACGAGCAGCTCGTGCGTATTGGAGGACGGGAACTCGATAAAGGGTTTGTCGCCGTCCTTGTACTTGAGCGTGGTCGCCTTCTTGAGCACGCGGTCCGTCATCTTCTTAAGGTAGCCATCGCGCGAGAGCATGATGGTGACCGGGTACTCCTCGACCTCGGGCTCCAGGCTTACCTCGATAACCTCATGGGGCTCAATCCTACCCGTGCGGCGCGGCATCACATACTTCTTGTTGACCGCGGCCAGCTCGTCGCTGATGACCTTCTTGATGTTGTCTTCGCTCGAGAGGATCTCCTCGAGCTCGGCAATCTCACCTTCGAGCTTGGCGATGTCCTTGGTGCGGTTGAGGATGTACTCCTCATTGATGTTGCGGAGCTTAAGCTCGGCAACAAACTCGGCCTGGGTCTCGTCGATGTCGAAACCCTTCATAAGGTTTGGCACGACCTCGGCCTCGAGCTTAGTGCCGCGGATGATGGCGATGGCCTTGTCGATGTCGAGCAAGATCGCCTCGAGGCCGTGCAGCAGGTGCAGACGCTCGGACTTTTTGCCCAGGTCAAAGTTAATGCGGCGACGCGTGGACTGAATGCGCCACGTGACCCACTCGTGCAGAATCTGGCGCACGCCCATAACACGGGGATAGCCGTCGACGAGCACGTTGAAGTTGCACGAGAACGAATCCTGCAGCGTGGTCGAGCGATAGAGCTTGGCCATGAGCTTGTCGGGGTCGACACCGCGCTTAAGGTCGATGGCGATGCGCAGGCCCGAAAGGTCGGTCTCGTCGCGGATGTCGGCGATCTCCTTGACCTTGCCCTCCTTGGAGAGCTTGACGATGCGCTCGATGATAACATCGGTCTTGGTGGTGTAGGGGATCTCGTAGACCTCGATGATGCGCTCTTCGGGAATCCAGCGCCAGCGGGAGCGAATTTGGAAGCTGCCAAGGCCGGTCTCGACGATCTTTTCCATCTCCTCGCGGCGGTAGATAATCTCGCCGCCGGTCGAGAAGTCGGGCATGGGCATGTACTCGAGCAGGTCGCAGTCGGGGTCCTTCAGGTAGTGCATCGTGGCGGTGCAGACCTCGTTGAGGTTGAAACCGCAGATGTCGGACGCCATGGCGACGCCGATGCCCTTATTGGCCGAGACAAGGATGTTGGGGAACGTGGTGGGCAGCAGGCGCGGCTCCTTCATGGCGCCGTCGTAGCTGTCGACGAAGTCGACCGGGTCCTTGTCGATGTCTTTGAAGATCTCGGCGCTGATGGGGGAGAGCTTGGCCTCGGTGTAACGCGAGGCTGCGTAGCTCAGGTCGCCCGAATAGTACTTGCCAAAGTTGCCCTTCGACTCCACGAAGGGGGCAAGCAGCGCTTCGTTGCCGGTGGCCAAGCGCACCATCGTCTCGTAGATCGCGGCGTCGCCGTGCGGGTTGAGCTTCATGGTCTGGCCCACGATGTTGGCGCTCTTCTGGCGCTCACCCTTGAGCAAGCCCATCTTGTACATGGTGTAGAGCAGCTTACGGTGCGAGGGCTTAAACCCGTCGATCTCGGGGAATGCACGCGAGACGTTGACACTCATAGCGTAGGGCATGTAGTTGACCTCGAGCGTCTGCGTAATCGGCTGGTCGGTGACCTCGGAGTGCAGGCCGATGACGTTCTCGGCGTTGACCTGCTTTTTCTTTGGCTGGTTCTTCGTCTTCTTCTTTGCCACGATTTCCTCTTGAACTATTTGTGGGCCGTCGTTATCGATTTGCTGCTATTGCAGGTCCAGCTGGTCCAGGTATTCCTTGCCGTGCTCGGAGATATGGCGCTTGCGGCCCGCCTCGTCGTTGCCCAGCAACAGGTTGAACATGGTTTCCATCTTGGTGACGTCCTCGGGCTCCACCTTGATCAGACGGCGCGTCTCGGGGTTCATGGTGGTGAGCCACATCATGTCCGGATCGTTCTCACCAAGACCCTTGGAGCGGTTGATGGAGCACTTCTGGTCGCCGATCTCCTTGAGGATGCCGTTCTTCTCGAGCTCGGTGTAGGCAAAGTAGGTCTTCTCTTTGCAGTTGATCTCGTAGAGCGGCGACTCGGCGATATACACGTAGCCCTCGTCGATAAGTGTGGGCACCAGGCGGTAGAGCATGGTGAGCACGAGCGTGCGGATGTGGTAGCCGTCGACGTCGGCGTCCGTACAGATGATGACCTTGTTCCAGTTGAGGTTGTCCAGGTCAAAGGCACCGAGGTTCTTGATGCGCTTGTCCTTAATCTCCACGCCGCAGCCCAGCACGCGCATAAGGTCCATGATGATGTCGGACTTAAAGATGCGCGGATAGTCCTCCTTCAGGCAATTGAGGATCTTGCCGCGGACGGGCATAACACCCTGGAACTCGGCATCGCGCGAGGTGCGAATGGCGCCTGCTGCCGAGTCGCCCTCTACGATGTAGATCTCACGACGGTTCTTGTCCTTGGAGCGGCAATCGATGAACTTTTGCACGCGGTTGGCCATGTCGGTCTTTTGCTGCAGGTTGGTCTTGATGCTCTGACGCGTCTTCTCGGCGTTCTCGCGCGAGCGCTTGTTGATGAGCACCTGCTCCATGATCTTGTTGGCGGCGTCTTTGTTCTCGATCAGATAGGTCGAGAGGCGCTCCTTAAAGAATGCTGTCATCGCCTGCTGGATAAAGCGGTTGTTGATGGCCTTCTTGGTCTGGTTTTCGTAGGACGTCTGGGTGGAGAAGCAGTTGGTCACCAGTACCAGGCAGTCCTGGACGTCTTGCCACTTAATGCCGCTCTCGTTTTTGTTGTACTTGCCCTGTTGCTTGATGTAGGCATCGATGGCGCTGGTCAGAGCGCTACGGGCCGCCTTCTCGGGCGAGCCACCGTTCTCTAGCCACGATGAGTTGTGGTAATACTCCTGCATCATGAAGGTGCGCGAGAAGCACATGCACGCGGTGATCTTTACGTTGTAGTCGGGCAGGTCCTCGCGGTCGCGACCGCGGCGGTCGGCCTCGATAAAGAAGGGCTCAGTAAGGTAGTCGGTACCGACCTTCTCGAGCACATAGTCCTCGATGCCCTTGGGATAGCAGAAGTCCTCTTCGGAAAACTCGCCATCGTCGCCCTCGATACGCAGACGGAAGGTCACGTTGGCGTTGACCACGGCCTGGCGGCGCATGGTCTCGCGATACCAATCGTGGGGAATGCTGATGGAGGTAAAGACCTCAAGATCGGGGCGCCACTTGATGGTGGTGCCGGTGCGGTCCTCGTCGCTGGGCTCGATCTCGAGCGCCTTCTTTTTGGTGCCGACGACCTTGCCTTTCTTAAAGTGCAGAGAGTACTTGTTACCGTCGCGCCAAACGGTGACGTCCATGTACTCGGAAGCGTACTGGGTCGCGCACGAGCCCAGGCCGTTGGTGCCGAGCGAGAAGTCGTAGTCGCCGCCCTGGTTGTTGTTGTACTTGCCGCCGGCGTAGAGCTCGCAAAAGACGAGCTCCCAGTTAAAACGCTTCTCGGAAGGGTTCCAGTCGAGTGGGCAGCCGCGGCCGTTGTCCTCTACCTGAATGGAGCCATCGCGAAAGGCGGTAAGGATGATGAGCTTGCCGTAGCCCTGGCGCGCCTCGTCAACGGCGTTGGACAGGATCTCGAAGGCGGCATGCGCGCAGCCGTCGAGCCCGTCCGAGCCAAAGATGACGGCGGGGCGCAGGCGTACGCGCTCCTCGTCCTTGAGCTGACGAATACTGTCGTTACCATAGTTTGCGGTGTTTTTTGCCATACTCGCTCTCTCGGTGCTCCTTTGCTGCGTTTAAGTCATATAGATAGTCAAGGTAGCATAGCCCAGCCCACAGACGATTCCACCCAACACGAAATCCATCGAACAATAGTTCGGAGTCGGGCACCTTTGGCTTCTGCGGTCATTCCCTGCGCGGTGTGGTGCTCGTGTTAAAACCGTGGCTTATCGGCTGGTAGAATTGCCGCATCAAGACTGCATGTTGTTTGAGGGGGCGCAATGACCGAGAAAGAGAAGATGGAGCGCGGTGAGTGGCATGATGCCAACTTTGACGAGGAGCTCCTGGCGCAACGCGCGAAGGCGGAGGCGCTCTGCTATGACTTTAATATGGCAAAACCTGGAAGCGACGCACAGCTCGATGCTTTGAAGTCCTTGCTCGATACCGATCTTCCCGGGGGGCTGACGGTCCTTTCGCCTGCCTACTTTGACTACGGGAGCAAGACGACCTTTGGTGAGGGCTGTTTTGTAAACCATGGCTGCTACTTTATGGACGGCGGCTCTATCACCTTTGGTGGCAACGTGTTTATCGGGCCGTTTTGCGGCTTCTACACCGCTTCGCACCCCCTAAAGGCAAAGGACCGCAACTTGGGTCTCGAGAAGGCTCTGCCCATCGTTGTCGGCGATAACTGCTGGTTTGGCGCGAACGTGTCAGTGCTGCAGGGAGTTACCATCGGCAGCGGTTGCGTAATTGCCGCGGGCAGCGTCGTGACGGAAGACCTTCCGGACAACGTGGTGGCGGCAGGCGTCCCCGCAGTCGTCAAGAAGACCATCGAACAATAACGAAGCCCTTAAACGATAGTGCTCCACTGTCCTCGGTGGAATGCGGGGCGAGGAAGCCGAGCTCGACTCCTCAGACGACATCTAATGCGTAATGGGCCGGCTCTGGGTATCCAGAACCAGCCCATTTTGATGTTCGATGAGCCGAGCCGGCGTCTCTCACAAAAGTAACTAGGGGCTAGCGAGGCCTATCCGAATTGACCTCATTGGCGGTGTCGGTTTCGAGCGCCGTGCGGCGGGCGCTGTAGGCGACGAGGCCGGCGCCGGCTGCGGCGAGTGCTGCAGCGGCTGCCGTAAGGGGAGCGTTGACATCGCCCGTGCCCGCAAGCGCGCCCGCTTTTCCGGAGCGCTTGTTATTGCCGTGGTCCTTGCCACTGCCGGAGCTGCTTCCGCCGGAGCCGCCGCCCTCGTCGGTACCGCCGCCACTCGAGCCGCTATCGCTGTCCGCCGTCATCGGGGCGTCGTGAAGTCCTGTCGTATCCGCGCTGTCGCATACGCCGACCTGAACTTCTGAGCGTTCGCATGCCGCGTCGGGCACATGAAGCTCGTGCAGTACGGCACCAAGCGCCGAGTTTGTGCCCGGTCGAATTTCCTCGAGCGTCACGGGATCGAGCGCCACCAGATTACGCGCCTTCGCATACAGCGTTACGCGTTTGCCCACTTCGTCGCTCCAGCTCTCGGGGATGGCGAAGCTCATGCGGAACTGTGCCGTGCAACCCGGTGCCAGCACGGCGTTGCCGTTGTCGGCTACCAGCGGGTGCGTTGCAAAAGGTGTGCCCAGCGTCTCGAGCGCGTACTTCACGCGTGCCATGTCGTTGGCCGAAGCGTCCTCGGCAAGCTCTGGATCGTAGATCGAAGCCATGCGTGCGTTCGCTCCGAATCCGATGGATGCGCTGGAGAACGGCTGGCTGGAGCCCTCTCGGTACAGATCGATCGTGCCGGCGGTCAGCAAGGTGTTGCCGTCGTTTCGCACCGTGACCATGAAGGATTCGCCTGCTGCTCCGGGCACCACCGCGCCCGAGGTAGCGACCGCGCCCGTCGGAGTGGCACACGCCACCAAGGGCACTTCGATGCCGTGCAGCTCTGCCTCGCTCTTCTCCGCGCTCACAATGTGCGTGGCGAGCGCGGAGAGCATGCCTCCCGACGTCAAAAATGTCGTTATCTGATCGATGGGATGGTCCAGCTCGCACATCACGAACGGCTCCGTGAACAGATCGCCTGCCAAGGTGCTGGCGAAGATGCGGAAGTGCTTGCCCATCACTGCTACCGGGTTGCCTTCTTCGTCGTAGGTCTGTCCCACCTTGCCATCGGTGTTCTCTACATAGAGCACGCACCTGCCGTTGTTGCTTACGCTAAACGATGCCGGGCCACAGCCTGCGGCACCCACGGGCTCCGACGCAAATGCCGCCGCGCCTCGCGTCCAAGTAATATGCTGCAGCTGCTCGTTGACGGTGGCCAAAAAGCCCGTGTGCTGCGGCCACGGCACCGCACGGGGTACCGTGGCGTCTGGTGACATAACGCCCCAGCCCGCAATGGACTGGCCGATCACGGCGTACGATGCGCAGCCGCAACCGTCTGCGGTCTCGTACGCAACGGGCACCACCATTTTGCCGTTGATATCCTCGGGCTCGCCCAGTTCGATACTCGACGGTGCTTGCGGAAAGCGGAGAACTTGGCGGAACGTCAGGCTGTCGCCCGAAACGTCCGACCACAGGGTAAAGCACTCCAGCGCAACCTCAGCCTCGCTGCCGAGTGCCTTTTCTGCGGTGGTTCCGCGGCGGTGGAGGTAGGCACCCGACAAGCGCCCGTCGACGAGCGTCTTGCCCACCGTGATACGCGGGCACTGCAGGCAATGGTGGCCATCCTCCTGAAGGCGGCCGCGCGAGATGCTGCGCCACGACGTGTGCGATACCACGCGAACTCCGTCGTTGCTGATGCGCAGGCGCACAACGGACAGCATGCCGGATGTGCTCGCCGTATCGAAATGGGTGTTGTCACCGGCGGGGCGCTCGCCCGAGACCAGCAGCACGTAGGCGTCTTGGTTTCCCCTCCCGTCTGTATATTCCACCACGTCGAAGTCGTAATCGAATATGCCGCTGCGCTCCACGTCGCCCTCGCCAAACCCAAGGGGGAAGTCCACGGGCATGGGGGCAGACCACGTGCCGTTTGCCTTTGTGTGCACCACCAGGCGCGAGCGGCCATTGTCGCCGTAGCGCACCGAGGCGATACGGAACAGGCATTCTACGCCGGCGATCATTGCCAGCTTCATGTGAGCTTCGCTGAGCACGCCGGTAAACAGCACGTTGTCGCTCGAGGGCTTGATGCCGCCACGCTCGTCCTTCGATACACCAGCAGAATTGGCGTTGGGGTCCGCAACGGCGTCCTTCGCCTGCCCGATATAGGTGTACTCATACATCGGCGCGGCGTTTTCGTCGTTCTCTATCAGTGCATGGACGAAATGCTCGATCTGTCCCGTGTCGTCGCTTTCTGCATTCGCCTCGAGCTCAATGCGCGTGACCGACCGGTCCCAATCGCGCACGACGGGCGCGACGTTTACGACAGCGGCCTTAACCTCGGCGCGTGCGAGCAGCTCGGCGTTGGTGACGATGGTGGCCGATGCGATAAATTGCGGCACGCCGCCCGCCTCGATGTTGCCGGGCGTGCCGAAGCGGGCATCCAACGTGTAAGGCGTATCTCCACCCAATGCGAGCTCAGAGCGCTGGAGCACATACTGGTTGCCATTGTTCACCGACATATTCCACGAATCGAGGAGTGTGGGCCACGACCCCGACCAAGCCTTGGTGGTCCACTTGAACATTACGAACTGGAGTATCACATCGACATCGACGTCTGCACCTACGCGCAGTCGCGGAAGCTGGTGTCCATCTGCCTTCTCGTACCCAATGAACAGCGTGAGGGATGCGGCGCCGCGCACGGCAGACGAAGCGACGCCTGCAACGCCGGCGCCAAAGGTGACGGCAAGCCCGATCTGGATGGTGAACGAGCCCGAGGTGTTTGAATAGTCGAGCGAAATGTTCTTGAAAAACGCCGCGCCGCTGCCGTGCGTGTGGGCACCCACGGCGAGCGCCAGCTTCGCTAGCACCCAGGGGTTGACGTTTAGGAAAAACGGCACCGGTCCTAGGGTAAACTGCTCGGTCCAATTGAGGTCGGTTCTTACCTGGAAGAGGGCCTTAATATTGCCGTATGCGGGGTCGTTGTTGTTACCCCAGGTTTTGCCCATCCAATCGTAGGCGAGCGAGCCGTACAGCTGTGTGGCGATATCCATCGTGAACAGCAGCGTGCAATGGTGGCGAAGGAGCTTAGTGTTTCTTGGATCGGTTCCCGAACCGGCACTCATACTCTTGTACTGATTCCACTTCCCCTCCATCTCGTCGAGGTAGCGGTTTGCTTGCTTGGCGCCCGACTCGCGCGGTGACTTCTTCCAGTATTCCGGATCAGGGTTGCCCGAATCGTTCATATAGCTGGCTGGTTTGTATCCTCCGCCAAACAGCACGTACCCGGCAAACGAGAAATCGAACAAAATGGGGAACGAGGGCATCCAGCAGGTAAACTTATTGCCGCCGATGCCGGGAAACGCCGCTGGGAAATCAAACGGAGTGATCTCTTGGTCCATAGTGGTGGGAATGATGGTGGTCGAGCCCGATTCCGCCTTTGCGGCCGGAGCGGTGACAACGGCCATAGGGGATGAGAGCGTGTAGGTTTTGCCCTGATAGTCGAGGACAAAGCGCAGCTTGCACCCTTCTTCCAGAAGGCCCGATGCCGCGTCGAGAAACTTGTCTTCGAGTGTGAACGTCGCCAGATTATCCGCGCCCGATGCGCTGGCCTTGACTTGGCCAATCTGCGTGAAGGTTTCGGGTGAGCTGCCCGCGGCAGGCGTCACTTTGTTGATGCGCAGCGTTGCCTGTCCACCCTGTGGCAGATGTCCCTGCACGGTAAAGGCGTGCGTATCGGGCTGCTCGTTTGCCGTGTCGTCCTTCGGCAATGTCATGAACGTGGCTTCAGCGTACTGGATGTCCCATTCGTCGAATGTGAGCTGGCGGAAGTACGGCTCGCCGTCGGAAAGCGGACGCGTGGGCGCGGTTATGGCGGTGCCGCCCTGGATACGCGCAAGGGGAATCTCGACATCACGGTAGCCCGCCATGCTAATGGAGATGCCGCCGTTAAAGTCGTACGCGTCGAGAAGCGTTGCCTCGTCCACGTAGCCTTCCGAAAGAGGCGCGATCTCAAAGATGGCCGTGCCCTCGTCGTCGGTAGTGGCGGAGAGCTGCTTGCCCGCGGCATAACGCGACGCGAGCGTGACCTGGGCTCCCTTGATGGGTATATTCTTGTTGGCGACGTCGACCACGACCACACCAAACATGGTGCGCGAGAGAACGAGCACCCTGAAGGGGTCTTTTTCGTCGGCATAGGCTTCGGTGGGCGCGAACGGCAATATGAAGGCGTTTGCGCTTCCCGGCACGCGCGGCAACATAATGCTCGCCAGCGAGGACGCTCCGGCAACAAGTAACGAACGGCGATCAAGCATCTTTGGCTCCCATCCCGCAAACATCGGAGGAAATAATCCAATTTTGCGAGAAGTCGCCCCGTGGCGGTAGTGCCGTTCAAGGGTCAAAACGTCCAATTTGAGTGCGCGAAAGCGTCAGGCCCCCGGAGCGCTTTCGATACGCCGGGCAGTCTGGCCGCTAGCGCAACATGTGGGCAATCAGCTCGGCGCGAGTTCCGATACCAAGCTTGGCATACACTCCTGATAGGCGGTTTTTAACGGTGCCCGGCGATACTCCCATGTGGCGTGCGATTTCGGCGTTGGTCCAACCGCGGCAGGCGAGCATGGCCATGGTGAACTCCGTGGTCGTTAAATCGTCGGCCACGTTCTCACCCGAATCGGGGTTGTGGATGCGCCGCCAGCCGTAGCTGAATCGATACGTAATCTCGATGATGCGAGCGAAATCGTCGGGATATTGCGATTTTAAGCATGCCTCGATAAGCCCCTGCAAAAGGCCGTGGTGCTCGCCAATGAGCTCGATAAGGCCGTCGGGGCGCGCAATGTCCCAAGCGGCTCCGAAATGTGCCTTTGCGGCGTCGATGTCCTTGAGGCTCATGCATGCCATGGAAGCCGCCAGGTGCAGGAACAGTTCCGAGATGGGATAGCTTCCCTGTTTCATGATCAGGGCATTTTCCACCATGCCCAGGCTGCGGCCGTATTCGCCGCGCAGATACAAGGCGTGCGCCATCACGTAGCTGGCGAACAGGCGCAGGCCTTCGGGCAGATGCGCCGCAAGCGGATAAAACTCTTCGGCGGAATACGGGGAAGGCAAGTGCAGCAGGACGCTCGCGGCAGAGGCGAACAGGATATGCATGGCGTGGACGGCAGGCGATTCATCGTCAGGTGGCGTATCGAGGATGCCCGCAAGGCAACGGCGGGCATCGGCGATACGGTTGAGCGACAGACTGGCATATCCGCAGATAAAGCATGCGGAATAGCGCAGTGCGGGGTCGGTGGCGTCAAGATAGGGGCGTGCTGTCTCGGCGGCGAGCGTGGCCTGTCCGCGAAAGTACAGCGCTTCTGCCGTGGCGATGGTGCGTGAATCGGGGTCGGAAATGCCTGCAACCGCAGCGTCGATCTGCCCTGGCACAAAAGCGGTGCACATCAACGGCATGGGAACGCATGGGTAGCCATCGCAGTCCATCTTCCATCTCCCAACAGCTGGCAACAATAGCAGCAATTGTACTCCTGTTGCTCGGGACTGGAATTTGTGGGTATCGCCTACGATTATGCCGAACGTATAAAGGAAGAGCCCATTGGCGATGCTCCCAAGGTGGCTACTGAAGCCTAGCTGTCCTCGACATTAGGAAAAATTGCCGCCCCTACAAAAAGCTCTGTCGCAGCGATGGGAAACGCATCTTCTGGGCATTCCGGCGTCTCCAGCCCAGCGCTGGACTGCTGCTGTCGCCTGCGCGTTGGCGAGCGAGGCATGGGGACCGTCCGGCGACCAGCGGTGACGGGCGAGCCCTGCCGCGTGTGTGGGCCTCCATCGGCGTAGACCCATGACCCCCATGGCATCGGAGAAGTCCACCATGGCGTCCAGGACCTTACCGTCCGGCATGTCCAGCCTAGCGGCTCTCTTGATTCCGAGGTCGAAGGGGGCGTTGTGCAAGGCATATGGGGCCGAGTGGAAGTGGATCAAAAGAGCGTTACTTGACGTTTCATGCATAATGCCAACCGTCCCGCGACATCACGTTCGCAGCGCGCAGGGGCCGGAGAACCTTCGCGATGAGAGCTGACGTCTAATACCTTGCATCGTATAGTGTGTATAGCACAGTATATGACGAGAGGAGGTGTGCGGATGGAGGCACAGATGAAGCGCGGCTTCCTGGAGGCCTGCGTGCTGGCGGCCGTCTCCGGCGAGGAGTCCTACGGCTACCAGATCGTGAAGGACGTACCGGCGAGCATGGGGCTCACGGAGTCGACGCTCTACCCGCTGCTCAAGCGCCTGGAGAAGGCCGGGTGCATCACGGCGCGCTCCGCCGAGCACAACGGGCGGCTGCGCCGGTACTACCGCATCACGGACGACGGGCGAGCGCGCATCGAGGAGTTCCTGGCCGAGTGGCCGTCCGTACGGGAGATTTACGCATACGTTGAGGGGGCGCACCATGACGCGTGATGAGTTTCTGGGCCGGTTGGGCGAGCTGCTCGCCTGCCTGCCGGCCGAGCAGGTGGAGGAGACCAAGGCGTTCTATGCGGAGGCCATCGCCGATCGCATGGAGGACGGTATGAGCGAGGAGGAGGCCGTGGCCGCCATGGGCACGCCCGGCGAGGTGGCGGAGGCCACGCTCGACGACCTGCCCGCCGTGCCGCGCGCGATCGCGAGGACGCGCCAGCGCAGCACCGCGCTGCTGTGGGTGCTGACCATCGTGGGCTCCCCGGTGTGGGTGCCGCTGCTCGCCGCCTTCGCCGCCGTGGTCGTCACGGTCTATATCTGCATCTGGGTGCTGGCGCTCTGCGTGTGGATCGTCGCGGCGGCACTCGGGGGCGTGGGCGTAGTTGAGCTCCTGTTTGCCGTAAGCGGCGTCACCATCGGCCACTTCCCGTACGCCCTCGCCTCGGCGGGCGTGGGGCTCGGCCTCGTCGGCGTGGCGCTCTTCGTTGGTGCTGGCGCTTGGGCCGCCGCAAAACAAATTGCGCGCCTCTCGGCGCTCTGGGCGAGGAAGGCCGCCTCGCCCTTCTGGAAGGGTAAGGGCGAGAAGGGCGGCGCTGCCGCGCATCTCGCGGCGTAGAAAGGAGTGAGTACCATGACCAGCGCGAAGAAGATCTACCTCGCCGTGGCGGGCGGGCTCGTTGCCGCGGGTGTTGTCCTCGCGGGCATTGGCTTTATCGCTTCGGGCTTCGACCCGGCCGTGTTCACAACCCAAATCGACACGCGCGACAGCACCATCGTGCTCGGCGGCGTCGAGGTGGACGACCCGATGGGCCTCCCCCTCATCGAGCAGCTCGCCGGAATCGGCGAGGTCGACACCTCCGGCATCACCGCGTCCGAGTCCCCTGCTGCTCCGGAGGCGCCCACCGCTCCCTAAGCATAGCGCGCCCGGCGCCAGCCCGGGCGGGGCGAGCGGCAGTGACGAGCGCGCCTCGCGGACCCGGTTCTCGATCTCGCGCGGCGTGGACCTCGCGAGCCTGCGCGGGCGGCTACTGCGGTCGGACATGGGCTCTCCGGACCTGCTGCGGCGCAGCCACTTGCTCGCCGTCTGGCGGCTGACGCCCATCTGACGCGCGGTCTCGGCGACGCCGAGGCCGGACTCTATGCGCGAGACGAGCGTCTCGCGCCCCCTCGGGGTGAGCCTTGCGTTAGGATGTTGCTCCATGGGAGGGCTCCTCTGCTGTTCGTCTAGACAACTCACAGCATGTGGGAGCCCTCCCTATTTTTCACTACCCGGGTGTAAACAACCTATTGGCACAGAACAGCTAGAACAACCGATGCCGCCTCACTGCGCCGAGAAACCCCCGGCGCCGTGAGGCGGGCGGCGGAGTGAGCCAACAGCAAAGCCATGCCGCTATTAGTAGCCTGTCGCCAGCAATCTGCAAGTCACTAGCACCCCACAGCCGTGCCGGCAGCATCCCTTGGTCGCCATATCAGCCGCACGGTATAATCTATCCATCGATATATTGGGTGAACCATGGTGTCTCTGCTGTGACCATAAACCTCCGCAAGACGCTAGGACCTTGTTCTAAGGAGATCTGGTGGAGAAAGGTCAAGAGAACCCACCACAAGACCAGGCGCTTGCCCATAGAGTCAGGTGGGCTGACCTCGACAGCGTATTCGAGCACATGGGCGACAATGCTAGCGTTGGAGAGGCAAGTAACGGCATCCACCTCATAAATGACCGGGAGCACGTCGCCGTGCGCCAGGACCACGAGGTTCGCATCCCCAATGAATACCTGCAGGAATCATACGTCGGGCAGCGCGACAGCGACCTGAGAAAAGCAAGGGAGATGCTCCTTCAGGCCAAGCAGGAGCGCCCTTCCTACAAACCTGACATCCTTTTAGGTCTTGCGACAACGTTCCTGGGCTGGTTTCTCGGGGGTTTGTCGTCATCTGTCAATCTCGCATCTTTGCCCGGTATCTTGATGCTCTGCGTAGCACCGTGTGGCGCAGTAGGACTCTTTGTCGCTTTTATCTTTATCCGAAAAGAAGAGAAGCAGGGCAAATCTGATCTGGCCGAGCGCGTCCTAGAACACCTGGCGGATCCCGATGACAAGGAGACCAAGACCGATGAACATTAATGATACGAGCACGCAGCTGCTCTTTACCACGGTCCCCATCGTGGGCATTACTACCGAAGGCACGGGCGTCTCGGGTACAGGATTCTTCTTTTCCTATGACCTTGAAGACGGACGAAAAGTGCCCCTGCTCATTACCAACCACCATGTCCTCAAGGATGTGATTCAGGGTCGCTTCGTCATCAATCTAGCCGAAGGTGACGCCCCGTCACGCGAGACCATCAGCGTGAACTTCGACAAGTCATTCATCGAGGGGAAGAAGCTCGGAGAGCTCGACTTGGTTGCGATGCCGGTGGCCCCTGTTCTCAGCATGCTTGAAGAAAACGGGAAGAGGCCCTTCTACCGATCCATCGACTCTGGACTCATCCCGAAGAAGAGTGTGCTGGACAATTTGGCGGCGCTCGAGCAAATCACCTTTATCGGATACCCCAGCGGGCTCTATGACGACTACAACAAGACCCCCCTCATCAGGCAAGGCTGGACTTCCACGCCCGCTTGGAACGACTACAAGGGTAAGCGCGAGTTCCTCGTTGACGCATCTGTATTCGAGGGCTCCAGCGGCAGTCCCGCCTTCATCCTCAACCAGGGCAGCTATCCCACGACCGACGGAATTGCCATCGGCTCCAGGCTGCTGTTCATGGGCGTAATCACTCAGACGATTACGAAGGAGAAGAGTGAGCACCTCGATTTAGGTACAGTCATCAGAAGCGACGCGATGCTCGACAAGCTCATACCTTTCGTGGAAGGTCTACTGTAGCTAAGAGCACCGTCAAAAGCAGTGACGCCCCTTTGCTCCTTTCCCTAGGATGAGGTGACTGAGCTCGGCATGCTGGTTGACATCTGGTTCCCCAACGGCTCATAGTACAGACACATGGAAAGCCTTCGGGTTTTGTAAGGGCGGGACCCACTGGGCCTCGTTCTAGTTTTACTGTTCGGTTAACGCTGCAGATCGTTTTGGAAGGCTTACGAGCATGGTAGTCCCGTTCTCGGAACTTGTTTCGACCTCTACCGTGCCGCCGTGTAGGGCTGCAATCTCCCAAACAAGCGCTAGCCCGAGTCCTGCGCCGCCGTATGCCCTGCTGCGGGATTTGTCTAGACGAAAGAACGGCTGGAAGATGCTCTCTCGGTACTGCTTGGGTATTCCCGGGCCCTCATCTTTGACTCGCAGGAGCACGTGGCTGTCGCTGTCGCTGATGGAGACGTTGACAGTCGAGCTGGAGCGGCTGTAGCGGATGGCGTTTTCGACCAGATTGAACACCAGCCGATAGAGGAGCGTATCACTTCCGATTGTCAAAGCGTCTCCGGAGCAATCGAGGGCTATGCCATTATTCTCGGCAAGTGGCGCAAGGTCGGTGAGGACCTCTTCGGACAAGGGGCCAAGTTCAACATCGTCCTCGCAAGGAATGCTGCGGAGCTCACTCATCTCGAGCAATACCTTGGTCATCTGCGACATTCGCTCGGTTTGTTCTTGTAACAGGTCGAGCAGCTCGGCTGTTTCGGGTTGCAAACCGGAGTGCTCGGAGATGAATAGTTCAATCTGTGCCTGCATAAGGGCGAGCGGGGTGCGCAGCTCGTGTGCGGCGTTGCCGGTAAACTGGCGCTGTGCAGAGAACCCTTCGCCAAGACGGGCGATCATGTCGTTGAATGAGGCGCTGCATCGCTGTAGCTCGGTGGGTACATCTTTGCTGAGCTTAATTTCGCTTAGATTGTCAGGCTGCACGCGTTCAACCTGGGCTGCAAAAGCCCGTAGCGGTTTAAGTGCACGGCCGCTCACAAAGTATGCCAGCACGCCGCCAAGGAGTGTGATTCCAGCCGTGATGCACCAGGTTGTCGTGCCAAAAGACTCTTGTGCGTCGTTTACGACGATCGTGACCTTTTCATCGAGGGTCGCTTTCGTTGGATCGAACGCTTGGGGCGAATCTTCGCCGGTTGCGTTAAAGGCCGAGATGTCACTGCCGATGGCATCCATGTAGCGCATGCCCGTATAGCCGACCAGGCAGTTCGTCAGCACGCATGCCGCACACGTGAGCAGTGCCGTCATAATCGTTATGCGCCATTGCAGCGAAAGCCCTTTCATTCTCCAACCTCCATAACGTAGCCCTCTCCAATCCGATTGCGAATCGGGTCGTATCCCAAAGCGCTGCGTAGCTTTTTGCGGAGCGACGAGATATGAACGCGGGTTGCGTTGCTAAAGCTGTTTACGGTGCTATCCCAGACGTGCTCGATAAGCTCCTCTTGGCTTACCGGACGCCCCTGATTAAGCATCAGGTATTCCAAGATTCCCGTTTCCTTGCGCGTAAGAGATAAAGCCTCGCTGTCCACGGAAGCGACGCGCGCCTTGGTGTCAAAGCGGAGCTTTCCGCAGGTTAATACTATGTCGCTTTGTGCGAAGCGCCTGAGGGTAAGGCTGCGGATCCTTGCCGCAAGTTCGTCCAGATGAAACGGCTTGGTAAGGTAATCGTTGGCGCCGGCATCAAGTCCGGCGACTTTGTCGGATACTTCGCCACGCGCGGACAAAATTAGTACCTTGGTCTCGCGGTCGGTTTTCCTAAGTTCCCTGAGTACGGTCATGCCGTCGATACGGGGAAGGTTGAGGTCGAGTACCACAAGGTCGAAGGCCTCAACGTCCAGTAGGTCGAGCGCCTCCTGTCCGTCGTGACAGCAGTCGACGCTGTACGCCAAGTTTCGCAAGCTGCGCGCGATTGCATCACACAGCGCCCGCTCGTCCTCGACGATTAAAATACGCATAACAGTCTCCTTGCACATTCCAAATCGCGCTTAACACGGATTTTATAGCCGATATGGTCCAATGGTCGCGTAACGAAAGGAGTGGTCAGGTTGTTCAAAGCGGTAAAACCCGTGGTACAGGTCGCTTTGTTGATCGTCGGAATTGCCATGGTGTGCTTTGGCGTTATGCGTGGCGAGGCAGATGCCGTGCTGGCCAAAGCGATTAGGCTGTGCTTGGAGTGTATCGGAATTGGATAAAAGAGGAAACACTGCGTCGCATGTTTTGGCCCGATTTCGCGGATTCATTCAGGCGGCGGCGACGCTAATTACCAACATTCACCTGCCAAACTTTGCCAAAGGCGGCATCTATCAGGGCGCAGGAAAAACAGTCTGCGTACCTGGGCTTAATTGCTATTCGTGCCCCGCGGCATCGGGTGCGTGCCCCATCGGGTCATTCCAGTCGGTGGTAGGTTCATCCAAGTTCAACTTTTCCTACTACGTAACCGGTACGCTCATTTTGCTCGGCGTGCTGCTGGGACGCTTTGTATGCGGCTTTCTGTGCCCGTTTGGCTGGCTTCAGGAGCTGCTTCACAAGATTCCCGGCAAAAAGTTCTCCACGAAAACGCTTAAGCCGCTCACGTACATCAAGTATGCCGTGCTGCTGTTTGCCGTGGTGCTGCTGCCTGTCTTGGTGGTCAACGATGTGGGCATGGGCGACCCGTTCTTTTGCAAGTACATCTGCCCACAGGGCGTGCTCGAGGGTGCGATTCCGCTGTCCATCATGAATACGGGAATCCGCTCCGCGCTGGGAAAGCTCTTTACCTGGAAGCTCGCGATTCTCATTGCGGTTGCGGTGCTGAGCGTGTTGTTCTACCGCCCCTTCTGCAAATGGATCTGCCCCCTCGGTGCGTTTTATGCGCTCATGAACAAGGTGTCGTTGTTGGGGATTCAGGTTGACCAGTGCAAATGCGTTTCGTGCGGCAAGTGCGCCAAGGTGTGTCTGATGGACGTGGACGTTACGCGTACGCCCGACCATGCCGAGTGCATTCGTTGCGGCAAATGCGTGGGCGCGTGCCCCGTCGATGCTATTAGCTTTCGCTACGGGCTGGGTGTGACGGGCGACAAGCCCACGCAGCCCACGCAGGCCTGCGAAAACAAATAGGTACCTATATAAGTTTCGATATAAACGGAGGAACCATGAAACTGTCAAAAATTGCGGCCTTGTTGATGCTGCCCGTGCTGGCGCTGACTCTCGCGGCGTGCTCTGCCCCCAAGGGCGACGCGAAGGATGCCACGAGCGGCGATGCGCAGATTGCCGAGCTTGTGGCACAAAAGCCGTCGAGCGCCGAGGAGGCGGCCAAGCTGTACCAGCAGCTGCTGCAAAAGGAAAACGAGATCTTTGCGAGCGATAACGCCCTATGGGAAAAGGTGTTCCTTGCGGCCAACAAAGACACTCCCATGATTGAGGACGGCAAGAACTACGGCGACTTCTTGCTCGATACCATCGAGGGCGCCAAGGATCAGTTTGCGGCTGACGAGCTTAAGACGCTTAAGGCCGGCGCGCAGCAGGTCAAGGAGATCGAGGACAAGCTCATGGCGCTGGAGAAGGAGTTCCCCGGATGCGGCAGCACGCCCGGCGAGGGGGAGAGCGTCGATGCCTCGACCGCAGGCATGACCAACGGCGAGAGCGGGGAGACGAAGTTCCCCAGCTTTAAGGGCAAGGACTTGGACGGCAACGATGTAAACAGCGACGAGCTGTTCTCCAAGAACAAGGTCACCGTCATGAACTTCTGGTTTACCACCTGCAAGCCGTGCGTGGGAGAGCTGGGCGATCTGGAGAAGCTCAACAAGGAGCTTGCCGAGAAGGGCGGCCAGGTCGTGGGCGTTAATTCCTTTACGCTCGACGGCAAAAAAGACGAGGTGGCCGATGCCAAGGACGTGCTTTCCAAGAAGGGCGTGACGTATAAAAACATCTGGTTTAAGTCGGACAGCGAGGCCGGAAAGTTCACCTCCAACCTGTACTCGTTCCCGACCACCTATGTGATCGACCAGAACGGCAACATCGTGGGAGAGCCGATCATGGGCGGTATCAACTCTGCTGAGCAGCGTGAGGCGCTCAACAAACTGATCGATCAGGCACTCGCGAAGATCGAACAGTAGGTTCGAATGCGACAAAGGTGTGACAAAGGGGCAGTCCCTTTGTCACACCTTCGATGTTATGTGCGGGATGGTGCGCCATGCGGCGTGCCGTCCCGTTTTTTGTTCGTTACATTTTTGTTCGTTACATTCCTTGCTGGTACCGGCAAAAAAGCTGATAGAGTAGGTCAAACGCGTTGGATGCGAACGGCGGGGGAGAGGTTGCCGTCCATGCTGGATCTCAGAGTTATTTGCAAAAGGTACGTTACGCAGTCGTTTACGCAGGTAGCGCTCGACAGCGTAAGCCTGTCTTTTCGCGATAACGAGTTTGTAGCCATCCTGGGTCCTTCGGGCTCGGGTAAAACTACGATGCTCAACGTCATTGGTGGACTCGACCATTTCGATTCCGGCGACCTGCTGATCGATGGCATCTCGACCAAGGACTTCAGCGACCGCGATTGGGATGCCTACAGAAACAATCGCATTGGCTTTGTGTTTCAGAGCTACAACCTCATTCCGCATCAGAGCATTTTGGAAAACGTGGAATTGGCGCTTACACTCACGGGCGTGGGACATGCCGAGCGCCGCCAGCGTGCGCGTAAGGCGCTCGAGGCGGTTGGTCTGGGCGAGCACGTTGACAAACGCCCGAACCAGCTTTCGGGCGGGCAGATGCAGCGCGTGGCCATTGCCCGCGCCTTGATCAACGATCCCGAGATTGTGCTGGCTGACGAGCCGACCGGCGCCTTGGACTCAACGACATCCGTGCAGGTTATGGATTTGCTCAAGGACGTTGCGCGCGATCGTCTGGTCATCATGGTCACGCACAATCCCGAGCTGGCGTACCAGTACGCCACGCGCATCGTCAGCCTGGCGGACGGCAAGGTCACCGACGATTCAGATCCCTTTGATGCTACCGAGGCCGCGCGTCGCGAGGCCAAGCCCACGCGCAAAACCTCGATGAGCTTTGTGACGGCGCTGGGGCTTTCTGCCCGAAACCTCATGACCAAGAAGGGCCGTACGGCCATGACTGCCTTCGCAGGTTCGATTGGCATTATTGGTATCGCAGCGATTCTGGCGCTCTCCAACGGCGTAAACGGCTACATCAAAAAGGTCGAGGAGGACACGCTCTCAAGCTACCCGCTTACGATTTCCAAACAAGATTACGACCTGTCGTCCATGATGGGCGGACAGGGGGCTACCGATGAGGAGGTATCCAAGGGCGAGGCCTCGTCCGATGACGCTACCGGTGGCAAGGCTAAGGGAACGGATAAGATTCCCGTGGTCACGGCCGTAAAGGATATGTTCGCAAGCGTTAAATCTAACGATATGACGAGCTTTAAGGCATGGCTTGACGGTGGCGGCGACGGTATCGACAAAGAGGTCAACGCTATCCAGTACGGCTACGGCGTGACGCCGGTTGTCTATCGTTTGAGCAAGGGCGACGAGAGGCCCGTTCGGCTTGTTCCCAACGCTATGACCGAGGCCATGAGCGGAGGCGCAAGCTCGGCGGCAACGGTGAGCATGGATTCCATGGGGACCTCGGTCTTTAACGAGATGATTGACGACCAGAGCCTGCTCGACAGCCAATACGATGTCGTTGCCGGCCATTGGCCCACGTCCGCCAACGAAGCCGTGATGGTGCTTTCGGACCGCGGCACGGTGGGCGACTATACGCTCTATAGCATCGGCGCGCTGGATATCGATGAGCTCAACGACCTGGTCAACAGCGCCATGACGGCCGACGGCAAGGTCGAGACGCCCGAGACCGGCACCGACTTTACCTACGACGATGCGCTGTCCACGACATTTAAGGTGTTGTCGCCGGCCGATGCCTATCGCAAAAACGAAGAGACCGGCATGTGGACCGACATGTCTGGCGACGCCGACTTTATGGCCGCCAAGGTTGCCGACGGTATTGACGTGCGCATTGTGGGCGTGGTGCGACCCAACGAGACGGCCAACGCGAGCGCATTGACTCCGGGCATTGCCTATACGCATGCGCTGACTTGCCAGCTTATGAAGCGCGCCGCCGATTCGCAGATTGTGCAGGAGCAGCTTGCCCACCCCGAGACGGATGTCTTTACGGGCAAAACCTTCGACGAGCTGCAGAGCGAGGCCAAGCAAGGCGTGGATCTGAGCAGCATGTTCAGTGTGGACGAGGCGGCGCTGAAGAGCGCGTTCTCGTTCGATGCATCTGCGCTCTCGGGTGCGGCCGGCGGCATGGACCTTTCTAGCCTTGATTTGTCCGGGCTGGTTATTGACCTTTCGGGTGTTGGGCGAGACATCGACTTTAGTGACATCATGGCCAAGGCGCCGGCTCCGGATTTCTCGGGCATCTTTGACGGTCTGGAGCTCACGCCCGAGCAAATGCAGCAGGTGGGAACGCTTGCCAATCAGCTGTTTGAGGGCTTTATGCAGTCCGATCAGTTTAAGGCGCTGTCGCCCGAAGACCTTAAGGACGCGTCAAAGCTTGCTGCCGCATTCTCGACGTATCTTGAGCATGATGCCGACGCCCAGCAATACCTGGCTCAGCTCAGGGCACTCGGCGGCGATGCCCTGGCCGAGCGTCTGCAGCAGGTGATGGGCGACTATGTGCAAAAGCAGCTGGCTCCGTATTTGCAGCAGTCTATGGATCAGGTGATGAAGGCGGTCAGCGAGCAGATTGCGACGACGGTATCAACCCAGCTCAAGGCGGGTGCGGCAGGGCTCATGGACCAAATGGCGACGCAGATGTCTTCGAGTTTTACCAACTTGGCGAGCGCCATGCGCGTGGATGCAAACGCCTTTGCTCGCGCTATCCACTTTAACATGGACGCTGAGGACCTGAGTTCGCTCATGATGAGCTATGCCAAGGCGGCAAAGCTCACCTACGATAACAATCTGACCACGTTGGGCTATGCGGACGAGGCAGACCCCATCTCGGTCAAGATTTTCCCGCGTGACTTTGAGGCCAAGGAGCGCGTACTCGATCACATCGATGCGTACAACAAGCAGGTCAAAGCCGTTGGCCACGATGAACAGGCGATCTCGTACACCGACTACATGGGCATCATCATGGGTTCGGTGACCGACATCGTGAACACCATCAGCTTGGTGCTCATCGCATTCGTGAGTATCAGTTTGGTGGTGAGCTCCATCATGATCGGCATCATCACCTACATCAGCGTGCTGGAGCGCAAAAAGGAGATTGGCATCCTGCGCGCGATCGGCGCGTCAAAGCGCAACGTGGCAAACGTGTTCAACGCTGAGACCTTTATCGAGGGCTTCATCGCCGGCGTCTTTGCCATTGTCGTCGTGGTGGCCGTGAGCTTCCCGGTCAATGCTTGGGCGCTTGCGGCCAAACAGGTCCCCAACCTGATGAGCCTGCCCGTGCAGGATGCGCTGATGCTCATTGTTATTTCGGTGCTGCTGACGGTCGTTGCCGGCCTGCTGCCGGCTCGCAGCGCATCCAAGAAGGATCCCGTGGAGGCCCTGCGCTCCGAATAATGCGACAAAGGGACAGTCCCTTTGTCGCATTGGGGGCCCAATTACCGTTCGGCACGTTAAGGGTCCCCGCTCCCCGCTTAACACTTGACGAAGAATCTCCATCTTTATATACCTATCGGTAGGCATATAGGTTGCATTGCCGATAGAAACGGAGTAACCATGACTCTCATCGCACCAGCCGAAAAGGACCGCCCCCGTGAGAGCGGCGCATTTGCTTGGATTGTCGTTATTGCGCTCGGTTTAATGTCTGCGGGAACAACCGGCACCTACAGCATCATTGCCGGCTCATTCATCGCTCCTGTATGTGAAGACCTGGGCTTTGACTACACTTCTTTCTCTTTCTATTTCACCGCGATTCTTCTTGGCCTTGCGCTTGGGCTTCCGCTTTTGAGTCGTTTCATTCCAAAAGTAATCGGCAAACCATGGCATATTTGCGTTGAACTCGTCCTTATTGCCGCCGGCGCCGCAATGGCGTTCTACACCGAGGTCTGGATGTTCATCGTCTCCGCCGCAGTGATCGGCATCTGCTTTTCGTTCACAACGGGTGTCTGCATGTCCGATGTCATTGACCAATGGTTCAGTAAATCGTCTGGTCTTGCCATCGGCCTTGCGTGGGGCGTTAATTCTCTCTGCACGCTGCTATTGAGTCCTGTCATTACACTGGTCATCGAGCAGCAAGGCTGGCGTACGGGTTACATCGTACTTGCGGCCGTTTCTGCAGCCATGATATTGCCCACAAGCGCATTTATCATTCGCCTTAAGCCTTCTGATCGCAATATGCTTCCGTACGGAGAGACTACCTCCGAAACCCATGAGAGCTACAGCGCCGATGAAAAGGAAGATGTCTCTTCGGGCATGGCGCTCCGCGATGCCGCGAAAACGCCATCTTTTATTCTCTGCGCCCTTCTGCTCTGCGTGGCGCAACTCACCTGCTGCATGAACCAGCTGTTCCCGACCTATGCAAGCGAGGTCGGCTTCAATCCCATCGTGGGAAGCCTAATGGTTTCGGCGGCTTCGCTCTCCGATATTTTCCTAAATCCCTTCGTAGGCAAAACATGCGACAAGCTCGGTGCTATTAAAGCAACGGTCGCATGGACGGGAGTCAGCATTCTTTCATTCCTACTTCTCATCTTTGGCGGAAGCAACGAGACCGTTTCCATCATCGCGGCCGGCGTAAACGACGTCATGTTCGCCATCGTTGGAACTGCAATGCCGATGATTCTCCTCTCGCTCTTCGGATCACGCGATTTTGGAAGGATCTATTCGATTATTTGCTCAGCGGGCTATGTTGTCGGAGCTTTCGGAATGCCAGTCATGATGAAGGTTTACGGTATGGCAGGGTCTTTCCAAGGAGTATTCGTCTTCTGTATCATCTGCAACCTTCTGATTGCGACATTTGCTTTAGTTTCCGGTATCCTCAATAAGACTACCGCGAAATAACCTGACCAACGAACTGCCCTTCAGCCCTGTCATTTGTCTCCGCAAGTTAAAACGAAATTGGGGCCGATTCCAACATAGCTGGAATCGGCCCCAATTTCTATTCAACAACTTTTGCAATCATCGCGAACACGGGTTTCGGACCATTCCGCGACTCCGCAAGTCGTCGCATCGCGCTTGCCAAGGTGCCTCTGTTATTACGCGCCTATTTAAACATGAGTTCGACGATCCCTGCCCAAACAGCCTTTTCATCGATGTCTTCATCTTGGGCAACGGTATTGCTCGCTCCCTCAAGTACGGTGTAAAGAATCTGCACGTACAGCATGACGTCTGTTTCATCGGAAAACGCGCCAATTTCTAGGCCATGGAGAAGGATGTCTTTAAGCGCGTCCATAGTTCGGTTGATCGCCGTTGCCTGACGTTCCTGAACTGCAGGGATTCGATTTGCCTGAATACTGACCTCGGCCAGCACGCGACGGCGCTTTTCATCACTACGATAGCCACCTATAACCGAATTGCCGAGCTCGATAAGCGCCGCCTTGAATCCGTCCCTATCGACTATTAGCGAGTAGTCGCGCTGATAGTCGATAGTCGGAAACATACTATCTAAGAGCGTGGTGAAAATATCCTCTTTAGAGGGAAAGTAGTAGTACACCGATGGCTTGGATATACCGACACGGTCGCAGATTTTTCCAATGGACGCCTTGTCGTAACCGACTTCTGCCACAAGATCATACATTGCGTCCAATATTTTTCCCTTTGTGCTCACGCTTCACTTCTCCATTGCAAATCACTTCCGCATTGCCAACATTATTAAGAATGGCAACGGAACATCAATTCGTGTCCAAACACGACCACTATAAACGGTGGACGGTAGGTATCGACAGGCGAACGGCAATTATACAAAAACACCTAACGAACGGTAGGTATAGTAGTACTATAGCTGGCGTAACCCCGCTATTGTCGCGGCCGGACAGCATTGCGGGAAACCCGACGGAAGGACCAACCATGTACGAGAACTATCGTATGCCGGGCGAGTTTGAGAAGCGCTCCAACGTCTATGTGACATGGCTTCCCGATTACATTCGCGCAGAGGGCTTCGATAATCGCCAGCCCTGCGTTGACGTAATTAAAGCTTTGCTTGAGTATGGCGACGTTACGGTCAACCTCAACTGTGGCACCCCCGGCTCCTACGAGGAAGCCTGCTCGCGCCTTAAAGAAGAAGGGGTGGATCTCGACCGTATCCAGATTACGCAGTTCGAAGACTCCAACTTCTACGTTCGCGACAACGGCCCCAGCATCATGGTCGACGACGAAGGCCATTCCTATATGGTCAACCCCGCTTGGACCTATTATGGCGTGTGGGACAAGAACTCCCCAGAGTGCCAGTCCGCACGCAGGGCAGCTGTTCACATGGCGGTTGCGCTCGGGTGCTTCGATATCGTCAATTCCGAAATGGTTTCGGAGGGCGGCGACCGCGAGTTTGACGGTCACGGCACCCTGATCGCCATCGAGGACACGGAATGCCGCAAGCGCAATCCCGAGTTCTCAAAAGAGGAAGTGGAGGCCGAGTACAAGCGCATCTACAACCTCAACAAGGTTATCTGGCTGCCGCAGCCTATGCTTGAGGACGACGACTATCGACTGGGCATCCTCGACGAGAAGGAAGATGGAACTCCTGTCTTCGGCATGAGCTTCGCCGCCCACATCGATGAGATGTGCCGCTTTATCACCCCGAACAAGATTCTTCTTGCCGAGGTATCCGCTGAGGAGGCCGCCTCGAGCAAGGCGGGCGCGGAATCGCGTCGTCGCATCGACGCCGCCTACGAGATTCTACGCGCCGAGACGGACTGGGAGGGCAAGCCCTTCGAAATCGTCCGCATGCCCACTGCCGAGCCGATCGAGGTTGTCATCGCTCCCGGCGACGAGGACTACGAGCTGTATAAGGGCTTCATCGACGAAATGGGCGGCAAGTTCATGGATGGCACCCCTTGGCCCGAAGGCCCGTTCACTTTTATGCCGCAGCAAGCTACTGCAACTTCCTCATCTGCAACGGCGTCGTTCTTGGCCAGCGTTATTACCACGAAGGCATGAGCGAAGTCGTGAAGGAGAAGGACGAGCAGGCCAAGGCGGTTCTTGAGAGCTGCTTCCCCGATCGCAAGGTCATCATGATCGACTCTCTCGCGCTTAACCTGTCCGGCGGCGGCGTGCACTGCTGGACCAAGGACGTGGCCGCCAGCTGCTAGCAAGTTCTTAAACTTGCGCTGCCTGATCCAAGCGCCACATTTACAGTCCCCGAGGGATATCCGTGTTTCCCTCGGGGGCGCATTCGACACTTACCCATCAAACAATTGAAAGGAAATAGGCATGAACAACAGCCTTCGCGGTCGCGACTACCTCAACATCCACGATCTTTCCTCTGAGGATTTCCGTTACCTCATCGATCTTGCCTGGAACCTCAAGGCCCAGAAAAAGTCCGGTGTCGACCAGCGCTACTTCCCCGGCAAGAACGTTCTCGCCAACTTTGAGTGGGGCTCGACCCGCACTCGTTGCGCCTTTGAGACCTCTTGCAACGACCTGGGCATGGGCTTCACCTATCTGACCAACTCCCACATGGGCGATTGCGAGACCATCGAGGATGCCATGCGCGTCTTCAACGGCATGTATGATCTCATTGTCTATCGTGCGCAAAAGGACGAGCAGTTCCTCTATGATGTCGCCGACTTGGTCGATATTCCAGTCATCAATGCCCTCACCCTCGGCGATCACCCGACCCAGATGCTCGCTGACGCTCTCACGATGGAGGAGCAGTGGGGTGGTCTGCGCACGAGCCGTGGCAAGAAGATGGCCTTCGTTGGCAACTGCGCCGGCGCCCCCGTGTGGTATGGCCGTCTGTGCGCGATGCTCGACATGGACTTCCTCGCCATCGGCCCCGACGACCTCCGTCACCAGATGTGCAAGGAAATGATCGAGGAGGTTGAGGCCTGCTACGCCAAGTATGCGCCTAACAGGACCTTCACCATCACCTCTGACCTTGATGCTCTGGACGGTGTCGACGTAATCGTTACCGAGGAGTGGCGCTACATCAACCCCGAGTGCGGCGACGAGGTTCTGGACCCCGACGACTACAACTCTTGGCTTGGCGACGCCGAGTCCCTGTACCCCTATCGCGTCACCAGTGAGCTGTGCAAGCGCACCAACAACCCCGACATCTTCTGCATGCACGAGCTCCCCTCTGTTCACAACGCAAATCACCGCGTTGGCAAGATGTTGCTCGACCAGTGCAAGAACGACCTGCATCGTGAAATCATCACCGAGGGCTTTGAGATTGCGGACGAGTGCTTTGAGGCCAACGCGTCGGTCATCTTCCGTGAGGCAGAGAACCGTCAGCACACCATTAAGGCCGTTATGTGCGCCCTTCTGGGTCTCTAGGAGCTGTATCAATGGAAAATGCAAAGTTAAAGAGCAGCAAGGTTTACGCATGGGTTCTCGTGATCGCGCTCGGCCTCATGTCTGCCGGTACGACCGGATCCTATAGCGTAATCGCTGGCTCCTTCGTCGCGCCCGTGTGCGAGGAGTTCGGATTTGACTACTCCATCTTCTCGTATTACTTCACTGCAACGCTCATTGGTCTTGCAGCGGCTCTTCCGTTTGTCGGAAAACTCATCCCCAAGGTTGTTGGCAAGTTTTGGCTCCCCGTCGTCGAGCTTATTCTGCTCGCCGCTGGCGCAGGCATGGCCTTCTACACCGAAGTCTGGATGTTCATCGCAGCTGGTGCTTTGATTGGCGTTTGCTTCGCCTTCACTACCGGCGTCGCCATGTCCGATGTTATTGACCAGTGGTTCAAAAAATCTGGCGGCCTGGCAATTGGTCTCGCTTGGGCAGTGAACTCGATTTACATGCTCATCATGAGTCCCGTCATCACCTCTGTCATTGAGGCTGCTGGCTGGAGGACTGGTTATCTGGTGCTCGCTGGCGTCTCCGCCGTGCTCATTCTTCCCGCTTCCATGCTGATTATCCGCTATAAGCCCCAGGACAAGGGCATGCTGCCCTATGGCTATGTCGAAGGCGAGACGGTCGCCGAGACCGAGGAGACGACCGAGGATAGTGCACGTGGCGTTAGCTACGCACGCGCTATTAAGTCGCCTGCATTCTTTTTCTGCATCGGCTTCCTCTGCCTCGTTCAGCTTACTTGCTGCATGAACCAGCTGTTCCCCACCTATGCCGCCGAGGTCGGCTTTAGCCCCATGGTGGGTGGCTTCATGGTTTCCGCCGCATCGCTGTTCGACCTGTTCCTCAACCCGATCGTCGGTACCACTTGCGATAAGTTTGGCAGCACCAAGGCCATTCTGAGCTGGCTCGCCGTCTCGATTCTCTCCTTTGTCATGCTCATGATGAGCAGCGGCAACTCGACGCTCAGCATTCTTGCTGCCGGTGTTAACGACGTCATGTACGTCATCGCCGGCACCGCTCTGACCGTTTTGGTGATGGACGTCTTTGGCTCCCGTGACTTTGGTCGCATCTTCGCGCTCATCTGCTCCGTGGGCTATATCGTCGGCGCCTTTGGCATGCCCGTCATGATGAAGGTATACGAGCTTGTCGGCTCCTTCCAGGGCGTTTTCATCTTCTGTATTGCATGCAACGTCATCATCGGTCTGTTCTTGCTACTGGCAAAGAAGACTGGTAAGAGCCTCTCTTGGGACGAATAGTTCGATTCGTCTTAGTCATACGCTGTAGGAGTTAATCTGCAGCAGCTTTAGGGCATCGGCTAACGCCGGTGCCCTTTTTCATGGAAGGGACTGCGGACAAAAAGTTGGACCATCAGGTCCGGTTTGGAGTCCGCATGACATACAGTAGAGCCGTAGTGGAGAGGGCCGGGGAGCTACGCCGCTCCGGGCTCTCGTGCAGGGAGATAGCCCGGGAGCTCGACGGGCCGAGCAAGAGCGCCGTCGCGCGCTGGACGAGGGCCGGGGCCGCGGGCGGAACCGTCGGGAGGGCGGTCGCGAAGATGGATCTGCCGAAGGTCGTCGGGGACGGTCCGGTGTACCCCGACATCGACCCGGACGACAAGGACGCCCTGATAGAGCGCCTCGTCCTGGAGAACGCCGTCCTCAGGGCGGTGAACGACGTTTTAAAAGCCGCGAGCCTCGACGGGATGTCGAACAGGGAGAAGACCCTGGTGATAGACCGCCTGAGGCCGTGCGGGAAGTGGTCCTTGAGAGAACTCACGAGTTCCTTGGGGATATCAAAGAGCTCCTATGAGTACCAGCGCCGCGCGATCGCGAGGCCCGACCGGCTCGCGCCCCTGCGCGCGCTCGTGCGCAGGATCTTCACCGAGGACGGTGAGGGGGCGCGGGGGTACCGCTTCGTGACGGCGCGCCTGCGCGAGCTCGACGAGCCCGTGCGCGCCTCGGAGAAGGTCGTCCTCCGCATCATGCGCGAGGAGGGCCTGGTCCCCAGGTGGATGAGGAGGAAGAGGAGGGCCTACAGCTCCTACGCGGGCGAGCCGACGCCGGCCCCGCCGAACCTCGTGCGCCGCGACTTCCGCTCGGCCCTGCCGAACTTCCTGTGGCTCACCGACATCACCGAGTTCAGGCTGCCCTCCGGCAGGAAGGTCTACCTGTCGGCCATCAGGGACTGCTTCGACTCCTCGGTCGTGGCGTGGAGGGCCGGCGAGAGACCGGACGCCGCGCTCGCCAACTCGACGCTCGAGGACGCCTGCGCCCGGCTGGCGCCCGGCGAGCGCCCCGTCATCTGTTAGCGTCAATATATTTTTCACCATTTTCACCAACGTATTTTCGCCAATCGCGCCAACGCGGATGCGCCGCTTTCGGCGTCTAGGCTCCCTCCTCCTTCCCGTCCTCACCGCCGATGGATACGTCCTT